>Ga0172372_10004587_pt1 | contig 19561 bp, 18 predicted proteins | sample LakKiv5m_2_FD_114544 | JGI IMG/M metagenome (GOLD analysis project Ga0172372, IMG submission 114544) | Freshwater microbial communities from Kabuno Bay, South-Kivu, Congo - kab_092012_9.5m | ecosystem: Environmental > Aquatic > Freshwater > Lake | place: Democratic Republic of the Congo...
GTAGCTCTGCTCAATTGACTTCAAATATCTTTCCACGAATGGGCGGTCGTCTGCATCCCAGAACGTTATCCAGATTCCTTCTGCCTCTCGTATTCCTGCATTTCTTGCTTTACCTGGACTCTTATAATTGCCAATCACTACTTTGGCTCCTAGGTTCACTAACTTGATGAGATCAGATTCTAAGTCGGACGACATTAGAGTTGTATCCAAAACCACAATACTTTGTACATGGAATCCCCTGCACATTTCTACAATAGTGTAAACATTGTCCATATAAATACTTGGAAACTTAACTGGTGTAATCACCGATAAACTCATATCGTGCAAATTATACTCATTTACTCTGAGAAGAAACTGCCAAAACATCATTTAGCCAATGTTCGGTTACTTTCCAAAACATTTCCTGCCAAAGATGTCGTCACTGTTGTGGACCGGCGAGAGGCTCAAAACCAGTTACGAAAGAGAAATTTCAGTTCCTAATTGGTTAATTATGAAATTGAAGCATTCAACACACTTAAAGGTAGGCTCTCGCACAACGACAAGGCTCTTAATGGATTTTGGTATAAAACAATTAAGCGTTTATACATGCTACGGGAATTCATGAAGAGTGAATCTGTTTTCCCAGTTATCCACATTGAATCAGATGTAATACTTTTCCTAAACTTTCCTTCTGAACGATTAAGTGCTTTTGTCGCTGATTTGGCATATCCATTCGTCACAGAAAGTTCTGCAGCGGCCAGTATCTTCTTTGCAAGAAGTGTTAACGCTCTCAAAGGCATTCTTACATTTGCGGAAAATGATTACCTTGTAAATGCAGACACTGACATGACTCTGCTTGCAAGATACGCAGAAAAAAATCCGGTTACAATATTGCCAACTTTAGTACCGGACCAGTCTGCAGAGTCCAAGCTATTTCCCTTTAGATTTGAGCAATCTGGATTTGGAGGTATTTTTGACGCTGCCACTTATGGTCAGTTCCTTTTCGGACTTGATCCCCGCAAAAATCTTGGCCTCCAAAAGTATTTTTCCGCCCTACCTCGCATTGCTAGTCCGCAAGAATTGAAATTCTGGTTTTCAAAGAACGACAAATCTCTTAATGTTACAACAAGTTCGGGTTCAACTTTGCCTCAATTTGATTTCCACATACACTCAAAGGATTTACGAGCATTTTCAGAAAGCTTTGATGATACAAGCTTTTTGAGGAAGAGATGTGACTCAAATATGGTCAAATCTCGGTTTGAGCTTGATTTGAAAGCTTTAGTACTTTTTGCTCCTTCGCACTTTAAAGGATTTCTCTTTTTGCTAAAACAGTTTTTGACGCGACTTTGATAATTCTACTTTACTCTTCGCCTAGTTGGCACTAATAGAATCCAGTAAACATTGGTCGAAATTACGGGCTAGGACTGCTTCCATGATACTTTTTTGACTTTTGAAATCTCTAGCTTTACTTCTCATATTCGAATGAGAATTCCCAAGTTATTCAAAAATAGACTCTATCTTCTCAAACTCCTTCAGATATAGATAATCTTTGGGGGTCTTGGCTGATTGAAACCAAGGTGATGGTGCGAAAACGTGACCTCCATTTCTCATCACTAACCAACCAACCCAAAACGAAAATGTAGAATTAGACATTATGAAGGCCGACGTGCTCCCCAATCGGTTAATGGTGTTTAAAGGGTTGTGATCACTCGCACGCAACAACTTCACTCTCAGGTTTAGTTTCAAATTATTTAGATCTATCTCTTCGTCTGATGCCAGCAATACAATTGGATTCCTCCCCCGAAAGTGTTCGAGAACCTTCAAAAAATAACAGTCAGCTAGAATTCCGTATTCAGGAATGCCCCTGTAGTCACCCCGTCGCATATGAATGCCCACTTGATTCTCTTCGGAATCCGAATTGTGAATCGAATTTCTATCTGGTTGGAGAAAGTCATGTAAGAAATTTTTACTCTTGGCACTCAAAGACTCGATTAATTGAACATCTTGAAAGTACCCTTGAATTAACCACAACTTTTTGTAGCTATGATCCGATTGATTAGGAAGCGCCCAGGGATCTGTTAAAACTAGTACTCTTTTTTTGAGAATGCCATCTAAGAAAGGATTCTTTACCTTCCTTGTAACTTTCTCCAAGATCTTTTGTAATTTATGGAGTACGCGATTAGAAAACTGAATCTCCAGTTTGCCTGGCAGTGTATGCTTTGTTCTTATCTCCTTGAATCTTTCTACCAACTCCAAGTTACCTGATAGAATAGTTATTACTCCACCTTGTTCCGAAATTCTTAATGCCATGGCCAAAGCGAACAACTGATTACCAGTCCCACCTGTTGCTATCAGGAAAATGAATGCCTCCTATTCTCAGAAATCACTTATTCCCAAAGAACTTCTCTCAGGATATTTAAGGCGCCAGCATGTACAATAACACCGTGGCATCACCCACAAACGAAAGATTTGTTGTTTGGTTAAAAAACAAATGCAAGAAATTCCTTCTAATAAGAATTTTGAGCATATTTTACTTCCTTATTAATAGAAAACATGGCGCAATAGATGATAGGACGCTCTCGGTTATACTGGGGCTGAGTGTCTTTAGCCGCTCTTCGTCAATTGACCACTTTAACTTATGTCGTACTTGGGAAAACGCTGATACAGCCCACAGGAATGGGAACTTCTTTTTCGCAAACAGACTAAGAAGAGATGTTTTGGAACAGCTCTATATTCACAACCGCATTGAACAAGGCTATTTTCCTCCACTTCTTTCTAAAGAGTTTTTTGGCCCAATTGGCCATCATGGTATTTTGGGTTTTCATGTTGCCGCGCAGAGACTGGGGCTTTTACCCCGTGGCACCAGATTAGGCTTTGCGCCAGAATCATTTCGGCGTAATGGACTTTTAAAACTATATAAGCCTGAAGTAGAAATGGTTAATTCACAAGGTGGAGGTAATTGGACAGAACTACCTGATGTGTGGCACATAGCCGAACGAATGCAGATGATCAGGGCTGAAAGTGACTTTGTAGAAATGTATGATTTGATGGATCAAGTTTTTCAAACACAGGTAGTAAATTTGGAGAATCCGCTTTTTGCTTGCGAAAGTACCTATTTGATTTCTGCTCGAAAAGAGTTAGAAAGATTTGGCATTTCCGAGTCCGACTGGTTTGTTGGTTTACATATCAGGAATTATGGCCCAAGTCCCGCTTTTCGAAATCAGTCGATTGAAAATTATCTTCCAGCGATAGAGGAGGTAATTTTCCGGGGTGGTTGGATTATTCGTATTGGTGACGACTCCATGGATAAATTGCCTAATCTTCCCAGGGTAATTGACTTAGTTAACACACCAAATGCTTCATCAAGTTTACATCTTTATGTCATGTCGCAAGCACTTTTCTTTATTGGCACTTGCTCCGGTCCAGCAACAATACCTCCGCTTTTTGGAGTGCCAATACTTGTAACAAATCAAGTCGGAATTGGACATTCGACGCTCATCTTGTCATCAAACTCTTTTCATCTCCCGAAAACTTATGAAAAGCGAGATGGCACGAGGGCAGGACTGCATGAAATCCTCAATTCACCATTTGGTTTTGGTCAAATGTCTTATGAGCAATTTGCGTCTCAAGGAATTCTTATTAAAGAAAACACCTCGGAAGAGATAAGAAGTGCAGTGATTGAAATGTTCCTAAGAATTTCAGGAGGCTCTATCCCGAGAGATAGTGAGTTACAAGACAAAGTTAATAGTATCCGTGACACAATAGAGTGGTCTTCCAGAGGTTTGATTTCCAATGCCTTTCTTACAAACAATGAGAAATGGTTTTTAAACTGATAGATTCGAGCTAGTAAAACCGTAGTACAAGGTGGTATTGTCGTTTTTATTTAGTAGATGCATATATAGAGTAAATCACCAATTTAGGATGCTATAATATGTTTAAGTGAGCAAATTAATTTTATCTTTTCTCAACAAGCATTTGTGGATAAGCCCTTTTTACTTGTCTCACCTTTATCTTTGTAGATTTTTCAAGAAGAATGAAAATGAAAAAATACTTTTTCTTGATATTGATGGAACAATTTGGGCAGACTCCGGTGCAGGTACAGTTCTCTTGGCAAACAATGTTAACCTCGAAGTTTCTTCAACCGCAGCAGAAGCTAGACGAAGACATTTTCGTATAATTCTAGTGACAAATCAAACATTATTTGGTTATGCAAGTCGAGTACGGACTTGTGTGTTAATCGCCTATCTGATTAACCTTGTCCGATTGTGTTTCCAACTGAGAGTATCTGGAATTCTCGTTTGTCATCACCACCCCCATTCTAAAATCAAAAAACTAAAGTTTGAGTGTTTGTATCGAAAACCTTCTCCTAAAATGATCAATGAATTCAAAGAACGGATCAATTTCGACCCAGACTCATCGATTTTTGTCGGAGATAGAATTACTGATGTAGCCTGTGCAACTCTTGCGGGCATTCGAAATATTTTTTTGATTTTTGGTTCGCGGATGTTTGAAGAAAATGTTCAGGGCTTAACAAGGATTCCAAATTACTTGGTGTTTTCGGTGATTCCACAAGGATCAACTATTTGGAGAATATTCAACTAAGCAATGAAGTGGGATGTGCTCTTATTCGCTGCTGGCCATGGGCGTAGAATGCAACCGTTGACTCTTTTACGAGCAAAACCCTCTATTGCAGTTGGAGCCGAGACTCTGATTTCTCGGTTGTTTAGACAAGTAAGCGATACCAAAGCTGTTTCTAATGTCTATGTGAATTGTTCTTACAAACCCGAGTCCATAATGGAAGCACTTTCAAATAAAGACTTCTTAGAGCGAGTCAAAGTTCTTTGGGAAAAAGAACCACTTGGAACAGCTCAGTCACTTGCAGTAATTGGATCGCTTAGTGACAAGGATATTTTGGCAGTGCATGGTGATCTGTATTTGGGTGATGGTTGGGTAGAAAGTGTTTTCGAAGCCATAAATGGGGATTATGAGTACTCCTACGTACTTACTCATCGTCGTCAAAAGAAAAATGCAAGATCGGAAGTTATCGTAGATAGAAGTAATGTAGTTTCTATCCACAAACTTGATGAGGAGAAGAACACTCTTGAGGGAGAAGTTTCGTCTAACTCTGGAATATATCTTATTCGACGAGAGCACCTACGTAAGATCAAATCAAATTGTCCAGACCCTAAGGAAGTAGTGGAAGGAGTGCTAAAACCTCTAATGGAAGCGCGTTTACTGAAGGCTTTTCCTTTTGATGGAATCCGTTACTCTCTAGAGAGCCCAAATGACATTCAGGCACTAAATTGCCTAATTAAAAATCAATAGACTCTATTTGGCCGAGCAACTCCGGTTTAGTTACAGGTGTGTTTCCTACCCTCGATACTTGGATAGCCGCCGCAATACTTCCGAGAAGTCCTGATACATAAGGATGCGTCTCGCTCGCCATTGCAAGTGAGGAAACTGCAAGCAGGGAGTCTCCTGCTCCCGCAACGTCTTTAGGTTGACCATTTAATGCTGGAATATGTTCCGTTCTTAAACCTTTACCATTGATTAGTAAACCTTCCGCACCAAGTTTTAAAAATGTAACCTCATTCTTTATTATTTCCGAGATTCTTTCAGAGACAACTATGAGGCCCTCGGGTTCTCTCACTTCTAGCCTTACTTCCCGCTCAGTAGGACACAATAAGTTAGTGCCAATGAACTTCCTTAAGTCTCCGTTCTGTGATGACGATTGACTGTCTGAGGCAATATAGACACCTTCTTCTCTCGCTATAGAGATCATTGCATGAGCTGTTCCCGAATCCAGTACGCCGTAGGAAAAATCAGAAAATATCAACACATCGACGCGAGAAACACACTCCCTAAATTTCTCCAATAAAAGATCTTGAATCTCTTTCTTAACTGATCCGCTTCGATAGTGGTTTAATCGGAAAAGAGTTTGTCCATTATTTATAAATCTTTGCTTTAGTACCGTCACATGATCTATATCTAAAAGCAGATTAGGCAAGACTTCAAATCTTTGTAGGTAGTCTCTTGCCTCCATCCCAGGTTCGTCTTCCCCAACAATTGAAAGTAGAGAGGTCTGGGAACCAAGTGCTGCACAATGTGCAGCTACAATCCCGGCGCCTCCCAAGAACCTTCTTTTAGACACCGGTTTAGCAACAATTGAAGCAGTTTCTTGAGATAGCCCCACTGTGTAACAATCCACATATTCATCAAGAATCAAATCTCCAACCACTAGAGTTCTAAGTTGTCCGATTCTCTTTATTGAATCAATTAGAACACTCTTGGTGATTCGATTCCGACTAATGAAATCATCGATTTGATCGGTCATCAGTTCGTTAGGTAAAATCGCCCTCAAAATCTTGTCTGGTTCATTTACGTGCTCTTCGCCTGATGTAAATATTAATCTTCCTCCATAAGCAGCTAGCATCTTCTCTTCGTAGTTTTCTCTCTCCCTAAACTCTCTGCCCTTCACTAGAATTTTTGGCTTCGATTGGTTTAAAAGAGTGCTCAAGTCAGTGAATTCGATAATTTCGTCTACTAGCGTGTTTCGGAGCAATAAGTTTCTTCTTCTCTCTTTTTCTTCAACTGTGATTCCATCAACAAACAATCCCACAATGAGTCTATCTGCCACACTTTTAGCGTACGCGAAGAGCCGTACGTGTCCGGTATGTAGTATTTCAAAATTTCCGTGGACGAGAGCAAGACTTTCTTTAAAACTCATTTCTTGTCCGTCATATCTATAAGAACCTTGAAGTTTCGTCCGCTCCTCGCGTTTTCTAAGGCTTCATTTATGGAATCTAATGAGTAAGAATCCCTCATCATCAAGGAAATAAATTCACGATAAATCCTAACTACATCGATTGCTTTATTTCGTATTTTCTCATCTTCACAACCCCCACCCCATGAACCAAATACTCTTTTCCCTCTAATCAAATCAAAAGGATTAATGATTAAATTATCACCATACTTTGGATGGCTGCAAAATGTTAGGCAACCCTGCATTGAAGTCATTTCAATTCCAGCTTGAAGGGTTGATATTGAACCAGTGCACTCAAAAACTTCTTTAAAAGCACCCCTGCTTGCTATTTCCTTAATAAGTGAATCTGAATTTATGTCGGGATGAAGAAATATTCTTGAATCAATTCTAGAAATTAGATTTTGTTTTTGTTCCGACTTCTCTACGACATGAATTTCTTCTGTGCCCAAAAATAGAAGAGCTAAAATTGTAAATATGCCGACGCCGCCGCCGCCTAATACCAAAGTGCGATTACAGTCTATCTTGTTATTAAAAACCATTCCGCCCCCCGTCAAAGCGGCGCAGCCTAAGAGTGGCATGATCTTTGGATCTTTTAATTCGGGTGCTTTATACAATTTATTCTCTGCCACCACGGCGTACTCCGAGAATGTCGTCACCTTCCCAGCACTAATTCTTTGACCAGAATCCGCCTCAAATGAAATGCCCTTGCAATCCAAACCAAGTTGATTAATCCAAGTTAGAATTACTTTATCTCCAGACTTAAATCTGCTTACGCCATTCCCAACTTCTTCGACAATTCCATAACCTTCGTGTCCCAACAAATGGGGAATATAGCTATCAGTCCCCCTGTCGCCGGCAATCTCAAAGAGCTGACTGCCACAGATGGTGCTGTAAAGTATTTTTACTAACACTTGCCCTTCATATAAATCAGGAAACTTCAAATTGAGTAACTCGAGAGGCTGATTCAAACAAGTTAGGACGGCTGCTCTAAAGGTCTTGGTCATTGTCTTCCTAAAAGGGACCTTTAAATGAAGCATCTGGTACGTCGTGCAATTTTGGTACTAATTGGGAGAAGTCAAGCGATGGGATACCGTCAAGAACAGACTGGATTCCAAGCGCTAGTGATACTGCCGATACCTTGACGTACGAAATTACTCCGTGAGAGGTAGGTTCCGGAATGTCACCAGCTGTAATAACTTGAATGGGAGACAACAATTCATTTTTTAGACGCTTGTATATTTGATGCGAAATATATGCACCAATAGATGAGTACTCAAAGCCACTATCGACAATAAGACAACGACGAGTCTTTTTCACAGACTCCAAAATTGTCCCATAATCAATAGGCTTTAATGAGATCAAATCAATTTGCTCTACATCTACACCATATTCCCTATAAAAGTCACAAACCTGCATGCCAATAATTGAATTGAAACCAAAAGTTAACAACGTAACTTTGTCACCTGAATGCAATACTCTAGCTCCCATGCCTATTTTTGTTTGATTCTCATTGTTGACTTTACTTGTACTTTGATGCACCCATCTATCCTCAAGAATCAATGTTGGATATTTATGTGTGAAGGCTTCCTGATACACCTGCTCAAAGTCCGTTGCAAAAGCTGGATAAGCAACACGTAGCCCAGGAATATGAGTAAACCAAGCATGAAGGTTTTGAGAATGTGTAGGGCCTTGCCCCCAGCCTCTTCCATTAATCAATCGGATAATCATAGTCGTTTCGTACTCATCACCAAACATATACCGCCATTTTGCCGCGGAATTAACTAACTGATCCATTGCGAGAAGAAAAAAATCAAGTCTCTGATGAACCACTATCGGTTTCATCCCAGAGATTGCCATACCGACTGCAACTCCTAACATAGCATTTTCTGCCGTTGGAGTTTCAAAAACTCTTTCAATTCCATACTTTTCAACTAAACCGGAAGTAGTACCAAACACTCTCTTGGGATCGTTCACACCTAAACCGAAAAGCACTGATTCGGGATACATACGTAGTAATTTATCCTGCGTATCCCTGATTGAATCTGCAACAGATTTGGATGACTTCATCTAAACTCCAAATAATCAAATTCACCAAATGTTTGTTCTTTAGTTGGGAATGTTGATTGACGCGCGAAATTGAAGGCATCACCAACCTTTATAGAAATTTCTGATTCAATGGTTGACACTTCGGAGGCACAACCTGCCATTTCTAATCTGTTCTTTACAAGTTTGAGAAAGTCAAAAGATCTAAATTTTTCGATTTCATCTTTTGATCTATATCCCAACGAATCGTCATTGTCTGGTCCACAATGCTCAAGCCATCTGTAAGTATCAATTTCGATAAAGCAAGGCGTTCCCCTAGTTTCAGTTTGTGTGTACCGCTGAAGTATTTCGAAAAGACCGGTGTCATCCCCAAAGGAAATCGTATGTGAATCTAGTCCTATCGCGCCAACTATTTCTCTTAAACGTCTATTTGAAGGTTGGCGGAAGCTCAAATCTGAGTACACTGAATATAGATTATTTTCACATATGAAAATAACTGGAAGTTTATGTATTGCAACAAAATTCAAGGACTCGTAGAAAACACCTTCTTCTGTAGCTCCATCTCCGAGAAACACAAAGACAATATCTTCTTCACGTCTTACTTTTACCCCATAAGCGATTCCGACTCCAACAGGTATGCTGTTACCAACGATTGCAGAAGAACCCATAAACCGAACCTTTGGATCAGAGAGATGCATCGAGCCACCGCGGCCCTTTGAACAACCACTTACCTTCCCAAAAATCTCGGCAATCATTTCATTCAGATCTCCGCCCTTCGCAAGATAATGAGCATGTGCTCTATGCGTACTCACGACATAATCGCCCTTGGTTTGAAAGAGTGAGAAAATCGCACTTGGTAATTCTTGTCCAACCGATAAGTGAACTGGGCAACGCATTTCTCCACTCGAATACTCTCGAGCAATTTCAGACTCCACAAAGCGTATTAGGAATGCCATCTTGTAAAGCGCTTTCCAGGTTTCTGGATCTCCTATGGAATAAACCAAAAGAAGTCCCCTTGATATCCAGCTTCAATAAAGAATTCTTTCCACTCCACATCCGACATCATCGTTAATGCGGTCAAATTCCAAGCTTCCATCCGATGTCTCTCTTCCAAATTTCTATAAGCATCAACTGTAACAAATGAGTTCTTCTTTGAGACCCGTTGAATTTCACGTAAGGCCTTTTTGCAATCTTCTTTGGTTAGGTTGTGTATCGTGTTAATAGAGATAACGAGGTCAAACGAAGAATCTTCAAATGGGAGAGATTTTGCATCACCTATTTTAAGGTAACTACGAACTTCGGGAAGAGAATTCTCAATTGCATATTTTGAAATATCAATACCGGAAACATCTATTCCAGGAATAGCTAATCTCAAATCATAGAGAAAGAATCCTTTCGCACAACCTACGTCTAGTACTTTTGATTCACTATTTAGGCCGTATTCGGAAATTAGGTCTTGTATAACATTTGTCCAGAAAACTGGATTGTATCTGAATCCTCCGTAGCCATAGATTCGATCTCCGTCAAAGTAATCTCTGTCAAACCTCCTTGCGACAGTTCTTACGTCGTCAGTTTTTAGTTGGAGTCTATGCTCAAGATTTCTGTTAACTCTAGGGTACTTGGCAAGTAAGTCAATCTCTCTCCCTAACATCAATTTCCAAATCCTAGGGTTTTCATTCTCTGGACTGTGTGCCAACGTTCATCGTCCTTCAAAGACCCATCCTCTAGCTTGGCCACGACATCAAGTATCGCTTCCTTTATGCCCTTTTTCGGAGAGTAACCCGTACTTAGAAGTTTAGATGAATCTTGCCTATATGACCTCGGATCGTTTGATGGGGCTATCTCAATCTCTGAAGGAATTAGACTACTAACTAGATTTGCTGCCTCAAGGACAGACACGTTTTCAAATCCTGCGTTATATGGTCCACTTCCCAAATTAGGGCGTTCTAAGAAATGTGTATAAACATCACACATGTCTTCAATGTGGATATTTGGCCTTATCTGATTGCCGCCAAGCACTCTAATTTTCCTTTTGTTGTAAGCTTGCCCTACAAGCATATTTATTAACACGTCAAATCTCATTCTCGGCGAGTACCCGCAAATGGTGGCGGGTCGTAGTGCAATGCAACGGAAATAATTCTCGTATGAGATTAGGACTCTCTCAGCAATCATCTTTGTTTTATTATAAAGAGAAATGGGAACCAGCTCTAAATCTTCAGTGACTCTTTCTTCATCCTTAATTCCATAAACACTACCTGAACTCGCATACAAAAAGTCCTTTATGCCGGAAGCTTTAGAGAGCTCCAAGACATGCATGAAATCAAGTACGTTTGTCTCCCAAGAGAGATTCGGATTAAGCTCAACAGAAGGGTCATTGGCGATATTCGCCAAGTGAATTACTGAATCAATTGAATCAAAGTCTGACATCTCCAATTCACGTATACTTTTTCTTCTTATCTCAATTTGGTCTGAAGGAACTAGAAAGTTTCCAAACCACTGAGTATCGACAACCCTGACTGAATATCCTTTGGATACTAGATGTGGAACAAGCCGACTACCGACATACCCACACCCACCGGTTACCATTACTGATGGATTCATTAGGTGCACTCCTATCTAGAGTGAGTGTATTCAAGAATTAGATTTCCGATTGTTTTCCACTCCGCCTTTATCCAACTCACTACCTCATTTAGTCCTTCGTCTAAAGAGATTTGGTTATTCCAGCCTAATTCTTCTCTGACTTTCGAACTATCAAGAAGATATGCTTGGTCTTTCCCTGGTCGATCGCCAACAACACTTACCACCTCCTCGAAATTAGTATCTAATTTACCTAATATCTTGTATGTTAAGTCGAGAATTGATACAAATTCCTGACCTGATATGTGGTACGTGCTCCCAATCTCTCCGTTTTCAAGAATCAAAGATAGCGCTGTGGCAACATCACTGGAATGAATAAATGACCTAAGCGAACTTCCTCCCCCATGAAGTTGGAACTTTTCTTTTTTTATAGCTTTTACGATTAACTTCGGAATTAGCCTATAAAGCTTTTGATATTGTCCATATATGTTTGCCGTGCGTGTAAATATAACTGGAAATCCAAAAGTGTTGAACATTGCCCGAAGATGCAAATCTGAAGCCGCTCGCGAAATTGCATATGGAGTAGTAGGGTTAAATTGCCAATTTTCCCTTATGAGACCGGAAGTTGAACCGTAAACTTCCGGTGTGGTAAATTGAACAAACTTTTGAATCTTGGACTCTCCATTATTATGCAAGAAGTTTGCAAACTTTACAAAGGCAGATACGTTTGTGTCGTACCAGTCTTCAGGAGTTTCCCAGCTCTCCGCAACCATACTCTGCGCAGCGAAGTTAACGACGTATGTGCATTTATTCGAAACTATAGTATCGGCGATAAATCTACTATCGTGAATCAGGTTTGCTATATGTACTTTGAGTTTCGAGGGGTTTGACTGCAAATGAGAAAAGAATGGCACGAAGGAGCTTTTCGTATTTTCGCTCCTTGCAAAGCCAACTACGCTCCCACCCGCTTCAATAATGTGCCTTGCAAAAGTGCCACCCGAAAATGAGTTTATTCCTACAATCGCAACTGGAGACTTCAATTAAGTTTCATTCACTTTAAGTCGCAGCAAGAATGATAACGCATGCAAGATAAATGAATGCGAATCTTCCACCATTCCATAATTTCCAATTTCTGTCTCGACATGTATTGAGAAATCGACTAGCTTCTTTATCTCTCCTCCGTCGAATCCTGTTAGGCCGACAGTCTTCATTCTTAGTTCTCTTGCTTTCAACACAGCTTCAATTACATTAGTTGAATTGCCTGAAGAGGAGACGGCAATGAGAATGTCCCCATTACGTGCCAAAAGATCTAACTGCTTCGAAAACACGTTTTCATATCCCGTGTCGTTTGCCGTCGCTGTCAATACCGCAACGTTTGAGGTGAGGTCAATAACTCTGCATGCTCTATTTCTAATTTTTAACGTCCCAAGGCCTAAATCAATGGCAAAGTGTTGGGAAAGTGTTGCACTTCCGCCATTTCCACAAACATAGACCATCGTTGAACTCTCATTCAATGAAGTGGTCAACAATTCCACAACAGGCAACAAGCGCTTCAAATCTAGAGTTTCCATGATCTTGATGAAATTACTTCTATACACTTCCAACTCTTCCTCAAAGATACTTAATGCCTCAACCAACCTACAATCTCCTTTATCGTTGATTAGCTAACTTGGGAAAGTACTGGTCATTACAACTGAATTGTACCTGTTTTTGTTCCAAAGGAATGGCATCTCCTTCTGCCTAAACTTATGAGGTAAAGAAATTTGGGTGGCTCATTTTTCTGCCCCAGTACACTAACTAAATTGAATCGCGTTAACGTGGAAATAATATAAGTCGTCTAACATGCAAAGAATTCTAGGCACTGGACTCCGGGATACATGGTACCTTTAATTGGTGGAAATCGACTTTGCACCCTTTCTTTCTATTCTTATTGCATGTGAAGAGAATGTTCCATCAGACTACGAATTCCTAGGCAAAGAAATAAGAAACTTGATTTCAAGTGCTTCACAAGGTTTGGACCATGGAGATCTCATAGATATCAATCTAGGAGTAATTGGATCCTTTACTTTTCCATTTTTTCGATATAGAACTCTAACTTCGCTCGATCTCTTTAGCCCAGAAGATTTATTCCTTTTCTCTAGGTACTATAGACACTATCCAAAAATAAATAATTTCATCGATGTAGGTATGAATATCGGTCTTCATTCTATAGTGGCGCGAAATATTGGATATTCGGTAGTTGGTTTCGAACCCGATCTGGAAACTTTTACTTTATCTAAAAAATTCTTCTATGAAAACAATATTGAATTTGTCGAATTAGATGACAAAGTTGTATTTGGAAATCATGTAAAAAAGCCGGGTGAATTATTATTGGCTCAGGCAGCAGTTTCGGACTTTAATGGGTACACTAAGTTTACTAAGGTTTTAGATAATCCTACTGCAAATCATTTATCTGGTCGTAAAATGAATGTTTATGGAGATCTACATGAACAGACTGTACGGGTAGTATCTATTGATCAATTAAACTTTGAAGCGGTTATTAAGATAGACGCTGAAGGCGAAGACGTAAAAATCTTGAAATCTTTATTAAATTCAGAAAATATAAGTGGCATGATCTATCTCTGCGATTGGCGCATCGAAACTAGGCAAGACATTTTTGATCTCTTATCGAAAAATAGTTCAAGTTGTTACAACCCATTTTCTGGGAAACAGTTAGAAAATATTGATGATTTACCTTTAAGTAAATCTTGTGACTTTATAGAAGTGAAGGTGTCGTAATTGGACGTTAGAGATAAAGAATCTAAGACATTAGCTGGATGCTATTCTTGCGCGCAAGAACAAATGATTGATGTTTGGGAATTGCCCAATCTACCATTAACTGGCATATACATCAGTGATCAGTCTGAAGTTAGTCATCAGTATCTATTTGATCAAGTTCTGATGTATTGTGAAAACTGCAGTCATATGCAGCTTAAGAATCGCATTAGCCCAACTTTGCTTTACAGGGAGACCTATTCGCATCGAACTCACGCCAGCGCACTTTCTAACTCAAGTAATATGAATTTGTTGGACATAATCTTAAGAAAATTTGCCAAAAAAGTACAAATCTTGGAAATAGGATGCAATGATCTATTTTTTCTCAAGCAACTTAAGAGTATAGCAAGAAATCGTGCAGGAATTGATCCGATATACGACGACAAAAAAATTGAAATAGAGTCAAACTTGTTCGTGCATGGTGGATTTATGGAAACGATAGATTTAAGTAAGTTGCTGGAAGAGCCAATTGATTTAATAATCAGCTCCCATACATTCGAGCACTTAGATAACCCAATTAAAGCAGTTGCAAACCTTAAACCATATTTAGCAAACCGTTGTGACTTCATCATTGAGGTTCCATCTAGTCTAAGAATGGTCCATCAAATTAGACTTGATCAGATTTTTTCTCAACATGTAAACTACTATTCTCCAAAGTCTCTGTGTAGCTTACTAGAACCCTTGAATTTCTATCTAGTTGATATTTCATACAATTATGGGCTTTGGGGTGGAACTCAAATATTGCATTTTTCAAATTATACGGAAAGTGAGAGAGAGAGAGAGAGAAAAGGGGGGGAGATTAAAGCGCCAGGGCTTTCTAAAATTGAGTTTTTACAGTCTAAGCAACTATTCATTGATGAAGTATCGGCGTTGACTTTCAAACTAAAGTCGGCCCCTGGAAATGTGTATGCTTATGGTGCGGCACAGATGCTTCCAATATTGAAGTATCATATTGGAGAAACTTTTGACCTAGTGAAGGAGGTATTCGATGACAATCCAGATAGAATCGGAAAGTATCTCCTCGGTGATAGTCGCAGAATTAGATCCTTCAGAGAATTCAAATTCGAGCCGAATGATACAGTGTTGATAACTGCCCTAGATTCAACTAAGCCATTAATTCAGAAACTCATAAGTAAGAATGTAAATCTCATAATAGTTCCCTTTGGAAATGTATAGATGGACTTAGGAATTCGAGGTAAAGTTGCACTAGTAACGGGTGGAGCAAGTGGAATTGGTCATGCAGTCGTCAAAGAGCTCTCTCAAAATGGTTGCCGAGTTTTCTACACTTCTCGGAAGGGACCAAGGGAACTCACAAATAACGAGATGTCCGGTTATGAATTCCAACCTCAATTGCTGAATATAAATGTGGCTTTGGAGGATGGCCCGAATTTGCTGCATAAAGAGTTGTATAAGTTAGGTGTGCAGGTTGACATACTTGTTAATAACATTGGTGATACACTAGGAATTCTTGATCCTTTTTGTTCTCTCGAGGATTGGCGTCGGATTTATAGATTGAATTTGGAGTGCCATGTTGAAACCAATAATCTTTTCCTCCCTTTTATGATGAGACAAAAGTGGGGAAGAATTGTAAACATTTCTGCAAATGCAAGTTTAGAGAATTCGGGTCCCGTACCTTATTGTTCAATTAAGGCAGCTTATACGGCGTATACAAGATCCATGGCTAGAGTTTTGGCTAAATCCGGAGTTGTTATGTCAGCTGTTCTACCAGGTGTCGTGATAACAGAAGAAGGTCATTGGCAAAATGTACTTAGGAATAACCCTGACCACGCCGAAAGATACCTTAAGGAGCGAACACCAATTGAAAGATTTGGTGAGACTGATGAAATCTCACCTTTTGTCGCTCTACTTTGCTCCCAAAAGGCAAGTTTTGCTGTTGGCTCAATTCACGCCGTTGACGGAGGCCAGGCACGTCACTACTACTCTGGCAATTTAAGCGCCTTTATGTGAATAAGGTATCAAGAGTACCTTGTACTACGGCGGACTAAATTTTGGTTTGAAAGAAGCGAATAGGTTTAAACTCCTTACAAGTACTGAATCTCATTTCTTATTGGAACAAGAAACATTCCGCAACTTTCTTAATAAAATAGCATTTAATTTGAAATCAAGACATGGATGGGTCTGCTAGTCAGGTTTTATATCGAAGGAAAGTTAGGCTTAACCACAGAATCATCAAGATTCGTAAGACTCCCTCCATAGATGAGCATAGGAGAGATGGTTTGGGATGGCTTTATCATCACATCGTAGATAGTAGGCTTCTGGCCTTTTGTCGGTAATAGTTCTCTTGCCTGAGAAATTGACTCAACCTTGTGATAAGCAATTCCAAAACTCTTTGCAATAAACTCAAAATTTGGGAAGAAAAGACCCGTCTCATAATCAACTCCGATCTGGTTTCCCCCTAACCATGTGTTTATCGTCTGCTTTTGAATGCCATGTCCGCGATTATTAAAAATAAATATGTCAATTGGAAGGTTGTGTCTTGCAACAGTTCCTAACTCCTGCAGGCACATCATTAGGCCGCCGTCACCGATGATGCAACTGACTTTGTGATTTGCGGCAGAAAAAACAGCGCCAATCGCAGCAGGTAGAGAGAATCCCATCGGCGAGTGATTCCATGCTGATATCAATCTTTGATGGTTTTTTATCTTAAAAGCTTGCATAGTCCAGCACAGATTTCCTCCTGCGTCCGTAAATACGATTGAATTCTCCTGTAATTGCTCAGAGAGGAAATCAACAAACTGGTATGCGTTGACTTGATTAACATCACTTGCATGTTCTGAGATTATCGAAAATCTAGACTTCAAGTCTCTCAACCAGCTATTCCAAACTTCAGTGTTAACCTTGTTTAAAGCACCACTTTTGATTAGAGACTTCAAGTCTATGTTAATACTTAGGTCAACTTCTAACCCAAGTTTATTAAACTTCTCTAATTCCAGATTATCGATGTCTACAATTACTTTGCAAGCATTGGGAGCAAACTCTTGTACTTTCCCACCAATCTGCATCTGATTCAATCGTGCACCCAATACAAGTAAGAAGTCGCATTCTGAAATTGCCCAATTCCCTGGCCGGGGACCACAAACCCCAAAAGTGCCTACGTTAAGATGGTGATCTTCATTAAATAGATCCTTAGCGCCCCATGTTGTCACGAACGGGACATTTAATTCCTCGATAAAGGGCCGAATTAATGGAGCCGACCCGCTAATTCTCACTCCCGCGCCAAGGATTATTAAAGGTTTCTTGCTCTTTGAGAAAAACGAATTCAACTTACCACTAAATTGCTCTACAGCCTCAGAATCTGATTTTGACTTATTCTGTTTGGGATAACTTCTTAAGGAATCTGGATCAACTTCGCACCTTTGTAGGTCATCAGGAATGTCAATTAGAACCGGACCTGGTCTGGCCGTCTTTGCATAGTGAATCGCTTTTCCTAACTCATATTTAATGTCTTCTGGTTTCTTCAGTTCAACGACATATTTTGTTATTGGTCTAAAGATATCAACTACGTTTGTTTCTTGAAATCCGTACTGCCTTAATTTTGCATCTTCTTTCTTCCTAAACGTGGATACCTGTCCGGTTATGCAAATGAGAGGTACTGAATCAAAAAAAGCATTACTGACCCCTGTAACCAAGTTGGTGGCGCCTGGACCGCTTGTGGCAACACATAAACCTAGTTTCGATTCAGACACTCTTGAAAATGCGTCCGCCTCCGTAGCTGCAAATTGTTCATGTTGAGAACAAACAATCTGAATCTTTGTTTTTCGTTCGATAGAATCTAAAATATGGAGAACAGCGCCTCCAGAAACCATAAAACATTTATCCACACTATTTTCTTCAAGAAAACTCGCGACAAAGTCTGACAACTTCACGCCCCCATTTAAGACATAGAGAGGGGAAATGTCAACGGTTTCAATACTAAGGAGATTTGTGCATCAAAAAACGGAAAAACTCTTGCTCACAAAAGTATTAAAAGTGATTACAATTTCAGATATAAATAAGTTCAATCTTGAACATATTTCCATCTTGGATCTGCCAATAATTTTTCTAACTCTCCGTCATTCATAGTATAAAAATTCTCAGATTTGGGGAATACTCCTGAGCGAACTTCGTTTGCGTACTCTTTTAGTGCTTCTTCTATCAAGAGACCTGCTTCACAATATCTCTTCACAAATTTGGACTTGAATTCAAAAAACATACCAATCAAGTCGTGGAGAATCACTAACTGGCCATCTGTTTTGTCTCCTGCTCCAATTCCATAAACAGGAATTTGTAAGCTATCACGCACAATCTGAGCCGTTTCTTTTGGCACAGCTTCTAGGAATAGGAACTTACATCCCGCCTCTTGCGCTTTTAGACTCTCTTCTACTAATTTCTCGGCGGCTTGTAGTGTCTTTCCTTGAACTGTGTAACCGCCGAACATGGCCCGATTCTGTGGAGTTAGTCCGAGATGACCCATCACCACGATGCCAGAATCTGCAATGGCCTTAATTCTGTCAAACATGTTGCCTTCAACTTTTACTGCGTCACATCCACCTTCTTGGAGGAATCTACCGGCATTTCTTATAGCAACTTCATTTGACGGTTGATATGACATAAAGGGCATGTCGCCGATTTGGAAAGAGTACTTGTTCGCTCGCCAAACTCCACGACAATGCGCAATCATGTCTTCCATCGTCACAGCTATTGTGCTTTTGTAACCAAGAACTGTCATACCTAGTGAATCGCCTACAAGAATAAAATCTACGCTTGCTTTATCGGCAAGAACAGCTTCGGGGTATGTGTAAGCAGTAACGCCAACAGCTGGTACGCCTTCCCTCTTTAATCGCTGTAGTGTCCTGATGGAGACTTTCGATCTCTGCGCGCTCAAAAGTAATTTATCCTTTCCATTTAAGTTATGTAAGTCTATTGGTAAATTGTTGATTTTTGTCCACATATTTGTTTGAGCCGCCCGCGGGAATTGAACCCGCGACCTTCGCTTTACGAGAGCGACGCTCTACCGACTGAGCTAGGGCGGCGGAGGGAATTAGAGGTTACTTAGTCTAGAACGACATCTCCATTTGGGGTTGCGATGGTGACTGAGACTATTCCGGTTTCGCCGTCGAAATTGGAAGCATCCAAGTAATTAACTTCAACATCTTTGAAGGCTCCTTTTGGATTGGAACCAAGCCAAGTTTCAATCGTTTTCTCATCTCCAGAAATATCAATCTGTTTAAATTCCGCGGTTGCCTTGCCATCAAGTGATGGGTGATCTTGAGAAAGCCATTCGATGAAGAATGGGAGTTGGGAATCTTTGATAGTTCCTAGGACTCCCAATTGTTTCCATCTCAACTCAGTGCCATCTGGGCGTTTACGGGAGCCTTCGACAGA
>Ga0172372_10004589_pt1 | contig 19558 bp, 13 predicted proteins | sample LakKiv5m_2_FD_114544 | JGI IMG/M metagenome (GOLD analysis project Ga0172372, IMG submission 114544) | Freshwater microbial communities from Kabuno Bay, South-Kivu, Congo - kab_092012_9.5m | ecosystem: Environmental > Aquatic > Freshwater > Lake | place: Democratic Republic of the Congo...
AATTGTTATTAGTACAGAAACAAATGTCCCTGGAATTAAGCCAGGTGTCTTTAGGGTAAGTAATGTTGAAGACGTATATATGAACAATAATGGACAAATTGTTTCTGCAACACAAGCCCTAACATCCTCTGGTGAATTAACAAAAGGATTTTATAAAGTAAGAAGAGTTACTGGTCAAACTGGTCCAGTCAGTGCTGTTCCAGTTAGTCAAATTGCCCCTGATACAGTAGATACATCTTTAGGTGCTAAGGGTAGATCATTTAACGAAGAGGAATTCCTTATCCCCCATGCTAATAAAGGTGGGTATATGCCAAGAATGCAATATTTCCAAAATGGTGGAATAACTCAAGAAGCAGCACTTCAAGCATTTGCAACGGGTAATGTATTTGAATCAGCTAGATCTAATATGGTTCCAGGAGTTGGAGATACCGATACAGTACCAGCAGCACTAACTCCTGGCGAGTTTGTTGTTAATAAAAAAGCAACTGCTGAAAATCTACCCCTTCTTCATGCTATCAATGGTGGATCAATTGCTGGATATATGAAAGGTGGAGCAATTCCTGGCATTCAATATTTACAAGGTGGTGGAAATGTATTTGGATATGATGACCAGGGTAGACCTGTAAGAGATGCAGCACAGGCAAGATTATTGGCAACACAAAATAGACTTTATAATGATATGGCACAAAAACAACCAATTAGTCCTAGGGGTGTAGAAACAAGAATAGCAACGGGTGGAGTTCCACCACAAAGAACAAGAGCTGCAAGAGTACAAGTTCCAGGAGGTACAAGAGTACAAGTTCCAGGAGGTACGGGTAAAAGAATGGGTATAAGTATGGGAGCTGGAGCGCTGGGTGGAGCATTGATGATGGCCCCTATGGCTCCAGGTATTGCAGAAAACCAACAATTAGCTGGAAATTTATCTACAGCGGGTATGGCAGTAAGTGCCATAAGCATGTTAGCAATGTTACCCGCACCATTAGCTATTGCTGCTGCTGCATTAACTGCAATAGCTGCAGCAGGGGTTATGGTAAAAAAGAGTTTTGATGAATTAGCAAGAAAGTCTTCAGATGCTGGATCACAATTAGGTGGAGCATCAAATAGATTAGAAAAAATATCTGCTGCAACAGGATATCAATTTGCAAGAGATAGGGTTACTAATAGAGAATTTAGATTTACAAAACAAGAAGCTACGCAAGCAGGTCAATTTAATGAATATTTCCAAAGCGAAGCTGGCAAAAAAATGACTGAAGATTTAAAGAAACTAGATGCTAAGAAAAGATATGAAGAAGTTTCTTCAATAATATCTATGGCTATTGCTGATGGTATGGATATGAAAACAGCAAAAGCGTATGGTCAAGCAATTGCATATTATACAAATGATAGTTTACTTAAGTTTAGAATTGAATCAGATATAAAAAGAGGGAAATTTGAAAAAGGTTCTGATGCAATGCTTAAAAATATTGATCAAAGAATTGACGCTGCAAGTAAAATTAAAATAGCTCCACCACCAAAAGCTGTAGAGTCTGCAACATCTAGAGCACTTGGAACAACTGGAACAACGAATTTAATTGGAGAGGGAGCACTTTCTTTAACAGGTGCTGTAGGATACGCTCCATATAAATTTGCAATGGAATATTTAGATGCTCAAGGTAATTTTTTTGAAAGATTAAGTCAAATGGATAAAGGAAATATATTTGCAGCAATGATTCCGGGTCTTTCAATATTTACAGATCTTATTCCAGCGGGACAAGAATTTGCATTAACAGTAGAATCATCAACAACAGCACTAGGATCATCTATTCAAGTTTTGAAAGAATTAGACAATGCAGAAGCATTAATTACTGAAGAACGAAGAAAGGGAATTATTAGTCAAGACGAATATGTTTCTAAAATGGCTAAGGTTAGAGCAGCACAAGATCAACAAGCAAAAATTTTAGAACAAGTTTTTACATTAAATAAAGATACTGGATTAACATCTCAAGCAGTAAGCAGTCAACTTGTTCTTGGAGGATTTGAAGGTGATCTTGCAAATGCAGTAGCATCTCAAGTAAATATGCAATCTGTTGGACAACAGTTATTTGGACTTGGATTTGATCAAAATACTGCAACACCACAGGAACAGGAGGTTATAACACAGGTTATGACTCAAGTATTGACTGGAATAACTCCAGAAAATGCTGCAGCAAAACTTGCAGAAATAAGCACTGTTTATGCAAACATTGCTGATGAACTTATAATAGCTGCACGAGATGGATTAACGTCGGCTGAAGTAAAATCAATTTTTTTACAAGAGCAATTAAAAGGTTTTGTTGAAAATATTATTCCACCAGCACCAGGAGAAAGAAATGTTAAAGGAAGAGCTAATCAAGCAGTTGTTGCTAATTTAACTACATTAGATGAATCTGGATTATTTCAAGACGTTGGTGGCATTCAAAATGTTTTAAATAAATTAAGTGGATTTGAATATAAATTAGATGCAAGAAAAATTGCTCAATCAACAGAAGAAACAACTAGACTTGTTGAAATGATGAAAGTTTTAGACAAATATAAATCAATTGATATTGAAGTATTAATGAAAACAGAAGATGGTAGAACTCCAGAAGAAGTTTTAAAAAATGTTGAAGATACATTAAAAGATATGGATAAATTAAAATTTAAAAATATATCTAAAGAAATTAAATCTGCACTTCCAGGAAAAGAAGAATTTATTAGTTTTGCTAGAAATGCTGGTATAGCATTTGAGGATATTGCTGAACAATATGAAAATGTTGCAGAATTTACAAAACAACTAGATCCAACTGGTAAAGGATCAATAGCAACAAAAAATATTGATGTGAATGTTGTTGGAAAAATATTTGGAACTGAGGCAGAAGATTCAAAAGGAATCCTAACAGCAATACAACAAGTTTTTCCAGACCAAATTGATCCAATGTTTATTCCATTAATTTTGGGTATTCAAAATCCAGAAGTTTTAGAAATACTTAAAGCTGGTGGTGGTGGAGCACAACAAATTATAGAAGCACTGTCTAAAGGACAAGGATCGGCAACAGTTATGACAAATGACCCTAGTGGATTTGTTTTACAAAGAAAACTTGATTTTAATTTACCTAGAGCAGATACTTTAGGAAAAATGGGTCAAGATGGTCAAGGTGGTGGCGGTGGATCAACTCAAGATATTATTAAAATGCTTAAAGACTCTATTCAACAATTAAATGACATATTTGATTCAATGCAAAAGATTTTAAGAAATAAAATTCCAGGATTTAAAAACTTTATTGCAGGACCATTTGCTCCAGAATTTTTGAAATTCTTAATGGATCAAGGGGAAGCTGGAGTAAAAATAATGAAGGAGGGTGGCAAAAAGTTTATTCAAGCATATGAATTATTTGTTCAACAACAACAAAAAATATCTAGAAATGCCATTCAATTCCTTCCAGCACAAATTATGTCTGCAGGAAGACAAAGACGTGGACAACAAAGACTAGATACAAGATTAACACAGGCTGGAATTTTTGATGAAGATGTTAGAGGAATGATTTCAGAAGCTGTTGGTGCAGAAAATGCCTTCCTTGGAACAATGACTCCACAAGAACAAGAAACATATTTAAGTCAATTTAAAAAAGGAAAACAACAAAATACTGCGAAAGATAATATTAAAACAGCACAAAATCAAATTGAAAATGCTTTAAAACCAAAAGAAATTGCTCAATATCAACTAGACACATTTAATACAACTATGAGTCAGGCACAATCTGAACTTGCCTATGCAGAAAATGCCAGTATTCCACAAAATGTTATTGATAAATTAAAAGAAATGGGAATATCTGCTGAAGATATTGCTGCACCTAAAGTTCAACAATTAATAACAAAATTAAAAGAATTAAACGCAGTAGAAGTAAATACAAAAATTGCACAATCACTTAAAGACTTAGGAACGAATATAGCTCTTGATGCAAAACTTATGCAAATGGGTTATACAAAAGAGTTTGCTGATCAATTAAAGGAATTAGGTGTTACGTCTGAAACAAGTGCTGAAAAAATTAAAGAAACTGCAAATTCATTAAGAGATTTACAATTAAAGGCAGAACAAGCAAAAGATGCATTAACAAATCTTTCAGAAAATATGGCTTTACAAACAGATGGAATAGCTGCACAAATTGAGGCAATTAATAGACTTGATATTAAACCAATTCAAGATGCAATTGATAAACTTCAAGAAGGAATTAAACCAGAACAAGATGCTATTGACGAATTAAGAAAAAGTCAAGACGATCTTCAAAAAACTTATGACGATAGAATTAAAGCCCTTGAAGAAGTAGAAAGAGTTAATGCAAGAATTGCTACGCAACAACAAGGACAGCTCGATGTTGCATCTGCTTTATCCCGTGGCGATATTGGTGCTGCTGCTCAGGCTGCACTTAATTATCAAAGAACAATGGCTGATCAACGTGTACAAGAAACAAAACAAACAATGCAAAGCCAGTATGATGCAGAAAGAGAAGCAATTGACGCACAAATTGAACAGCGTCAAAAGAACATTGATAATATCAATCAACAAATTGAAGATAAGCAAGCAAAAATAACTGAACATAAAAAGAAGCAACTAGAATTAGAAGAAAAAATTTATAAACTTCAACTTGCACAAGATATTATTGCTAATTTAAGAAGTAGGCAAAATGAAGTAGAGGCACAAAGAGTTCCATTATGGGATCAATTAATTAATGCACAAGTTGCTGCTATAGGAGGACCAGAGGCGCTTGCAGCACTTGGAATTGATGTTGCATCATTAGGTTTAAAGCCAACTGCTCCTGCAGCAGGAGGTGGTATTGCTGCACCAGTGCAAACACCAGAACAACAGGCTGGTCAAGTACTTGCAAATTCACTTGGATCAAATACCACGTTTGGTTTTAATATAATGGAAGGTATATCAAATGCTATAGGACAAGAAATTAAAAAGCCTGGATCACAAGTTGCATCATCTATTGCTACATCATTTGGTTTTGTTGGACAAAGAGATCCTATAGCATTTGTTCAAGGTCAAATACAAAACTTCCTAAAAGATCCAGCAACAGCATTTAATGAAATTTTTGGAAGATTAACGAATGCAACAGGTTTAAATAGAGATAATTTACTTAATATTATTCAACCACAGCTCGGTCTTGGAACCTCAATTAGTAATATATTTAAACCAGCAACTCCACCAACTCCACCAAATCCACCAACTCCACCAACTCTACCAACTCTACCATCAAATATTGCAACCCTTGGTATAGATAACACAAATTATGGAGGCAGTGGAAATTATACAGGTGATTCTTTAGGTAAACCACAAGAAGGCGATGCTGGTAAACCAGAACAACCAACAACTCTTGCTGAATTAGTACAACAAGCATCAACAGATCTTCAAGCTGCTCTTACAAGTTTACTTGATCAAAATTCTGGAATCCCAGCACTATTTATGGGCTTTATGGCAGATCTTGGAAATATTTGGAATGCTGTACAACAAGGTATTGTAGATTCATTTAATAATATTAAGATTACTATTCCTGCAAGTCAAATTATGTTAGACAATGGAAAAACAGTAATGACAACTGCAAAATCAGTTAAAATAGAGCCACTAGCGCTCGCTACAATTCAAACAAAGAAAGCATTTGGTGGAATGATTCAATATGCAGGATCACGAGAACCAGCACCAGGAATGAAATTTGGTGGAATGATGAAGAGATATGGAATGGGTGGAAAGATCAAGGGATATGCAATGGGAGCATTCGTTCCAGGATTTGGATCTAATGATACTGTACCCGCACTATTAACTCCAGGAGAGTTCGTTGTTAGAAAGCCTGTTGCTGAGGCTTATAGACCACAACTAGAAGCTCTTAATGGACAACTATTCCCCAAGGCAGATGTTGCTAATCAACCAATTCTTGATCTTTCTTCAGTAAATACTAATATATTCCCAACGGCAATCTCAGCCCCTGATTATAGTACATCTGCAATAACCTCAATAGGTTTTGATAATTCAACATATAATACTAATTCTAATAATCAGATGCAGTATAATTATAGTGTTACCGTAAATGCTGATACAAATGCTACCCCAGATGATATTGCAAACATGGTTGTTTATAAGATTGGCAAGATGAACCAAAGAAAAATACGAGGAACGGCAATAAGAAGATAATATGGCAACTTCACTTTATATAAGAAACAGATGGTCGCTTGATGGATTGCGTGGTAGACCACAAGCCGCTCTTTGGTCAGACAATTTTGGCACTGTAGATACAAGTACATATACTAATCCAATATCTGGTGGATCAACAACATTACAACTTGCAGTACCCGATGGTACGGAGTATACTAATTTTCTTATTCTATCCGATCATAATAGATCAGAACTTGATTTTAGAAAGAATAGAATTGAGAATAGACAAAGAACCATCAACGGCACAATGAGAAGTTATCATGTTGCAGACAAACTTCAAATTTCATTTTCATGGGATAATCTTCCATCACGATCATTTAACAAAGATCCAATGTTTGCTGCTTCAGGTGTTTCAAATGTGCAAGATCTTCAAGACTATACAATGGACGGCGGTGCTGGTGGGGTAGAACTCTTAGATTGGTATGAAAATCATAACGGAGCATTTTGGATGCTTCTTGCATATGATAAATATAATGAATTTGAGGGTGAAGATCGATATGACTACCTTGGTCAATATAATCAACTTTTACAAGTATATTTTACTTCGTTTGACTATACTGTTGTAAAAAGAGGCGCAAGAAATCACGATCTTTGGAATATTAATGTATCGCTTGAGGAAGCATAATGTGGGTAGATTCAGAGAAAAAACTTACCGATCACCTACTTGAATCAAGTACAATTGAGATTGACTCTCTTATCATTGCTGAATGGAATATGAACAGCTTTGAAGATATAGAAAATTATGGAACATATAAACTAAATAGATCATCTAATCCCGTTGTTCTTCCTTTAAATACCTATGATAAAGATGATAGTGCAGGGTACTGGAGAGATGCAGATAGATCATACTATACTTATGGAACATTTGTAACAAATAATGATCAGCCCAGTTTATTCCTTGCTCCAGATACAAATAGAAAACTATTCTTTGATCTTAAACAATGTTTTGATCCATTTCGTCCAAGATCTGGAATTAATAAGGTTTTATATTTTCAAAACTCCTTCATTGATAATGTAAAGAGTGCAACAAGACCACGTTATTATATGTCAACAAAATATGATAATTTTAAATATTGGAATTCATTTAAAACTCAATCATCTGGTACAACTGTTGATGATCTAGGAGTTTCTAATATTACTAATGCTGCTGGCGATCCTACTGTTGTTGGGTATGAAATTAGTGATGCCTGTCCATTTGTTGTATATGATAAAGCATTTCCAGCAAATAGAATTGTAACAAAAATTCAAACAAATCTTGCTAAAAATTCAATAGGAACAATAAAATTATCAGATGGTACAACAATAACTGATCCACTTGCAGATCGAACAAAATCAACTATTCCAAAAAAATGGCGTATTGAATATTTAGATGAAAAAAATAACTGGATTACTGCATATCAATTTAGACCAGATGAAAAAAGAATTGACGGTAGTGAAATATTTATCTGGGATGGATATGTTGAACTTGCTTATGGAGTAAAGGTTCCAGAAAAATATCGTGGATCATTTCACTTTGTTGCATATTTAGATGATTTATCAAGTCGTCCCCCAACTGGATTAAATACGGGGGAATCATATATTATTGGACTATCATCAACAACTAACAATACCCCTGGAACCCTACATATTTGGGATGCAGCAACCTCTACATGGTATACAGAGGCAGCAACATATGGATTCTCAATTTGTGAAAGTGATGATACAGAAAAGGTTGGAATTATTCAGTCACTAACTGATCCAAAGTATTACTTAGCAAGCAATGTTCCAACATTTACCGAACTTGTATTTATGCGAGGATTAAGAATTGTTGTTGAAACAATGTTGAATCCAGAAAAAACATTTAATCTTATTGAGCTATCTCCAAGACTGCGTGCAGACGTATCTAGCTATGTTATTTCATTTGAAACAACAAAAAGCACGGGTAATGATCAGACACAACTACCTGTTGGAGGACTACTTGCTTCTACAGGAACAGTAAATCTTATGAACTACGATGATGCATTTACTTTTAATAACTATGATGATACATCGTATACTGGACTTTTTTCAGATAACACTGGAAGCTTAGTATCAAGGTATTTAAAACCTAACGTCAAGTTTGATTTTTATGAAATAGTTCTTAATGTTAATGGATACGACAAATATATTCCTATGCAAAGTATGTATGCAGAAGTTTTTCCAACATCAACGGGTGGAATGAATGAAATATCAATTTCATTACGAGATCAATTCTTTAGATTTGAATCAACAAGGGCTACAGATATTTTTCTTACAGATTGCACACTAACATCTGCAGTAACAATACTGCTTGATAGCTGTGGATTCAGCAATTATATTTATAAAGGTTTTGATGATTTAAGAGATATTAGTTTAAGTACTACAAATGATTCAGACTATCCAACATATTATCCACCTATACAAACAAAAGATGGAAATAATAATACTATTCAATATGTAAATACATCACCATATATTGATTCAAAAACTGGATTAAATGTTGATATTAATTCAGCATGGGAAATTTATTGGAATCTATCAAAGCAATATAATTTTACTCCAGTATCAACAAAAATTACTACTGAAAATAAAAAAACATTTTATGATGCTATAGAAGATCCAGTGATACCATATTTTTTTGTTGGCCCAGACATTTCTGTTGCACAAGCTTTAGCAAATCTTGCTGCAGCAACACAAACTGCAATGTTTTTTGATGAATATAATAACTTTGTTGTTATGCCAAAAGAATATTTTATGCCAGATCCAAATAGTATGACAAGAAAAACAGATTTAATGTTTCTTGGTCAAACAAGAACAACAAAACTTCCTAATATAATTAGTATTGGAAGCACAGAAGAACAAATTATTAATAGTGGATCTATTAAATATTCAATCAAATATATTCAAAGAGTTTATAGTAAACTTTCTCAAGCACAATATAGTGATCAAGATAAAGTATTTGTTTATAAACCAGTTTTATTATGGGAAGTGGGATCAAATACAGAAGCGAGAGCATCAAGTGATCAAAAAGGTCAAACTTCTGGATATGCATTATCTGCAGTTCCATTAAATATTCCATTAAATGCTAGTGCTCCATATGTTGAAAATAATCAAGTAATAAATAATATTATTGATGTAGGCGAAAGTGCTATGTGGATTGGAAGATTCCAAGGATATTTTTATGCTAATTCAGAAATTATTAGATACGATGCTGTTGAATATTCAATTGCAGGTAGAACAGATTCAGAAATAGCTTTGGTTGGAAGAAATCCAAATACTGTTTGGATTACAAGTAATAGAGAATATCAAAAATACTTTTCAAAATTAAAGTTTGGTGGGAAAATGTATCAAACTGGTAAAGTAAGAATATTCTCTGAACCATTTTATGAAACAATTGATAAAACAACAAGGATAAAAAATGGTGCTGTAGAAAGACATGGTAGAGGACAGTTTGGAACAGATATAGTAGAACATCCAGCAAGTCTTTCTGATTATTGGTCAAGTTCAGATAATTTACAAGGATGTGTCATGGATACAAGCAAACTATTTACTATGACCCCTATTGAACGTATTACTCCACCAACACAAGGATCAACAACTGCATCAGTTGGAGTGAGAAAAGATCTTGCTCTTCTTTCAACAAGAAATGGAATTATTAAAAATTTCCTTCGTGCTTCATATCCAAAAGATAAAGAAATAAAAACATTAAGTTCAACAACAAGTGGTACAGTTCAATCATCAGCACTGGTATTTACTGGACCAAGATTTTCTGGAAGTGCTGCACTTGTTGATGATATTGATCCAGCAGAAAAAATTATTGTTAAACCAATTGACTTTATTTCATATGTGTATAAACCCCTTGACGCAGCATTCCGTCATTTTGGAACACGAATGAGAATTATTGGAAAATATAATACTGATCAGGATAAAGTTCAAACAGCAAATAGTGGTAGCACATCAACAACATATTATACTGTTCCTCCATCTGAAGCATCAGAAAAAGCTAATATCGATGGTGGATCTGGTGGTATTGCAATTGGCCTTAATCCTGCAACAAATCATGGATATTTTTTTGAAATTTGTGCTTTAAGTGGTAGGAATATTCAACAATACAATCAAATTAATGAAGATACTGGAAAGTTTGAACGAGTTCTTCATAATGTTATGTTTTATAAAGTTTATAACAGTGGTGAAAAGGCTGTTGCAAATAAACTTTGGGGAGGTATAGCATCAATTATTGTTGATGAAGGAAACTTTGTTGGACAAGATCGCATTGGTATTCAAGATAAACCTACAGTTTATGATCTTTCAGTAGAATATCAAGATATTGGATCTATTAGAAGATTCTATTTATATATAAATAACAAACAAGTGGGATATGTGGATGATCCAAATCCATTGCCAAAGTATACAAATATGGCTTTATTTACCCGTGGACAATCAGAATGTATGTTTGAAAATGTTTATGCGCTTCAAAGCTTTATTGCATCAAACAGTCAAGAAACAGTTATTACAGAAATTAATGATGCGTTTGGTGACGATACAATTTCAACATCTGAGGCAATGAGAAAATATTCTGTATCTGGATTTATTAAGTCTACATATCTTAGTGGTATAGGATCTACTGCTCCTAAATATAAAATTTATGTAGAAGAGTTTGGAACAATACTTAGAGAATGTGCATATTTTAATATTCGATATGATCAAGCATATCCAGCATTGATAGCAAAACTTGCTCCAACATTTGGTAGTGAACGTGGGTATTCTGTATCACAATTCCGTGCATCTGCATATGGAGCAGAATTTTTGATATTTAATACAACAGATAAAGCTATTTCTATTGATGAAACAACGGGTAATTATTTAAGAATCCTTGGTGTTACATTTACTCAAGATACAACGGGAGAACTTACAGTTGATGATTATTTCAAACGAAGTTCAAACTTCTCTGATCCACAATATACAAACTCAACACTCACTTCACCATTAGCAGAAAGAAAAAAGTTAGAGTCTATTGAACGTAGTCGTAAAAAATATGGTAAAAAAGAATTTAACATTGAGTCTGAATATATTCAATCAGATGATGATGCAAGCAAACTTATGGGGTGGATCATGGGTAAAGCATTAAGGCAAAGACAAAAGATAGTCATGGAAGTCTTTGGTGTACCAGTTCTTCAATTAGGAGATATTGTATCTATTGACTACGATATTGATGACAACATTCACTATGTTGATAAAACAAAAAGATTTGTTGTCCAGGGTATATCACATTCAAAATCTGCAACAGATAGATCAACTCAAATAACGGTGGTGGAAATATAATGGTAGCTCCTCGAACCCCCAAGCAGGTATTCGATGCGATGGCCGAGAATGGGCGGCGGTTGTTGGCTGTGGCAGCACCATTTCCTGCAACTCAAGCTTTAGGAAATGCAGCAAATAGTGCAGCAAATAAACAAAGTACAAGTCTAGGTGGAAAGATAGGTGGAATTGGTATAGGTGCTAAAACAGCAAAAGCAAATTCAGCTCCGACACCTCCGCCTGGTGGTACTGGTGCTGGCGCCCTTCTTGGTGGAAAACCTAGTTCTGTTGGTGGTATTATGGGTGTACTTCCAAAACCTACTGGTGTAAGCGGAAAAAATACTGGTGGAAGCGGAAAAAATACTGGACCTGGACCAAGACGTACACCTGAAAGTAGACCTACAATAACACCAGTTAAGCAAATCGACCCCCCCAGGGTAATCACTGAAAATGGTCCACCGAACCCTCCTATACCTACAGCAGCAGCCGCTACAACATCTGATGTATCTAGTGCTGCAATAGCAGCAATTCCACGGCAATCATTGATTCCTGGAAGAGATGTTATTAATTTTCAAACAGCTCCAACTTCCCCTGAAGCAATGCAGCAGATTCTTTTTGAAGAAATTGCGGGATATGAACTTGTTAATATATCTAGAAGAGATACAATTGAAGGGTTAAGTGATGTATATACCCTTATATCTAATCTTTCTTCAATAAGAAGAGAATATAATCCATCACAACTTATTTCTTTACAAAGACCTAATTTTACTGGATTTGAAACATATCAGATAGATCTTAATAGTTATATTCCAGGTGACGTATCTTTACAAGAAAAAAATATTACTAGTTTTTATTATATTGCAAGTAATGGAGATCTTGTTATTGAACTTGATAATTTACAAGATGATGATGAAATTGAAGTCCAAATGGCAAATAGTGGTAAAATAACATAAGGGATAATAATGATAACTAATTCTGGCAAAAAAATCATCGGTAAATATCTTCTTGGACAGACATCTGAGTATGCTGCATATATTGTTGCAGGATGTGGAACAACTGCTTCACTGCCAGGTCAAACTTTAAGTGCTGGAAAAGTTAATGAAATTAAAGAAAAAACAAATCTTGATTTTGAAATGTTTCGAGTACCCGTTACTGCTAAAGGTTTTGTTAAAGAAGATGATATAGAAAAGCTAGTATTTAAAGCAGAAATGCCAACAGAGCAACGATATGAAATTACTGAAGTCGCACTATTCCCCGCTGGATCAAACTCACTTGCTGGACCATATGGGAGCAAAACATTGGCAACATTTACTCCTACAGAAAACTGGGTCATTGGATCTGCACAATCATCATCTGCAATTACAACTATTACAGATGCTACATTTACAAATACAGGTGCAGATATTGTAGCTACTGGAAAAGCATATTTTATTCCATCAGATAGCACGGCATTTGAAAATACAAGTAGAAAAGATAAGCAGGAGCCACCAAGATTTTATAATAAAGCACTAATGATATCTGCTGACTCATCATTCATTGATAATAGTGGAGATACATTTGGCAACTACCTACAAAATACTAATCTTGCATTTAACTTTAGTCAAAACGCACCTGCAGATGATATAAGAATTGCAATATCAGTATTGAATACATTACAGTCTGAGACAACCGCTCCAGAAACAACAAGAGTTGTTTTAGAGTTTGTTAATAATACAACAACCTTGGGTGCTACATCATTAAAGGCTAAAGTTGTTGCCAATATTAGTAATACAGATTTAATTGATCCAGAAACAAGTCAAGATAATAGGTATTTTATAATTAAAAAAAATAGATCTGACTTTACTGAAGACACTGGTTTTTCTTGGTCAAATATAAATCTTATTAATCTTTATGCATGTGTTGTTGAAAATAAAGAAACAAATATTTCCATAGCAGCTATGACTGCATCAACAGCAACAGTAACAGTACCCTCTGGTCACACATTGTATCCTGGCATGACGTTTAATGTTGAATTAGTTAATGCACCTTATGATTATTTTAATGGAAATAATTTTATAGTTTCTAGTGTGACCGATACCACTGTAACATTTACGCATCCTACAGGTGTTGTAACACCAGTATCGGCAAGCGTATCAACAGGAAAAATTACATATAGTGGTGGAACGTCAGACTATAAGATTATTTTTGATGGAATGAGGCTTGAAAATAATACAACAGAAAATCCACTATATTCTATGGTTGCATACGACATCATTATTGAAAGTTCTGGTTATCCAGTAATTAAAACTGAAAACTCTAACAACTATATTGAGTATAGGTTAGCTGTAGGTGTAGAGAGTGGCTAAGTTTGTTATTCCTGTAGAAAAACTTGGCCCTCCAAATGAAGAGGGTCAACAATTGTTTAGATTCAGAATTATTTCTGCAGATAGAAATAGATTTTCTCAATACTCAACTCTTTTTGCAATTGATAGCACTGGTCAAATTTTTCCATCCTTATCATCTGCATGTGCCATTTATGCTACAGGAGTTTTAAATATATATTGGAATACTCCATCAATATATAACGTTGGGGCATCTGCTGTAGGAGCATCTGTTCTTCATAATCACGGCACAGACTGGAAGGCACATGATGTAGATATATTTATTAGTTGGGATAGTGGAACATTTGAATATCAAGGAAGAACACGAGATAATTCATTTTCAGTTGTTAAATTAGGATATACAACAGCAAGGGTTATTGGACAAATGGCTAGTTATCCACCAGAAATTAATAATATTTTTGAAATATTTGATACTGGAACAGTAAACTTGGTATAATAAAGAGGGATAAATTATGAAGATACCAGTACCTCAGCGTGGACAACCATTAGACGTTGAATATATTTATCGTATTATTGAACAACTTAATACGCTTACAAATTTAGTATCAACAAATACAACTGTACTATCAACAGTAGATAATGGTATCGTTGGTCAGAAGGATGTCACAACAAATAATTTAAGATTTGTTGCTATTACAAAAAATATTAAGAAAGATGCTGCTGTAGCTAATCAAACTCAAGACTGGTTTATTGATTTTTCACCACAATTTCTTTATGCCCCTGTTGTTACTGCAACTGCTGTAAATAAAAGTGGATCAACAGCAGGAAATAATCTTTCAGTAATTATTAAGAATATTAGCACATCAAGAGTTGATGGGGCAGTAAGATTCGGTGACTCTGGTAACATTGATGTCAATGTGAATATTATTGCAATTGGCACTACATAATGCTATAATAATCCCCTTATGATTAAGTGTCCAAAATGCAGGGGAAGAATCTTTATTGACAGAGTTGAAAGTTCAATAGATCACCTTGAAATTTATTGTATTATATGTGGATTAAGAAGAATGTTTCATCCACCTTCAAGATATGGGGAGTCAGTTGAATGGTTGCACAGGATAGAGACAAAGCTGCTAAAGACATACAACGGCCTGTAAAACCCAGCAATACCATATTCTTTTTAAATAATAAATTAGTTCGGGTTATTTCTGCAAATAGGGCTAGCAACATTATTTATTTCTATAATATTACTGATCAAAAAGAACAGACAATGTTGTTCTCTGACTTTAAAAAACATAGAAAAAGGGCATATACAACCATTGATGCTGGAAGGATTCTTAATAGATCCAGGGAAGCACTAAAGTTATACTGGAAAAGTGGACTCATTAAGCCGCCTCTGGGTACACTTGCCAATGGTGAACGATCTTTTAAAAGAAAATCTTATTATTCAGAAGATGATATTTTTGAGATACACAAAGTCATGCAAGGAATTCATAAGGGGCGTCCTCGTAAAGACGGACGCATTGTTAACAATTCGATGTTGACTGAGAAAGAGTTGCGTGCTAAGATGGGCGAAGAGCTAGTGCTCTATACAAAAACAAAAGATGGAAGATTTATTCCCGTTTGGGAAGAGCAGACATATTAGGAGAGAAATGTCAGATAAGACAACTGTTTCAGCAAATCTTGGTTATACATTAAATATTGGTAACTTCCAGAGTCTTCGTGTCGATCTTGGATGCACAGACTTTGTTCGTGATGGCGAGACTGTAGATGCCGCAATGGATCGTGTCTATGCCTTTGTTGAGAGCAAGGTAGTGAGCAAGATTGACGAGGCTAAGAAGGAGATGAATGAGTGACGTTATAAAGCTTGGTCACTCACTCATATCATATTTCTCATCATCATATAAAAGTCATTACGGTAGCATTCCACTTATCAATAAAAACACAGCAAAGTGGGCTGCTAGAGACATTATTGATTCCTTTGGCTTTGATGAATGCAAGGATGCAGTAGACTGGTATTTTTATGTCAAGGAAACTGGGCATGACTGGAACTGGTATGTATCTAATGTAGAAAAACTTATTGCTGCTAGAAAAGACAAGGAGATCGATGATAGAATAAGGCGCATCAATCGACAGAAAGCGAAGGCGTGGTTAAATGGCTAGTGTAGAAGATAGGGTAATTAGTGCGGTACTGCTTGATAAGCAAGTTCATGTGCTTATGCAAGCAAATGTAGATGGTCTATTTAAGACTCATAAGGATATCTGGCTATTTATCAAGGACTATTCATCAGAAAATGGCACTGTTCCACCAACACATCTTGTTATTGAGAAGTTTCGTGACTTTGAGCCATTGAAAGAAGTTGGAACAACAAAGCATCATCTTGACGAATTGAGAGAAAACTATCTCAATGACACGTTACGAGCCATTCTTAAGTCTAGTGCTGGAGATCTTCAAAGCGGTAAGCCCATTGATGCACTTAATACTATCATTAGTCAAACAGCAGAACTAAAGAAAAGCACGGCAAATATTCGTGATATTGACGTTATCGACATCGATGATGCTGTATCATATTTCAAGCATCTGCGAGAACTTACTGAAAAGGGCGAATATGGGATCAAAACGGGTTTGGCTGGGTTTGATAATTATTTACCTTCTGGCATTACTGGCGGTCAGTTTGGAATTCTACTTGCCTACCCAGCAATAGGTAAATCATGGCTTGCATTGTATCTTGCTGTACAAGCCTGGATTAATCGTCGTCGTCCTCTTTTTGTGTCGCTAGAAATGACAGAAAATGAAGTACGCAATCGTGCCTACACAATTATGGCTAACGGTAGATTCTCTCATCGCAAGATGAGTTCTGGTGATATTGACGTAGAAGAATTTCATCGTTGGGGATCTCAGTACTTTGACGGTAAACCATCATTTCAAATCATTTCGAATGATGGCATTGGAGATGTAACTCCTGCTGTCCTACGAGGAAAGATCGATCAGTATAAGCCAGACATTGTATTTGTTGACTATATTCAGCTTATGCAGCCAAATACAAAGAATGACAATGAAGTTGTCAAGATCAAGAATATTTCTCGTGAATTGAAGATTCTTGCTATTTCTGAACAGATTCCTATTGTTGCCATTGCTTCCGCGACACCAGATGATGCTAGCGATATGCATAGTGTTCCTACGCTAGGTCAGGTGGCATGGTCAAAGCAGCTTTCATATGATGCTGACTGGGTTCTTGCTTTAGGGCGAGCAGCAAACAGTGAGATTCTTGAATGTGCATTTCGCAAGAATAGAAATGGAATGCTTGGAGAGTTTCTAGTAATGACTGATTTTGACAGCGGTAGATTCGTTTATAAAGATTTTGAAGATGACATGTAAACGCTAGTATAATTAATATATGATTTCCCATAAAAAAATACATCGTTTTCATATTGAAGGGGAAATCTATGACGAGTCAATTATTGGTCGCATGAAAGAAAAATATATATCTATATTAGAAAAATCAATGAGATCAAAGGGGTATGTTAGAAGATATGACATTGACTATGATTTCACAATCTCATATAATGGAAAAACATTTAATTTCTTACTATCAGTTTATGGAGTATACGTTGGAAGGAAGCAGGCTATATGTCTTTCAGGAATAGACAAGAACAAGCCAATAGTGAATACTATTCACCAGACCAAGTTAAACGGGTCATTCTATCCTGCGGTATAGATATTGAAAATGAGATTGACAGCGACTATATAATCTTTTGCCCATATCATTCAAACTTTAGAACTCCTGCTGGAGAAGTGTCTAAATTTACTGGTCAGTTCTTTTGTTTCTCATGTCGTGAAGCAAAGAATTTTGTTGAGTTTGTTATGCATTGCAGTAATCGATCATACTTCGAAGCTATTCGTCTTATTCATTCAAAGAAGGTAGATGTTGATATAGCATCTGAGATCTATGGAATGTTAAACAAGCCACAAGATTTCATTGAGTTTGATTTAGATACAGTAAAGAGGCTTAATGAATCCCTGCTTGATTCTTCCAGGGCAGCACAATACCTTAAGGGTCGTGGAATTACTAAGCAGAGTGCAGAGAAGTATCTAATCGGATACTCAGAGAAAAGGGATATGATTACTATTCCCATCTTTTCTCCTGATGGATTATGTGTAGGAATGGTTGGTAGGTCTGTTGAGGGTAAGAGTTTTCAGAATACCCCTGGTCTACCCAAGAGTAAGACTATGTTCAATATACAAAGAACAAAGGCAGCAAGCCAAGTGTTTGTTGTAGAGTCATCCTTTGATGCCATTAGAATCGAACAGCTTGGCCGATATGCGGTTGCTACTCTTGGATCTACTGTATCAGGTAAACAAATACAGTTGCTAAAAAAGTACTTTACAAGTATAATATTATTGCCAGACAATGATGAAGCGGGTCTTGCAATGCAAAGGAAGATGGAAGAAGCGCTTGGAAACATCGTAGTCAGCGGCACAATACCAAATGAATATAAAGATGTTTCAGATTTAGATGAAGAACAACTATCGCAACTTATATATAAATTTGATAACATGATTGAATATATACTAAATTAGGAGAATATATGTCTATTTATAAAGGTCTAAAGAATATCGATGAGAATATCAATAAGTCATCTCGTCCAGAGTCAAGCGGTCCCCGTGTCCGTTGGCTCAAGATTGAGGACGGTCAAAGCATCAAGATTCGTTTTATGAATGAGCTTGATGAAGATTCAAAGCACTATGACCCTGAGCGTGGTCTAGCAATTGTTGTGCGTGAGCATCAGAATCCCAAGGACTTCAAGCGTAAGGCTGTTTGTACGATTGAATCAGAGGGGCGTGATTGGGCAGAGGAGATGCATCGCAAGGATCCCAAGGCAGGCTGGGGTGGTCGTCTGCGATTCTATATCAATGTACTCGTTGATGATGGCATGGAAGATCCATATGTCGCAGTTTGGAGCACTGGCGTAGCAAAGTCTGCTACATTCAATACTCTTCGTGAGTATGCCATTGAGTCCCCTGGCATTAGCAATATGGTTTGGAAGCTTAAGCGTAATGGCAAGGGCACAGAGACAAACTATGTTCTTATTCCTGGCCCATCTGATGATGATGCATTTGATTGGTCTAAGTATGAGCCATTCCAATTGGAGAACGCTGTTCGTCATGTTCCTTATGCTGAACAAGAGGCATTCTACCTTGGATACGATAATCCAACCACGTCTGCTAACGTAGAGTGGTAAAAGCGTGGTGGGGGGGCGCTTCTCACGACGCCCCCCCACTACATTACTTAGAGAGGATACATTGACTAACTACGCTCCACTTCATGTTCATACAGACATTGGATCTCTGATGGACGGAGTAGCAACACCAGAAGAGTATGCGGCTCGTGCGGCATCACTAGGTATGCCAGCAATCGCATGTACAGATCATGGAAGCCTATCGGCACACAGGCGTTTTTATCGTGCCTGCAACGACAATGGTATCAAGCCAATTCTTGGCGTAGAGGCGTATATCACGCTTGATCGATTTGATAGACGAGACAGGGCAGAGAGAACAACTCCTTTAGACCTTGTATATAACCATATCATCTTACTTGCTAAGAATAGCAACGGACTTGAGAATCTAAATAAGATGAATCAGATCGCGTGGACAGAGGGCTTCTATAAGAAGCCACGAATAGACTTTGATACGCTTGATAGGTACGGAGCAGATATCATTGTTTCTTCTGCATGT
>Ga0172372_10004594_pt1 | contig 19548 bp, 12 predicted proteins | sample LakKiv5m_2_FD_114544 | JGI IMG/M metagenome (GOLD analysis project Ga0172372, IMG submission 114544) | Freshwater microbial communities from Kabuno Bay, South-Kivu, Congo - kab_092012_9.5m | ecosystem: Environmental > Aquatic > Freshwater > Lake | place: Democratic Republic of the Congo...
CATCTCGATCGATGATCCATCCCAACTTCCATTATTTAAGTTGATTTTTACATCAAATTTGTTGAATTCACCATTGATATCCACAATTCCCATGTGTTTAATCTTAAACCCTAATCGTGAATGAGCTTTGTCTAAAGAGTAGGTAATGGGATCCTCTGATTGAAATGAAGTAAAAAGAATAAAGGCAATTGAGCCAAATAATACAGTAAGTTTTTTCATGTTAAATATTTTTATTTAAACAAAGATTCAATAAAAAGTATTTCAATTCACTTGACATAGGTCAATATTTCCTTGAAATATGAAGAAATAGCCAAAAAATGTTAATCTAGAACATTTGCGTGTAAGGTTGGTTAATTAGATGCGTTACTCATTCACGCCGACTGAGAAACGGTTTTCATATTTAGTAGTTTAGGTTAGGAAAAGGAGGGTTCGCCCTCTTTTTCCATTTTATAAGCTTTCAAGAGTTTCCCAACCAAATTCCCTATCTTTGTGAAAATTTAAAGAATGAGACTTATAACAGTTGGTAGTGTAGCGTTTGATGCGATTGAAACACCATTTGGAAAAACGGATAAAATTGTCGGAGGAGCAGGGACTTTTATTTCTCTTTCGTCTTCTTTTTTTGTTCAAGATCAAGGAATAATTTCTGTTGTTGGTGAAGATTTTCCAACTGAGACTTTGCATGAAATGAAGCAACGTGGTATTGATTTGGAGGGATTGCAAATAAAGTTAGGTGAGAAAACATTTTTCTGGTCCGGAAAATACCACAACGATATGAATTCAAGAGATACGTTAATTACGGAATTAAATGTTCTTGAGAATTTTGATCCTATAGTTCCTGCTTCCTATCAAGGTTCTGATTATTTGATGTTAGGAAATTTAAGTCCTCAAGTTCAACGTACGGTGATTGAGCGTTTGACAGAAAGACCTAAGTTAATTGCAATGGACACCATGAATTTTTGGATGGATATTGCTTGGGATGAATTGATGAAAACACTTGCGCTCGTTGATGTATTAATAATTAATGATGAAGAAGCACGTCAATTGACTAAAGAATATGCATTGGTTCGAGCAGCAAAGAAAATTAAAGAATTAGGTCCGAAATACGTAATTATCAAAAAAGGGGAACATGGTGCCCTTCTCTTTTACAACGAAAACGTCTTTTTTGCACCTGCACTTCCATTGGAAGAAGTTTTTGATCCAACAGGAGCTGGAGATACTTTTGCAGGAGGTTTTATGGGTTATATTGCCCAAACGGATGATATTTCATTTGAAAATATGAAAAGAGCCGTTATTGCAGGTTCTGCATTGGCCTCATTTTCTGTGGAAAAATTTGGTACAGAGCGATTGAAGGAGATTTCAATTAAAGATTTTGAAAAGAGAGTTCAAGAATTTGTAACCTTGACAGATTTTGAAATAAACACATTATAATTATGGATTTTGCCAGCTTTTTTGATCGTTTGAACGACATTTCTTCTCAAGAAGATCTAATAGGAACAGGTAAAGACGCGTCCTCATTAAAAATTGAATTCGAAGACGCCGTAATCGAAGCAGAGCGTTTGGATCAGATAGCATTTCTTGCTGCCCAAGAAGAAGGAAATAAAATTGAAAAATTTGATTTCAAAACTATCAAAGATGAGTTTTTTCGCATTTATAAAGAATATTCCGAAAAAAGAAAAAAGCAATTAGAACTTAAATCTGCTTTGGAAATAGAAAATCTTCGTCAAAAAAAGGCTTTAATAGAACGATTAAAAGAAGTCATAGAAAACGAAGAAAAAATTGGAACGGCTTTTAATTCATACAAGGAAATACACGAAACGTGGAAGAAAATTGGGGATATTCCGCGAGATAAGCGCGATGAGATTCAAAAGGAGTATTCTCGACTTTTAGAAATGTTCTTTTATACTATTAAAATATACAAAGAACTGAAGGAACATGATGTTAAACGAAATTTACAACTCAAGCAAGACCTGATCTTTAAGTTGAAAAATCTTCGAAACAGTCAACTTTCTTTGAGGGATTTAGAAGCAACTTTAAGAACACTTCAAGATGAGTGGGAAGAAATTGGACCTGTTCCAAATGAAGAGTGGGAGGAAGTAAAAAAGGCGTATTGGGATGTGGTCAGGTCTGTTTATGAAAAAATAAATTCTCACTACGAGGAACAACGTAACGTGTTGGCAGTTAACATTGAAAAGAAAAAGACGCTTATTGTCTCACTTGATAAAATTTTGGAGTTGAGCCAACAAAACAATTCATTAAAGGATTGGGATGTCGCTACAAAAAACGTTCTAGTGATTCAAGAAGACTGGAAGAAAATCGGTTTCGGCACTAAAAAAGAAAATGAAGAAGTTTGGAAAATATTTCGTTCTAAATGTGATGAATTCTTTGACGCGAAAAAACAATTTTTATCTGGAATTGAAGAAATACACAAATCAAACGCTGATTCAAAAAGAAAATTAATTGATGAGGTTGACAGTTTAAAATCATCTACGGATTGGAAACAAACTACTGAGCGTATAATCAATGCACAAAAAAAATGGAAGTCTATTGGTTCTTCTGGTCCGAAGTGGGAGAATAAATTATGGGCAACATTTCGTGCAGCATGTGACGACTTCTTTACGGCAAAAGAAAAACATTTTGCGCAACAAGATGAGGCGCTTATCGATAATTTGAATGCTAAAAATGAATTATTGGAAGCATTATCTTCTCTGGTTCTTTCGGATAATAAGGTGGAAGCAATTCAACAGCTAAAAGATACCTCAAATAGATTTGCGGCAATTGGTCATGTTCCCAAAAATCAAGCGGATGCGATTTATAAAAAATTCAAATCGTTGATGGACGAGAAATATGCGACAATTAAACTTGATGAAAATGAAAAAGAAAAGATTCAATTTCAATCGAAAATTGACACTTTGCTTTCATCTCCCGACCGATCACGTTTGTTAGCACGTGAAAAATCAGAATTACGAAAACAAGTTGAACAATTGACCAAAGAGATTGCTTTACTTGAAAACAACCTTGGCTTCTTTTCAAAGTCTAAAGGAGCAGAACAGTTACGAATGGACGTTGAGAAAAAAGTCAAATTTGCTCAGGATAAGATTACTACCTTGAAGAAAAAAATAAGTATGCTTCCCAATGAATAGTTTCATCAATGTTATTTTGTTAGTGGTATCCTTACCCACCTTTCTTCTCACAATTTTTGTAGGTTACGACTTGCCAATTGAATCTTTGCGTATGCAAGCCACTGAAATACCATATCTTCCATATATTTTTCTTGGTTTAGCAGCAGTTTTATTCGTTTTGTCCCTTCGTAGAACCTTAAGAAGGTGGTCCGGACTTTTTTTGGTAAATCAGCGATCGAAATATGTCTTCAACGCTGAAATTAAGATAGAGCGAAAGAAAAGAGTTGTCGTCTACACGGTGTTAGAATCGGTAATACTTGCATACTTGGGTTATGCATACTCGGCAATTACACCATTGGCGATTGCGCCTTCAATCGTAATGTATGTTTTTTCAGTTGAAGGAATTATATTTTTAAGTTATGGTTTATTAGCAAAGAAATTTAGAGTTGGAATTACTTCTAAAGCAGTGCTTGTCGCTGATCGTGAAGTATCTGTATTGTACTTTTCAGGTTTAAGACAAATAAGTATTTCTCAACAAACTGTTTATTTTGAGTACATTGGTAATTTACAAATGAACTTCCCTGTCGATTGTCTTGATGGACAGAATAAATCCGACTTTTTTGAAACTCTTCGCGGTCAAGTGGATGAAAATAGAGTCTTGTTTCGTATCTTAGAAAAATGAATAATTCAATCATACTTGTTGTAGAGGATGATTTGTCCTACTCCGATTTGGTGCAATTCCAGCTTACATCCATTGGATGTTCTGCCGTAAACATCATTTCCGTTCAATCAATTGCAGAGGTTCAAGAGGTCAAATTGGAACTTGATCCAGATGTTATCTTACTGGATCTAAATATTTTAGATAGCAATGGCATTAACACATATGACCAAGTTAGTTCAATTTTTCCAGATGCTTCCTTGATTGTATTATCTGGAATGGACGATCAAACCATCGCGCTCGAAATAGTATCACGTGGAGCACAAGATTACATTTTAAAAAGTGATGTTAAGCCCCAAATTCTTGAGAAAACGATAAACTATGCGATGTTAAGGAAATCAATGTTACAGCGCATTGCTTTTTCTGAAAAAAGGTATAGAGAAGTTTTTGAAAAATCACCTCTGCCAATGTTTCAGTTATCGGGTGAGGATTTTCAAATAGAGATGGTAAATACCGCAGCACTTCAATTTTATGGTTTTAATGCAGATTTTTTAATCGGTAAGTCATTTGGGATATTGATTAAAAATCAGGCACAGGCAATTTCTGAAAATAATTCCAATCGTGTTATTCAAGTCACGCAAAATCTTACAGAGAAAACTGTTGATGTTATTCTAAATAGAATTCATGAGAAAGAAGAAGTTTTTATTGCCCTTGTCATAGACAAAACAGAAGAATTATTATTCGAAAAAAATAAATATCAAATTATCTCTCAAGCAGAGGAAGGAGAAAAAAAGAAAATAGCGCGAGAATTACACGATGGTTTGGGACAACAAATGGTCTTGTTGAATTTGCTTTATCAAAATTTTACTCCTAGTGACGATCAACGAGCACAATACCAAGATTTAGGCAATTTATTACAAAGCTGTATTCGTGAAGTTAAAGAAATAGCATATAGTTTGTTACCTCCAGAACTTGAAAAAGGATTTATCAATGCGATGGATAGATTTGCCAATAGAATCAACAATATTGGGACGGTAGATTTTAAATTAGAAATTGATGAAAACATCACTGAAGATTTATTGAATGCGGTGGATAAGTTTAATCTATACCGACTGGTTCAAGAAGTAGTGAATAATGCCATTAAGCATTCAAAGTCTAAAGATATAATTTTTAGGATGAGGCTAATAGACGAATACATAGAAACTCATATTATCGATCATGGAGTAGGATTTGATCTAGAAAAGGTTAGTCAAGGACTTGGCATTCAAAATATTTACCATCGATTGAAATTGGCGAATCTGGATGGAGAAATTAATGCTACGCCTGGAAATGGAACATCCGTTACATTCAAAATTCCATTGCATTGAAAATTTTAGTTTTGCGCTTCAGTTCAATTGGGGATATCGTCTTAACATTCCCTGTTGTAAGAGCTGTAAAGGAACAACTGCCGAACACAGAAATTCATTACGCCACTAAAAAGCAATTTAGCGATTTGCTCAGAGGGTGCTCGTATATAGATCGAGTGCATGTTTTTGAGAAAAGAACGATAGAAATTAGGAGCGATTTAAAAAAAGAGAATTTTGATTACGTAATCGATCTTCACAATAATGTGCGATCTCGAAGTTTGTCAGGATATTTAAATAAAAAAACGTACCGTTTCCCTAAATTAAACATACAAAAATGGTTGCTAGTAACGTTAAAATGGGATTATTTACCTACTTCACATGTTGTCGATCGCTATTTTGAAAGTGTACAAAAATTAGGTGTAAAAAATCCTAATAAAAACAATTCATTTTATATTCCAAAGGAGGCAGTATTGAATTTAGAGGATTGGGGTTTAGAACTAAAGGATTTTGTGGCTATTGCCCTTGGGGCTCAATTTAAAACGAAACAATTTCCATACGAAAAACTCATTAACTTGATTGACCAAGTACCATCTCCAATAGTTCTTCTCGGTGGGAAAAGTGAAGAGGAACTGGCCAAGAGAATTATTGATCGCTACCCTGAGCGGAAGATTGTAAATTTCACAAATAAAATCTCCATTCTTGAAGCCGGCTTTGTTGTAAAAAACGCAGCGTCTTTAGTAACCAATGATACGGGAATAATGCATATTGCATCTTGCTTTGACATTCCTATCCACCTTACATGGGGAAATACCGTCCGCAAGTTTGGAATGTATTCTTATCGCCCGCAGACTTTAGAGCTAACCTCGGAATATGAGGTGAAATTATCTTGTCGGCCATGTTCAAAAATAGGCTTTAATAAATGCCCGAAAGGACATCACAAATGCATGATGAACATAGATGAATCAAAAATTGTGGAAGGAATTACAAGAGATTTATCCAATAAATAACTTCTGAAGCTCTGTTGCCTCTTTTGGGTCTAGTTTTCCTGCTAATATCAGACTAAGCTGCTTTCTGCGTAACGCTCCTTCAAATCGTTTCTTTTCCTCCTCCGTTTCCGGGATTAATTCAGGAACTTGTATGGGGCCTCCGTTTTGATCTACTGCGACAAAAGTGTAGATTGCTTCATTACATTTTTCGCGAATTCCAGTGACTTGATCTTCAACAAAAACATCAACGAATATCTCCATAGATGAAGAAAATGCACGAGATACTTTTGCTTCTAATGTAACTATGGAAGCATGTTGAATTGGCTTTTGAAACGAAACATTATTCACAGAAGCTGTTACCACTACTCGTTTGCAGTGACGATGGGCAGATACGCTCGCAATAACATCCATCCAAGCTAGCAATTGACCTCCAAACAAGTTTCCAAGGGTATTTGTATCGTTCGGTAATACAATGTGAGTGGTGATTGCTAAAGTTTCAGATGCTTTTTTAGTTTTCATACCTCAAAGGTAGTGATATTGACTTTTGATAATGTGGATAACGAAAATTAAATACATTTACTTCTCATTTTTTAAATAATTCCTTAATTTAGGCGAGCTATTGAACTAAATTTAAACGATTAAACAACGTTACGTATGATAATTAAAAAAATATTTCTTTCTGCAATTTCAATCTCATTAATGGCGACAAGTCCTTTGCTTGGTCAAAAGTCAAGACCTTTCGATCTTACCAATGCCCGAGAGGGGGAAAAGGTCGAATACTGTCATCAGCACAAGAAAATGGCAGAACTCATGCACAATCCTGAATTTGCAGCGATGTATCAACAGGATAAAATAGCTTTTCAAAAAGCAAAAAATAAGGCAGTTCCGAAAGGAGTTGTTTATAAAATCCCGATCGTTTTTCACGTGCTTCACAACAATGGAATCGAGAACATTTCAGATGAACAAATCTACAACGCACTTGAAATCTTAAATAGGGATTTTAGAAAGTTAAACGCTGATACAGCTACTGTTCAATCTGATTTTGTTGGAATGCCTTCAGACGTTGAGGTTGAATTTGTTTTGGCGACAAAAGCGCCAAATGGAACTTGTTTTAAAGGTATTACGCGAACCATGTCGCCGCTTTCCTATCAGGGTGATGATGGCAACGCACAAGTTACTGCGATAAGAAACGGTAATGATGTATTTCAAAATAGTTGGCCAGGCAATAAGTATTTGAATGTTTTTATTTGTGGAGAAATAGGAGGAGCAGCAGGTTATACAACGAATCCTTCAACTTGGTCTGCAAGTAGTATGACAAATGGAATTTGGATTTTGCATGATTATGTTGGAGCAATCGGAACAGGTTCAACAGGTGCTTCTAGGGCTTTAACACACGAAGTAGGACACTGGTTGAACTTAGACCATACTTGGGGTCCTAATAACAATCCCGGTAATACATCTTCTTGTTCAACAGATGATGATGTTGATGATACTCCAAATTGTATTGGTGTTACGGCATGTCTTCTATCTGCAAATACGTGTAACTCAGTAAATGCTTATTGGAATTACGATGTACGAGATAATGTTGAAAATTACATGGATTACTCATACTGCTCCAAAATGTATACACAGGGGCAGGTAGATAGAATGCGGACTGCCTTACAAGTAACAAACACAGGCAGATTTAATCTTTGGCAAGCGGCTAACTTAACTGCAACGGGTGCAACAGGTGACATTTATTTATGTAAAGCTGTCTTCGATGCAGACAGAACAACCATTTGCCAAAATGATTCAATCCAATTGAATGACGATTCATACAATGAAGCTAACGGTTGGACTTGGGAAATTACTCCGTCCACAGGTTGGTCTTTTGCTCCGGGATCTACTGCTACATCTCAAAACCCAAAAATTTATTTCGCAAATGCAGGTTTGTATACCGTTAAATTAACAGCAACGGATGGAACAACCACGGATGACGAGGTGAAAAACAACTACATTCGTGTGTTGCCAGATGCAGCAACGCTACCTTACTGGGAAGGTTTTGAGGCTTATTCTTCACTTGCGAATTTAACAAATTGGGAAGTGTATAATCCGAATAATAATAACGCATGGACCATTGAGAATACAACTTCACATTCAGGAAGTCAATGTGCTAAATTGGTTAATTTCGGTCAAACACCGAGTAATATTGACGAACTTACATCTGCACCAATAGATCTGTCTGTAATTCCATCAACGGGTGCTGTAACCTTGAGTTTCAGATATGCTTATCGCAAAAAATTAGCAGCTGATTATGAATATTTGAAAGTTTTCGTTTCTGCAGATTGCGGAGCCAATTGGGCTCAACGTAAGACCTTGGCTGGAAATAACCTTTCAAACTTAACATCATCAACATCATGGAAACCTACTCAAAATTCTGATTGGACGACAGTTCACATGATTAATGTAACAAGCAATTATTTTTCTGAGAATTTTAAAATGAAATTTAGATTTGAGGGTGAAGGAGGAAATAATATTTACTTGGATGATATAAATCTTTATGCAGGTGCGCCATCTGATAACCTGGTTCTTGGAATTGACGGATTAAGCGATATTGAGGACATTCAACTTTATCCAAATCCAACTGAAGGTGATGTACACATCCGATACAATGCGATGAAAAACGAGAAATTGACGGTTGTTATTACCGATATTACTGGAAAAACCGTATCAACTTCTCAGGTTACGTCGAAAGAAGGTAGCAATTTGATAATTGTGCCTACAAATGACTTTTCTTCAGGAACTTATTTCGTGAAATTGGGTAATAACTCAAAGGCATTAAAGTTTGTTGTGAAATAATAGAACGGATTCAATTTTCAGTTCTTTTGAAATAATTAAATAGGATAGTCGCTTTAGATTGTCCTATTTTTTTTGTCACTTCCTCAAATCCAAACTTTTTAATATTCGAGATTGTCCTGTACTCATTAAGTAATATCTGTTTTGTCTTTTCGCCGATTCCTGAAATTTGATCAAGTTCACTGCTAATGGCGGACTTGCTTCTTTTATTGCGATGGTGTGTAATTCCGAAACGATGCGCTTCATTTCGCATAAATTGAATTAACTTCAAACTTTTCGACCTTCTATTTAATAGAATTGGGTATTGATCTCCTGGGAAAAAGATTTCTTCGAGTTTTTTTGCGATGCCAACAACGGCGACTTTTCCTCTTATACTTAAACTTTCTAATGCTTCAAGCGCGGCACCTAATTGTCCTTTTCCTCCGTCAATTACAATTAACTCTGGTAACGTTTGTCCTTCGTCAATAAGTCTCTTGTATCTGCGGTAGACAACTTCACGCATGGTAGAAAAGTCATCCGGTCCTTCAACCGTTTTTACGTTAAAATGTCTGTAATCTTTTTTACTGGGTTTACCATTTTTAAATACAACACAAGCGGAAACAGCATTTGTGCCCTGAAAATTCGAATTATCAAAACACTCAATATGTAGGGGTAAAGTTGATAATTTAAAAGTTCTTTGTAATTCATTCAGTAAGTCGTCTGATTGGACATCTTCGATGGAAATAGATTTCCGTTTACCAAATTCTAATCGGTGATATTGTACATTCTTAAGCGATAGTTCTATAATTTGTCTTTTTTCACCTTTTTGAGGCACTTCAATTTTAAACGCTTCAATATCTAAATCAATTTCTTCATTTGAAATTATTACTTGATTTTGAGAGCCAAATCTTTGTTTCAAATCAAATAGTATCGTGCGAAGATTGTCTACTAATTGTTCTGCTAATCCTGGCACAACATGAGATGTGTAAGAATGTATCACCACACCCGCTTTCAAAACCATAAAATTGATGTAAATAAACTCTTCAGTTCTATGCCAAGTGAAGACATCTAAATTTGATGAAAAGTATGAAACTATAGTCGATCGTGATTGAAAACTTTTTAATTGATCTATCAAATCTTTTATCTCTTGTGCTTTCTCAAATGCAAAATTCGATGCATGATCCAACATTTCAATAGTAAGCGATTTGATTAATGGATTAATTTCACCTTTTATTATTTGTTCTGCTTCTTCGATGCCTTTTTGATAAGAAGTACTGGATTGTTGTTGTTCACATGGCGCAAGGCAACGTTTTAAATGAAATTCCAAGCAAGCTTTGTACTTTCCTTGATTAATTTTTTTATCCGATAAATCTAAACTACAAGTTCTGAATTTATATAAATCATGCAGTAGTTTAAGTAATGCTTGCATGGTTTTAACATTCGGATAGGGGCCAAAATAACGTGATCCATCTTTGATTTTTTTTCGCGTGTAAAAAACCCTTGGAAATGGCTCGTTTTTAATGACAATCCAAGGGTAAGTTTTATCATCTTTTAATAAGATATTATATTTCGGTTGATAGGTTTTAATTAAACTGTTTTCAAGTAACAGTGCATCTAATTCAGTTTCTACCACCGTGTACTGTACATTATTTATCTGACTGACGAGCAGTTTTGTTTTAAATGAATCGACATCTCTATTGAAATAAGTCAGAACACGTTTCTTAATGTTCTTAGCCTTGCCAACATACAAAACCACGCCATCAGAATTAAAATACTGATAGACACCCGGACTCTCGGGCAATTGTTTTAATTGTTCTGCAAGTGTTAACGACATTCAACTCTAAAGTTAAGAAGAAGAAATGAATGGATTAAAGAGAAGAACGTATCTTTGCTCTATGTTAGATCAAATTATTCGAAATGCATTAGCAGAAGACATAGGTGAAGGAGATCATTCTACCTTAGCTTGTGTTCCGGAAAAGGCCACAGGTGCCGCTCGTCTTTTAGTGAAGGAAGATGGAATTATTGCGGGGATAGAAGTCGCAAAGAGAATTTATGAGCTTGTGGATCCTTCCTTGGAGTTGGTAGTGTATAAAAATGATGGAGACCAGGTGAAAATTGGGGACATTGCGTTTGTGGTTACAGGTTCGTCACGTTCTATTTTAACATCTGAACGACTTGTATTAAATTTTATGCAGCGCATGAGTGGAATTGCCACACAAACCAATCAAATCCTCGGTGTAATAAAAGGTTGTAAAACTAAGCTACTAGATACGCGAAAAACCACTCCGGGCATTAGATATTTAGAAAAATGGGCCGTTAAAATCGGGGGAGGAGAGAATCATAGATTTGGACTTTATGATTTAATCATGCTTAAAGACAATCATGTAGATTATGCAGGAGGGGTAACCAAAGCCATTCAAAAAACTAAAGAGTACCTTATAAAAACAAAAAAGTCTCTCGGGATTATTGTGGAAGTTAGGAATTTAAAAGAACTTGATGAAGCAATAAACGAAGGCGGTATTATGCGTATTATGCTCGATAATTTTAATCCTACAGATTTAAAAGAAGCGTTGCAACGTGTTCCTTCGGAAATTGAAACGGAAGCGTCAGGTGGCATCACGCTTGCCAATATCAGAGACTATGCAGAAACAGGTGTTCAATATATTTCAGTTGGAGCGTTGACACATTCTGTAAAAAGCCTCGACCTTAGTTTAAAGGCTATGCTCTAACTTCGTTTTTGAACGATAATACATTAGGTCGAGAAAAAAATCAATATCTTCTTCAATTTTATTCCCAATAACCACGAGATTCGCACCTGCTTTATGGGTTTTTTGAATATCCTCAATATTTTTTAATCCGCCACCCACAATTAAAGGAAGACCAGATTTTTTAACTTCAAGAATCATTTCCTGAGGAACGATGTTTTTGGCACCACTTCCTGCATCAAGATAGATTAACTTTTTCCCTTGGTATTTTCCTGCTAATGCTATTTTTAGCGCGATAGATTTTCCATGTTGAGGAATGGGTTGTGTTTGTGAAACGTAGGCCACAGCTGTTTGGACTCCTCCATCAACGAGCATATAGGCCGTAGGAATAACCTCCATCTCGATATCTTCAAGATGGTCAACTGCCTTAACGTGCTGCGTAATTAAATATTCAGGATTTCGCCCGGATAGCAAGGAGAGAAACAAGAGTGCATCTGCTTTTGGATGAATTTGATCAAAGTTGCCTGGAAAAATAACCAATGGAACATCCACCTTATCCGAAAGCAGTTCTACGCACATATCAAAATCAATTTTTGATACCACACTCCCTCCAATAAATAGAAATTCAGGTTTTAATTTGTTAATGCGAGTAATCCATTCATCTTTATGCTTTATAGTCATGAATTTATCAGGGTCAACTAAAATTGCTAACCCATGCTCAATTTGACTGATTTGCTCAAGTATATTTTTTTTAGACATTGAAAGCAATTATAAGTTTGTCGACGCGAACAATTTCAACAATAACTTCTTTCATTTCATTTTCTTCTTTCATGGAACATTGAAATTTTTTTCGCGGTTCAATTTCTTCTAAAATTAGCAAATCTATTTTGAAATCCAGTCCTTCGTTTTTCGACAATTTGAATAACACTTCTTTTATGCTCCAAGCAATCGTATTAAATTCTAAATCTGTAGCATTAATCAAATCTAGTTCTCGGTCATTCAGAAACCTTGATCTTACTTTTAATATACGTTCATTAATTTCCTCAATGTCTATACCAATTCGCTTTTGAGATGAGGCAAGTGCAACAAAATTTTTAGAGTGGCTTATGGAAATAAATTTGTTTTGTGCATCACCGTAGAGGTAAGGTCTACCAGAAGGTTCATATAAAATTTCGTTATTACCCTCAAACATGTTTTTTACCAATTGCCACACCCCATTTTTCTCCAATATGCGTTTTTGAGTTAAAGTCTTTGAGATTGCGTTTGAAGTCATATCAAGCTGATTCAACGGAATATATCCTAATCGAAAATCATCTCGGCAAATAAAATTTATGGATAACTCGATTTGTTGCATCTATGGTATGACGAAAATGTTACAGGCAAATATGTTAATTTATTTTCAATTTAAATTTTTTTAACATGAGGTTAGTCAATATGATTTTTCATATATTTACAAGCTTAAATTTCGAATAACGAAACATTATACTACAAAACTATGATGGTTAAACTGAAGATGATTGCTTTAAGTCTCTTAATGTCAGGGACTTTTGCTTATGCTCAATCGGGTCTAGGTTCTGTTAAAGGATCTGTTAAAGACGAAAAAACCAAGCAAGCGATTCCGCTATGTAAAGTGAAAATTGTACAAAATGGAACGACAAAAGGTGGTGCACAAACCGATTTTGATGGTAAATTTCAAATTAATGGTGTACAACCAGGAACGTACGACGTGGAAATTAGTATGGTGGAATACCAAACATCAATTACTACAGGTGTCATAGTTTCTCCGGATAAAATCACCTTTTTGGACAATTTAACAATTGGAAAGCCAGAAAAGAATAAGGATTTAGGGGAAGTCAAACTTATTGCATACAAAGTTCCTTTAATTGATAAAGATGGTGGAGCTTCGGGTGCAACTGTAACAAGAGAGGACATTTCAAGATTACCAGTTCGTTCGGCTGCAGGAGTTGCTCAAACGGTTGGAGGGGTTAACTCGAATGAAGGAACGGGCGAAATTTCCGTTCGTGGTTCGCGTTCAGATGGTACATATTTCTACATTGATGGTATCAAAGTTCGAGGTTCTTCAAACTTGCCTAAATCAGCACTCGAAGAAGTCTCGGTAATTACAGGTGGTGTTCCTGCTAACTACGGGGATGTTACGGGTGGTATCATATCAATTACAACAAGAGGTCCTTCAGCAAAATATTTTGGAAGCTTTGAAGCTGTTTCATCTGGTATATATATTAACGGCAAAGATCCCGATGGATATGATGGTAAAATGTTTGGATTGGATAAATATGGATACAACCTATTAGAAGGAATGTTGTCAGGTCCACTTTGGATGCAAAAAGATTCAACCGGTAAAAAGACACGTCCAAGACTTGGATTTTTAATTTCAGCTAACTTAACAGACCAAGTGGATGGTCGACCATTAGCAGATGGAGGTTATCGTATAAAAAAAGAAAAGAGAGACGAACTTTTATTAAATCCTCTAAGACCAACGTCTACAGGATTTGGTACTTTCCACAATGCCCTTTTTCTTAGAAAAGAAGATTTCGAAAAAGTTCCTTGGAGAATGAATGCAGGAAACACAGTATTTTCTGCTCAAACAAAAATTGATGTGAACACAGGTCCTTCTGTGAACTTACAATTTGGAGGATCCTTAAATTATTCGCAAGGAAGCAGCTATTCTTACACAGGATCATTACTTAACTTTTCTAACTTCGGAGAATCTAAGTCTTTGGATTGGAGGGTTTTCGGCCGTTTTACGCAGCGCTTCAATAATACAAGAGAAGGTTCAAGTTCGAAAATTAAATCGGCATTATATAACTTAATGGTCGACTTCTCAAGGTCTCAAAGCGAGTTTTACGATCCAAAACATAAATTTAATTTATTCAATTATGGTCATGTTGGAAAGTTTACCACAACAAGAAGACCATCTTATGAATTTGATCCTGTAACGCAAACATACATTCACAATGGTTTCAAAGATGTTGAAGTAGAATTTGACGCTTCTGAAACAAATGCTGCTTTGGCTGCAATTACCACCCAATATTTTAATATTTACGAAGGGAATCCACTTGGGCGTTATGAAAACCTATTCCAAATCCAGCAAGGTAATGCTTTGAGAAATGGAGATGCTCCTTCAAGTGTTTATGGAATATGGAGCAACATAGGAACACCATATAACGGATTTGGAAAATCTCAAGCAGATCAGTTTCGTGTTACGGGTGCAGGTTCTGTAGTGATTGGAGATCACAGTATTTCCTTAGGTTTTGAATACGAACAGCGTATAGACAGAAGCTGGTCTAGTGGTGATCAAGGACCACTTGGAATATGGTCTATAGCGCGTCAGTTAACTAATTTCCATATTCGTGAATTAGATTTAGCATCTGGAGTAATTTCAGACTCAGGTTCTTTCAAAGCAATCACATACCAACGTTTGAATTCTGGGTATGCAAGCACGAACAATGGTGAATACGGAGGACAAATCCAGAATGATAACCAATCGTTCTTTGATTACAATCTTAGAAAGAAATTAGGTTATGCGGAAGGTGGTAATGACTTTGTTGACATTGATCAATATGACCCATCTTTATTCCAATTCGATATGTTCTCGCCTGATGAATTATTGAACAGTGGTCAGTCGTTTGTTTCTTATTATGGTTATGACCACACCGGAAAAATTGTTCGAGGAGCAACAGACATAAATAAGTATTTTAACGATTACGATGACAATGGTAATTTCAGAAGATTTGTAGGTGCATTTCAACCTATTTATATGGCTGGATACATCATGGATAAATTTGCATTTAATGATATCGTGTTCAACGTAGGTCTTCGTGTAGATTTATTTGATGCAAATCAACCTGTTCTTAAAGATCAATACCTATTCTATAATGCACGTTCAGTAAAAGAGGCTCGCGCATTGAAAGAAAGTGATCCTAATACGTATGCCTGGGTAGAATTACCAGAAGGAATGGGTGATGATTACATTGTTTATGTTAATGATGTGAATAATCCTTCAGCGATTAATGGATTTAGAACAGGAATGAATTGGTATAATGCTTCTGGAACTCCAGTTGAAGACCCTAAAGTAATTCGTGGCGCTGCAGGTATTGCTCCTTGGTTATTAGATCCATCACAAGAAACTCCGGATGCTAGTGCATTTGAGGATTATAAGGCGCAAATAAACTTTATGCCTCGTATCGCTTTCTCTTTCCCAATATCTGAGAAAGCATCTTTCTTTGCACATTACGACATCTTGACGAAACGACCTACTTCAGGTTTCCGCTTCGATCCGTATGAATATCAATTCATTAATAATAGAAACGCAGTTATTAATAATGCAAATCTAAAACCTGAAACCACTGTTGACTACGAATTAGGTTTTCAACAAGTATTGTCACGCACCTCCTCTGTAAAGATTTCAGCGTTCTATAGAGAACAACGAAATAATGTGCAACTTGTGAATATTTTTGAAGCATATCCAGCAACTTACAAAACATTTGGTAACAGAGACTTCGGAACTGTTAAAGGGATGACAATTAATTACGATTTAAGACAAACAGGAAATATCCGTCTAACTGCAGCTTATACGTTACAATTTGCTGATGGTACTGGTTCGAATGCTGCTTCAGCTTCTGGATTAGTAAATGCTGGATTACCAAATTTGAGAAATATTTTCCCGTATGATTTCGATCAACGCCATGCCTTTGCCATTACTTTTGACTACCGTTATGGAGAAGGAGAAGATTACAATGGTCCAAAAATCGGAAAGTTGAATATTTTCGAAAACACAGGATTGAATGTCTTCACTAATATTAATTCTGGAAATCCATATTCAAATCAGACATTTATTACAGATGAGGGTATCGGAAACTTGAATGCCGGATTGAATGGAACTTTGAATGGTTCAAGACTTCCTTGGCAATATAGACTAGACATGCAGTTAGATAAAACCTTTAACATGGAATTTGGAGGAAATAAGGACAAAAAGAAAATGGCATTCCTAAATGTTTATGTTCGCTTAACTAATTTGTTCAACCAATTCAACATCTTAAATGTGTATCGTGCAACAGGAAACTGGGACGACGATGGTTTCTTGGCAGCAGCTTCGAGCCAAACGTCTATTCAAAATCAAATCGACGAACAATCGTTCAGAGATTTTTATTCAATGAAGGTTCAAAATCCATTCAACATTAGTTCTCCAAGAACTATTCGTTTAGGTGTAAAAATAGATTTCTAATAGATTAAATAATAGAAGAAATGAAAAAGCAATTAATTGCAACAATTTTAGGATTTACTTTTATAGGTTCAAACGCCTTGGCTTATCTTGGCCCTAACGATAAATCCTCTAAACCAAAGCCTTATTTAAAAGCAAACTGTAGTCCTGCAACTGCAAAATTATTTATGGAGTTCAATGATGTTAAAGCTTTAATTGAACAGGGTGGTAGTATGTTTCAAAATAGGGCTGCTGGTGTTGCATCTTATGAAATCCCAAAGAATAGTGGTCTGCACGTGATTTATGCAGGAGCTCTTTGGATGGGAGGTACAGATGTTAATGGACAATTGAAATTAGCAGCGTTGCGTTATCGTCAGGGTAATGACTTTTGGCCTGGTCCGTTAACTGTTACGCCGGGTACAGGAAATTATAATCCTGGTTCTCCTGTAGGTGACGATGCTACTCGTGATTTTGGAGAAGCAAATATTGATCCAGATCAGTGTATTGCATTTGATAAATTCTACACCATACGTAAGGCAGAGGTTATTCGTTTTAACATATGGTGGGAATGTAATAATGGCGTCGCCACAGAAGGATGTGCTGATGTCACAGCACCTTCTAATGATGAATTAAATAGAATTTATGGCTGGCCCGCTCATGGCGATGTTTCGCGTGGTCAAGATTATTTTTTAGCGCCTTTCTACGATAGAGATGGAGATGGAAATTATAATCCGGACAATGGTGATCATCCTTGGTATGACGATATTCTTGGTCGTGATGATGTGGAATGTGGCATTGATAGACGCGTAACACTTTATGGAGATGAGACTCATTGGTGGGTATTTAACGATAAAGGAAATATTCATACGGAAACAAATGGTGATCCAATTGGAATGGAAATCCGTGCTCAAGCATTTGCTTTCGCAACGAATGATGAAATTAACAGAATGACATTCTATAATTATGAATTGATTAATAGAGGAACGCAAACACTATACAATACTTATTTCTCTCAATATTTGGATGCCGATGTTGGAAATTATGCGGATGATTACACAGGATGTGATGTTTCGAGAGGTTTAGGATACATGTATAATGGTGATTTGAATGACGAAAGTGATGGAGGTAGACCAGGTTACGAAGAGAATCCCCCAGCCGTTGGTTGCGACTTTTTTGAAGGTCCTTACCAAGATGCGGATGGCTTGGATAATCCAGGTCCTTATTTCGACCAAGCTACACAAACAGATGTAGTTCCAACTGTAGCAGATGCATTAGCAAATGGAGGAATTGTATACAAAGGAATCGGTATAGGTTATTCAGACGGAATCATAGATAACGAACGATTTGGTATGAGAAGGTTTACGTATTATACTTCAACATCAGCTTATCCATACAACGATCCAGGTCCTGCCGCAGAATACTATAATTTCATGGAGGGTCAATGGGCAAACGGTTCAGAAATGTATTACGGAGGACTAGGTTATACAGGTTCAACAGGAGTAACTACGGTGCTTTCGGACTACATGTTCCCAGGAGATTCTGATCCTTTACATTGGGGTACGGGTGGAACAGATATGTCTGGTCAATTTCCAAATGGTTGGGATGAATCCACTAATAACAACCCGCCTGCAGACAGACGTTTTGTTCAATCCGCAGGTCCTTTTACACTTCGACCTGGTGCAATAAATAATATTACTGTAGGTATTGTGTACGGAAGAAGTACGGACGGAGGTTTAATGGCCTCAGTTAATGCAATGAAACGTGCAGATACAAAAGCTCAAGCTCTTTTTGATGCATGTTTTAAAATATTGTCCCCACCAGATGCTCCGAAGTTAACTATACAAGAATTGGAAAATGAGTTAATATTATTATTAGAAAATCCAGCTTCATCTAATAATTATAGAGAAGAGTACGAGGAAATAGATGAAATAAATATACCTGATCCTACAGTTGACAGAAAATACAGGTTCGAAGGTTATCAAATATTTCAATTAAAGGATGATGAAACTTCTGTAGCTGACATTACTGATCCGACAAAGGCGAGATTAGTGGCGCAATGCGATATAAAAAATGACGTTTCAAGAATCATTAATTTTGAATTTGATGAAGCCTTAGGTTTTTCTGTTCCAGTAGAAAAAGTTGATGGTGAAAACAAGGGAATCCGTCACAGTTTTAGAGTAACAGAAGATGCCTTTGCTCAAGGTGCTCGTGCCTTGGTAAATCATAAAACTTACTATTACGTAGCTATAGCATATGCTTACAATAATTACAAAACATATAATCCTAATGACCCTCAACAGCTTGATGGACAAAAGATACCTTTTATATCTTCGCGCTTAAATTTTGATGGTACTGCAATTACTGCTACATCTGCAGTACCACACAGTCCTGTTCCCGAAGCTGGAGGAACACTTCAGTTGATTGAATATGGTTCTTCACCTCAAATCACACGAGTAGATGGTTATGGAAATGGAAACCGCGAGTTGGAGTATACAACACCAACGTTGAACACCATTTTGTCAGAAGGTTATATGGAAAACCCAACATATGATTATGGCCAAGGTCCGATTAACGTGAAAGTAGTGGATCCATTGAACTTACAGCCGGGTTATTTTGAGTGCAAATTCAGAGATTATACAGCTCCATCAAATGGTAACAGTGCAGATACGGCAAGCTGGGTAATTTACCGCTACGATACC
>Ga0172372_10004596_pt1 | contig 19541 bp, 15 predicted proteins | sample LakKiv5m_2_FD_114544 | JGI IMG/M metagenome (GOLD analysis project Ga0172372, IMG submission 114544) | Freshwater microbial communities from Kabuno Bay, South-Kivu, Congo - kab_092012_9.5m | ecosystem: Environmental > Aquatic > Freshwater > Lake | place: Democratic Republic of the Congo...
CGCTACCTTTCTGCCTACGCAGGCCCATTTCCCCGGGTGGGGGAAGCGGTTCGGGAAGTGGTGGTGGTTCTGGTAGCGGCTCGGGGAGTGGCTCGGGGAGTGGTGGTGGTTCTGGTAGTGGCTCGGGGAGTGGCTCGGGGAGTGGCTCGGGGAGTGGCGGTGGCTCAACGGATCCCAACTGCCAGGTCCTTGCAATCACCCCGTCTCAGGTAACCTCCTTTTCTACAACTCAGGACCTCGGCACGGCAACGGTCATTGAGGCCGGCAAAGGCCTGCACCTGAGAGCCAATGCCTGGAAAAAAATCACGGGTTCCTATGCTGTTACTGCCCAGACCACCATCGATCTCGAGTACCGCAGCAACAAGGAACCAGAAATCATAGGAATCGGATTCGATGCCGATTCCGAAATCAGCGCCAACCTGAGTTTCCAGCTGGGCGGGTATCAACGCTGGGGTATTCAGAACTTCAGGACCTTTGACACGCATAGCACCTGGAGGAAAGTTTCCATCCCTGTTGGCCGCTACTTCACCGGCAATTTCAACCAGTTGGTCTTCATTTGCGATGAGGACATACCAAATCCTCCAGGTGATGCCCTATTCCGAAACGTCCGCATCCACAACGGTCAATGCCCGGCAGCCCTTCCCGAAAAACCCCGGGAGACGGAGAATCCTCATCCAGGAGGTGAGGGCATTGGCCTGTATCCCAATCCAGGGGTTGTATCTCCAGCCTTACTGCTTCATGAGCCATTTAGTGAGGAAATTCACCTCATCCTATTTTCCGCCCAGGGCAGTAGGGTAAAATCTTTTATCCTACCGCCAGGACCGACCGGACATCAGGAACAACTGACCTTACCCCAATTGGCACCGGGAACCTACTTCTACCGCTGGCAATCTGGAAACCGGGCAGGGCAGGGAAAATGGGAATACATAGGCCGCTAGGGCAAGGTTTTTGAAAAAGGAGCGTCAGGGAATAAGCACCTTCCGCGCCGGCAGACTGCCTGCAGTCAGCGCCCTGGAGACCCCTGTTTTTTTACCCGGAGTGGTCAGTGCCTTTTCAAACGCTGCTTCAATATTGAGCAACCCTCCGGTGACGGATAAGGAGGCAAAGGGGACCTTTTCGGATTCGGAACCCGGCTTTCGGACCTGGGCATCTTGCCGGACCGCTGAGGCCATGAGAATTTTCTTCACCTGACCGGCGGTCAAATCGGGAAACCAGGACCGCAATAGCGCCGCAGCGCCAGCTACCATCGGGGAGGCCATACTGGTCCCTTGCATGTTGGAATAACTCGAACCTACCACAGTGGAATAGATATCCACCCCGGGAGCAAAAAGATCCACCCATGATTTGCTATAGTTGGAAAAGGAAGCCGCCAGATTTTCCTTCCCTTCCCAGTCTGCCGCTCCGACCTCAAGCCAGTTACCAGCGTGCCGTGGGCCAAATAGCGCTCTGTTTGCATATCGATCGTTGGGGAAATTATTGGTCCCGTCGTTTTCACTGCCGTCATTGCCCGCTGCATGTACGAGGAGTACATCCTTTTGACCTGCGTAGCGAACGGCTTCATCCACCGTCCTCTTGGAGGGCGAATAGCCCTTGCCGAAGCTCATGTTGATGACCTTGGCTCCATTATCTACAGCATAGCGAATGGCATTCGCCACATCTTTGTCTCGCTCATCGCCATCGGGCACTGTACGCACTGACATAATGCGAACATTGTCGGCAATGCCATCCATCCCCAGCCCGTTTCCCCGGACTGCGCCAATGATTCCGGCCACATGGGTGCCGTGTTCCGCATCCGGTCCGCGCACATCGCCATTGCCGTAATATTTTTCCGTTTCATCGGCATAATGATCTCCGACCAGCTGGCGGGGATCGTAATCCGGATTGTAGTTGTAGTTGAGCCGGCCATCGAAATAGCTGTACGCCTGGTCCAGCTGACCGATAAAGCCTTCAAAGGTAGCGCCCTGATCCATCTGGCGCTTGAGAATCTTTATGAGCCGGATAAGCAGCTCGTCAGATCCGGGATCTACCCGGGCTATATCTTCGGAAGTGATATCCCTCTCTTTTCCCAACTGCCGAACCAGCCGGCCAACAGCCTCCTTCAGGGCTTTGTAGGTTGGCCAGGATTCCTCCAAGGACTTTCTCTCCGAGAGTACCTTTTCTTCCATTTCCTTGAACAAGGTGTATTCCTTCTTCTTTTTTCCCCGAAGTGTAGCCCCATCGGTCCCGGCAAATGTCTTCCGATAGGCAGCAACCAGACGGGTGATTTCCAAATTGTCATGATGGATATTCTCCCCTTTGGCATTACCGATAAAGTTCCAACCATGCACATCGTCGATATACCCGTTCCCGTCATTGTCTTTGCCATCCCCCGGTATTTCCCCGGGATTCTTCCACATGACGTCCTTGAGATCTTCGTGTTCGAAATCGACTCCCGAATCGATGACTGCCACCACAACCGTCTCCCTTTTATTCCCGGACAATGCCTGCAAGCGGCGGTACAAGGCCTCAGAGCTTATCCCGGGAAAGTTATCCTGGCGGGCATCCATGTGAAACCAGTTGCGGGGCGCAGCGACCTGTGCCTGGAGCAAGCTAAACCCGAGCCCGGCGGTGAGGAGGAGAGATCGAAACAAATACATAGCTAATTTTTCAAAATTAAAGGCACAAGATAGTGCATTGGGGTGAAAAACACGCTTATTTTTAGGCCTCAGGGTACATTAACGGTTAAACCTGACACCCATTTATCTCGTCTAATACCCGATGAAAAAATTCTTTTCAGGACTGCTTTTCCTCACCTTGGCTTCCCTCCTGCGTGCGCAGTCCAATGAGGGTACCCGTTTCCACTTCACCTTTCTGGAACATATCGATGCCGGCCGCAACAATATGGTGGTCATGATTACCTCCAAAACCAATACCTCCGGAAAGGTGGAAATGCCCTTGCAGGGCTGGCAGCAATCCTTTACGGTAGCGGCCAATCAGGTCACCCTGGTTCCCCTGCCACGCATGGCAGAAACCATTGGCTCCGAAGCTATTGCAGTAAGTGGGGTGCGGGTTACCAGCGATCGGGATGTCAGCGTGTACATTCACCAGTATTTCAATTTTCGCTCCGAGGCTTCCGCTGTTCTCCCCGACGAAGCCCTGGGGAATGATTATTACGCCATTGCCTATCGCTCCTTCAGGCAGGGGAATACCGTGTATCCGGCCGAATTCGCTGTCGTCGGGGTTAAGGATGATACGGAAATCGAAATTACCCTTAGCGATGCCACCCGGGGCGGACGCAAGAAGGGAGACAAAATCAACGTCGTACTTGGTCCAGGCCAGGTCTATCAAGTACAGACCTTGGCAGGCAATGCCGAAATAACCGGCAGCCGTATCCGCGGAAACAAACCTTTCGCAGTCTTTGCAGGTAACAGTTGGACACCAATGCCTGCTGATGCCAACTGCGAAGCCAGAGACAATCTCCTGGAACAAATGTACCCTATTTCCACCTGGGGAAAGGAATTCGTTTCCGTGCTGAGCGCCCAGGTTACTTACGATGTATTTCGGATTTTTGCCTCGCAAAATAACACCACGGTTTTGGTACAGGGTACTACCACCGATACTTTGCGCCTACAGGAGGGTCAGTTTGCCGAATACCGAAAAGGGGAATCCACCTACATTACTGCCGATAAGCCGATTGCCGTGGCGCAATTTAACGTAGGCGGGCAATGCGGCGGCAACCCCAATCGCCTGGGCGATCCCTCCATGGTCCTCCTCAACAGCGTGGAGCAGATTCGCGATACCGTCACCCTATACAATTCGGCCTTTCAGGCCATTACCGAAAACTATCTCAACGTGGTAGCTCTGGCAACGGATATCGGTAAAGTCACGCTGGATGGTACCCCACTGGCCAATATTTCTGGCGCTATTGGCACCCTGGCTGGCAATAAGAAGTATAGTTTTGCGCGCCTGCGCGTCAGTGCCGGATCCCATACCCTCATTTCAGGAGGTTGTGGAATATCCGTGACAGCCTACGGCTATGGCAATGCCGAATCTTACGCCTACAATGGCGGAGCTAGTTTCAAACCCATCAACGCCAGCCCATTGCCTGAGGGCGGCTGCCTAAACGACAGTATCCTGTTCAATGTGGGCCTGCCCCCGCCCCGCTTTTCCCTGTTTTGGGACTTTGGTCGAGGCGATACCTCGAGGCAGCATATCCTCAAGCGGGCATTCCCGCAAACAGGACTTCAACCCGTGCTACTCGCCATCCGCGATGTTTGCCTGAAAAAGGAGGACACCATTCGGGGAGCCGTCAACATCACCTTGCCCAATACCTTGGCCGTGCCCGACCGCCTGCGGGTTTGCGAAAAGGACACCCTGTTTTTGCAAGTCAATGACAAACTCTCGGAGGACTATTTTTGGACCGGTCCAGCCGGTTTTTCCAGCAAGGAAAAAAATCCCTTCCGATCGGCAACCCTACCTGCCCACTCGGGTAATTACGCCGTCCGTGGGATACTCGATGGCTGCCTGACCCTGCCGGCAGCCATCTGGGCGGAAGTGACGCCGACGCCTAAACCATGGCTTGGGGCAGATGCCACTATCTGCCCGATAGATCCGGCGTTTGACCTGCGCCTCACAGCCGGCTTTTTCCAGCGCTACACGTGGCAGGACGGTAGCACCCTACCCTACTTTGATGTTGATATGGAGGGGAAATTCAGCGTAAGAGTCTGGGACCAATGGGGATGTACCGGGACGGACACCCTGCTTCTGGCTAGGAAATGCCCTACAAAAATATTCGCACCAACGGCCTTTAGTCCCAATAGTGATGGCGTAAACGATCGCTTCCTTCTTTTGGGGGATGATGTTCTTTCCTTGGAATGGCGGGTATTCGACAGATGGGGAAATGTGGTCTTCCACACCACCCAGAAAGGGGAAGGCTGGGACGGTCGCTTTCGCGGGAAGGACCTGGACCCTGGAACTTATGTCTGGATGGCGCGGCTAGAAGGGTACCGCCGAAATGGCAAAATTTTTGTTGAAGAGCGAAGCGGGGCAGTATCCCTGTTTCGCTAGACCATCATGATTTTTAGCAGGATAATCAGGTATATGGATTTTTATTAACGTGCCTTCACCATCCACTATCTGCATTCCCCTTTGCTGGCAGGCTGGCTCCTACCGCTCTTTCATGGCAAGCAGCCAAAACTCACCGCGGTAGTAGCCCGCCGATTTGCATTACGCCGGGATTCCCGAATGATTCAAAAAAAAGAATACGGCGCAGGGTCCCATTTTCAGCGCAGCGACGTCCTTCGGGTGGCGAAAATGGCCCGACACAGTCCCGTTTCTACCAGGGAGAGCCGTCATTTAGCTCAATTAGCCTCGGCCCCTGGGGTGCATACCATCCTCGAACTCGGAACCCACTTTGGCTTATCCGGTGCCAGCCTGTTGACGCTCAATGCACATGCCCGGCTGCATACCATCGAGGGCTGTCCAGCTACCGCAGCCATAGCTGCAGAAACCTTTCGGGATGCGGGACTGGAAGCACGTACCTCCCTGCACATCGGGCGCTTCGAGGATGTTTTGCCGCGGCTCTTACTGGATATAGCCCCGGTGGATTTCCTCTTTATTGACGGCGATCACCGGGGAGCAGCGCTAAGGGAAAACTTGCGTCGCTGCTTACCCTTTCTCTCGCACCGGGGCCTGGTGGTCATTGGTGACATTTACTGGTCACGGGACATGCAAGATGCCTGGCAGCAACTTTGCAGCAATTTGAGGGAATACCACGCAGTGGATTTATTCCATTTTGGTCTGCTTATACCCATGCGACCCCGCGATGGGATGCGCCACCAACTGGCCCTCACGGATACCTGGCATAAACCCTGGCGTATCGGTTTGTTTGAATGAACCATCCAGGCAGCAAGTAACGCTTTCTGACCGGCCTAAATCCTTTGCACCCTCAGCGGACCTTTACGGGAACACCCATATTGTAGAAGGTAAAAGCCCATTTGTCTGCCTGCTCGTCGATGATTTTAGCCGTAGGTTTTCCTGCGCCATGACCCGCATTGGTCTCAATGCGAATAAGCACTGGTGCCTCTCCAGCTTGGACAGCCTGTAATCGGGCTGCAAACTTGAATGAATGGGCCGGCACCACCCGATCATCGTGATCGGCTGTAGTCACCAGCGTGGCCGGATAGGTCACCCCCTCCTTCAAATTGTGGCAAGGGGAATACCCCCTGAGGTAGGCAAACATTTCCGGATTGTCCTGGGCCGTACCGTAGTCGAAAGCCCAGCCGGCCCCGGCTGTGAATTGATGGTAGCGAAGCATGTCCATCACCCCTACCGCCGGCAGTGCCACCCGGAACAATTCAGGTCGCTGGGTCATAGCCGCCCCAACCAGCAATCCCCCATTCGACCCACCAGCAATAGCCAGGTAATTCGGTGAGGTCACCCGCTCATCTACCAGGTACTCAGCCGCCGCAATGAAATCGTCAAAAACATTTTGCTTTTTCATTTGAGTTCCCTGCAGGTGCCAGGCCTCACCGTATTCGCCCCCACCGCGCAAATTCGCCACAGCATAGACACCCCCATTTTCCATCCATACGATGTTTGAGGTACTGAAAGATGGTGTCAGGCTGATATTGAATCCACCATAGCCATAGAGTAAAGTCGGATTCTTACCATTCCATTGTAACCCTTTCTTGTGCGTGATCATCATAGGCACCCGGGTGCCATCTTTTGAGGTATAAAACACCTGCCTGGATTCAAAATCATCCACTCGGAAAGCTACTTTACTCTCCTTGAAAACCCGGGATTCCCCTGATTTTACATCAAATGATTGAATAGCAGGAGGTTGGACATAGGATGTGAAACTGTAGTAAACATCCGGGTCTTTCCACTTCCCGGAAAATCCGGAGGCTGTCCCCTTGCCCGGCAAGGCAATCTGGCGGACTATGCGACCATCGGTAGCCACCTGCTCCACCAGGGAAAGGGCGTCTTTCAGGTAAGCTGCGAAAAAATAACCGGCTCCAGTGGACACGCTCAGTGGCTCACGCCGCTCTTTGATGACGGTAACCCAGTTGGCAGAACCAGGATTGGCGGCATCCACCTTCACGAGTCGTCCATTGGGGGCGTCAAGGGTCGTGAAGATAAATAAGGTGCCGTCTGCCGAATGCACCACCTGGTGCTCTTTGTCGAAATTCGACACCACCGGCACGATAGGGGAATCGGGCCGAGAAAGATCCTGAATGTATAGTTCATTGCCCGAAGTGGAGACGGAGGCTGAGATTACCAGAAAACGGCCATCCTCCGTGACCGAACCCCCGATATAGCGACGGGGCATCTTTTCCCCACCGAATACCAAACGGTCCTGGGCCTGTGGCGTCCCCATCCGGTGGAAATACAACTTGTGGTATTGGGTTTTACCAGACAGCGCACTTCCTTCTAGGGGTTTGTCGTAAGAGCTGTAATAAAAGCCCTCATTTCCCTTCCAGGAAAGACCGGAAAATTTCACATCGGTCAAGGTATCCTCCATTATTTTCCGGGACAAGGCATCCAGCACAATGACCTTTCGCCAGTCAGAACCCCCTTCGGAAATCTGGTAAGCCGCCCGAGATCCGTCGGGGGAAAAATCTATACCCGCCAGGGAGGTCGTTCCGTCGGCAGAAAAAGTATTGGGATCGAGGAAGGTCTCCGGAGATGAATCACCCTTTTGCCTATACAAGACATACTGATTCTGCAGGCCATCATTTTTATAAAAATACGTGTAAGCTCCCTCCCGGAAAGGGGCCGAGTATTTCTCGTAATCCCATAGGCGGGCAAGCCTTTCTCGAATGGCGCCGCGAAAAGGTATCTTCTCCAAATAGCCAAAGGCAACTTTGTTTTGTTCTTGCACCCAGGCACCGGTCTCCTCCGACCGGTCATCTTCCAGCCAGCGGTAGGGATCGGCTACCACACTATCGAAATAGGTATCCGTATGATCAGAAACGCGAGTAATGGGATAATCGACTTTCATTGGCGGAAATGAGGTGTTATTTGTTTTCTGGCATCCAAGAACCATTGTCGCCAACAGGAGAAGAGGAACATATTTCATAGTAACCATTTTTAATCCATTTTAATCCATTGGCCTTTTGAGGCAACTACCTTTTCAACAAATTGCATGCCGCGAAGCCCATCCTCCACCGAAGGGAAATCGGTATAAAGGGGATCAACCTCTTCGCCAACCAGTCGAGCCTGGATGCAAAAGGCCATGTTGCGGTAGATATTTGCGAATGCCTCCAGATAACCCTCAGGATGACCGGCAGGAATGCGGGTGTGCGCCACAGCCTCCCGTTCCAGACCTGCCCAGCCGGTGCGATATACCGTGGTAGGCTTGTCCTGATGGATGACGGTCAGGGTATTTGGCTCCTGCTGCCGCCAGGCAAGCCCGCCTTTTTCCCCATAAACGCGGATGTTGAGATTATTTTCCTCACCATTGCTAATCTGGCTGGCATGTAAAACCCCTTTTGCCCCGCTGTCGAAACGAAGCAGGACATTACCATCGTCGTCTAACTTTCTTCCGGGTACGAAAATGCTAAGGTCGGCGCATAGCTCCCGAATTTTTAGCCCCGTAACGTATTCGGCCAGGTTTTCGGCGTGTGTTCCAATATCTCCCATCGATCCGGCCGCACCTGACTGACTGGGATCCGTTCGCCAGATGGCCTGCTTGGCATTTGCATCGGCCTCCAACAGGGTGGATAGCCAACCTTGGGGGTATTCCACGACAATTTTGCGGACAGGTCCCAAATCGCCTTTGCGGATCATAGCACGTGCTTGCTTGACCATGGGATAGCCGGTGTAGTTGTGGGTTAGCGCGAATAGCAGCCCAGTCTCTTCCACAAGCGCCACAAGTTCCTTCGCTTCGGCGGTTGTCAGGCAAAGGGGCTTATCGCAAATGACATGAAAACCACTTTCCAACGCAAGCTTGGCAGGACCAAAATGCACGTGGTTGGGCGTGACGATGGAAACTAAATCCATGCGCTCACCGGCGGGTAGCGCCTTCTCCCCGACGATCATCGCGCGGTAGGAATCATACACCCTTCCGGCAGGAAGGTATAAATCTTCGCCAGAGAGCCTGGAGCGTTCAGCGTCGCTGCTAAAAGCTCCGCAAACCAAATCGATATGACCGTCCAGAGCTGCAGCCATGCGATGTACGGCGCCTATAAAGGCACCGCGTCCGCCGCCAATCATGCCCATCCTGATTTTCCTTCGCATAGCCATTAGGTATTTTTCCATTTTCTGATTTTGATATTCCGGAACCAAACTGGATCGCCATGGTCTTGCAAACCAATTTTACCACTCAGGAATTTACCCCAGTCCTTCTGGTCTTTCCACTTGCTTTTTTCCACCAGGGGCTTCATTTCCTCCGACCAAAAGGTGATTTTCACCTGCTCCTCCCCATTTTGCCATTGTTCCAATTGGTAGCCCTTCAGTATGATGCGTACGCTATTCCACTCCCCGGCAGGCCGGACATTTTCTTTCCGGCAAGCCATGATATCGTATAAATCTCCAGATCGGTGGGTGAGAATCTTCGCGTCCGGATGGCAGGCATTGTCAAGCACCTGCATCTCTGGGCCAGTAAGGTAGGTGCGTCGGTATGCCGGATCCTCGACAATCCGGTACATAATCCCGCTGTTGCCACAAGGGGATATCTTCCACTCCAGAGCAAGCTCAAAGTCGTCGTAATCCTCGAGGCTTACCAAATCTCCTATAGCAGCTTCGGCCCGGTCAGGGCGGGCATCGAGATAGATAGCACCGTCGCGGACCATCCAGCTTGATGCCATGTCCCGCCGATTGTAAACCTTCCAGCCCGTTAGGGTTTTTCCGTCGAATAGCAGTTTCCAGCCCTTCTTCTTTTCTGCCCGGGTCAGCTGATTCGGGGTACCCTCCCGCTGAGCAGGAAGTGGCGCTGTCAGCAACAAGAGAACCATACTAAGGAAAACATAGCCTAGGGTCCTGTAATTTGGTGAAATGATGCATGGCATGGTCTATAGGATTTAAAAGGTTTTGCGCAACCTATCGGGGTCGCGTCAGTTCGATAAAGGGCTTAATCAAGTCATTGGGCACCGTGACAGAAAGCTGATAGTGCCTGATTTTCCATCCTTCCGGGGTATCCACCAAAATGCCGGTGGCGCGACAAGGGCCCATCCAGGTAGTTAGCACTTCGTCCCACCAAGCAGTATTGCCATCGGAGGAAAGCGTGATGTGTCGCTGCGTGGCGGTGAAATCCCAGGCTACCGGGCGCTCAAATGCAGAGACCGACCAAGCCCGAAGGCTATCGCGCTCCCAACGCTCCGTGGTATCTGTTCCGATATAAATGGCATCGGGTGTCATGAGGCCAAAGAAGGTATCTTCGTCGGCAGTGGCTGCGGCACGATGCCAGCGGGAAATCAGGCTGCCCAGATGCGCTTGCATTACTTCAAATGGAACAGGCTGACCCTCTCGGCACCCTACCCGCGTTCGGGTATCTGTTACCTGCAGAATTTGCCACCCTTCCTTGCCTTTGACCAACTGAAAGGAGTTGTACCCGCAATGGCTGCGATTTTTCCCAACGTAGAAGGTGTAGGGGGTCCAGGCTGAAGCAAGCAAGCCATCTACCTGGATGCGCACCGACCAAATTCGCTCATCCAGGGGTCCTTCAGGCCGAGGGGTAGCCAGACTAGTCAGAAAAGCAGAAAGGCTCGTCGTTGTGACCTGCGATTGCCCGGTGACATCTGCTCCCACCGTCATGAGCCGCATCTGGGGGTGGCAAACCCGCCTAACCCGAGTACTGTCGCCCTGATACATCCCTTCGAATAATTCCCGGATGGCAGCCCGAACGCCGTTGGCCCCCGACGAATCCTGGCTGAAAAGGCTTGCCACGGGCATGGCGACAAAAAGAACCAGAGGGGTAGCCAGGATGGAAAAGCGGGGCATAGGTCAACGATTGAACCATGAAAGTAGAGCTTTTGCAAATAAACCCCTCTGGTAGTCCCACAATTTTTTGCGTAACATTACCTGAGGTTTTTCCGTTATCAGCCCAAAAAACATCTGCACATGAACCGCCTCGTCTTCTGCCTGATTATGCTTTCTGCCTTGAACTCCTGTGTTCCCTCAAAGATGATTCATTATGCAGGTGAAATACCTTCACCGGATTATGCCAACATAGATGTTTGGGGAGCTCATCCATCTAAGGAGGATGCTTCAGACAAGATTCCGGCAGGATTGCAACCTCGCAAACCTTTTCCCGAGGTAGATATTTTCTTTCTCCATCCCACCACGTATACCGCCAAGGACCGCGATATCCCCTGGAACGGCGATATTCGGGACCCAGAGCTCCGGACCCGCACGGAAACCACGACCCTGCAGTTTCAGGCCTCACTGTTCAATCGAGTGGGTAATGTCTATGCGCCATTCTACAGACAAGCCCATCTAGACGCCTTCTTCACAAACGACAAGGCCAAGGCCGAAGCGGCTTTCGAAATAGCCTACGCGGATATCCGCAGGGCTTTCCAATACTATCTCGACCACCACCACCGAGAGCATCCCATCATCCTGGCCTCGCATAGTCAGGGTACACGCCACGCCGAACGGCTGATGCGTGAGTTTTTCGATGGTAAACCTCTTGGTGCCTATCTGGTAGCTGGCTACCTGGTAGGGCTTCCGGTTAGAGAAAAGGCATTTGGCAGCATTCCACCCTGCGAAAATGCCACCCAGACGGGCTGTTTTGTGAGTTGGCGGACCTGGAAAAATGGTTTTGCCCCCCCTGCTCGCCCCGGCGATGAGCAAGTGGTGGTGACCAATCCGATTACCTGGACCCGAAAGGGAGACACTGGCCCAAAAACAGCCAATACCGGGGCAGTATTGCTCGATTTCGACAAGGTCATACCCAATGTCTGTGATGCCACTTGCCGGGGCGGCTATCTGGAGGTGAGCCATCCGCATTTCCCCTGGAGTTTCCTTTTTCGTCGCAAGAATTATCATATCGCTGACCTAAATCTCTTCTACGACAACGTGCAAGTCAATGCTCGGGACCGTGCGGCAGCTTTTCTTCTCCGCCGCACCACACGGAATCCATAGCGGCCGGCCATTCACCTTATCCATGGACCTATATCAACGAAAGTCAAACTGGAAACGCTACCTGGCGGCAGTTGGGGTGGTCCTTATCCTTATCTCCCAATTTTATGCCCAATACTTGAGCCGGCGCCTCGCGGAGGAGGAGCAGCAAAAGGCAGACCTTTGGGCCAAGGCTTATGCTGAACTCAATAGGCCACCCAATGAATCCTGCACCAACTGCCAGGATTTGACCCTTCCCTTCGATATCATTCGAAATAATCGGACGATACCGGTTATCCTGGTCGATCCCTCAGGTGCCGTTTTGGACTCCAGGAACTTCAACAGTTCGGAACCTGACGTTATTGCAAAGGAACTGAAGCGACTCCGGCAACAGGGCAGCCGACCGATTGAGAGCTATGGAAACAAGCTCTACTACAAGGAATCGGTCACCCTGCGCCAGCTCCGATTTTTTCCGCTGGTACAATTGGGCTTGGTGGCTGCCTTCGTGTTTTTCGGTTACATTGGATTTAGTTCAGCAAGGCGGGAGGAACAAAACCGCGTGTGGGTCGGCATGGCCAAAGAGACCGCCCACCAACTGGGTGAACCCATGTCGGGACTGGTTGCCTGGATTGATTTATTGAAAGCAAAAGTCTCCGGCGATGCCCCAACGGCGGAAATCCTATCTGAACTGGAAAAGGACGTCAATCGACTGGAACTGGTAGCCGATCGCTTTTCAAAAATCGGTTCCGCACCCCAATTGCATTCCGTGAACCTCTACAAACAGCTCGATGCCTGCCGCCGCTACATGGAACGGAGGGCACCCCGCAAGGTGCTATTCGATTTTCCAGCTGCCGATACCCAACCCCCGGTAATGGCAGCCTTGAATGCCCACCTTTTCGAGTGGGTCATTGAGAACCTTTTGCGCAATGCCCTGGATGCCATGGACGGCAAAGGCACCATCAGTGCCCGGATTTTTACGGAAGGTTCCCAAGTGCATATCGACCTGAGCGACGAAGGAAAAGGCATCCCACCTGCCCAGCACCGAATGGTCTTTGAACCAGGGTTTACCACCAAACAACGGGGCTGGGGACTGGGTTTGTCCCTGGCCAAACGCATCATCGAGGACTACCACCAGGGTAGAATTTTTGTAAAATATGGTGAGGAAAACAATGGAACAACCTTTTCTATCGTCCTACCCCGAAATACGGAGAACCAACCTACCGCATGAAAATCCAGCGGGCTAAATCCTTGAACCCCGTCTTTTTTCCATAAAGCAGGATGCCCACCCGGTAAATCCGCCCCGAAATCCATACGAATCCAAGCGCAGTGCCTAAAAGCAAGGTCAAAGAAATGAGCACCTCCCACCAGGGCGGATTAAATGCGAGCCGGGCCGGCATGATGATGGGGGAGAACAGCGGAAAGTAGGAGGACCAGCGCGCCAGACTGGAATCGGGCGACTCCACGCTGATCATCATGATATACAATGCCAGAATAACGGGAATCGTAATGGGCAGCGTGAGGGCACCGCTTTCCCCCATGTCGTCACCGATAGCAGAGCCCACCGCTGCAAAGAGCGAAGAATAGAGGAAATAACCGCCCAGGAAGAACAACAGGAATAGCGGGATAATCATCCACCAGTTTATCTGATTAATCTCCTTCATCGCCAGAAAAACCATGGCTTCCATATCGTCCGGATTGAAAGTTGCCCCCTCGACCTGCATGGTTTGCATACCGGAAGAAAGCTCGATACCCAATAACAAGCGGGTGATAAAAAGTAGCACAGGTACCAAGATGACCCAGACCAAGACCTGGGTGAGACCCACGGCCCCAACTCCGATAATCTTACCCATCATCAGCTCAAAGGGCTTTACCGAGGAGATCATGACCTCCACAATCCGATTCATCTTCTCTTCCATCACCGAACGCATGACCATCATCCCGTAAATAAATACTGTGAGGTACATAACAAAACCCATGGCCATTCCCAGAAAAGCGGATACCGCGCTAGTCAGCTGCGACACGTCCCCGTCCTCCTTTCGCAGCGGTTCCGGCTCCAGGATAACCCGGGCATCGAGAGCGGTAACTTGCTTGCGGTCCAGCTTGAGGCGCTCGATTTTATACTCCCGCAGGGCATCGGCTACCCGGTCCCTTATTTTCACCTGGACAGCAAGGCCAGGTTGCCTGGATGCGTAATAGAAAACCGTGAATTGACCGGCCATAATCTCCTTTATGGCTGGTATATGCAGGATACCGGAATAGTTGCTCTTATCCATACCAGCCAATACCTCCTCCAGTTTTCGGTTTTCAAATTGGAAGAAGAGGTTTTCTTCGTCCCGAATACTTCCATCAAGAATCCTGGCCTCATCCACCACTGCAATATGCTGCACCTCATCAGTTTCATAAGAAAAGATAAGGGTAACTACCACGGTGAACAAAACCAGGGCAAGGGGAGTAAGCAGGGTAGAGAGGATAAAACTCCGAGAGGTCACCCGCGAGAGGTACTCCCTTTTCAGTATGATGAAAAGTTTATTCATAAAAGGTTTTTTCAGGCCCCCAAAGATAGCCAAAAGTTTTCCATGCTGCCAAGTGTGAGTGACTTGGGAGAAGGTCAACATACATTATCGACCACTAGCTAAAAAAGTTAACTTCGCAAAACCACAACTTTGTTTGGACTATTCCGAACACCTTATGATCATCTTAATAGCCGTAGCCGGTAGACTGAAAAAACAAAAAATAATGAATAAAATCATTCCACTATTAATTTTTCTTGTATTTGTTTTGGATACAAATGCACAAATTTCAAAAGCCAAGCTTGTTGCTAACGGATTAACCTGTTCAATGTGCAGCAATGCCACATATAAACAATTAAAAACAATTCCTTTTTTGGACAGTGTTGATACAGATGTAGAACACACAAAATTTATATTTTACTTTAAACCCAATGTCGATTTTGATTATAAAATGATAAAATCAAAAGTGGAAGATGCGGGATTTTCAGTTGGCTCTTTGGTTCTTTCTATGAAGTTTGACAATGTTTCCGTAGAAAACGATTTTCACTACACCCTAGGTGATATCACCTATCATTTTATGGAAACTAAAAAGCAAAATTTAAACAAAATATGCCAAGTAAAACTTATTGACAAAGGATTTGTAAGCGGTAAAGAGTATAAAAAATACTTAAATTTAGAATCAAAGTACCCTTGCTACAAAACAGGAAAAATAGAAAATATAAAAGTACTTTATCATATGAAAGCTATCTAAAAAATGAAAATAAATTATTGGGAAATTTTATATTCCTATGTTTTTATCAAACAAAAGCACAAGAATTATTTTTGTTGACCTATCCTGCAAGCAATGTCCCAAAAAACGCCATGGTTGTTCGTGGAATGAATTCTTTTTTTCAACGAACTGCCGATAAATCTATTAGATACCCCTTAATGCCAGAATTTGAATATGGCTTGTCGAAAAAAATAATGGTAATTGCCAATGGTTTTATAAGTAATGAAGGAAACAAAGTGAATTTGGAGGGTGCAAGTTTGCTAACCCAATATAGGTTTTATTCCAACGGAGAAGCAAAAAAGCATTTCAGAATGGCCGTTTGGAGCAGATTTGCCGTCAATAATGCTGAAATACATCAAGAAGAAATAGAACTCAATGGACATAATTCAGGAATTAGATTAGGTTTGACAGGTACTCAATTACTATATAAAACAGCATTGAGTAGCACAATTTCTTATCAAAAATCATTTAACAATTTTGCAAACGAATTTCCACAGAACTATACTACGAGATCAATAGATTATACATTTTCGTTAGGGCAACTGGTTTTACCTGGAACCTATAAAAATTTCAATCAAACCAATGTAAATTTAATGGTAGAAATGTTGGGACAAAATCAATTGTCGAATGGTAAATCGTTTTTAGACATTGTACCGGTTATTCAATTCATTTTCAAAAGTAAAGCACGTTTAGACCTTGCATACAGACAACAATTATACAGCACAATGTCTAGAACTCAACCAAATGGAATTCTAATAAATTTCCAGTACAATATCTTTGATGTAATAAGGAAAAAATACTGAAGTTAAAGCAAGGTATTCAAGACGGGTGTGACCCCGGAAAAAGTTTTAAAGGAAAATTTAATTTAAGAAATGGCAGTTATAGCTTTAAACACCTAGTAGAATATATTGACAACAAGAGAAAAGTTCAATTATATCTTATCTTTGTAATAAACTTGTCCTAAGAATGGGGAGTATCTCAAATTTTCTATCGAATTATTTATAGGAACTTATGGTAATATTAGGAGGATTGGGCATTTTTCTATCGGCTTTATTAATATTTTATAATAAAGGGTACCGTTCAGCTAATTTTTACCTGGGGTTATTCCTATTTCTTTTCACTTTTATTATTTTTTCTCATAGTATCTACCTTAACAATCAATCAGAAGAGGTAATCTCTTTTGTTTTAAGTATTCCTATTAATGCTACAGTTTACGCTATTGGACCATCGGCATTTTTATATGTCAGATCTATCCTGAAGGATAACGCTACATTCACTTCCTATGATTTTTCTTTCCCGGTGTTATAGGGTCTTTATTCTCCGTTCTAGTATCCTGGGGTTTATGTGGCTTGTCGCTTTTTGTGTGGTGCCACTGGCAGCCCAGTACCCCATTTCGCTTGCCTTCCGCCCTACATTTAACCATAAACCCCTAGCGCTCCACCGCACTTACCTGGAGTATGGCGCGTCCATTGCCATCAGCCAGTGGACATTTTACATTGCCGATGTAACCCTGTATAAAGGGGATACCCCTCGGCTCAGGTTTTCCCCCAGATACCACCTCATCACCATGGATGGGTATGCGCCATATAGCCTTACCCTAGAATGTCCGGACAAACCTGAGTTCGACAACCTTCGATTTTTCGTAGGCATTGACAGCAGCACGCAGATGAACGGAGTTCTCGAGGGCGATCTCGATCCTGTAAACGGGATGTATTGGTCCTGGCAAAGTGGTTATATCCACGTTAAACTGGAAGGGGTTTCGAGCGCCAGTCCAACCCGACTCAATCGTTTTCAGTTGCATATTGGTGGATTCCGCTTCCCATTCGATACCCGTCGGCCCATAATCCTGCCAGTTTCTCCGAAACCTTACCTAACTATCGACGTAGAAATCACGCCTCTTCTTTCCTTTATGCATGAACGAAAAATCTTTCAAGTAATGCGACCTGGATCAACTTCCTCAGCATTTGTCTGATTTGTTTACCAACCTATTTGTGGAACAACAATGAAAGTAATAGTATTTCTTGCGGGGATCCTCCTACCTGGATGGTTGCTTGTCAGAAATGGGTCTGAGCCTGGTATTACCTATCCTGCTCATTTCCCGAAACCTGTTTATGATTGGAAGGAAAATCTGTTGGATAGCCAGCAGATTCATCTGGGACGGCTATTGTTTTATGACCCCATACTGTCCCGCGATAGCTCTATCTCCTGTGCCTCCTGCCATTCTCCATATCACGCATTTGCCCATACCGACCATGACCTCAGTCATGGTATAGACGATGTGATTGGCACAAGAAATGCACCCGCCCTTTTCAATCTGGCCTGGCATAAAGAATTCATGTGGGATGGGGCCATTCACCACATCGATATGCAGGCACTGGCCCCTATTTCCCACCCCGGGGAGATGGGCTCGGATATTGGGGCGATTGTTCAAAAACTCCGGAGGATTACTTCTTATGAGGTATTGTTTAATCGAGCATTTCAGGACGGTGGGATTACCGGTTCTCGGGTTTTGAAGGCTTTGTCCCAATTTCAATTGTCCCTGGTATCGGGTAGCTCGAGGTATGATCGCATGAAACTAGGCCAGGAAACTTTCCAAGATCAGGAATGGCGAGGATACGCCCTTTTCAAAAACCACTGCCAATCTTGCCATACAGAGCCCCTGTTTTCAACTTTTGACTATGCAAGCAATGGCTTGCCACCCGACACTACCCTTGGGGATACTGGCCGATGGAAGGTCACAGGAAATCCTCAGGACAGCTTCCTTTTTAAGATTCCCTCATTGCGTAATCTGACCTTTTCCTATCCATACATGCATGACGGACGTTTTCGAACCCTTCGGGAAGTTTTAGATTTTTACGGAAACGCAGACCGCCATTACACCAATCTAAAAGGAAAGCGCTTGCTAAGGAAAATCGAACTGAGCATAGAGGAAAAAACCGATTTAATCGCCTTCTTACTTACTTTAAATGACGAAAATTTTATTTTTAACAAAAATCATCATTTTCCTAGTGCAGCATGGCGACAACCTTGATAATGCGCCCCATGAAATACACTTCATAAAGATGGGGGAGATGGTCAGTCTATGTTTATATATTGGTTGAAAATTTATTCTTTCAGCCCAAGGAAGAACTATTAAATGAAGTTCTGAATACCCACTAAGCATTAAACTTGTAACTAAATCCTGTGTTTTACGATGTGGTGTATCGTATGTAATAATTCCAATCATAATATCTCCTTTCGTTATTTTATTTAAATTACTGCAAAACGGTTTGCAGCTACCCGAAGGTGGCGATTTCGAAGCGATTTACTGTCTACCAAGCAGATACTTTGATAGAAGCACAATGCTTGATTTAACCACCGAACCGCCACTTTTGGGTAGGTGCTGTTATATGCCGTTTTTATCTTGTTTAGGTTTGCAAAGCTACTTTTCGTTTCAATTTGCTTAATAGAAATATGATTACGATACTTAGTCCGAATAATGGTAGCAAAATTCCTAAAACTATAATAGTCATTATTAGTGCAATGCTCAGAGAGAAATTGTCTGGTACTTTTGGTATTTCAAGAGTTTCTAGCTGTTTTCTGTAGAAGTAAGAAATAATGGCAGAAACACTCAATATGAGTAACCCTGTTGCAATAAAAATCATTAGATACCAATTCCATAAGCCAAATTCTCCTTGATGAAATGCCATTACCCAAAGTCTTGCTTTCATCAAAATGCCAACATCAGACCAATTATGACGAACCAAAATTTCACCTGAATATTGGTCAATGTGTATTTTTTTCATTTTACTTAGCTCGTTCGTTTCGTTGTAGATACTGAAAACGCCTGTTGGACTTTGTGGTAAATCAATAATCGTACTTCCCGCAAGTTTTAATTCCGATGCTGTTGAGATGACTTCATCTAAAGACATTGCTTCACCTACGGGGTTTGACTTTAAAGTTCTACCTTCCCAAGTTAAAGGAAATCCAGTATTTGTTTTTTCTTGTACCCACTTAAAATTATTGCCAAACACATCTGTCCACGGCAAACCTCCTGCAAGAACAAGTAAAAGTAAAAGAGAAAACCAAAAGCCTGAAAGAGCGTGTATATCTCTGTATATTATACGTTTTCCTTGATTGATACGAACCGTAAAAAAACCTTTCAAACCTCTGCCTCGAGGCCAAAAGAGAAAAAGACCCGTGATGATTAAAACCACCATCCAACTGGCTACCAACTCAACTAC
>Ga0172372_10004597_pt1 | contig 19540 bp, 24 predicted proteins | sample LakKiv5m_2_FD_114544 | JGI IMG/M metagenome (GOLD analysis project Ga0172372, IMG submission 114544) | Freshwater microbial communities from Kabuno Bay, South-Kivu, Congo - kab_092012_9.5m | ecosystem: Environmental > Aquatic > Freshwater > Lake | place: Democratic Republic of the Congo...
GACCGGCCTCGCGCACCGTGGTGCTGCCGCCGGCGCGGCGCAGCGGCGGCCTGCCGCTGATGGAGGCGCTGGCGGCACGGCGCTCGGAGCGCGCCTTCGCACCGCAGGCGCTGGAAGGCCAGGCATCACGAAGGACCAGCTCGGCCTGGTGTCGCACGGGCTGCGGCATGCCTTCGCCAACGACCTGTACGAGAAGATGACCGGCGCACCCTCCCCCGTGCGCGGCGCAACGCACAAGCCGCCCCAGGACAAGCCGGCCCGACAGGGCATCGCCCGCTCGCTCGGCCATGGTCGCCAGCGCGTGAGCTCGATGTACTTAGGTTCCAGCCTGGCCCTGCGGCCGGCCAAGGCGAGCGAGCCTGCGACGCCGGCGCAGCCGGGCGTTACCGGATAATCGTCCAACGCCCGTCGGCCTTGCCCTCGACGACGTGGTGCACCAGCCGCCCGCTCTACGCCGAGCTCGGGACGATCACCCGGCTCCCCCCAAGCAGCTCAGCATTGCCCGGCGGGTCGCTCTCCCTGAGGTCGGCGAGCTCGCCCCCGTGACTCGCTTTCTCCACCACCAGCTGGAAGTCCGGCAAGCTGTCCAGCAGCAGCCTGCCCCACCGCTTCGTGATCAGTCGGCGGTCGAGGATGGTGAAGCGCCCGCTGTCGTGGATCGTGCGCAGCAGCCGGCCCGCCTGCTGCGTCAGGCGGATCGAGGCCTCGGGCACGACGACTTCCAGGAACGCCGAGCGGCCCTGCGATTCGATCCACTCGCGCCGCGCTTCCTCCACCGGACTGTCGGGCACCGAGAACGGCAGCTTCGCGCTGATCACGTGGGTGCAGTACTCGCCCGGCAGGTCCACGCCTTCGGCGAGGCTTTGCAGGCCGAAGATCACCGAGCTTCCCCCCTGGTCGATGACCTCTCGGTGATGCGCCAGCATGGCCGGCTTGGGCATGGCGCCCTGGACCAGCGTGATGGCCTTGAGCGCCGGCGGCAGTGCCGCGTGCACGTCGTGCATCTGCTGGGCCGAGGCGAACAGCACCAGCGTGCCGCGCGTGTCGATCAGCTTGGGCAGCATGTCGACGACTTCGGCCGTGTGGGCCTGCGGCTGCGTCGGCGAGGTCCGCATGGCCGGGATCACGAGCTTGGCGCGACCGCGATAGTCGAAGGGCGACGCGACGCGCAGCGTGCGCAGACCTTGCGGCTCGATGCCGGCCTGGCTCAGGAACAGGTCGAAGCGCCCCGACGAGGTCAGCGTCGCCGACATCAGCACCACCGCGCTGGCGCGCCGCCACAGCAGCCGCCTGAGCGTCGGCGCGGGATCGACCGGCGCGGCGCACAGTGCGAAGTCGATGCGCCCCCCGGGAGCGTCGAGGAGTTCCACCCAACGCGCGACTGGGGCGCCCTGCCCTTCGTCCTGCTGCAGCAGCAGTTCCCAGGCGCCGACCAGCCGCTCGGCACGGCCCAGGTAATGCCCGACGGTGGCCAGCGCGCTCATGGCCGGCAACCCGGCGCCCAGCGTTTGGCGCAGCAGGTCTTCGCGCACCTGGGTGAGCGTGTCGCGCAGCGCGGCGGCGGCCTCGCGCAGCTTCAAGCCCTGCTCCATCGCCCAGCCCGGCAGCACGTTGCCGCGCAAGCGCCGCACGCGCTTCTCGGCGAAGGCCTGCGTCGCCTCGAAGCGGGCGGGCAGCGCGCCCAGCGCTGCGCTCGCCGTCGCGCCGAACCGGCCGCATGCGTCGCGGTGCTCGCTGGCCATGTGTCCATGCTCGACCAGGACCTCGCTGGCCGCCAGCAGCTCAGCGATCCAGGCCTGTGCGCCGCCCAGCGTCTGCCGCACCGAGCCGTGCTCGACCGCCTTGAGCGGCAGGCCGTGCGCTTCGTCGATGACGTAGAGCGTTTGCTCGGGCGGCGGCAGCGTGCTGCCCCCTTCGCAGCCGGCGGCGGCCAGGACCAGGTCGTGGTTGGCGATTATCAGGTCAGCCTCGGCCACCGCCTTGCGCGCCGCGTACAGCGGGCAGCGCTCGAAGTGGGCGCAGTGGTTGGCGCCGCAGCCGCGCGCGTCCATGACGATCTGGTTCCAGGTGTCCTCGGGCACCGGCTCGTGCAGGTCGTCGCGGTCGCCGCACCAGCTGCCGCTGGCGAAGTCCTGCGCCAGCCGGATCAGCGTGCGCTGGCGGCGCGCGTCATCGCGGCTGCGCGCCGTGCCGGCGTCTTCGCACGCGGCTTGTTCCTGGCGCTGCGCCTCCTCGGCCCAGGCGTCGAGCTTGAGCGGGCAGACGTAGCGCCGGCGGCCCTTGGCGATGGCGAAGGTGAACGGCTCGGGCATCAGCCGCGCCAGCGCCGGTGCGTCCTTGTGCGCGTACTGCTGTTGCAGCGCGACCGTCGAGCTCGACACGACCAGCCGCTTGCCGCGCGAGCGCGCCATCACCAGCGCCGGCACCAGCGCGCCGAAGCTCTTGCCTGTGCCGGTGCCGGCCTCGATCACGGCCAGGTGCCGCGGCGCGTCCTCGCCGTCCTCGCGCTCGTGCGCGAAGGTGTGCGCGACAGTGGCGGTCATCTCGAGTTGCGCGCGACGCACGCTAAACCCCTCGATGCCGTCCTGCAGCGCCTTCATGCCGGCACGGATGGCGTCCTTCTCGTCGGTGGTCAGCGGCTCCATGCAATCAGGGTAAGTCTTGCGCCGGCCGATGCAAGTGCGGCGCCGCGCGCCTCGCGCCGGCCAACCGGACATCCATCCTCATCAGCTGCGTTCCTTCGAGCGGCAGTGACGCTGCCGTCGTAGGCCAACCGCTGTTCGGGGACCTGCCCGCCGGCGCCTGCGGTTCAGCGCAAGGCTCTGCGCCAAAGGGGGGCGTGCCGGCGGGCGTAAAGCCGAAGAACGGGTCGTACTGGCCGCACCGCGCGTGAAAGCGGTGGCGGCGCTGCACGATGGTCGGGATGACCAGGTCGCCCGCGACCACGGTGCGCACGCCGCTGCCGGCCGAGTTGGTCCAAGCGGTGAGTGAGGCTTCTTACCCCGCTCGGAAAGCCTACTCCCCTACATTGGCGCGTCATCAACAACGTGCTGGTAACCCCGGATGAGTGCTTCGCTGACTGCACCGGCAACAGCGTGAGGTCTTCAGGACCCCCGACCACCGGGCCCAGGCCTTGGCCTTCATCAGTCGTTCACCCGAACTCGCGCCCGAGCGCGTGTTCCTCGCCGCCTGCCTTCGGGCTGGTGGCGATGGGCGCATCGTCTTCAGCTGACGATACGCATCGAAGAGCGCCTTCGGGCGCTCTCGCAATCCGAGTTGTCAATCCCGCCAGCTCGTCGCCCGAACGGGAACGCAAGCCTCGCGAGGGAAAGGCTGCGCCGCAAGCGCCGCTCAAGCCCCGGCAAGTGCCCGCCTTGTGCGCGCCCCAGCACCCCTTCATCGGCGGTGTCGTGGTGGCTCCTCGTTTCGTCCTGTTGCCGCTCGCCGCGTGATGGACAAGCTGGAGTGGCAGACTCCCCTTCGTTGGCTCGATGAAGCCAATCAGGAGGAACTGCGGAAACGGCACGACCGGTTACGCGATCTGCTTCGACCGTTCAAGGAGCCCGGTCCCCGCTCCGACGTGCGCCGCTGCGTCCGCTTGATCGAACAGGAGATCCTCCTTCGGCTCAAGCAGGCGCAGCAGCCGCATCCCGCTGGTCGTCAGCCCAGCTGCTTGATGAGCGTGCCTGCTTCGGCGTGGCCCAGCGCCACTGCCCGAAGAGCGCGCTCCTCGAGCTGTTCTCGCGGTGTCTTGTACGTTGCGAGCTGTTTCGTGAGCTCCTCGGCGTGCGGTCGGCCCAAAGCCACCGCAGCCAGGACCTCGCTCTCAAAGGCTTCACGGCTGCCCGTTCCATCGACGTCATTGCACATCATTCACCTCCGTGTGTTGCGCCCTGAGGCCCGCACGCGCAAATCCCTGCAGGGGCCATTGTCCCCAAAAGGGGCCCATTGCGTCTGCATTCCACCCCTGAAAGCAGAGCACCATGAACGGCAATTCGCGCGTCATGCCCAGGGCATCAAGCGCACCCCCCGGTAACGTCCACAGGCCGCCACCCACCACTCCGCGCTCGTTGCCGGGCGCCTGCGCGCCTTTCGGGATCACTTCCTGGACAGCCTGCAGAATGGTGAGGAGGACCACGTTCACTTCTTGCCAGGCATGAACCCGAAGTGCGCGCCCAGCGTCGTGGCGAACAGTTTCAAGACCGTCACCAGCCGGCTGCTGCGCAAGGAGTTCTCGGTGCTGCGAGCCAACTACCGGGAGAGCCGCTCTTGTGGAGTCGCAGCTACTTCGTCGCCAGCGTGGCTGGCGCGCCTTTGTGCGTCATCAGGCAGTGCATCGAGCAGCAAGCCAGGCCCCTGTGAAGCGCACCGCTGGCGCGCTGCGCGTGCGCCGCTTCACCACCATCCAAGCGGGTCGGCTTTGCCTTGGGGCCACTCACGCGGCAAGCCCGCCATAGATGGAGCACTACGGCGCGATTAGGTAGCTGGGTTCTTCGATGGCCATGGTTGCAGGCGCAAGGGCAGACAGCAACAGCGCGAACAACCATGCTCTCATCGCGAGGATCTCCGATCGGTCGGCATGGGGGACTTGTGCGAAGACGTTGTCGGAGCCCTCGCCGCGCTCGCGTGCGGAGCATCGACGTCCGGGAGCGGGTAAGCATCGGCGACGTAGGCCGGCCCCTTCATGACCATGACGATAAAGGCGCCGATGGCCACCGTGAGCACGATGTTCCAGTGCAGGAACAGCAAGCCGGCGGCGAGCATGTCGACGGTCATCGTCGCGGAAGCGCCACCCGCATCGGCCAGCGCCAAGCCGGCCAGGCGGACCAGCAGAGACGGCAGCATCAGCAGCAAGGTGCCGTAGATCAGGACCTTCGGCAGGCTGCGCAGGATCGGGCGCTCGATGCCCGCCGGCGTGCGCCTGAACCCCGGCAGACGCTGGAACCAGTCAGACATGGTTCACCCCAAACCAGGCATGGGCCAGCAGGCACAGGCTGGCAACCACCGTGAGCCGCCAGCGCAGCGGCAGGTACCACGCCGCAAGCCCGGCACGGCGTGCCAGCCTGCGGTCCAGGACGAAGTGCCATGCAAAGCCCGCCACCAGGATCAAGGACGCCACGCTGCCGGCCAGCACGGTCGCCGGCCAGGCCAGCAAGGCCGGCACGACACTCCAGACGAAAGCGCGCCGGCGCAGCCCGGGGTCGAGCGTCGGGATGCTCATGGCGAAGCCCCAGTGCAGGGCGCCGACGAAGCTGAGGATGACTGCGCCGTAGCCCACCAGGGCGTCCGACCACAGCGGGGCGCGAGGCGCGTCGACTGCCGTCAGGATGGCCAGGGCGATGAAGGGCAGCAGACCGCCGTAGCCGAGCCAGGCCACGTGCTGGGGAAGGTCCTGCGCCAGGTCGTGATTCGGTGTTCGCTGGGGGTCGGTCATGGCGATCACTGCTGCATCAACGAAGCGGCAGGCCTTCATGGCGCGCCACGCGCTCGAGCGCGGCCTCGAACAGCGCCCGCGAGGCGCCCGCCACCTGCTGCAGGTAGGCATGCAGGTCGGCATCGGCTGCATCGCGGTTGACGCAGCCGGCGCTGTAGGCCTCGAAACTCGACAACTGCATCAGCAACTCGGCCACGTGGCGCGGGCACTCGCAGGCGATGGTCGGCGACAGGCCCGCAATCGCCGTCAAGGCGGCATCGTCGTAGCGGCGGGGCGGCACCTTGGGCGACGCCGGAGTCGGCGGCAGCGCTTCGGTCGCGGGGGCCTCGGGGCGCTGTGCAGCCCGACGCGAGAGAGCGGCTTCCATCGACCCCAGCCAGGCCCCCAGCGACTCGTCGTCGGCAGGCTCGCGCAGTGTCGCTACATCGGCATCGGCCAATGCCCGGGTCGCCGCGGATCCGGCGAAGCGATACACCACGGCCGCGCGCGTGGCTCTCCAGGCCTGCTGCGCCGCACGCAACTCCAGCGGTACCTCGGGCCGCAGTTCCGGCGCATGCCACAGCAGCAGATCGGCGGCCGTGCCCGTGCTCGCCTGCGCGGCTTCGGACAACGATTCGAACACGGCCACCCGTTGCGCGGGATGCGCCAGATGCCGAACCACCGTGGCGCGTTGCAGCCGCGCTGCCAGGGCCGGCCCCACCACGACCATGCGCAGCGCGCCCGACGCCCGAGCGGGCCCGCGGCCCGCACCCTTGGCCTTGACGTCCGAAGCTGTGGATGCCTGCTGGGCCACCTGTTGCAGCTGCGTCGCGTCGAGCGCGGCGATCGAGCCGATCGCATGACCTTGCTCGGTCAGTTGGCGCAGCAGCAGCACGCGCTGCACGTCGGCCGGCGAATACAGCCGGTGCCCCGACGCCGCGGTGGTGGGCTGCACGGCCGCGTACCGCTGCTCCCAGATGCGCAGCGTGGCCACCGGCATGTTCGCCAGGCGCGCCACCGCGCCGCTGCGAAACGTGGGGCCGAGCGCGGCAGGCGACGCTGACGGCTCGACGAAACGGCTGGGGTTCATGGCTCTCGTGAGTTGAATTTGAGTCGTAATATAGCAGGTGAAAGGCTTTCAGAGCAATCTATGAGTTGAAAACGAGCTTGTTCTTGTATCATCGCGGCATGCAAACCGGTGCTTGCCCGAAACCGACGCTGTATTACGACGGCGCATGCCCGGTCTGCGCCCGCGAGGTGGCGATGTACCGAAGACAGCCGGGAGCGGACGGCGTGTGCTGGGTCGATGTGGCCAACTGCGAAACGTCGGACCTGGGCCCCGGCCTGACTCGCGGTGCGGCACTGGCGCGCTTGCATCTGCGCCGGCCCGACGGCGTCTTGGTCAGTGGTGCCGCGGCCTTCACCGGGCTGTGGCAGTCGCTGCCGCGCTGGTCCTGGCTCGGTCGCCTGTTCGGTTCCGCAGCCGCTTTGGGGTTGCTGGAAGCGGGCTACCGCGCCTTCCTTGCCGTCAGGCCCCTTTGGCGCCGTGGGGGTGCCTCGCGATGAACCCAGCGCGCACGCGCGTGGCAGTGATTGGCGCCGGCATGGCCGGCGCGTCTTGCGCCCGCTGGATGGCCGATGCAGGGCTCGAGGTGCAGGTGTTCGACAAGTCGCGCGGTGTGGGCGGGCGCATGTCGACCCGGCGCGCTGCGTGGACGGACGCTGGCGGCGTCGAACGACAAGCGCGCTTCGACCACGGCACCCCGGGCTTCACCGCGCATGCGCCTGAGTTCGTTCGCTTCGTCGAGCAGGCCGGCCGCGACGGCCTGTTGTCGCGTTGGGTGCCGCGCGTGGCGCCGGACAGCTATGCGCCGCTCGACGAACCCGGGCTGTGGGTGCCGACGCCCGACATGCCGGCCCTGTGCCGCGCCATGCTGGCGGGCCTGCCGGTGCACACCGGCTGCACCGTGGATGCGCTGCGACGCACACCCGCGGGCTGGACTCTGGAGAACGCAGGGTCGACGGTCGGTGAAGGCTTCGATGCGGTGGTCGTCGCCATCCCGCCGCAGCAGGCAGCCGCGTTGGTGCGGCCTCATCAAGCCGAGTGGGCGCATCGCGCCGAGGCCATGCCGATGTGGCCCAGCTGGGTCTTGGCGGGGGTCACGGACGACCCGGTCCCCACGCCGGCCTGGGACCTGGCCTGGCCGACCTCCGGCCCTCTGGCCTGGGTGGTGCGCAACGACGCCAAGCCCGGGCGCGAGCGCGTGCCCGGGCTGGCGCACTGGGTCGCGCATGCCACGGCGTCATGGAGCCAGACGCACCTCGAGTCGCCCGCGGCCGAGGTTCAAGCAGCGTTGCAGGCCGCGCTGGGCGCTTGGCTTGGCCACCCCGTGGCGTGGCACCACGCGGCGGTGCACCGCTGGCGCTATGCCTCGGTGCCACGGGCCACCCGCGCGGGCGCGCCCCCGGCCGCGGTCACAGCGGGCCGCTGCTGGTGGGACGCGCCCTCGGGCCTCGGTGTGTGCGGCGACGCCCTCGGCGGAGCGGGCGTCGAAGGCGCCTGGTGCTCGGCACGCGCCTTGGCAGCCCTCATCACAGACCACCGGCCTGGATCGCAAGCCCAGGGTCGCGTGGCGCCATCTCCGCTTGCGTATCGATGAGGTTCCGATGATCAAGACACGACGCACCTTCCTGATGACGGTGGCGGCCGGCAGCGCCGCCTTCGCGCCCTCGGTCCAGGCGCAGGCCGCCAAGCTCGACGAAAAAGACCCTCAGGCGGTGGCCCTGGGCTACGTGCACGACGCCACCAAGGCCGACACCAAGAAATTCCCCAAGTACGCCGCCGGCCAGGTGTGCACGAACTGCGCGCTCTATCAAGGCAAGGCCACCGACCCGTGGGGCGGCTGCCCGTTGTTCGGCGCCAAGCAGGTGGCCGGCAAGGGCTGGTGCAGCGCTTGGGCCAAGAAGGGCTGACGGTGGTCGAGCGTTCAGGTTTGCCGCGCGCGGTGGTGGCCGATTTGCGCACCGACCACGCTGGCGAGACCGGCGCCGTGTGGATGTACCACGGCGTGCTCTGCCTTGCGCGCGACGCGGCGCTGCGCGAGTTTGCCCAGCGGCATCGGGCCACCGAGCAAGCGCACCTGCGGCGCATCGAGGCCTGGTTGCCGCCGGCCGACCGCAGCCATTTGTTGCCGGTGTGGCGCCTGGCCGGCTGGCTGACCGGTGCCTTGCCCGCCCTGCTGGGGCCGAAGGCGGTCTACGCGACGATCGAGGCGGTCGAGCGCTTCGTCGATCAGCACTACGCTGAACAGATTGCGCGCTTGCGCGCCCAGCCCGAATTCATTCTCTTGCGGCAGGCGCTTGTGGAGTGCCAAGCCGATGAGCTGGCCCATCGCGACGAGGCCGCGGCCGCGCGCGGCCTTCGGCCAGCAGGCTGGCTGCAGCGCGGCTGGAGCCAGCTGGTGAAGGTGGGTTCGCAGGCGGCGGTGGCCGTCTGCAGGCATGTCTGAAGGAGCGCCTGAATGACCGCGATCGCTTCCGAGCTCGAGCGCTTCGACAGGCTCAGCACGACCTGGTGGAACCCGACCGGCCCCATGCGCCCGCTGCACGTGGTGAACGGACTGCGGCTCGCCCATCTGCTCGATCGCATCGCGTCGCACTTCGGCCGGGGCGCCCAATCGCTGGCAGGCTTGCGGGTGCTCGACGTGGGCTGCGGCGGCGGGCTGCTCTCGGAACCGCTGTCGCGACGCGGCGCCCAGGTGGTGGGCATCGATGCCTCGCGCGGCAACGTGGCCGCCGCGCAGCGGCATGCGGCATTGCAGGGCGTCGAGGTGGACTACCGTCTGGGCGAACCGCACGAGGTGCTGCAGCCCACCGAGCTGTTCGACGTGGTGCTGGCGCTCGAAGTGGTCGAACATGTCGAGGATGTGGCCGCCTTCGTCGGCACCGCCGCGCGACATGTGGCCCCGGGCGGGTTGCTGCTGGCTTCGACGATCGATCGCACGTGGAAAAGCTTTGTCTTTGCGATCGTCGGTGCGGAATACATTTTGCGCGTGCTGCCCCGCGGCACTCACCAGTGGCAGCGCTTCGTGCGGCCGGGCGAACTGGCGGCCGCGGCCGCTGGCGCGGGGCTGCAGCAGATCGATCTGCGGGGCATGCGCTACCTGCCGCTGTGGCACCGTGCCTCGTGGTGCCGCAGCACGCAGGTCAACTACATGGCCACCTTCGTGCGGGCGGCCACATGAAGGCCGCCTCGCCGTCTGCCTTCAAGGGCAACAAGCAGGCGCTGCCGAGCAAGCTCTGCGTGGCCTGCGGCCGGCCGATGAGTTGGCGCAAGCGCTGGGCGCGCACCTGGAGCGAGGTGAAGTTCTGCTCGGACGCCTGCCGTATTGCGCGGGGCCAGGGCAGCGGCCGATGACGCGCGTGCGCACCCTCGTCATCGTGCTGGGCGATCAGCTCGACCTCGACGCGGCGGCCTTCGATGGCTTCGACCCCGCGCAAGACGCGGTGTGGATGGCCGAGGCCGACGAGGAATCGACCCACGTCTGGTCGAGCAAGCAGCGCATCGCGATCTTTCTGGCCGCGATGCGCCACTTCGCGCAGGCGCTGCGCGCCGCCGGCCGGCCGCTGCACTACACCCGGCTGGACGACGCGGGCAACCGCGGCAGCCTGGCCGCCGAGTTGCAAGCGGCGCTGGAGAGGCTCTCCCCGCAGCGCGTGGTGATGACGGCGCCGGGCGACTGGCGCGTCTGGCAAGCATTGAAGGCGGTGGTGGAACAGGCCGGGCTGACGCTGGAGATCTGCGAAGACCGCCACTTTTTCTGCACCGTGCGCGAGTTTGCGGCGCATGCCAAGGGGCGCAAGTCGCTGCGGCTGGAGTACTTCTATCGCGAGCTGCGGCAGCGGCACGGGGTGCTGATGCACGAAGGCCAGCCCATCGGCGGCCAATGGAATTTCGACGCCGACAACCGCGAGGCCTTCGGTCGCCAGGGCCCGGGGGCGGTGCCGCCGCGCGCTACCTTTGCGCCCGACGAGATCACGCGCGACGTGATCGCGCTGGTCGAACGCCGCTTCGCGCAGCACCCTGGCACCCTGGCCAGCTTCGCGTGGCCAGTGACGCGCGCGCAGGCGCTGCAATCGCTGCAGAGGTTCATCGAAGAGCGGCTGCCGCTCTTCGGACGCTTCGAAGACGCGATGTGGCCCGGCGAACCCTGGCTCTATCACTCGCACCTCTCGGCGGCGCTGAACCTCAAGCTGCTGACGGCGCGCGAGGTGGTGCAGGCCGCCGAAGCCGCCTATCACGCCGGCAAGGTGCCGCTGGAAAGCGCCGAGGGCTTCATCCGCCAGATCCTCGGCTGGCGCGAGTATGTGCGCGGCATCTACTGGACGCAGATGCCGGGCTACGCGGATCTCAATGCGCTCGAGGCTTCGCAAGATCTGCCCTCCTGGTACTGGACCGGGGCCACCGACATGGCCTGCCTGCGCGACGCTCTCACGCAGACGCTGGCGCACGGCTATGCGCACCACATCCAGCGCCTGATGGTCACGGGCCTCTTCACGCTGCTGCTGGGCGTGCGGCCGCAGCAGGTTCACGCGTGGTACCTGTCGGTCTACGTCGATGCGGTGGAGTGGGTGGAACTGCCCAACACGCTGGGCATGAGCCAGTACGGCGACGGCGGCCTGATGGCCAGCAAGCCCTACGTAGCCACCGGCAAATACATCCAGCGCATGGGTGGCGGCTGCGCCAATTGCCGTTATGACCCGGCCGAGCGCACTGGCGAACGCGCCTGCCCGTACACCACGCTGTACTGGGACTTCCTGATGCGCCACGAGAAGCGCCTGGCCAAGAACGCGCGCATGGCACTGCAGGTGAAGAACGTGGCGCGGTTGAGCGCCGCCGAGCGCACGGCCGTGACGCAGCGCGCCGATGCGATTCGCCAAGGCCGAGTCGGTACGCCCGCATGACGCCGCTGTTGCTGTTTCCGTCCACGATCGATGCGGCGCGCGCCCGCATTGCCGCTGTGCGCCCAGCCGACTACGCGCGCAGCCGCAACGCCCTGGGCGGCGCGGTCACGCGGCTTTCGCCTTACATCACGCACGGCTTCGTCAGCTTGCCCGAGGTGCTCGCCAGCGTAGCTGCACGTCACCGGTTCGACGTGCAGCACAAGTTCGTCTTCGAGCTGGGCTGGCGCGAGTATTTCCACCACGTGTGGCAGCACCGGGGCGAGCACATCCTGCACTCGTTGCACGAAGGCCCCTTGCCCGAGCGGGCCTACGCGGCCGATCTGCCGGCCGACATTCGCCAGGCACGCACCGGTGTACCTGCAATCGACCAGGCCGTGCGCACGCTGTACGCCACCGGCTACCTGCACAACCACGCCCGCATGTGGCTGGCCAGCTACGTGGTGCACCTGCGCAAGGTGCACTGGCGCGCCGGCGCCGACTGGATGGTGGCGCACCTGCTCGACGGCGACCTCGCCAGCAACCACCTGAGCTGGCAATGGGTGGCCGGCACCGGCAGCCACAAGCCCTACCTGTTCAACGCCGAGAACGTGGCGCGATATGCGCCCGCCGCGTGGCACAGCGCTGGCAGCGTCATCGACACCTCGTACGAAGCGCTGGACGCCATGGCGCGCAGCCCGCGATCGGTGCCGGTGCGGCCGTTGGACGAGGGTGTGGAGGAGCCGGCGTTGTCTTCGCAGTTTGATCTCGGTGCAGCGCCCCAGGCGGCCGATGTCGCGGGCCGTGATGTCTGGCTGATCCACCCTTGGGCGCTGGGGCAGCCTCCGTCCGACCTGCCTGCAGGGTGCCTGCACGTGGCGTGGTGGCCGTCGGCGCACCACACGGTGTGGCCGTGGAGCGCAGCGCGCTGGGGATTCGTCGGCCAGCGCATGTCGACCTTGGCCGCGCTGCAGTGGCGCAGCAACGGCTCGGAGTTGGCTCAAGCGCTTGCCGCGGCGCGGTCGGTCCACTCCATGACTGACGGGCATGTGGGCGCGGTGCTGCCGCCAGTTGTGAATCAACGCCCTGCGTCGCGCCTGTTTGCCGACATCGATCGCCCCTGCGCCTCGTTCTCCACCTGGTGGAACCGCGTCACGCGCGGGCTGAAGCGGCTGTCGGACCTGCCGGGCCTGCAGGCGCTGGTGGAGCAAGACCCGGCAGGGCCGTTGTTCGATTCGGCCGCCGCCTTGCCAAGCCCATCTCCGTCCGACGACGGCGCTGCTTGCAGCCAGAGGATGTCCACATGAAGAGCGTGCTCGTGATCGGTGCCAGCCGCGGCATCGGCCTGGCGGTCGTGAAACGCGCGCTGGAGGATGGCCACTCGGTGCGGGCGTACGCGCGCTCGGCGGCGCGCATCGGAGTCGATGACCCCCGCCTCGAGCGGGTCGACGGCGATGCGCGTTCGACCGAAGACCTGCGCGGCGTACTGGCGGGGACCGATGCGGTCGTGCTGTCGCTCGGCGTGCCGCCCGGCCCCGGCTTCATCGTCGGGCCGGTCGATCTGTTCTCGTCGGCGACCCGCGCGCTGCTGCCCGCGATGCGTGACACGGGCGTGCGCCGCTTGGTCGCCGTCACCGGCTTCGGCGCGGGCGACAGCCTCGCGGCCATTCCCCTCGTGCAACGGCTGCCGTTCCAGCTGGTCTTCGGGCGCGCCTACGCCGACAAGGACATCCAGGAGCAGCTCATCCGCGACAGCGGGCTCGACTGGACGCTCGTTCGACCCGGCGTGCTCACCAACTGCCGCGCCACCGGGCGCTACCGGGTGCTGCCGGAGCCGGCCACCTGGCGCAATGGCCTCGTCTCGCGCGCCGATGTGGCGGACTTCATCGTGGCGCAGCTCGACTCGCCGGACTTCGTGCACCGCGCGCCGGTCGTGATCGGCTAGGGGCAGGGTGTCGTCATGACGCACGCCGACGCGGCGCTGCAACTCGTCTGGTTCAAGCGCGATCTGCGCGTCGCCGACCACGAGCCGCTGGCGCGCGCCGCGAGCCGCGGCCCCGTCGCTGCGCTGTATGTCTACGAGCCGAGCGTGCTGCATTCGCCGGAGTTCGACGCCTGCCATCTGGACTTCATCAACGAGTGCCTCGCCGAACTGCGCGACTCGCTCGCGCGACTCGGGTGCCCGCTGCTCATCCGCACCGGCGAGTGCCCCGAGGTGCTGCAGGAGATTCACCAGACCCATGGCCTGCGCACCTTGTGGAGCCACGAAGAGACCGGGCTCGAGGTGACCTACGCGCGCGATCGGCGGGTGCTCGCATGGTGCCGCTCGCAAGGTATCGAGTGGCACGAGATCCCGCAGTGCGGCGTGATCCGACGGTTGAAGACGCGCGACGGCTGGGCGCGGCGCTGGGAGCGGCGCATGTCGACGCCGCTGGCGGTGGCACCGCCTCGCGTGTCCACCCTCGCCGCGCTGCGCGATCTGACGGCTATGGCGGCGAGTCATCCGATTCGCCGTGCGGCCGAGCTGGGTGTCGCCGGCTCGAGCCGAGCGCAAGCCTGGCGGGGCGGCGAACAGCAGGCTCGCCAGGCACTGCACTCGTTCCTGCACGAGCGCGGTGTCAACTACCGGCGCGAGATGTCATCGCCGACGACCGGCTTCGAGGCCTGCTCCAGGATCAGCCCCTACCTCGCCTGGGGTGCGATATCGATGCGAACCGCACATCACGCCTGCGAGTCGCGCCGCCGTGAGATCGGCGCGGCGCGCGCGGAGGGTGTGCCGGTCGATCCGCGCTGGTTCGGCTCGCTGCAGTCGTTCAGCGGCCGGCTGCGCTGGCACTGCCACTTCATGCAGAAGCTCGAAGACGAGCCGCGCATCGAGTTCGAGAACTTCTCGCGCGCCTTCGACGGGCTGCGCGAGCCCGCGTTCGACGCCGCACGCTTCGACGCCTGGTGCGCGGGGCAAACCGGGTACCCGATGGTCGATGCCTGCATGCGGGCTCTGCATGCGGGCGGCTGGATCAACTTCCGCATGCGCGCGATGCTGGTGTCGTTTGCGGCGAACCACCTGTGGCTGCACTGGCGTACCTTCGCGCCGTATCTGGCGCGCCAGTTCATCGACTTCGAACCCGGCATCCACTACAGCCAGGTGCAGATGCAAAGCGGCACCACGGGCATCAACACCGTGCGCATCTACTCGCCCATCAAGCAGGCGCTCGATCAGGATCCGCAGGGCGCCTTCATCAAACGCCATGTGCCGGAGCTGGCGGCGGTGCCGATCGAATATCTGGCCCAGCCGCACACGATGCCGGCCGCGCTGCAGCAGCGCACGGGCGTGCTCATCGGGCGCACCTACCCCGCGCCCATCGTCGACCACGTGAGCGCCTACCGCGCGGCGCGCGAACGCATCGGTGCGGCTCGGCGCACGTCGCAAGCGCACGCCGAGGCCGATCGGGTGCAGGCCAGGCATGGCAGCCGGCGCAGCGGGCTGCCGCAGAACCCGAAGGCCAAGTTGCGAGTGGCCAAGACCAGCCGCAAGGTGGCACAGCAGTCGCTGTGGCCCGACGAATAGGCGCCCTGCAGAGCTCCACGTCCCTCACCCGAATCCCATCATGAATGCACCCGTTTCCGACACCCGAATCGCCCTCGTCACCGGTGCCCGCGGCGGCATCGGCCGCGAACTGGTCGCCCGCTTGCGCGCGAACGGCCACCGCGTGGCCGTTGTCGGGCGTGACAGCGCGACCCTCGCTGAGGTTCCCGCCGACGCCCACATCGCGACCGACACCACCACGCCCGAAGGCGCAGCGGCGGCGGTGACCGTCTGCAAGAACCAACTTGGCAGCGCACCCACGCTGCTGGCCCATTGCGTGGGCAGCACGCTGATCGCCCCGTTGCACCGCAGCACGCCGGTGCAGATCCGCGACGTGCTGCGCGTCAACCTCGACAGTGCGCTGTTCGTGCTGCAAGCCTGGGTGGAGGGCCTGCGCGCGGCCGGCCAGCCGGGCGCTGCGGTGCTGGTGTCCAGCGTGGTGGCGCGCATCGGCGTGGCCAACCACGAGGCCATCGCCGCCGCCAAGGGTGGCATCGAAGCCCTGGCCCGCAGCGCCGCGGCGACCTATGCGCCGCTGGGCCTGCGCATCAACGCGGTGGCACCTGGCATGACCGATACGCCGATGACCGCTGGCATGCTGCGGGTCGACGCGATGCGCGAGGGCGCGGGCAAGCAATACCCGCTGGGTGGCGTGCAGACCGCCAGGCAAGTGGCCGATGTGATGGCCTGGCTTCTTTCAGACGCCGCGGCGCGCATCACCGGGCAGGTGGTTCCCGTCGATGGCGGGTTCACCTCGGTGCGGCCGTTGGTCAAGTGACGCGCGCCGTGTCTTGAAGTTGGCCTTGTGCGCTCGAGATCAGGAACATCAGCGGAGACGAGTCCCATGAGACTTCAGTCCATCCCCAACGATGGCGGTAGCGCTTTTCATGCATCCCCAACCGCTCCGCGGGTTGCCGTGGTCGGTGCGGGTGTTGCCGGCTTGACCTGTGCCCGCGAGTTGCTCGAGCGCGGGTTTGATCCCGTGGTCTTCGAGGCTGATGACCGGGTGGGCGGCCGCTGCAGTTCGCGCGCCACCAGCATCGGCTGGTTCGACGATGGCGCCCAGTGCATCACCGGGTTCACGCGCCTGCCGTCCTACGCCGCGCAAAGGCCGGGGGAACTGGCCGCGTTTCACCCCTGGACCGTGCCGGCGACGGCCGCCGAAAGTGAACGTGATGCCAAGGTCCGCGACGAGGACGAAGACGAGACGCCCGCAGGCCGAACCTTGAAGCTGATGGGAGCGGTGGGCGTGCCGTCGATGCTGGCACTGGCCGATGCCGTGGCGCAGCCCCTGGACGTTCGCCTGTGCACCCCCATTCTTCAAGCCCGGCGCCGCGGCGCCCGCTGGACATTGCTTGGCGCCGCCGGCGAAATCGACGAGGACTTCCAGGTTCTCGTGCTGGCCCTGCCGGCGCCACTCGCCGTTCGGTTGGTGCCGCCATCGGTGCCACTGACGGCGACTTTGCGTACGGTGCGGTACCGCAGCCGGTGGGTGCTGCTGCTCGGCTCCGAGCGCAATGTGGGCCTGCCAGGGTACCGTGAGTTCCAGGGCAGCCCGATCGAAAGGGTTGCCGCCATGCACAGCAAGCCCGGCCGCGCGACGAACCTGCCCCAGCGCTGGTTCGTCGAGGCCGACGAGCGCTGGTCGGCGCAGCACGAGCACGACGATGCCGAGACGGTGGCCGAGTTGCTGCTCGACAACTTCCGCGCTCACGCCGGCCGGGCGGTCACACCCAACTACCTCCGCGCCTATCAATGGCGTGATGCGTTCGTGGCGACTCCAGCCGCCCAGCCGGGACAGCCTGAGTGCCTATGGGATGCCGGAAGCCAGCTCGGCGTGTGTGGCGACAGTGTCGTCTCCAGCCGCGTCGACAAGGTCCACGCGAGCGGTGTGGCACTGGCGCGCGCGGTGGTAGCGGGTCTGGGCTCCCCGCGCGGCGGCAAGGCCACCCCGGCACGGCAGGGGGAACCTGTGGTGTAGTCGACACCATGAGCCAGCCACCCACCCCCATACCGATGACCGCGCTGCAAGGCCTTGCCGTGCTGCTGTTGCTGCAAGCTGGCGGCGAGGCCATCTCTCATTTCGGCGGCCTGCCGCTGCCAGGGCCCGTGATTGGCATGGCCTGTTTGTTGTTGGCTTTGCAGTGGGCGCCGTTGCGTGAGCCCGTGGAAGCCGCTGCCGCCTTGCTGCTGGGCCATCTGTCGCTGTTGTTCGTTCCCGTGGGTGTGGGCGTGATCACCCATCTGGACATCGTGGCGAGCCATGGCCTGGCGCTGCTGGCCGCGTTGGTGCTGTCCACGTGGGTAGGGCTGGCGGTCACCGCCGCGGTACTGGGTGCCTTGCTGCGGCGCTCTGCGGCTGCACCCACACACTCACCAACCCCATGACGGACTTCGTGCAGTTGTGGGTCTACCTCTCGTCGACGCCACTGTTCGGACTCACGGCCACCTTGTGCTGCTACGTGATGGCCCATGCCCTGTACGAGCGCATGCAACGCGCGCCCTGGGCGAACCCGGTGCTGTGGTCCGTGGTGTTGATCGGGGGCGTATTGCTGCTGACCCGCACGCCTTACCCAACCTATTTCGCGGGCGCTCAATTCGTGCACGTGCTGCTTGGGCCCGCCGTGGTGGCGCTGGGTTGGCCTTTGTGGCAAAGGCGCGCGGAGATTCGCCGCCATGGCGGTGCGCTCTTGATGGCTGCCGCGGCCGGTGGGGTAGCCGCCGCCGCCAGCGCTGTGGCCGTGGGGTGGGCACTGGGCTTGCCATACGACGTTTTGCTGTCGCTCGCCCCCAAGTCGGTGACGGCACCTGTGGCGATGGGCATTGCCAGCCAGATTGGCGGCGTCCCTGCGCTGGCCGCCGTGCTAGCCGTGCTCACGGGTGTGGTGGGCGCGCTCTCCGGTCGCGCCCTTTTCAACGCCATGAAGCAGCCCGACATGCGTGTGCGCGGCTTTGCGCTGGGCACGACCTCGCACGGCATCGGTGCCGCGCGCTCCATGCAGGTGGATGCGAATGCGGGCGCCTATGCCGGCCTGGCGTTGGGGCTGCAGGCGATGCTGGCTTCGGTGGCCATTCCCTTGGTGATGTGGCTGCTGGCGTTTTGGCGTTGAGTTGCCGCCGCTTCACCCAGATCACGGCATTGGGCGGGTGTCCGAGGATGGCCGTCCCGGGCGCCGTGCCGAACTCCTTGCCAGTGTCGTCCGCCGTTCGCACCCGCATCGTCTCCTTGGGCGCCAGCAAGGTCATCAGAACAACCATGAGACCTACTGGTCCATTTCAAGACCGGTCAGTCGTTTTCTGATCTGAAGGGTATAACTACGGTTGAGCAAGCGGTTCACCAGCGCCGCGTGTGAGTGCTCTTGCTTGCAGTGAGCTTCGTGAGGGCCTGTGGAGGCCGCCACGATCTCTATCGACAGTCGCCTCTCTTGGAGAACATCATGGAAGTCATCAACCTGCTCTTCGCATCCAAAGCTGGTCTCGCCGCCTTTGCTTCGGTGACCTTGGCTGTCACGATGTTGGGCGTTACCTTGGGTGGGCTGGCCTACAAGGCCAAGCAAGGCGGCAAATCCGGGTTCTGACGCTGTCTCGGCCGCGACCTCGCCCCGACGAGCGACATCGCTCAACCGGAGCTGGCGAGCTTCAGCCCACGCTCATAAAGACGCATCGACCCGCTCCCGGAGCCGATGTGCAGGCAATGCGCGATCAATGGATGTGGCGCGGGCAGGCGCGTCCGCCCTTCGCGGCCGAACCGTCATCCGGCCAGATTTCGGTGTGGGGCTTTCCGCGGCCGCCGCAGTTGGCGGCCGAGCCACGCGAAATCCTCATCCGCTGGGGCGACCTCTTCATCGCTCGCAGCACGCGAGCGGTCAAGGTGCTGGAGACCGGTCACCCGCCCACGTACTACATCCCGTGGAGCGATGTCGCGAGAGGCCAGCTGGAACCGGCGGCTGGTACCTCGTTCTGCGAATGGAAGGGCCCCGCACGCTACTGGAACCTGGTCGATGGTGCGCGCCGGCTGCCTTCACACGCGTGGAGCTATCCGCAACCGTTGCCCGGCGCGGAGGCGCTCGCCGGAACCGTGGCCTTCTATGCGCGCGGCCTCGTCTGCACCGTGGGTGATCTCGAGGTCACTCCTCAACCCGGCGGCTTCTACGGCGGCTGGGTCACGCAGGATCTTGCGGGCCCTTTCAAGGGCGAGGCCGGCAGCGAAGGCTGGTAAGGCGGGTGCGCCTCACACACGTTGAGTTGATCCCCGGCATCCACTCGGAACCTCAGCGCCTTGGCCTTGAGATTGAGGAAGTCGCCGCGTCCGACCTGGCGGCCCATCTCGTCTCCGTCCGTTTGGTCGAAAGGTTGTCTCACGCTGACTGGCACCAAGCCGTCGTCGGGCGGGCGCCGACTTAAATGGCTGCCATGCAAGAGACTACGGCCGAAGGACTCTTGTGCGGGAGGGTGGGCCGGCTCAGCGACTGCTTATCTAAAGCTCGAACTGGCACTACCGACCCTGAAGAGACATCGGCGCTCTCGATCTCGCCGCCCTTAAGCCGTCGGTCGGACACCCCCTCAGTCATCCATAGGAGGCCTCGCGCCGGAGGGGCCGC
>Ga0172372_10004598_pt1 | contig 19539 bp, 18 predicted proteins | sample LakKiv5m_2_FD_114544 | JGI IMG/M metagenome (GOLD analysis project Ga0172372, IMG submission 114544) | Freshwater microbial communities from Kabuno Bay, South-Kivu, Congo - kab_092012_9.5m | ecosystem: Environmental > Aquatic > Freshwater > Lake | place: Democratic Republic of the Congo...
ATCGGCAACGCAGCGGTTCAAACAGCCATCGAGTACGAGTACGAGTACCGCTTCGCTGAGTACGAGCACGAAGAAATCCGATGCGATGCACGAACGTTTCACCCACAATAATTCCTGAAGAACATGACAATTGAAACAATCTCTGAGCGTTTCCGACAAGGAATATTGCTTCGCTAGCAGGATCGAGCTGTAGGCTGCGAAGCGGCTCTAGGATCTCTGCTGGCTGTACCCAAAGGATGGCCGAACCATTCGGGGCCGAGATCATTATTACTTAACAAGGTAACGGCGATGCCACTTTTGTCCATCGATGCCAGCTTGGTTTCGACGCTCAGATACAAGGGAGGCACTTTGCGCAACGAGTCTAGCATCTGCAAGTAGATAGTCCCTTCGCGATCGTAAACCAGTGGATCTGTCTTGCGCTTTTGCATAAGTTCGATCACTTCCGGGAAGAACAGATGGCTTTGGCAATCGATAAACCCACAAGTTATTCGATTGGGAGAGACCCATTGAGCATTGGTAAGTGAGGTGGATGAATCCGAATATGAAGGATTCGAGCCCGTTTGGAGTAGGTTAATGCGCGATGAAATCATGAGCTCTTTTATTACTTCTTTTTCTTCTTCTCAGTTTGTTGGAGCTTTACCTGAGCTGGAAGGGTAGCGGCATCTTTGTTCGGATCTTGGGCAATCATACCATCCAGTGCGGTTTGCAATCTACTTCGAGCAATCATGGTTTCCGCATCGGTCTGGTCTGCATTTACGGGAATCTCCCGCCACGGTGCATCCTTCCTATCGAAGAAATCTCCCGACTGCGTAAGCTTCCACCCTGCATCCCGAACGTAGCAATCGTTACGCAATTGCACATAGACCCAATCGCGAGGTTGACCACCCTGACCGAGAGTCTGCGCCGCAAAACTCCGTCCATCGATGGTTACTCCTGCAGGCATGGTACCTCCGGAAAGCTCTGTAAAGGTTGGAAAAAAGTCCGTAAGGCTAATAAAGTCCTTGGAGACAACTCCTGGCGGTGTCGTTCCTGGCCAGTTGACGATCAACGGGACTCGACAACCCCCTTCGTTGAGTTTGCCCTTCTTGCCATGAACCGGTCGCCCATAGACTGTGTGAGCTCCTTTGGTAGATCCATTGTCGCCGACAAAAACAATCATGGTGTTCTCTCGCAGCTTAAGGCTGTCTAGTTCGGCAATGAGCTTGCCGACGAGTTTGTCAAGATAAGTAATATTGTCGGCATGTAGGTCTGGCTTGTCGCTCGTGCTATCTGGAGTGTGCTGCAGTTTGTAGTGGATCATTGGCGTGGGGTAATACACAAAGAACGACTGGTCCCGATGCTGGCGGATGAAGTCCACAACGAAGCTGTGCAGCAGATCCGGCCCAAACTTGTTCTTGTCACCGCTGAGGATCTTTCCGTTGTGGATGTAGTCCGGTCCCCAATAGCGCGCGCGTCCGGTTCGCGTGCCGTCGTCCTCCCAACGCTCGCCCCAAATCATGAAATCGTCGAAGCCCCATTTTGCGGCATCTTCCTTGGAAACTAGATATTCTAAGTCGGACCACTTCCCGGCTACGGCGGTCACATAACCAGCTTGCTTGAGCACCTTGGCAATGCAGACTTCACTTTCCGGAGTGGCGGCCGCACCAAGGCCGTTGTCGGTGACTCCCGTGCGGAAACCATAACGCCCAAACATGCACATGGCTCGCGACGGAGCGCACAGCGGTGCAGCAAAGCAGTACTCAAAGCGCGTCCCGTCCGCCGAGTAACTGACAGCAGCCAACAACGACAGCAGGATTAAGGTCAGGAGTGTGTTTTGATATTTTGGCACAGAGGTCATTCCTACTGCAAAAGAAATCGCTTCTAATCCCAGTACGATAGCTCAAAATGGCAAGTCGTAAATCGGCACTTTCCCTCCGGTCATTAGCATGCGGTTTATTCTTGCTCTAGCCAATCGAGATTGAACCGTGCGCATTCGATGGAGTTCGCTTGTTCGAAGAGACACAGCACGGTGCCATCGGGGAGCACGGCCAGATCGGAGTAGGCGGATTTTCCGGGTTCGAGAATTTTGTTGACGGGCCATGTCTTGCCATTGTCGCGGCTGAGTTTTATCGAGAGGTTTTCGCGTTTGCCTCTGCCTGCCGGAAGAGGGTTTCCGTCCTTATCCAGCGGTAATGTGTGTGGGTTGGAAAACAACAACACGCCCGATGGGTGGGTGACTAAGCCCGCCATGCAAATTGGCTCCCACAGCGCGTCGTGAAATATCGGTTGACTCCAACCGGTCGCGCCGTCGGGGCTGGTGGAAACGAGCTTGCGACTGGGCTTCGAGACGCTGCGCGTGACCATCATCACGCGACCATCGGAGAGCGTAGTGAGGATCGACTCGTTCGGCGTGCCGAAATCACCTTCGTTGGGAATGGCGATGTCACCGGCTTGCCATGTCCGGCCGTGATCATCGCTGATGATCGTGCCGCAAGCAGATGGGGCGTGGTCTCCGACGCCTCCATACGCAAGCCAGATGGGCACGACAATCCGGCCGGCATTTAACTGAATGCCATGACCAGGGCCAGTGGCAATCACCTTCCAATCGTACTTTTTCCGAAAGGGTTCGAAGCTTGCCGTGATTTCCTGAGGTGCGCTCCAAGTAACTCCGTCGTCTGTGCTCCGCGTGGAAAAGCAGCGGGCGTAGTTCACGCAGTAAAGAAACTCAATGGCTCCCGTCTTGCGGTCGACGATGGCAACCGGATTGTTCACCGTTTGTTCGCGAGCCCCAACGTCATCTTTCTTGTGCGGGTTGCCTTCGATTCGCTCCGCCTTGTGCGCGATGTGCTGTGAGGGGAGCCAGGATTTGCCGCCATCCGTAGAACGGCGCAGATGCACTTGGATCTCGCCCCAGTCCTTGCTGTCGTTCTTGCGAGCCTCGCAGTAGGCGAGCACCGTCCCCTTGGTCGTCACAACGATGCCCGGAATGCGATAGCGAGTGATGCCGTTGAGTTCCGGTGGAAAGACTTCTGTTTTTTCCACAAGCGGATCACCCGCGTGCAGCCCGGCCAGCGGTGCGAGCAGCAGGGCCAGCAGCAGGGCGAGAAGAAGAAGTGGGAGAGAGTATTTCATAGGGAGATTTTTTTTATTTACCGAAGGAGTTGAAAAACTGATCATGATGGAGCCTCTTGTCGCGGTCCACGCGCCGGGTAATGCAACATCATGAAGGCCGCGCGACTTGGTGAACCTACGGTACGATAGCTCAAAATGGCAAGGCGTAAATTGGCCATGTGATTTATCGGATGGACATTTTGAGTATTAGGCTCTTAAGGAATCATTGTGGGTAGTAGTAAGAGTCTGCGCGTGCCCCGTAAAATTACCCGAACGGCCAGTTTTGAAAGGGATTCAAAGATTGGAAGCACAAAGACACAAAGGACACAGAGAGAGGAAAAGAGATGGGGGGACCAAGACGGAATAATCAGGCGACCAAGATGGCCTCGCCCTGAGGTTTCTATCCAACTATCATAAGAAGCTAGGTCCCTTTTCCGGCCGGGCTACCGGTCCACGCGTTAACCAACAAAGCGTTTTTATCCCATGAAATACACCCGCACTTTTTGGATCCAAGCTGCATTGGCGTTGGGTTTTTCGTTCACCGGACTCTCTTCGACCAAGGGCCAATACGAAGGAGCAGTGCCCCCGCCGGAGGCACTTCGATCAGGCTTTGAGTCGATCAGCCCTGATGAATGCCAAGAGTGGCTCCATATCCTTGCGGGTCCAGGTTTCCAGGGCCGCGGGACCGGGCAGGAAGGGTACATCAAGGCAGCTTCGTGGGTCTCAGGCAAATTAGCGGAATTCGGACTCAAACCGATGGGGGACGCTGGTACCTATTTTCAAATGCTGCCCATGAGCCGAATGATCGTCGACCCGGCTCAATCGAAACTCACCGGCCCGAACGAGCTGTCCATGGAGTTTGAGAAAACAATCGGCCTGGATCGTTTCGTGGACCAACCTGAGTTTTCCGGCAAAGTAATCTTCTTGCAAATGGCAGGAGAGGGGGCCAAGATCGCCGATGATCTTAATATCGAGAACAAAATAGTCATTCTCGTCGCGGACGACAAAGCCGCATCGGCCAACGCCTTCCGACTCGCTCGAAAACGAGCCTCTGCAGTACTTCGCGTCGTCGAGAGCCAACCGGCTTCGACCCCTCAGCAGCAACTCCCCAACGGTAATAGGCAACGCACCAATGGGATCGGAGGAAGTATCCAAAAAGAGGCAGCTAAGAAGGTCCTCTCTGCGGTGGGAGGAAAGGATGAGTGGTTGACGGTGCCAGAAGACAACGCGATCGATGTGCACGAAACCGATCTGGAGCTAAAAGTGGAACTGCGAATCCGACGAGAGCCCATCGCGGTCCCCAACGTACTTGCTTGGCAAGAAGGCTCCGATCCAGAACTAAAGGATCAGTACATCGTCATCGGAGCCCACTTGGATCACTTGGGGCAACGGGGCAATGAGTACTTTGCCGGCGCAGACGACAACGGTTCAGGCTCTACTGCGTTGCTTAGCATCGCCAAGGCGATTGCGTCGAATCCTACGAAACCCAAACGCAGTGTGTTGTTGATGTGGTTTGCGGCCGAAGAAATCGGGCTTGTTGGCTCGGCTCACTACGTCAACAATCCCATTTTGCCACTGGACAAGATGATCTGCATGCTCAATGTCGATATGGTTGGACGCAACGAAGAGAAACCCAACGAGCCGGCAAGCGAAAACATCCGCTCCTTGCACCTAGTCGGTAGCCAAAAAGGGGATCAGTCCCTCCATGCTCTGATCCTCGAAGCCAACAAGTCGATTAATTTTGAATTTGAGTTCGATGAAGAAGGCGTCTTTGGCAGAAGCGATCAAATCAACTTCTTCAAACAAGGAACCTCGGTGGCGTTTCTTTTTGGAGGCTTTCACCCTGATTACCACCGCACCTCGGACACCCCTGAAAAGATCAACTATGCCAAGATCGCCTCGGCTGCAAAACTCTACTACTTAGCCACCCACATGGCCGCCGAGCATGGTCCATTCCCGGTACCCAAAGAAGAACAAGCTGCGAACAAGTAGGTGTTTCGAAAAATCCGAAGACAAGCAGCATCTAATTAAATCGATTAATCCAAGAGTCGGTTTGGGCGTTCCGTGTAAAGATGTAGCGATTGCGCAAGAGCGTATACTACTTCGATGAAGTGTAATTAAACGCCTAGGCTGAATAACCTCGCTGATGAGCTTCCATTATGGAGCCAGTGCCGGATATCGACCCGCGCGGTAACGATTTTGGTATATGATTTTGGGACAAGACTTCGCAGAGCCTACTTGTGAGCTTCGTTTGCGAAAGCTCCCTTGGACGGCTCCTACGATTTCCCGTCCGGGAAGACGATTTGCTGAGTCTTCCAAACAGACCTGCCTTATCCACACCCCTCACTCGCAAGATGATTCCGCAATGTCAGCTTGTTTGAAAGCGATCGGCGGTGCTTTCCCATTGGGCCCATTGGGAGAGTATTCGCTGAACCGCACCGGTGAAAATTTGATTGGTCGCGGCACCAACTGCTGCGTTCAAATCGCCGACGCGAGTGTTGCCTTGGTGCATGCGAAAATCTCTTTTTATGGCCTTGTATGGCACCTTATCGATTGCGGTTCAACCGAAGGTACCATCGTCAATGGATCCAAGGTTGAAACCTGGGAATTGGTACCGGGGGACAGGATTCTAATTGGCAGCCGTGAGTTTCTGTTTCTGGATTCCCAGCATCCGACCGGGTTGAATCAGGTTGATACACTGGCGGATTTCAGTGATTTGATTGGCCAGAGCGAGTCGATGCGGCAACTCAAAAAGGTCATCGCGAGGATCGCAAAGGCCTCCGGATGCATCCTGGTACGCGGAGAAAGCGGTACAGGCAAAGAGCTTGTTGCAAGAGCGATCCACCGCAATAGTTTGAGATCCTCGAAACCGATGCTAAGCGTCAATTGCGCAGCGATCCCAGAAGATCTGATGGATAGCCAGCTCTTTGGACACATCAAAGGAGCCTTTACGGGGGCAGACCACGATCACATCGGCTACTTTCAACAGGCCCATCAAGGAACGCTTTTTCTTGACGAAGTTGGCGAGTTGCATCTTGAGGGTCAAGCGAAACTGCTACGAATTCTCGAGGGCCATCCTTATCTTGCTGTGGGTGGGACCAAAGAGATCCACGTCGATGTCCATGTGGTCTCGGCAACCAACCGGGATTTGCGTGAATTTGTCGCCGAAAGGCGATTTCGTGAGGATTTGTATTATCGGCTCAACGTGTTCGAAATAGAGATCCCTCCCCTGCGAGACAGGGGTCAGGACATCGAGTTACTCACCCAATTCTTTCTAGACAAATTCCGGCAACTCAACGGCAGAGAACACCTTGAAATTAGTAGCGAAGCGATGGCAACTCTTCGCAGCCACGATTGGCCGGGAAACGTTCGGCAGTTGCGAAATGTCATCGAGAGCGCGGTGGTTCTTGCTGAAGATTGGATGATTCGTCCAGAGGACTTATCGCTGCGGATTGGGCAGCGGAAAGCCAATGATACGCCAAACATTCGAATCGATGCGCCAGCGATCCAACCCAACGGCCCAAAGTCCCTCCAGTTCTCAGGATCCTTTGCAAACTTGCCCACATCCTTCCATCCAAGCGACCGGGGCGCATCGGGATTCAAGTTCGACACTCTGAATGTATCGACTTGGGAACAACGTCTGATCAAGGAAGCATTGCAGCAAACGCATGGCAACATTCCTGCTGCTGCCGAGCTTCTGGGCATAGCTCGAGCGACGCTTTACCGGAAACTCGAGAAAGGAGTATCGGATGAAGCTCAAATGTAGTTTTCAGAAATCTGCAATCCCAAATTGAGCATTAGCCACGCGGCATGTCGTCTCAGCTGTCCCATTAGTAGACGACTTCCAGGACGCAATAAATAACCGATTCTGATTCAAAAGCCGGGGGATCCAATGGCTAAAAATTCTTTCCGATCCCATCGCAACAGCCAAGAAACCCATAATTTCACTGGGAAACCTGGGGCTGTACACGATTCGATTCAGCACGATGCGGGCAAATAAATCATGAACTAAATGTCTCGTTGGCACATGGTTCGCTTTGTGATGATTTGTATCCGAAGCGTGGATCGCAAGTCGCGTGGTGCATGCGGACGCTCGGTCCAGACTTTTTGTTTTGGAGTTTTTCCTATGGTTCATAGCATTGTTTCCAGTGTCGTACGTCGATTTGTTCGTGATGAGCGCGGCGCTACGATGGTTGAGTATGGTCTGCTTGTTGCATTGGTAGCAGTCGCGGTCATCGGTGCGGTGACTGCACTTGGCGGTAGCATCAATACATTCTTCCAAACCGCTGACGACGGTTTGAATGGCGTTTGATAGCGGATCATTGAGTTGATCACGTCTCTGAAGTCCACAAGAGGTCGCTCGAATCGAATCAGATTCGAGCGACCAGTATTTCAGCGACCTTTTTTCTCAGCGTGCTACGTCGAGGGGAGTTCCCTGAACAATGAGTCTTAGGACATTGCTTTTTTTCCTACTTGCGATCTCGAGTGGACTTCTGGCTGCTGCTGGAGTCACTCAAATGCGTTCGCAGGGAGCGACCAAGCAGATGACAACCGTGATCGTTGTCAAAAAAGGAATTGTCCGCGGAACGAGTATCGAAGTGGGCTTTTTGGAATCGAAAAACATGCCCTCTGATTTGTACGACAAAAAGTTTGCCAAATCATTCGATGAGGTGGTCGGACGAGTAGCGACTGTCACAATGATCGAAGGAGAGTTCGTCATGTTAGCGAAACTGACCAACGACAAAGCGGATGCCGGGATGGCTGCATTGGTTCCCGATGGCATGCGGGCCAAAAGTATCACTGCGATCAACCCTGCGGATCGAGTATCTGGTTTGATTCAAGCAGGCGATCGTGTCGATATCCTCCTTACATATTCTGTACCGCGGGACTCCGATGGCCTTTCTGGAATGTCCAAAACCATACTTCAAAACATAGAAGTTCTTGCGGTCGATAGGCTCTTGCAGAGCAAAGCGACAAAAGGTGCATCGGCATCTACAAACCGGCAAGAGCCCAAGTCTTCGTCGATCACTGTCGCAGTGACTCCCGAGCAAGCCTCCTTGTTGAGCTTGGCTCAACGAGAGGGGATTCTATCGTTTTCGCTTCGAAATCCAGAGGATCATACCATTATCGAGGAGCCTGCAAGCGAGAACTATCCTACGAAACTGGTTTCCAGAAAACGCCAGACCTCAGACATCGATCTTGCCCCTGAAGAACTTGATGCAATCGAAGAGGACAATACAGAGTTCCAAAATTCCGAGCAAAACATCGGACTGGACCTCCTTGAATTCGCAGATCCAACCAAGACGGTTCCGGCGAAAAGGCTTTCAGCGATTCGAACAATCCGGGGCTCTCGTGTCGGAGTCGTACCAGTTAGCAACTGAGTTCGACCCATTATTACCAAGGGGACCTAAGACAGCGTATGAATTGGTTTAAGGTTTCAAGCAAACCGAATTTTTCAATTCCCCATTCTCCTAGTCCGGCTGCAGATCCGCAAGCGCCTTCAAACGTCGCATTGCCAGAAGCATTACCAGAAGTATTGAGCGAACCGGCAGCTTGGCTAAAGTCGTTAGAGCCAAAAGCCAATCCCCACTTGGTAGCGATTAAGCGTCAGCTCCACCAACAGGTAATTGGCCAATTGGATATCAGCTCGATGGCAAAGTGGAACTCCGAGACCCTCAAGATCGAAGTTCGCCGCCAAGCTGAGTTAGCCTGCGCGTCGATCGATATAAGCCGATTTCAACTGACCCAAGCAACTCTAGTCGATGAGATTCTCGACGAGGTCTTTGGGCTCGGTCCACTCGAAGCGTTAAGAGCAGATCCGATGGTCTCTGACATCATGATCAATGGTCCAAAGACTGTTTATGTGGAACGTCAAGGACAGTTGCTGCGTACCCCAATCGTATTCCATGATGACGAGCATCTAGTGCAAATCATCCAGAGAATTGTTGCCGACGTGGGGCGGAGAATCGACGAGACTACGCCGATGGTCGATGCGAGACTTTCTGATGGTAGCAGATTGAACGCTGTTATCGCCCCATTGGCCTTGGATGGAGCCTTGGTTTCTATTCGACGATTCGGATCCAAACCCCTAACGGCCGACCGATTGATAGCCAACCAATCGATTACCCAGGAGATGGTCGACTTTCTTTCGGCGTGCGTGAAAGCACGGATCAACATGCTAGTCTCTGGTGGGACCGGCAGCGGCAAGACAACGCTGCTGAACTGTTTATCGAGTTACATTCCCGAAGACGAAAGAGTCGCAACGATTGAGGATGCTGCAGAACTGAGGCTTCAACAACCTCACGTGGCACGGATGGAGACTCGGGTTGCTAACGTCGAGGGTAACGGAGCTGTCACCTCCAGAGATCTCGTGCGAAACGCTCTGAGAATGCGTCCTGATCGAATCATCATTGGAGAATGCAGAGGTCCCGAAGCGCTCGATATGCTCCAAGCCATGAATACCGGACACGAAGGAAGCTTGACAACCATCCATGCAAATACCTCCCGAGATGCTATCAGCCGACTTGAAATGATGGTCGGGATGGCTGGTTTTGACCTTCCGATCTGGGTGATTCGCAAACAAGTCGCTTCAGCAGTCCACATGGTTGTCCAAGTCAATCGTTTGCCAGGGGGAGTAAGAAAAATCACTCGAATCTCCGAGATCACTGGAATGGAAGGGGACATTGTCAGCATGCATGATTTGTTTGAGTTTCGTCAGATGGGACTCAACGAACACTCGGTGACCAAAGGTCAGTTCTGGGCAACAGGTATTAGGCCAATCAACCTCGATCGGCTTCGTTCTTTCGGAGTGGAGCTACCTCCTAGCTTGTTTGAAAAGCGCATGCTTATGGATTGCAAAGGGCGAGTCTGATCATGCTCTATGTCTACGTTTCCCTCGGATTTTTCGCAGGATTCGCCTTTGTATCAGGCTTGAACTTTCTCATGGCAGACGTTGCCATCGAACGCAAGAAGCGACACGCCTTCAAAGCTCGCGAAGAGCTGAGGCTCCGAGCTGCCGAACGCGCCCGACAGGAATGGAAGAAACAAGAATCTAATTTCAATATTCTAACTCAGACCGCAAAAGTTCGAAATTCGGAAACCCTATGGGAAAAATGGAAACTGATCGTCGTGCAATCGGGAATATCGAGAATTGGCCCCGAGGGAATCGTGGTGTTTTCGATATGCTTGGGAATCGTCGCAGGAGCGGTCGCGTCGTTTTTCTCGGGAATCCTAATCGCAGCGATCCCAGTGACGGTTGCGATTACTATTGTCCCGTTTTGGTTGGTTTCCCTTGCGAGAAAACAAAGGCAGCAAAAGCTTGCTAAGCAACTGCCAGACGCTTACCAGATGATCGCCCGGGGGCTAAGATCTGGACAAACGGTCAGCCAAGCCATGCGTGCAATTGCAGATGAAGTCTCCTCGCCTTTGGCAGAGGAGTTTGCGTATTGCTGGGAGCAGCAAAATCTAGGACTTACGCCAGAAGGCTCTCTGAAGGAGTTGGCCAGACGGACCGGCATTCTTGAAATCAAAATCTTTGTTGTTGCTCTGACTATCAACTCGACTTCGGGAGGAAATCTATCTCAACTGCTCGAGAAGCTAGCGACGGTTATTCGAGAGCGAGAAAAGATGCGAGACAAAGTCCATGCGCTCACTGCGGAAGGACGAATGCAGGCTTATATGCTTATCGCTCTTCCCTTTGGGCTTGCTGCAATGATCAGCGTTGTCAATCCAACCTATATTCTCCCTTTATTTGAATATAAGTATGCTGTATTGGGAATGATTCTGTGGATGGGAGTCGGTTTCGCTTGGATGCAAAGCATCATCAACTTTGATCAATAAGTGCAAGAAGGGAAAGGTGGTATTGTGGAAGCTTCGACGCTGTTTGCCATCGCTATTGTGTTGCTCATAATCACCGTCGTTTTGTTTTTATTGTTCCCTTCTGAGTCACGCAATCCCGAAAAATCCTCAGCGCTTTCTCCATCGGGTTTAGATCCTTCTGATATTATTGGCAAAGGAGTCCAAAAAAGTCGCAATGCGAGTGAATCCGGCAGAAAATTGAGACTCCGACTCATTCAAGCCGGCTTCTATGGAAGAAACGCAACCCTATGGCTGACCATCACTAAAATAGTGACTTTGGTCGTACCACTTGCATTAGCCATTTTGTTTACCCGTCTGACAGATATTTCTTTTCGTTGGACCCTAACAGTCGGATTCGCAACGGCGATCGCGAGTCTGATTGGTCCCTCCTTCGTTTTAGATCATTTCAAGAGAAAACGGCAAAAGTGCATTACCCGCTCTATCCCTGATGCATTGGATGTCTTGAGTATATGCCTTGAAGCTGGGATGAGTCTGCCATCGGCACTGCTAAAAGTTTCCCAGGAACTTTCGAGCGCTCATCCAGAATTGGCCTTGGAATTAGCAATCGTCAATCGAGAAACACTTTTAGGTCGGGGAGTTGGAGAAGCGATGAGAGCGTTTGCGGACCGGTTCGATATCGAGGAGCTGCGAAGTTTATCTTCGGTGATCACTCAAGCGGAAAAATATGGATCGAGTCTGCTTGAAGCCATGGAGGTATTCGCAACGACCATGCGGCAGAAACGAATGAATGCCGCGGAATCTCATGCGCAGCAGGCGGTTGCAAAGATTCTGATCCCAACCGCCTTTTGTATTCTCCCTGCACTATTCCTGGTGACGCTAGGACCGGCCGTCATTCTGATCATACGAGGGCTTCCAAAAGCATGAATCCACCATCCGTTCTTCCAACTCGACGTGGAATTGCCAAATCGCGAACAGGTGCAACTCTTTTCGAATTCGCAATCACTCTACCACTGACGCTATTAATTTGCTTAGCCGTACTGGATTTTGCTAAAATTTCATTTCTGCGTTTTTTAATTTCTGATGCCGCAGGCGCCGCAAGTCGATTCGCTTCGACGGTCCCTGCAAACATCAACTCAATCGATCTTTGGCAACAGCAATTAGAGAACGTCGCCAAAGATTCACTGCTTGATTCGCCTTGGATAGAACCTTCTGGACTTAATGTTCTACCATGCACAATCGAGCAAATCGATGCTAATGAAAGGAGAATCACGGTCCAGATCGAATACACGTTCAATACCGTGTTTGACTGGCTGAGCGTAGACCGGCAAACCATCATTGCTAGCGAGGTCACAGTCTATGGCGCGCCATAAGAAACGCACTCGCAGAGGTGCCACGACGCTCGAATTTGCTTTGGTGATACCCTTGTACATCACCATCATTTCCACGACGGTCCTTGGCGGTATTCGAATCTTCCAAAATCATCGGTTAACGGCGATGGCCAAGTACCTTGCAAGAAAAGCGATCGTTCACGGCGATTCAGCCCAGCAGCTTGGCACATGGGGTCCCCTGCCTGTATTTGGTTCCATAGGAGATGGCAGCCCGATCGGAAATATGATGGCCAACAAATACACCGACGGTAACCCCACAAACATTTTCTACAGACTTTCTTGGCCTGACAATGGGAATGACGGATCTCGAGGTGATCGGGTCTGGGTGAAAATCGCCACCTACGATCTTTCGGGCAATTTGGATTTTCAGACCGAAGATTTGCAAGATAATCAGCAGAATATGTTCAGCACTTCGGCCAGTGCCATCCTAACGATTATGCATTAGGTTGCTTCGTATGGCGAATGATCAGGTCAGGATCTATCAAGTCGTTAGAAAGCAACGACGACGAAAATGTAGTCGGCAAGGTGCCTACTTAGTTCTTTTTGCGCTGAGCATGACTGTGTTGCTGGGATTTCTCGCTTTAATTCACGATCTTGCATTAATCAACTATGGATGGCGTCAATGTCAAAACGCTGCGGACGCTGCAGCTCTGGCTGGCGCACGAAAACTCGGATCCTATAAATCCCCGTCAGTGGCCAAAAACACTGCGTATTTGTACCTTACCGCCTTGAATCAGACGGATTCGTCGATTGCAGATATCCACAGTCCTCCTATCTCCGGACCACATGCGGGGCAACGAGGATATGTCCAAGTCACGGCAAGAAAAGACATCACCACTTGGATGTTACGTTCCTCCTGGTTCAGCCGTCCATCGATCGTCGTTACTGCCCAAAGCGTCGCGGGCGATGAAGCGTTCATTCCCGAACCTAGCCTCATTGCGCTAAACCCTAACGCTCGCCCTGGCCTTACAGTAAGCAATACAGCGATTTTTAAGATCAACGGACGTATTGTAGTCAATTCCGAAGGTGGAGGCCTTACAGAAAACAACACTCCGATCAATAACTCAAACAGCACCCCTGCAATCGGCGTGAACATACCAAGCTCTGGTTTTGGCTTGTTCGCAGACTTTGTAGACGCTGTTGGTGGGGTGGATAACCCCTCTGGAATCAAACCCTATGTGATCGATGGATACCCCCCACTTCGAACCGGTACCCCTCCCCAATCCGACCCCTATTTATCAACACCAACTCCCAGTATTGAAAATGGTGTCGACAGCCGATTCCGTGGATCCGTCACCGTCACGTCCAGTTCCGTCAATGGTCTCTCCTTTGACAGCTCAGGACAAAATCGAATCGCTAAAAGTAATGAAGCCGTCGCGAACGGGCTCTACATTGCACAAGCTGGCGATGTAATTCTTCACCCTGGGGTTTACTCCCGAATTTGGGTCACCGGTGGACGAGTCTATTTTGTTCCAGGAATCTACGTACTGAATGCACGTGTCACTTCCCCCGATGTGCTTCGAATCAGTGGAGGCAATGCCATCGCCGACGGAACCATGCTCTACGTTACCGGCGAGAACTATGATGCAAACACCGGTTCTCCCGACAAATTCGATCTAGCCTCCAGCCCACCATCAACACCTTCGACCACCTTTGGAACCTCATGGATCACAACGGCCTTGAGAATTACTCCCGTCGACACGAAAAAGTACAATTATCAAACGCTCTACCAGGGGGCTAAGACCGTATCGTCGGATTTCAATGGTTTCTCTTTCTACCAGCGACGCCATAATCCAAGAACCCTACTGATATCGGGCAATAGCAATCTACCGAGCCTGCCAGGAGTCTTCTACGGAAAATGGATGAACACCCGCCTGTCGATTGCAGCTCCACTGAGTACAAGGTTCGTTGTTTCTGATATGGTCATCCTGGGTGGCAGCTCCGTCGAACTTAGTACCACCGCCACTGGGTCTCAAGCCATCGCTCGATCGATATTTCTGGTTGAATAATTAGCATGACCGAACTCCTACTGAATGCAGACTTCAAATCCTCGGTAATCATCGGCATCGCTTCGTTGGTCGCTAAGGAGGACCAATGTAACTACCGCATATCAAACCTGACAGTACTTTCAACTTTGTCTATCGGTTTGATTTGGATTACTTACTGCCACCGAATGGATGGACTAGCGACCGGATTGTCTGGTGCTCTGGTCGGTTTCGCACTTCTGATTCCGTTCTATGCGCTAGGCGGACTGACTGCTGGAGATGTGAAATGGCTCGCTGCACTGGGCGCTTGGTATGGCCCTAAGGGAACTATAGGACTATTCATCGTTAGCGGTATATGTCTGGGAGTGTTGTCGCTGTGTTGGTTACTAGCAAGTATGAACCCCTTAGGTTGCAGGAGAAATTTAGAAACTGCCTACTCGAGCCCTTTACGAAAACAATCATTGATTCCTTATGCACTCCCAGTCGCAATCAGCGTCATCGCGATCGAATCAGCCAGAATTCTCCACTCCTAAGGTTGCGGCGAATGGTACGAAGCCTGAATGACCCTCTGGGTGTTTCGAGCGACCTCGGATCCCCGCTCTCCTTGCGCCGCATGACCAATCCAGTACTGGGCTGATTCGAAGTCGCCATCGAGCAAGAGCACATGCCCTACGTTGGCCCAAGCCTCCTGCTGATTGCAACCCGATTCCAAAAAACTAGCGACTGCCGATTCGTATTGCCGCTGTCTTGCCAGCACCAATCCACGAATGCCATGGAAACGCTGATAACCAGCGGACCGAGCCAGTCCTTGCTTGACCAACTCAAGCGACTGCTCGTTATTGCCGTGCAGGTAGTGCCAATAAGCGTAATCGGCAATAAGTGCCTCGTCCTTTGGCGTTATACTCAAGGCGGTTTGGAAATGCTCTTGTGCTTGCTGCGTCGCCGACATCCGTGTAGCAAGAAGCGCCATACGATGATGCGCCAGAGCATGCTTCTTGTCCAAAACCAACACCTCCTGGTACCTCTTCATCGCACCTGGGTAATCAAGCCTAGACTCCAGCTGGCGCCCCGCTGCAAGCGCAAGATCGATCTGGGCTTGGCGAGTATCCGGCTTTGTATCCAACGCCACTGGTGCCTTCTGCTCCCATAGCTTCTTGGATCTTGACTCTGTACCCAACCCCCAGGACTTCCACGAGCTGCATCCTGTAAGCCCACAGACTATTCCGAGCAATCCAATTATCGCAGACTTTTTGGCAAACCGCATCTTGATCATGACGGACTTTAACGCCCGCTCTGCCCTCCGGAAAGGTTGCTAGTGCCCTGCAGCAGCGGTGCCCCGCCCGAAATCCCCGTCCCGACGCCCGTTGAGCCTTGAGCTCCCGATGGCGCATTCAAGATTCCTTGTTGATACCTGCGAATCCCTTCGCTTGCCTGAATCCCCATCGGTCGTGCAATCGGTCGGATCTCCTCAACCGTTATTCCCGCAGCGAGAACCTCAGGGTGCTCGGCTAGCCAAGTTCGCCGCAGCTGCGTCAATTCGGACTGACTAGCTTGCTCGAAACGCAACCCGGTCCCGTATGCCTGACTTACACACAGCGCTCTCTGAAGCCTCTCGATCCCTCTGGGGTTGAGCATCTGTGACTGAGCCGAATCCTCGGGATAAAAATCCATACTATAAAGCGTCGCTCTCTCGATCGCTCCATCCCGGATGTTGGCACTAAAAGCCTGTCGATTGGGCATTCCAAACGTGTTGCCTTGGAAATACTCTGGGTATCCCCAATGGCTAGCTTGCATGCTTCGTTTCCACCGCTCAAGAGCATTGCCCTGACAATCTTCATTGCGGCAATCCATGATTCGATATGGATTTGCAAACTTGGACTCATAAGCTGGATAGTCTGTCATTCGATGAACGCACGCACTACCATCGTTTGGATGGAAACCTGACCAACCAGGACTCTGAGCACTTTCGCGAAGAACTTGGCCCAAGCAACATTCCGAACCCACTACCGCTTGGAAGAGCATCCAACCAAGGACTGCGATCCATCGATCGCGACTGATTCTCCAAATACATGGTTCTTGCATTCAAACTACCTCGAGAATCCAACGGGACCATGAAGACACTGCTGCTCGAGTTTCATCCGCTGGACGCAGTTCCAAGGATCCTCCCAAGACTTCACCGTATTGAACGATCGTCCTGTCTTGCCTTCGATCCGCCCAAGTAAATAAAACTCTAAATCGTTCGGTTCAATCACATCCTGGCCTGGTAACGCAAATTGCTCACCAGCAGGCGATGCACTCACAAAGAAAGGGGTCACCAATACCAACAACTCTTTTTCAACACGCTGGTGGGTTGTATTGCTGAAAAATGGACCCAAGTATGGTAGATCGCCCAATCCAGGTATCCGCGTTGTCTGAGCATCGATTGCTACCTCTAACAATCCCGCAAGCGCCAGTGTCTCTCCCTCTCGCATCTCGACGGTCGTATTGACCTTTCGCGTGTTGATCCCAGGAATCGGTAATCCTCCAGGAACAAGCGTCGTGCCCGTCGATTCATCAATCGTACTGACCTCAGGAGCGACGTTCAATCGGATGGTGTCTTCGTCAATAATCGTCGGAGTAAATCTCAATTGTACCCCAAAGTCCTTGTACTGAATAGAAACCTGCCCCCCCAATCCACTTACCACCGGAACAGGGAACTGCCCCCCGGCCAGAAAACTTGCCTCATGTCCACTCATCGCTACCAAATTCGGCTCGGCTAAAATCGATAACAGTGCATTCTTTCTGAGAATTCGCAAAAGCACATCAAAGTTGGCGCTCGGGAAAATTCCAAAGGCTGTTCCGTTAGCCCCAAGCACATTACCGGTTCCAGACGAAGAAAGTCCTCCATTGCCTACCGTTCCCTGCGCCGTCACCGTATTGCCACTGATGTTTGTCCCGATCGCATTCCCATTATCCGAAGCGAATATCCAATCGGCACCGATCTCCCTCATCCCTGTCCGATTGAGCTCGGCAACTCGCACCTGCAACATGATTTGCTGAGATCCAGGGATTCGAAGCAGATTGACGATACTTCCTAACGTCCCTTGACCAATCATTTGCCTGTTTCCGACCTCAAACCCTGAATTCTCCTGGGGTATACCCTCTGGCTCACCCTCCACACCCCCCATGGCCTTGTCCTCGACAGCTTGCAACTGGTCTGGTCCCTGACGCCCAGCATTGGCACCAGAACTCCGCGTCCCAGAAGTGGCTCTGGATAACCACGACTCTGCGATCGCAAGAACCTGGCTTGCAATCAGTGCATTGCGGACCTGACCTTCGAGAACCAAACTATCGCGGATCTGGGATACACGGATCTGTGAATCAGGAAACCGCTGATTCAACTCCATTTGCAATAACTCAAGATCGTATTTGACCACGACCTGAAAAGTCACAATCGATTCATCCGCAAGGATAATTGTCAAGTCGGTCACACCCGCTCGACGCCCCGATAGTCTCAGCATCCTGGGATTGGGCAAGATCTCAAAATCAGCAACATTTGGATCGCCAACAGCAACCACACCAACTGCCTTCCCCTCCGAAATCGGCTTCTTCAACGTCAATGTCCGAGCCTGGCCAATGAGCAACTCAAGCTTCGCGTCTGCCGTAGTCAAGGGATTGACATAGTCCATCACCCTTCCGCCTGGACTCTGCGGGGAGCCCTCGGAGGAAACACCCAGGCCCCTGGGTGGCACAGAGGGTACGCTCGGAAGATCCTGCCCACGCAATTCAGTAGCTAGCTGCGAAAGTACGAAGGCAATCAAGAGCAACGGCAGTCTACGTAGCCAGCACGAAGAGAATTCGAATATCTCGAAATTCATCCGATCCCCCCGTTAAATCCGATTCCCTGTGCACCAATTACCCAATCCGACTCTTCTGGATGGTGTCGTCGGCCAAACTCGGAAGACTTTAACTCGAATCTCAAGTGAACCTAAAAACAGCCTTTACAAAAATCCCATCAACCCACACCTCAGGTTAGCTAGCAATACTTAGATTTAGCGTGAATTGGATCTTAGAAGCAACCGTAGATCCCAGATTTGAGGAATTCCAGTTGCCCGCTTTTCCACCGGTAGTCCACACCGACATCGTACTTCAGATGGTTCAGCTGAAACGTATTTGCAATTAAAAAATCAGTGAACCTTTGAGGATACATTTGCCAACTACAAAAGGTTATCAATTGGTGAATATCTATGCCAGAAAAGTAAAGTGTGTCGCAAGCAGGCTTATTGGCCAAGCAGATCGTGTCGCAGTTACTCAGTTGCGGTAGCAGAAGATGCTCGAGTTGGTCACCCTGCACATCCCAGTAGACCGATTCCGTCATTTTGTCGACAATTTTATCTTTCTCTTGAATCGCATCGAAGAAAAAGTAAAAGTTCTCCAGCATGAGCCCTGATGCATCTTGTCGATAAGCGATCCCGGAGGAAACGACGCTTCCGGGATTGCCGATATACAGATGCGCGGTATCCACCCTCCCACGATCCAATTGGACTTGCCGATCTAAATCAAACGAAAACATAAAGTAAGGGATCGATTCTCTGACATTCAGCGAGCTGCTCAAAAGACCGTTTTGCCCTCGAAATAGACTAGTCCAAGACCTTCTTCGCGAAGTACGATCGTAATCGTAGATGTAGATCTCTATCTGCCATCGATTGTCGACTCTTTTGATGCCGTACACAGATTCGAATAAACCGTGTGCTTTTTGAATCTCCGCGATCGCTTCGTAAAGAAATTCGCGAGAGGATTCCGAGGCGATCGCGAAGTACATCAAAGCACTTGGCCTGAGCTTGCCGGTGCCATCACACAACGGTTCGTAGTCCCATGCACAGTAGTTCTTGTATTTGGCGTCATCGGGCATCTTGCCATAAATCAAATCTTCCATCGTCATGGGACTCTTTAGGTTGGTACCAATTCAGGGGGCTTTTCTCAACATGGATGTCGAAGCAATTATAGTGGTAATCGTGCGACTCTGTGCAATTGTCCCCAAGTGTCCATTGAGGGTCCATCCGGGATTTCCGTGGGTAATGGTACAATTGTTGGGGAAAGGAACCCCAAATGCAAGACAAAGAACTCTACCAGTACATCCTTGGACTCCAGTCCCCCTGGAGCGTCTCAGAGGTGAAGCTCGATATGCAGTCTCAAGAGATCCTCGTCCGGGTAGAACACCCTCGTGGAACCAAGTTCTGTTGCCCTGATTGCCGTAAAGAGCTTGCCTGTTACGATCA
>Ga0172372_10004600_pt1 | contig 19535 bp, 19 predicted proteins | sample LakKiv5m_2_FD_114544 | JGI IMG/M metagenome (GOLD analysis project Ga0172372, IMG submission 114544) | Freshwater microbial communities from Kabuno Bay, South-Kivu, Congo - kab_092012_9.5m | ecosystem: Environmental > Aquatic > Freshwater > Lake | place: Democratic Republic of the Congo...
CCTGAAGCTTTTGTCGTCCATAACACTCTTGGCACGCAGGTTTTATTAGATATCGCACTCAAAAACGAAGTCGAAAAATTCTTGCATATCAGTACTGATGAGGTTTATGGGTCTTTAGATTTCGATTCTAAATCTACCACCGAGAGCTCAAACTTGCTACCCAACAACCCTTACTCCGCTTCAAAAGCTGGCGCTGACTGCCTTGTACGCTCTTATCACAGAACCTACCAGATGCCTTGCTTAATCACACGCTCTAGTAATAACTTCGGTCCTTACCAATATCCAGAAAAATTAATCCCTGTGATTATTAGTAACGCTCTGAATAACCAGCCTATTCCAGTTTACGGAAACGGTCTCAATATGCGCGATTGGATCTTCGTAGCAGAAAACTGCCGCGCAGTAGACCTCGTGCGAACCAAAGGACAAATCGGTGAGATTTATAATATCCCTGGTCATAAAGAAGTCTCAAATATTCAACTGATCAAAATTATTTTAAAGCTTCTTGGCAAGCCTGATTCACTAATTAAATTTATCGAAGACCGCAAAGGTCACGATCTACGATACTCAATGAACGGCTCTAAACTTGAAGCCCTCGGATTCAAGTTAGAAACAAGTTTTGAGGATAATCTCCAAACAACAATCGACTGGTATCTTGCTCATCCAGAATGGCTCAGAGTCAAGGCTCTAACAGCCTAACTTATCAATTCAGCTCAGGAAGCTACTTTTACTTGATTTGCTTTTTGTTTTAGTTCTGATACCTTATCTAGCTCTTCCCAAGGTAGGTTTAAATCCGATCTTCCGAAATGTCCGTAAGCGGCAGTGTTTTGGTAGAAGCGCCCGTTATTAAGTTTAGGCATTTCGCGCAATCTAAAATTCTTGATAATCGAATATGGTCTAAAATCAAAAACTTCTTTTACGATTTCAGTAATGCGCACGTCGTCGATTTTGCCGGTCCCGAAAGTATTTACATTAATGCTCGTAGGGTGTGCCACTCCGATCGCGTAGGAGATCTGAATTTCGCACCGATCAGCAAGTCCAGAGGCCACTATGTTTTTGGCCGCGTGGCGAGCCGCGTAGGCGGCACTGCGGTCGACTTTGGTAGGGTCCTTGCCAGAGAAGGCTCCTCCACCGTGCCTAGCATAGCCCCCGTAAGTATCCACGATAATTTTACGACCAGTAAGCCCAGCATCGCCTTGCGGGCCACCAGTAACGAAACGCCCTGAGGGATTGAAGAAATACTTGGTCTTAGAATCTGGTTTAAGATCATAGTTCTTAAACACTTCATCTACAACCTTCTTGCGAAGATCTTTTGCGATAATTTCTTGAATTTTGTCGTTATCAGTTTCACCGTTTATCACCGGGTCGTGTTGAGTAGAAATCAAAATCGTATCCACTCTAACTGGCTTTTCATCCTCGTATTCAAGAGTTACTTGCGCTTTGGAATCCGGTCTAAGGTAATGAATATCAGGATCGTTCTTGCGAACTTCAGCAAGTTTTTTCATTAGATCATGAGCGATGCTGATGGCTAAGGGCATATAATCAGCTGTCTCATTACAAGCAAACCCAAACATCAAACCCTGATCCCCAGCGCCATAGAGGTCAGCAGGATCCGAAGAACTTCCTTCGCGAACTTCTTTTGCCTTACTTACACCCGCTGAAATATCAGGTGATTGCTGATCTATAGTCACCATCACCGCACAGTTTTCAGCATCAAACCCGCCACCAGACTTCTTGTGATAACCGATTTCGTGAATTTTGCGTCTTATAATTTCACTAATTGGAGCATAGCTAGTAGTAGTAATTTCACCGCCCACTATTACCAAACCCGTTGTACAAAAGCTTTCACAAGCGACCCTCGCTTCAGGATCTTCAGTAAGAATAGCGTCAAGTACAGCATCAGAGATCTGATCACAAATCTTGTCTGGATGCCCTTCGCTAACAGATTCTGATGTAAATAAATATGTTTTTTTGCTCATAAAAAAGAATTTTAACACCCTCAAGCCCTTAGCTAAAAGCAATTTAATCTTTTAATATTATTTATTTTGACCACCAAAAAACCTAGTAAAAACAAGGTTTTTTTAGATTTAATAGCCAATAAATACATCAAATAGACTATGTCTTTTTTTGTTTCTAATACTCTTACTGGAGTTTTTTTATTTAGGTTTTTGCCCATGAAGTAGATGTATCCCCCACTAAGTCAGGAGCCCGCATGAGTAAATCAAGACCCCCGAGAATAGACGAACTACTAACTGAAATTTTGGTTATAAAAGATCTTTATATTTGTGGACGGATGAATCAGTCTATTTGCCTTGCAGTCGTGGGTTCTGGGCAAGAAAATCATTACTCCTCTGGTAATTGGAATCAATACGAAGAGCTCAGCGATTCCTATGTCAATGATTCTATCGAAGAACTTGTTGCGCGCAGAGAAGAAATCCTAGAAAAAATCAAGGACATCGGCCCTATCTCCGCCAATATTGTCTTTGACACGAATTACAACGATTTTGATGATGAATTAATTAACGAAATGATGCAAGATTTTTACGGAAGCAAGGATAGCATTGCTTTTGCAAGTTCATATAATTATTTCTGTGAAGATTTTAACGCGATCTTAAGTGAATTTATTATCACTGACACTAATTCTCTCTGCTAATTATAAAATCCGCCAAAGCTAGTAATGATGACTTCGCTGGAGATTCTGGAAAATTTGCTATAGCTTCTTTTGCTGAATTAATAAGGTCTTGTGCTTTTTGAAAACTTTTATCGATAGCTGATGAATCTTTTAACAAGACTGCTACTTCTTCTAAAACACTTATGTCTAAAGAGCTTGAGAGCTGTTCAATTTTTTGTTTTAGCTGAGTTGAGTAGCGCGAATCTTCAAGAGCATAGAGCAAAGGAAGAGTTATATTCCCCTCACGCAGATCAGAAAGCGCCGGCTTGCCCATAGCTTCGGTAGTAGAATTAAAATCAAGAATATCATCAATAATCTGAAACGCTAGTCCCAGGTTCTTACCAAACACTGAGCAGGACTGGATTAGAGCTGGATCGCATTTATAGTAAATAGCAGGAGCCATACAAGCCGCCTGAATTAGAGATCCTGTTTTTTTATGAGATTTAGAATAGTAATAATCCCAATCTAGCTCAGTCGAGAATTTTTTTTCTACTTGCCGAATTTCTCCATCACACAAATCTTCAAGAACCTGCGCAAACAAGCTGGTGATCTCATTTACACCAAGCTTACCAAGATTCACCGCAGCTCTTGCAAACATAAAATCTCCGCTAATAACAGTAATCGCATTATCCCATTTGCTATTAGCTGTGGGCTTTCCGCGTCTCAAAAAAGAATTGTCGATAATATCATCATGCACCAAGCTTGCAGTATGAATCAATTCACTAATTTCACTAATTAGATAAATTGGCTCATTGATTGGCTTTGACGGACACAATGCTTTTGCAAACAAAAAACTCAAAGCTGGGCGAAGACGCTTACCTCCAGCCTTAAAAATTTCTTGAAGGATAGAACATAGGGCTCGAGAACTCGGTGAAATTTCATTTATTAACCTAGAATCAAGATTATTAATTTCCTCTTGAACTGGCTCTAAAATTTGGTTTAGATTTTGGCTTTTGACTTGCATTAATATATGTCTAATTCTAGCCTAATAAACCTTTTTTATAGTCTTTTATTTACAAAAAATTGCTTAAGTATAGCGATCGCCCGGTCCTCACAAATCCCACCAATCACCTGGGTTTCACTGGTGGTGAGGTTATAGCGGGAGCCAAAAGCTCCCGACTTGATATCATAGGCAGAAAAAACAATAGTCTTAATATGAGCCTGCAAGATTGCTCCAGCGCACATGGCACAAGGCTCTAGACTTACATAGATAGTACAATCACTTAAATTCCATGAGCCTTTCTGCTTGACAGCAGACTCAAGAGCGTTAATTTCAGCATGGCCCAAAATACTCTTCTCTTGCTCTCTAGTATTAGTTCCCACACCGATGATTTCATTTTCACAAACTACCAAACAAGCAACAGGCACATCAGATGAACCACTTTGGGACTGACTTTCAGCTAGATCTAAAACCTTCTTTATATAAAATTCGTGATTATAGGACAAAAACCCTCTCCTTGTAGAAAACCAATCTATAAATATTATAAACCCGCTTCTTGAGCTAGATTAAAGTATTGATAAAAAACTCTTTTAAATAAAAAAATCTCTCCATTCGCTCTATAAATCTAAGTTTCAAATCAGGGTAGATAATAAAAGATGCAACTAATCCAAAATTGGTTACCTTACAATGAAACGATTTTATTCGATTTTTCGGATAAATATTTTAAAGAATCGGGCAAAGCTGTTTTTAGTAACGAAGGAAAGTCTAATCAGCATGTGGTTCCTAACGGTATGACTAACTCCAAGGCTCACGCTAGATCTTTTGCAAAATTCATCTTCGACAATCTTGATAATTATCCACAAGACCAAAAAATCAAAATTCTAGAAGTCGGTTCTGGAGCAGGTGTTTATGCAAGAAATTTTTTATTATGCGCTCGTGAAATGAATTTTTTAGATCGGGTTGAATATTTAGTTAGCGAATATTCTCCGGTGGGTCTTCATCAAATTAAAGAATCTCATATTCTAAGCGAGTTTGAAGAAAACTCACATTATCGTTTTGTGTACTTAGATATCCTAAACCCTGATCTCGCCCAGGATATAGAAGGTAAACCCTATAAATTAGAAAATCTCTCTGCAACTATATTAAATTATATTCTGTGTGTACTGCCAGCAACAGTAGTGAGGAAGGCAAAAAATGGCAACATCCAGCAATTATTTATGCGCTTCAAAGAACCAACTGATAATAAAGAAGACCTTGGTTACTTAGAAAGCCTGCTTTATGAAGAAAACTGGAAAGGTTATTTGATAGAAAACGAACCAGAGATAGAAAAAAAATATTTTGATATTCTCAAACAATCATTAGACATTGACACTGGATGCACTTTTGAGTTTTACGCCTATGGAAGCTTGTTGGCGCTTGAAAACATTTTAAATCGCTCCACTGAAAACGCTTTTGTATTTATCGCTGAAATGCCTCGAATAAAAGCCACCAAAAGACCATTTAAGGCTTATGGGCACTCTATAGCTAACCCAATCAATCAGGGCCTTATATCTAGTTTTGTTAAATCTAAAAATCTTGATTTGATTTATTCTACAGATTCTCATTACCCACTAACGCGAATGTTCATTCTTAAGAATCCTGCTCTAAAAGAACAATTCAAAAAAACATTTACTCAAGAATACATTGAAAAAAATGATTCTAACTTAATTCTGGAGCTAAGGAACATGGCACAACAATTCAAATCTAAGCATTCTTGCTTAATGATGAAAAAGCTTCTGGATAAACTTCTTGAAATTGATAATTCATCTTTTGAATCTAATTGGCTATTAGCTAATTATTTTTATTTAAGCGGAGATCTTGAGCAAGCCCGTTCCCAGTTCCAAAAAGCAAAAGAACTCGATTATTTGAATAATATAAAAGGGAATATTATGCTCGAAAAAAAATTCTTGGAGGTACAACATGAGTCAGCCAGATAGATTTGATTTTTTAATTGATTCCTTTCCCTTCGCACAATCGGTTGCAAAAATTTTATTGGGACTAGAGAATCTAGCCAAAAAATCGCAATTATACACTGTTCAATTAGACTCATTTCCTGGGATATTTACTAATCATCTATTCAAGTCATTGACTGAGCTTACAGCTCCCGAAAGCCTAAAAATACACTGTCTAATTCAGGAGTCAGATCCTGAAAAATATAACCGCTTAAAAACTGTTATTAATGCAAAACAAATAAATTGCCAAATAAGCAATGATTCCGAAGAGACTCTCCTAAACTCAAATAATCCTGAAGTAATAATCTTAAATAATATTTTATCGACAGAAACTAATCTAGAAAAACGACTCTCTAATCTTGCTAAATCTCAAAAGGCCCTTTTGATTATCGGGTGTGAGCTTAGTAATAAGAAATGTCCCCAGCTAAATAATCTAGATGGTTACGAGCTATGGAGCTTTAAGAATCATCACTTGAGCCATTACGCTTATATCAACAAAAATCTTGATGTCAAAAAAATTTCAGAATTATTGGACGAAGAATTCAAGAATAATAATGCTTGCGAGAAATACTTAGATTTAGTCTTGGCGCTAAATCAATTTACCAGTCCTCAAACTATTGAGCAGTGTAAGTTTTTGTTAGATGAGCTTTTAAAGTTAGATAGTTGTTCTGCCAATACTCACTTCATGATAGCTAAATTTTTTAAGATAAACGGCAACAAAGCCAAAGCCTCAGAGCATTTCAAAACAGCAAAATTACTTGACCCTTATAGTTTATTAAAAATTCCAGCGCACTAACAATTTTGCTGACAAATCTCAATTATGCATTAGAATTAAGTTCTAGATATAGTTGTGCGCAAAAATTTCACTAATCATTCCAAAAAACTGTTTTACCGCAAAATATTTTTTACGTTATTTATAATATTTATTCTGCTTCTAGACTCCTCTCCCGCTATAGCAGTTTATAAACTTCAAGCCAGCTACTCCATCTCCAAAAAAATCAAAAAACTAAAACTCCGCGTAACAGAAATCCCCAAAGAGTTTGATTGGATCGAAAAAGATCTAGACGGCAAGACCGTACTGCCCCCCAAAAACAGCATTATTGTTTTTGAAAGTATCGAGGATATAGAACTTGCTCAAGTAGACGGCGAGATTCGTTACTTACCCTCAGGGACTAAGTTTTGGGCTAAGTTAAGCTCAGTAAGTCCTGCTAAAAGTTTTAATCGTGATGGTAAGATCAATCTTGATTTTTTTCAAGCCCAAACGCCAGCTAACTCAAAAACTAATATCGAGGGTATTAGCTATAACTCGAGCTCTAACCCAATCACCAAGACAGGTTCAGTTCTAAAAGATCTAGGAGCCTACGCTATTGGCGGAGCTCTAGCCGCTCCGTTAATTACCTTTTCTATTTCGGGTTCTGGATTGATGGGATTAGGATTATTACTAAATCCCTACGCCTTAGCTGGAGTCTCCGCTCTCGGTGGCTCAGCAGGGCTCGCTTATGGCGTCCAAAAACAAGGCTCCCAGAGCGTACTTGAGCCGGGCACAGAGATCCAGGTCTCTCTTAAAGAAACATGGAAATTTAATGAGCTCGCGGTAAACGCGCCGGCACAAAACCCTAAACCTTCTAAACAAGAATTTGATTTTAATATCCTAAAAATAACTAAGACTAAAGATGTGTTTGAGGATAAAGCTATAAAAATTTTAATTAGCTACCAAAACTTTCTTAATGAAAAACTTTTTTATAATAATTTTGTGCTTGTTGATAGTATGGGCAAGGAGTATTACCCCTCTAATCACCGCGCTGATGATTATTCACTAGATGGACTTCCCGTGCAGGGCACTCTGGAATTGGTTTTTGCAAGTGATTTTTTAAAAGCCGTCCATCATTTACAAGTACGTAAAAGCTATAACCAAAAATTGATCGCCGAAAAAAAAATCATCCTAAAATAAAAAAAGGCACGCTAAAAACTACTAGCGTGCCTGCATTTAATAATGAGAGACCTACTACCACTCGTTATTCAAGGTCTCTCGTCTCCCTAATCTAGTAAAATCTTTTTAAAAAAATCAAAGGCTTTGCTTTTTACAAAGCCTTTGAGTTAATGAATTATGGCAACAAGTTTAGTGCCAATTGCGGGGTTGCATTCGCTTGTGAAAGCATCGCCGCGGCAGATTGCTGTAATATCTGGTTTTTCAGCATAGTACTACTTTCTTTAGCAACATCTACGTCTTTTACACGTGATCTAGACGCTGAGTTATTCTCTACTGCAACATCCAGGTATTCCATTCTTGACTCTAGAGAGTTTTGAACTGCTCCTAAATATGATCTCATTTTAGAAACGTTTTTTATAAGCTCATCAACATCACCGATATCACCAAAAGCAGTTCCAGACACCTTTAAGTCAGTCAGCTTGATACTTGAAGCGCCAATTCCATCGTCTGCCGCAGTATCAATACTAATTTCTTCTGTATTGAAATTAACGTCCAATTCTTGAGAATCATCGGCTCCGACTTGAATCTTAATATTACCAAAACCAGCACCACCAGAATTTAATAATGAAATACCATTAAACTGAGTTGCATCTGCTATTGCCTGGATTGAAGTTACGCGCTCATCAATTTCATCTTGAATAGCATCTAACTCAGCTGTACCATTAGATCCATTCTTTGCTTGAACTACGAGCTCACGGATACGCTGTAAGTTATCCTGCACGACTGATAAACTTCCTTCTGCTGTTTGGATCATGGATACGCCGTCTCCTGCGTTTTGCTTAGCTTTTTCTAGACCTCTGATCTGAGCGTTAAGGTTTTCGCTGATACTTAAACCTGCCGCATCATCTCCGGCTCTATTGATTCTAGAACCAGTCGACAATTTTTCGATTGATTTTTGTAGACTGACTGTGTTTTTTCCTAATGCTCTTTGAGCAAAAAGACTTTGAATATTGGTGTTTACTATAATTGACATTGTTTTCTCCTTAGTTTTGAGGGCCTCTTAACCCTTACAATTATTTATATCGGCCATTTGGTCTAGGTTCTTGAATCTATTTTTCAAAAAAAATACTCCAAAAAACCGATAGGGCTGGTGAAGTTATCACCAGCCCTGTCAGCTCACCAATACTAAAGGATATTGCTATCCTTACTGTATAAATTATGGAAGTAAATTAAGCGCTAATTGCGGAGTAGAATTAGCCTGAGACAGCATCGCCGCGGCAGATTGCTGTAAAATCTGATTTTTTAGCATAAGACTACTTTCTTTTGCTACATCTACGTCTCTGACTCTAGATCTAGAAGAAGAGCTATTCTCTATAGCGACATCCAAGTACTCCACTCTAGATTCTAGAGAATTCTGGATAGCACCTAAATACGATCTCATCCTAGAAACATTACTAATCATAGTATTCACATGATCAATGCTAGCGTTAGACGTGCTAGTCCCATCAAGAGCTGTAGTAGTGCCGCCTAAGTGAAGAGAATTAAGATTTATTGCACTTTCACCCATGGAGTTAGTAGAAGTAGAATTGATATCTATATCAACTTGAGTAAGTTTGATTGCAAGCACTTGCCCATCATCGGCTCCTACTTGAATGTCAGTATCAGAACCGCCTTTGATTAAAAAATTGCCATTATATTTAGTCGCCACGGCTATTTCATCTATTGATTTAATTCTTTCGTTAATTTCACTTTGGATAGAATTTATTTCAGCGCCGCCATTAGTACCGGTCTTAGCTTGGACTACCAGCTCGCGGATTCGTTGAAGATTTTCATGCACCACTGATAAACTGCCCTCAGCTGTTTGGATAAACGAAATACCATCACCTGCATTTTGCCTAGCTTTTTCAAGACCACGAATTTGAGAATTTAGGTTTTCGCTAATACTCAAGCCCGCGGCATCATCAGCGGCTCTATTAAGTTTAGAACCTGTTGATAATTTTTCTATAGATCTTTGCAGACTGACTGTATTTCGACCTAATGCTCTTTGGGCAAAAAGACTTTGGATATTGGTACTAATAATTAGGGACATTCTTTCTCCTTAGCTAAACGCTCTGTACTAGCCTTCAATACTTAGTATCGGCATACTAGTCCATATTCTTGAGCGCTTTTCTAAAAAAAAGCCCAAATTATTTATATATGATCACCTATGTTTATTATGGGAGTAGATCCAAGGCCAATTTAGGTGTGGAATTGGCTTGGGAAAGCATTGTGGCGGCTGACTTTTGCAGAATTTGATTTTTCAGCAAAATACTAGTTTCTCTAGCCACATCTACATCTCTCACTCTAGCTAACGAAGAGGAGTTATTCTCTATCGCGACATCTAGGTAATCCATTCTAGACTCAAGGGAGTTCTGAACCGCCCCTAAGTAAGACCTCATACCAGAAACATTCGTAATCAGGGTATCTACCTCTGAAATATCAGCGGTACCCGTTACGTCTAAATCATCTAACTTGATACTACCAGTACCCATACCACCGCTAGTGCTAGTGTCAATTTTTACAGTCTTTAATTCCACCGTTAAGGTTTGATTATCCTCTGATCCCACTTGAAGCTTGATATCTGCAGATCCATTTAGCAGATTAATTCCATTAAACTCAGTGGCGCTGGAGATATCTTTTATAGCCTGCACTCGTTCTTCTATTTCTGCCTGCATTGCTTCTTTTTCCGGTGTTCCATAAGTTCCGTTTTTGGATTGGACTACTAATTCTCGAATACGCTGTAAGTTATCCTGAATCACAGAAAGACTCCCATCGGCGGTCTGAACCATCGATACTCCGTCTCCTGCGTTTTGTTTAGCTTTATACATACCTCTGATCTGCGCTGTTAAGCTCTCGCTTATACTCAAACCCGCCGCGTCATCACCAGCTCTATTTATCCTAAAGCCCGTTGATAATCTCTCGATGGATTTTTCTAGACTTCTGGTATTAATACCCAAGCTACGCTGAGCAAAAATACTAGAAGTATTAGTATTTACTATGATTGACATTATTTCCCCCCTGATGTGAACTTGAAGACTTATCAGGTCTTCGGTTGAGTATATCGGCCGAAGATACTAGATACTTTAGGGGATAAAAAAAGTCATAGATTATATTTTTTTAATTTATATGATTTAGAGGTTTTTATAGTGATATTTTTAGATTATGTTAAAAAAAGCACCAAGCTTCAAGCTAAAAGACCAAAACGGTAAAACCCGCACTCTAAAAGAGTTCGCAGGCAAGCATTTACTTATTTATTTTTACCCGCGAGATCTTACTCCGGGCTGTACAACAGAAGCTTGTAGCTTCCAAGAAAATCTCGGCGCGCTCAAAAAACTAAAGCTTGAAGTTATTGGCGTTAGCTGTGACAGTGTCGAATCGCACAAAAAATTTGCTGATAAATACGATCTTGAATTTACCTTGCTGGCTGATACAGAACAAGAGATGGTTAAAGACTATGGAGTCTGGGTAGAAAAATCTATGTACGGCAAAAAATACATGGGCATCCAAAGAGACTCATTTCTAGTCGGACCCAAAGGCGAGATCATCAAACACTACCAAAAAATAAAACCCGCAAACCACGTCGCAGAGATCATTAACGATCTTAAAGAGCTTAGCTAAAGCAGTTTTATGGCGAATTTTAGTTTTAAAGTTGAAATTCTTCAGTCTATTAATTCATTTCGCTTAAGCCAAAAAAAACTTGGCGTAATTCTAGATCTAGCTCAAGGACTCTCCAATCAAGCTATAGCAGAGGGTTTGGGGGTTTCAATTAAAAGCGTAGAGAGAATTCTTGCTGAGCTAAATAAAAAACTTAGCAAATCTAGTGATTATAAAAATTTTCATGAGCTATTTAATCCACGCCTAAGACTTTTGATTTCGTTATTGGCTCAGGATTTGATCGAATTTCATCCCGAAACCGAGCTGAGATACATAGAGAACTTAGACCAAAAACTTAGTCAGTCACTGGTTTTGATGGCTATTGGATTTTCTAACAAGCAAATCGCTCGCATCCTTAGCATAAACGAAAAAACTGTAGAACTTCGTCTAACTCAGCTTTTTGACTATTTTAATATTGACACCAAGAATCAATCTTTTGAAAATCCACGCGTCTCACTTTTTATCAGTGCTTTTTGTCGATCAAATGTCACAAGATCTCAAATCAAACGCCTTTATAAAGAAACCACGGCAGGAAGAATAGAACAGACTTTCTTAGAATTAAAAACTTTTATTGAAACTCTAGAAGAACAACACAAAATTATAGGTTAATTTGTTTGTCGATATAGTAAGGGCGCTTTCCTTGAGACTCATAGTAAGTGCGCATCACCAAATCTGCTAGCACTCCTATTAAAAGTATCTGGATCGATACCGTAAAAAACATAGCTCCCAAAACCGGTAGCGGAGTGCCATCCAACTGTATGCCCTCAAACACTCTCAGCCAGACAGCCGAAACAAAAGCAAGCAACGAAAGCATCATACTAGCGATCGAAATAGTCCCAAAAAAATAAATTGGTTTAGTGAGATAATCTGTCAAAAATTTAAGAATAAACAAATCCAAAATCACCTTAAAAGTTCTATTAATTCCATACTTAGACTTCCCAAACTGTCTTTCATAGTGGTTCACAGGGATTTCCGTGACGCGCGCGCCCGCCCAGCTAGCACAAATAGGAATAAATCTATGAAGCTCACCGTAAAGTCTAATATCTTTCAAAACCTCTGAGCGATAGGCTTTTAGAGAACAGCCATAATCATGCAGGCTCACTCCAGAAATTACCGAAATAAGTTTATTGGCGATCATTGAAGGTAACTTACGATCGATATAAGTGTCCTTGCGGTTTTTTCTCCAGCCACTAACGACATCGTAACCTTCATTAATTTTTTCAAGCAAGCGCGGAATATCCTGCGGATCATTTTGAAGATCCGAATCCATCGGGATCAAAACCTTACCCCGAGCATGATCTATACCAGCTGACATCGCGGCAGTCTGCCCGTAATTGCGTCTAAATTTTACGACCTTAACGCTAGGATTCGCCCGTGCAATTTCTTGCAAAATCTCAAAACTTTTATCCTTACTACCATCGTCTACATAAAGAACTTCATAACTTATATTCAACCCGACAAAAACTTGGTTAATTTTTTCTTGGAGCGGTTTTAGGCTCTCTTCCTCGTTATATACAGGTATAAACACCGAAACATCCACATTATCTGGGTTTTTTTCGGTTTGGGGCTTATTTAAATCGATTATTGTGTCCATGTTTAAAACTTCAAAAATTTGGGTATAAAGTAATTATAGGGCATTTTACGAGTATCAGATATCGTTTTGATTTACTTAACCAGGTTTTAACTTTAATAAGCTAATAATTCAATAATTCCAAAAGGGTTATTAGGAAATGGATCAATTTTATCAAATTAGTACAGATTCTGCAAAATCTCTTGCTAGTGCTAGAGACGCAGTACCTGCAGCCTATAAAATAAGCGACAAACTTTCACAGAAAGCTGAAAGTTTTGAGAGTAGCAGTGGTGTTAATATTGACGTTGCAGGGATTTTTAGTGAAATAGATATCCGAGATTTGGCATCAAAGACTTATAGATATGGGGAAGTGCTTGTCAAAAACATATTTAATGATTTATTTAGTGATTATTATGCTAGTCCACAAGTAAAAAAAATTAATCAAAAAGAAAAACAAAAACGTATCGCGGCTCATATCAAAGCATATGAGCAAAAGGTCGAGCGCTATTATAAAATTTTAATGGAGGCTCGAGCTGAAAGCGCCCACAGCAAAGCTGTTACTGAACAAATCAGAAATATGTACGGAACTTCACTTGCCGCATCTCAACCTGATAGCCAAGAAAAGAATGAGTCCTATAATGAATTAGAATACGCCTATGTGAAAAATTCTGAGGACACTATCGCAACTGCTTAATCGGAGATTTAAATGCCCGTAGAAAAAAAAGATTTTAAGCCTGGTGATATTTCCACTAACATAGTTAGAGGAACAATAACTAGTCATAAGATAGCGAATACTATTACAAAAAGCACTAAGGGAATGGAATTAGACCCTGGGAGAAGTAGAACAGAGGAAAACCCTTTTATAAAAAAAGATTCTTTTGGAGTCAAAAAAGAAGAGAATAAAAGCATCCTAGATAAAAATTCTCTTAAAGAACAAATCAAAGAAAATAGCATTAAGCAAATGACGTTGCATCAGCATCAAATTGCTAATAATAAAGCACAATCTGTTTTAATTTATCTATTTCGAGAAGTGTTTCCTGAGGGATTGCAGTTCTTCAATAGGCAAGCTCAAGTAGCTCAATCACAGGAACATGCAAGAAATATTTGTTATGAAGATTTTAATAGAATAACTGAAGAGCCCTTTAAAATCCTAAAAGTTTTACAAGAATTGATTCCTGCCAAGCTTGCAGAATTGAAAAAAAAATCATATGTCAATGATAATCAAAATGATATTGCCCACTACCAAAGAGTTGATGAAATTCTGTGTAAAATTTTTGATGTTACTAACCAGGTCAACGGCAATGGCTCTCACACCGCTTTGTTGAGCTTGATAGATGAGCTTGACCAAAGTAAAATTCAAGGAGAGCTTAAACAGCTAATTTCTGATTATCATCAGAGTCTCAGTGATCTTGGCAAGCAAATCCAACGTGCGAACGCTCAGCTAATAAATAGAATTAGACATCCTCATTCAGAACTAACAACTGGAGTAATAACTCGAATAGATAAGGGACTACGCGATACTTTATACACACGTCCAGAAAGCCTTGGAGCCGCTCAAAGAGACCATTTCGGTGGCATTATGGGCAAGATATATGACTATAGAGACATAGACTGGCCTTTTGGTGGAGCGCCTTGGGAATATGGATCTAATGTTAGAGGAGATAACAACACTTCCAAGCCTCCTTTCCCAGTAAGAAGATTAGCCGGTGAAATGAGAGGTTATATTGGGATGCTTACAGAAGAACAACCTGGTCCAATGTTTGTTACAACAGATGTTGAAGCTAAAACGCCTTTTAATAAAAAAACTAAAAAAAGAAAAAACTTTTATGAAACAGAATCAGACTCTGAAGATGATGAAAACTTTGAGGATGATGAAGATTAGTACTGAAAATCAGCAGTTATGCCCTTCTTAATTAGCCTATCTTTAAAGCTGAATTTGCGGCTATTGACTTGCTCATTAACTAAAGCAGATGCTTCGATTTCGCCCATAGTCTCAGAAATGCGGAAGCTAAGCCAGTGTCTGCGAGCGGAATTGAGACTAAAGTGCTGAATCAACCACTCAAGAGTTAAAAAGAAAAATTTCAGGTGTAAGAAAATCGGTACGCCCTTAAATTTTTGTTTTGCAAAAGCTGGAATAATTTTTCTAAACTTCGGATTAATCCCCAACAATGGGTGAGGCTCTCTTTTCATGCGGTCTGTATGCGCTACCCAATACTGCGCGCGCCCATTTTTAAAATACCAGCGGCGAATATTTTGGATAGTCATTTTAGATGGATTCACTGGATGATAAACAATACATTGCGGCACATAAACCATCGGGATCTTTAACATACTCAAGTATTCAAAAAACTCGTAATCATCAAGTACACTAAAACCCCCAGCCGCACTAGGTCCTAGGTCTGTTCTAAAATTACCGCAATTCTCAAAAATTTCTTTTCGAATAAACACATTTATTCCAGAAGGAAATTCCGCCGTGCCATATTCTGTATCAAACGGATAATATTGCTCTTCATCCCCAAAGCTATGCCCGCTAAAAACTTCTTGCCTCACTCCATAAGGTTTTTGGAGATTTAACCAATCAGGAAAATCTTCTTGCCACATCGGCACTGAACGTCCGCCAAACACGCCAATCTCTTGATCATGACAACTTAAAGCCAATTGGTAAGCTTCTTTTAGCCAATCTTCATCTAGATTAATATCATCATGAATAAATGCAAGAAGATCTCCGCTTGCTTTTGTGACTGCAAAATTTCTACCAGCGCTGAGTCCAAGTTTTTTTTCTGTAAAATATTTAATAGATAGCTCTGTACTCTCAACAAATCTATAAACCACTTCAGCTGTGTTATCAAAAGAATTATTATCCACCAAAATAACTTCGATGTCGTTTTGAGTTTCTAATCTTTTATGCTGAGAACAAATATCTTCAAGCAACTGCTCAAGCTCGAAGGATCTATTAAATGTGCATATGATAATGCTTAATTTCATGGATTTAATTATTAAAAAATGCAAAACTGCATTAATAATAATGTAAGCTAAAATCGTATATCGGTAAAGAAGGCTACCTGTATTTACGCATGCGTGTTGAAGAATTTGACTTTGAACTGCCAGAAAGGCTTATAGCGAGTTTCCCGCTCGAGAATAGGGATAATTCAAGGTTGCTTCACTATTCGCGCGCCAGCGGGCTTATGGAGCACCGCCGGTTCGATGAAATCGTCGATATCCTAAATGATGGGGATATTTTGGTGAGAAACACCTCCAAGGTTCTGCCCTTAAGGTTTAAAATCCAGGATACCCAAGGTTCAACGGCCGAAATCCTACTGACTGAAAACCTGGACTCTAATAAGAATCTTTGGAGAGCTCTTGTAAAACCAGGTAAAAAAATCAAAGAATCAAAAAAAGAATTTATCATCGCAAACACAATTCCCATCAATATTTGGCGTGATGAAGATGATTTTTTTGTGGAGTTTCATTCTCAAGAAGATTTTCAAAAAGCAGTCAATGACTATGGTCTAATGCCTCTGCCCCCTTACATGAAACGAGATGCAACCAGCTTAGATAAAGAAAGATACCAAACTATCTACGCTCAAGATCATCAGCGCGGAGCTAGCATCGCCGCGCCCACAGCAGGACTGCATTTTACAGATAGAATAAATCAAGCACTCAAAAATAAAGGCATAGAAATAATAGATACTTGCTTGCACGTGGGACTCGGAACCTTTATGCCGATTAGGACCGATGAGGTTCAAAACCATCAGATGCACGAAGAATATTACGAAATCAGCCAGGAAAACTGGCAAAAAATCCTTAACGCCAAAAAACAAAAAAGACGCGTGATAGCAGTCGGAAGCACGTCAACAAGAGTGCTAGAGACTTTAGGGCAAGCTAAAGATTATGAATCTCCAGAAATTCTTAGTGGTAAAACCAAAATTTATATTTATCCTGGTTATCAATTTAAAATCATAGATGGATTAATTACTAATTTTCATTTGCCTAAATCTACTCTAATACTTATGATTAGTGCCCTACTGGGCAAAGAAAAAGTAAAAGAAAGTTACGCTGAAGCTATTAAGCAAGAATATAGATTCTATAGCTATGGCGACTGTTGTTTTTTTGATAGCTAGAGTTTTATTTTTGAAAGACTAGCTAATTTGCTACAATTAGATTTCTATGGCAAAAAAAATGAAAATTTTATTTTTGGGACCAGCTGGATCTGGCAAAGGCACCCAATCAGCGAGACTAGCAGAGAAGTATAAAATCGAACATATCAGCACCGGCGATTTGATTCGTGCCGAAATCAAAAGTGGTAGCGAGCTCGGTAACCGCGTAAAAGCTATTGTCGAAGCTGGCCAATTAGTATCAGACGAGATCGTAAACGAAATAGTCAAGAACAAAACCGCTTCTTTGGAAAATTTTATTTTGGATGGATATCCGCGTACACTCGAGCAAGCTAAGTTCTTTTCAAGCTTTGCTGAATTTGATTGTGTTTTTGATCTTGAAGTCCCAAAAGACTTTCTAATAGAGCGTTTGAGCGGACGTAGAATGTGTTCTAAGACTAAGGACCCGAGCTGTAAAGGAGCTTTTCATATCAAGTTCAACCCTCCTATTCAAGAAGGTGTGTGTGATTTATGCGGATCAGAACTTTATCAACGCAAAGATGACAGCCTTGAAACCATAGAAAAAAGACTGAATAGTTATGAGGATGAAACTGGAATTCCTCTAAACAATTTTTATAAAAACCAAAATCTACAAAAAATCGACGGCACTCAAAACCCTGATAAAGTTTTTAGCGATATAGAAACTGCATTATCAGAGCTTTTTAGCCATCAATAGATTAATAATTTTATTCTTCGAAGGAGTCGAACTCTTCACTTGGTGCTACTGGAGCTTTATCTAGGCTTGTAGTTCCTACTGGATTTTCAAGATTATCAATCAAGCCATCAGAAGTAAAAATTCCTAATTCCGTTGCCTTACCCATGGATAATACTTTTGTAATCCCTTTATATTCCACATGTACCTTAGCATCCACAAAAGCATTTTCAGGTGAGTCTATCTTAGTGATGACCCAAGGTCCGATATAACCGCCGACTACCATCTCTTGAGTATTTTGCTTAGCTCTCTCCATGGCTTTAGTAGCGAGTTTTAAGACTTTAATCTTGCCTGTACCTTCAAGCACATCAAAATCAGCTTCTTGCTGATTAACAAGCGCGATCATACTATCCTTAGAAGCCAGCACCCCGATCAAAGTCGCTCTATAAGCGATTCTTCTAAAGTTATTTGGTTGTTGTTGTTTTACTATATCAGCTTCGACTTTTCTTCTAAGATCAGCAACGATCGAATCAGGCATAGCAAAAGGATTATCGCGCCCACCCACGCTATAAATACTTTTTACCAGCTTGAGCTCCTCGTAATATTTACTACCCTCTTGATTAGAAATTTCCCAGACCGGCACTTGCTCTTGCTGAGCGTTGAGCGCCAATTTTTCTTTTCTTAGAGCCGGTCTGCGACTGCGTTTCGAGCCGGTTGCCACATACTGACGATTAAATACTTTATTGTAAATAAAGTAACCCATAAATAAAACTATTACAGCCAAGAGAATTACTAAATTTCTATTTGCTAGCAAATTATCCATCGGAGTTTTTTCTTCTTCATTTTCTCCTTCTTCAATTTTTTCTTCACTGTAATCTGACTTGGAATAGGTTCTAAAAGGTAACTGATCTTCATTTATAGGCGCTTGATTAGGAAAATCATCATATGGATTAAAATCATTTACTGTTTCTTGAGATTGAGCTGGCAGTGGAGGCTCAATAAAACCCTCTTGGCTAGCAGAGTCTAGAGCTTTATTTAGCAATGGATCTTCTTGCAAGGGCGGCTTAGATCTAGAGCGGTAAGAACTAAAAATATCAGGCTCAGATTCTGGATTGTTTTTTAGATCATTAATACTAAAAACACCGTCATCATCTTCTTCATCACCAGTAGTGACCGAAGGAGGGATATAACTTGGAGCGATTTCTTTTTGATTAAAAATATCATCCAGAGCGCTAGATTCATCATTAAACTTTTGCGAGGAGCTCGGCGCTTGTGATTTGGGCACAAGGAAATCCTCTTCTTGACGGGGTTCTGCAGTAGTCTCAAAAGATATATCTCGAATCGCGCCTAAATTATCAAGGAGCATATCGATATAACCCAGGTCAGCATCTTGTAATCTAGGAGCCTCTACTGGCTGAGGGATAGATATTTCAGGAGACTGTGTTGAGGCTTGATCAGGTATCGATAAAATTTGTTCTAGACCATCAGCAGGCTTCTCTGACGGATCCTCTTCAGGATTGGGTTTTGGCTTATCAAAAAAGCTACCGCCAGAAGTGATAATATCATCTTCTTCATCGGTATTAAAACCGTCAGCAGGAGGCCATGACCTTGCTTGATCAGCAAAGTCAAAAAATGATGGCTTTTCCTCAGGATTTTTTTCTTCAGCCATGTGCTATCGAAGAGGTTTTTTCAAACCTCATAAACCGCATAGAAATTAGGTTCTACAGGGTTTATTTTGCAGTAGGAGGAACAACACGCATTAGCTCCTCTACTGTTGTTTTTTGTTCTAGTATTTTTTTGCAAGCGGCTGTATAGAGCGTGGGCATCTTAAGATCTTTCATTGCTTTTTTTAGCTCGTCGACGCCGGCTCCTCGAGCGACCACTTCTTTCATTTCTTCAGTAAGTGGCATTAACTCCAAAATACCTTCCCTTCCTGA
>Ga0172372_10004603_pt1 | contig 19525 bp, 23 predicted proteins | sample LakKiv5m_2_FD_114544 | JGI IMG/M metagenome (GOLD analysis project Ga0172372, IMG submission 114544) | Freshwater microbial communities from Kabuno Bay, South-Kivu, Congo - kab_092012_9.5m | ecosystem: Environmental > Aquatic > Freshwater > Lake | place: Democratic Republic of the Congo...
ATGAGCGCGGCGAGGACGACACCGACGACGATGGCGGCGTTGCGGGCCACGCGTGACCCGCCGGTCCGCTCGGCGACGACATCGACAGCGGCATCGCCAACGGCATCGCCAGTGACATCGGTGCCGGGACCGACGTCGCTCATGTGCGCACCGTCTCACGGGCGGGCACCGGGGCCGACACCGGGGCCGACACCGGGGCCAGCGGATCGCGCCGGCGCCCGGGGAACACGGCCAACAACGTGCCGAGGGCCATGACGCCACCGCCGATCCACAACCACACCACCAGGGGTTGGATGGTGATGCGGATCGTCACGGGAGGATCCACCCCGTCCCCGATGTCGATGACCGACAACGCCACGTCGTCGGTCAACGTCGTGCGCACCGATGGCGTGCCGATGGTCTGATTGCCGTTGGCGAACTTGTTGAGCGAAGGACCCCACGGTCCGGTGCCGTCGATGCTGATGAGTACCTGGTCGACGATCTTGGCCGACTCCTGACGCACGACCCGGCCCTCGTAGACGAGCGTGTGACCGGCGAAGCGGGCCGACTCCCCCGGTGTGAGCGTGAACTCGGCCTGGCGCACGTAACTGCTGCTGGCCGCGAAGGCCACGGCGATCAGGACCACGCCGAGGTGCACGACCATCCCACCGTTGGCCCGACCCACCAGCCCTCGCCAGCCCTGCCGACGCAGGGCCAGCACCAGTTGACGACCGGCGGAACCGGCGGCGAACCCACCCAGTCCGAAGGCCAGCACCGTGGTGAATCCCCGGGACCCGAGAGCGATGGCGAGGACCATGGCCCCGACACCGATCCATGCCGGCCACAGCAGTCGATGACGCAGCAGCTCCCCGCTGGCCTTCCGCCACGGGAGCACCGGGGCCACCGCCATGAGGAAGAGCAACGTCAGACCGATGGGCATCGTCATGCGGTTGAAGTAGGGCACCCCGACGGAGATGCGATCTCCCTGGGTGGCCTCGACCACCAACGGGAAGATCGTGCCCAGCAGGATCACGAAGGCGAAGGCGGCGAACAACATGTTGTTGGCGAGGAACGCGCCTTCGCGCGAGAGCGGTGAGTCGATGCGACCGGGGGCGCGCAGCCGATCACCGCGCCACCCGATGAGTCCGACGGTGACCAACACGATGATGGCGAAGAACGTGATGAGGGAGATCCCGATCTCCGAGGTGGTGAACGCGTGCACCGACTCGATCACGCCCGATCGGGTGATGAAGGTGCCGAGGATGGTGAGGGCGAACGTGGCGCACAACAACGAGAGATTCCACACGCGCAGCATCCCGCGACGTTCCTGCACCAACACCGAATGCAGGTAGGCGGTGCCGGTCAACCACGGCATCAACGACGCGTTCTCCACCGGGTCCCACGCCCAATACCCACCCCACCCGAGCACCTCGTAGCTCCACCACGCGCCGAGGATGATGCCGACGGTGAGGAAGCCCCACGCCACCAACGTCCAGCGTCGGGTGGCCAACAGCCATCCCTCGCCCACACGACCGGTGACCAGCGCGGCGATGGCGAAGGCGAAGGGCACGGTGAACCCGACGTAGCCCAAGTAGAGCATCGGCGGGTGGAAGGCCATGAGCGGATGGTTCTGCAACAACGGATTGGGGCCGGGACCGTCGAACCCGATGGGCGGGTCGAAGGCCCGGAACGGATTGGCCGGACCGACCAGCAGGAAGAAGAAGAACACGGCCACGGCGAACATGGTGAGCAGCGCCCAGCCGACGAGTGGATCGGCCAGTCGCTTCCGGAACTTGATGACGACGGCGAGGGTGTAGCCACCCAGCACCAGCGCCCACAGGATGATCGAGCCCTCCAGCGCACCCCACAACGTGGCGAAGTTGTAGAGGGCCGGTGTGCGGGTCGACCCGTTCTGGGCCACGTACTCGACGGTGAAGTCACGCGTGATCAGCGCCCGTTCCATGGCCACTGCGGCCAGCAGACCCCCGGCGAACAGCATCAGGGCGTACCAACGTGACAGTCGGACGATGTCGGGTCGCCGGCGCGCCAACCCGTAGGCCAGCGTGATCACTCCGAGGATGGCGGCCGCCAGTCCGAGGGTGACACCGGCGCGACCGAGGACGAGGTTCACGAACCGCCCCCGCCGGAGGCGACGGGCACCTTGCCGTTGACGTCGGCCTCACTGAGGCGTCCCGCCTCCTTCTCCTTGTAGACCTCGCTGTGCTTCACGATCATGAGGTCGGAGTCGAAGGTGGAGCCGCCGGGCGAGTCGAATCGCCCCTCGAGGAGCACCGCCTCGTTCTCCTTGAACATCTCGGGCGGATCTCCGACATGACGCACCAGGAGGCCCACCCCGTTGTAGGCCACCTCGAAGGTGACCCCCTCGCCGGTGCGGTCGATGGTGCCGGGCACGACGGTGCCCTGCAGTCGGAACCGGGAGGTTCCGAGCGAGTCGCGCTGGGCGACGGCCTCATCGACGTTGCGGTAGAAGGTGGTGGCCGATCCGAGTGCCTGGAGCACGACGAATCCACCGATGGCGATGACGACCACGAGCAGCGCCAACGCGGGCAGGCTCATGCGTCGACGACGCCGTTGCGGGGCGTCGGGCGAACCATCGGGACCGGTGCGCGGAGTCAGCTCCATCGACGACGCTCCGGAGGCACCCGTCGACTGAGTCGACGACCACGTACCACGGTGACGGCGGCGAACACGCCCATCGAGCCGAACACGAAGATCCACGACGCGATCACGTAGGGCCACGTGCCCCCGATGGCGCCGACCACGACTGTGCTCATGCCGATGCTCCTTCGGCCCGTCGCTCGGCGATCGCCGCCTCCAGACCCTCTTCGGCCACCTGCTCGGCGAGCCACGCCACCCGGAAGCGATGGATGAGCAACCACAGGAACACCAGAGCGATGGCGATGAACCCGGTGAACAGGGAGAACAACATCAGTCCCTCGATGCGCGAATCGAGGCCGTTGGAGAACAAGGTGGGCTTCTGGTGCAGCGTGCGCCACCACTGCACCGACTGCCGCACGATGATGACGTTGGGCACGAGGAGCAATCCGACGATGGCGGCACGCTTGGCCCGCACCTCGTAGTCGGCGCTGAGTCGGCGCACGGCGAGGTACCCGAGCAGCAGCAACAACAACATCGCCGTGGACGTGAGCCGGGCATCCCACACCCAGAACACGCCCCAGGTGGGTCGGCCCCACAGCATCCCGGTCACCAGGGTGATCACGGTGAACAGGGTGGCCACCTCGGCACCGGCGAAGGCCACGAGTTCCCACCAGCGCGACCGGCGCCACAGGTACAGGACCGAACCGGTGGTGGTGAGGAAGCACCCGATGTAGGCGGCCGTGGCCGAGGGTACGTGCACGTAGAGGATGCGGACCGCCTCGCCCTGATTGGCATCGGCCGGGCTGAGCACCAGTCCGAACAGGGCCAGCACGGCGATGGCCACCAGCGCCACGCCGCCGAGCACGGCCGTGGTGCGCGAGCCGGTGGTGAGGGGGCCGGGATCGACGACGTCGTCGGGGGCGTCGGTCTCGATCGTCACGTCTCCTCCATCAGGGGACCGAACCCGAGGGCTCCGGCCACCACGTACACCGCTGCGAACACACTCATCAGCCCGACCCACGGCCACCCCTCGGAGGGGGTGCCACCGAGGGCTGCCTCGAAGGCCCGGGTCGATCCGATCAGAACCGGTGCGAGCACCGGCAGGACGAGGAGCGGCAGGAGGGTCTCCCGGACCCTGAGCCCGGCCGCCACGACGCCGTAGAGGGTACCGGCGGTGGCGATGGCGACGGTCGCGACGACGATGGTCATCAGCAACAGGGGCCAGCCCGTGACCGACGTGCCGTAGAGCACGATGATCCCGGCCCCGAGGACCACCTCGAGCACCAGCAGTTGGATGGCCACCGACAGCACCTTCCCCAACCAGAGGGCCACCGGGGGAAGGCCCGACAGGCGCAGGGCGTCGCGGACACCATCGGCCGACTCCACCGAGAACGACCGCCCCAGTGCCAGCAGCGCGCTGAACAGGACGGCCACCCAGTAGAGCCCGGGCGTGGCCTTCTCCAGCAGACCGCGGTCGGGATCGAGGGCGAAGGCGAACAGCACCAACACCAACAACGCGAAGGGCAGCACCTGGTTGAGGGCGACTCGCGACCGGAACTCGATGCGCAGGTCCTTGACGGCCACCAGCCACGCGTCAGCCCACATCGTCGACTCCGGTGGCCACGACGGCTCCTCCGGCCAGCGTCACGATCTCGTCGGACAGGGCGATCGAGCGATCGAGTTCATGGGAGCTCAGCACCACCGTGGCCCCGGCCGCCGATGCCTCGCGCACGATGGCATCGACGACGTCGCGACCGTCGCGGTCGAGACCCGCATGCGGTTCGTCGAGCAACCACAGTTCGGGACGACGAGCCACGAGACAGGCGAACGACGCCCGCCGACGCTGACCTGTCGACAGTCGACCGACGACGACGTCGCGCAGACGACCGTCGAGACCCAGTCGTCCCATCGCCGCCTCGGCATCGGCCGCGTCGGCATGCGCAGCGCGGGTCCAGAAGCGGACGTTGTCGGCCACCGTCAACTCGTCATAGAGACCGGCACCGTGGGCCAGCAGTCCGACCCGCGACCGCACGGCGCGCCGGTCGGCCCGCAGATCGACCCCGAGCACGGTCGCCTCGCCGGCGGTGAACGACACCAGGCCGGCCAGTGCCCGCAACAGGGTGGTCTTGCCGGCGCCATTGGGGCCGCGCAGCAGCACGATGCGCCGGGGCGCGACGTCGAGGTCGACACCGGCCAACGCCGGGAAGCGGCCGAGGAGGGCGACGGCCCCGCGCAGGTGGACCACCGGTCCGGACCGGGGAGCGCCGTCGGCGCGACCGGCATTGTCGGTCGGAGGGGGTGCGGGAGTCGCCATGGAGCGTCCCGACCGTAGCCACCCCGTCCGCGATCGGACCAAGCGGGGGCCTCACTAGGGTCGGCGCGTGCAGTGGTGGCGCGTCGTGGGAGCGATCGGACGGTTCATGATCAGGGCCGGCGTCGTGGTCCTGCTGTTCGTGGCCTACCAGCTGTGGGGCACGGGGCTGTCCGCGGCCCGGGCCCAGGACCGACTGAATTCGTCCTTCGCCGATCGTCTGGCCACGGTGACGCCGAGCATCCCGCCCGGTGCCCCGTCGGACGCCCCACCGGACGCGACGCCCGATGCCGTCGCCACCGAACTCCCCGTTCCGAAGCTGGGCGACCCCGTCGGTCGACTGCGACTGCCCACGATCGATTCCGACCACATCGTCGTCCAGGGTGTGGACCTGTCACTGCTGCGCGACGGGCCGGGGCACTTCCCGCAGACGGTCATGCCCGGTCAACCGGGGAACGCGGCCATCGCCGGACACCGCACCACCTACGGCGCGCCGTTCAACCGACTTGACGAGTTGCAGCCGGGCGATCCCATCACCGTCACCACGCTGCAGGGAACGTTCGACTACGTCGTCGACGCGCAGCCCGATCCATCCGGCAAGTCCCGCGGCTACTTCGTGGTCGGACCGGATGACGTGGGGATCCTCGATCCGGTGAACGGTTCGCGTCTCACGCTGATGGCCTGCCACCCGAAGTTCTCGGCCGCCCAGCGCATCGTCGTCACCGCCACCCTCCGCTCGCCGCCTGCGCCCCCCACGCCGGTCCCCCACTACGCCGAGGCGGTGACGAACGATGCGTCCATCGATCCGCTGGCCGGCGGTGATCCCGATGCATGGTTGCCCGCGCTGCTGTGGTTGGCGCTGACCATCCTCGTGTGGTTCGGGGTGTGGTTCGCCGCTCGCCGCTGGAACCGCATCCCAAAGTGGGGCGCCTACGCCCTCGGAACACCGGTGGTCCTGCTGTTGTTGTTCGTCACGTTCACCAATGTCGCCCGACTCCTGCCTGCCTCCTACTGACCCGGACCGCCATGTCGCTCATCCCGCACCGACCATCGTCCCCCGACGGACGCCGGTTCACCCCTTTCGGCGCGCTCGTGGTGCTCGGGCTGACGGTCGCCGTCGTCGCCGGGGCGTGCACGACATCGTCGAAGCCGGCCACTCGCGCGGTGACCACCACAATCGCCCCGGCCGCCACGTCGTCCACCACGTCGACCACGATGGAGCCCGAGGCCGGGGTCGGGCGCATCTCCTATGTCTACGGTCCGAAGGTGGGCGACTGCATCGACCTGCGTTCGTTGGTCACGGGCCGAGCGGTCACCACGCGCGCCACCCCGGGTCAGGACGCCACCCAGAAGTCGGACAAAGACGTCATCCTGCGGCTGGGCTGCGATCTGCCGCATCAGTACGAGGTCATGGCGGTCCTTGAGGCCGGTCTGCCCCGCTCGCCCGCGCCGACCCTCGAGCAACTGGCCACCGTCGCCCGCAAACGCTGCTCGTCGACCTTCGAGCCCTACGTGGGGATCGGGTACCCGGAGTCATCGCTGGAGATCGGGTGGATCCTCCCCTCGCCCGAACAGATGGGTCGAGGTGTGCAGACGTTCGGCTGCTTGGCCTACGACCCGGCCGGCAAGATCACGGGATCGGTGCGCGACTCGCGCCGCTGAGCACCGACCGAGGGTCCACCACCGGCGCGCGCCGCCGTCGTATTTTTTCAGCCCATGGTGCTCGTGATCGCAGCTGCCCTTCTGGCCGTGGTCCTTCTGGTCGCCCTCATCTCCTCGACCCAGTCGACCGAGCGCGCCGCCTCCCGGCGCGGTCGACTGCCCCGTGACGAACGTCTGCCCTCCGGAGCCGACGCCGCCCTGTGGTCGATCGTGGAGGCCGTGCCGGATCCCCGCAACCACCTGGCGCTGACCCGCGACCTCACCGGCGAGGTCCGGATCGCCGGGACGGTGCTCGACACCAGCGCACCCGTCGTGGTCGAGCCGGTCGCCGCCGTGGTCAACACCATCACACCGCCGCCGCGTCCGACACCGGCCGGTGGCGCGTCGGTGCGGGTCATCGGTCGGATGCTCGACCCGGTGGACGACGGTCCGGCCGAGGATCGTCCGCTCGACGTCGCCTCCTGACCGTCGCTCAGACGACGACAGCGGCCAGCGCGGCCCACGACTGTGGCGCGGCACCGAGTCCGGCGCCGTCGTCGGCGTCCCAGTACTCGGCCCATCGGGAGCGTTCGGCCCCACTCACGAGCATCTGCGCCAGACGCTGCGCATCGTCGGTTCGGCCGTGCCGCTGCGCCGCCACCCAGAACAGATAGGTGAGTTGCGGCCACGCCGGACCTCGCCAGTAGGTGCGCGCCGCGAAGGTCGATTCGGCGCGATGCACCCCCGCAGGACCACACGCTCCGCCGAAGGCCGCGTCATCGAGCAGTGCCGCGAACACCGCATCACGCACCTCCGCCTCGCGTTCGACCAGCACCGGGAGCAGCGCGTCGAGTGTGCGCACCCGACCGGAGTCCCCCTCGGCATCGCCGGTGTCGATCCACGAGCACGAATCGCGATCCCACCTCGTGGCCAACGCAACGACGAGTGATGCTGCGCCGGACTCCAGCGACGCGTCACCGGTGACCGAGGCCAGTTCGAACGCGTTGAAGGCGACGAGGGCGTTGAAGCCACAACTGCCGACCACGAAGTCATCGTTGGCCACCGGTGAACCATCGACGCTGGTCACCAGTCCGTCGAGGAGTCGGCCCTTGGCCACGAACCACGACGCCGTCGACCACGGCTCCTCGCACCAGTGGTCCCAGCGGGGTGAATCGTCTCCGCCGCTCTCCCACGGGTGACAGAGCGCCACGAGACCCCCGACGCGCCGGCGGCGGTCGAGCAGGAACCGCAGTCCCGCCGTCGCCGGTCCGACCAGGTCGGACACATCGAACCCCCGTCGGGACAACTCGGCGATCGCATGTCCGAACATCGGCGGTTGGGTGATGGACGACGCGCCCTTCCTCCCCCAGAAGTCGGCATGGTGCGACGGTGACCACTCGTAGTCGACGTGAGGTACGAAGCCGTCAGCGGCCTGCATGCGGAACAGGTGGCGCAGCTCGGCACGCGCCCGGTCGGATTCACCCAGTCGAGCCCACACGATGGCGTGGAAGCACGAGTCCCACAGCCACTGGAAGGGATAGACCTCGGCGTTGGGGACCGTGTAGCCGACGGCACGCCAGTTGGCCTCGAGCACCGCCCGGGCCGATTCGATGATCCCCGGTACCGTTTCGTCCTCGTGCACCTGTCCGACCTCCCGACCGCTCCCACGCACCGATGACCCTGTGCACCGTCGTCTCGTTCCGTCTCGGCGGCACCGACGGAGTCTCCATCGTGGCCGACCGGTGGGTCGACGCGTTCCGTCGGCTCGGATTCGAGGTCAGCACGGTCGCCGGGAGCGGTCCGGTCGATGTCCTCGTGCCCGATCTGGCCATCGGTCGCTGGCCCGATGGGCACGACGGACTGGCGGGACCCGACGCCGCCACACCTGTCGACCTCGACCGTCTGACCGCCGAGGTGCTCGAGGCGCTGACCGGTTCCGACCTGGTGGTGGTCGAGAACCTCGGCACCATCCCCATGAACCTCCCGGCGGCGCATGCGGTCGCCACGGCGCGAGCCGGTCGGCCCACCATCTGGCACCACCACGATCCCCCGTGGCAACGCGACCGCTACCGGGGGGACGAACTCCCGCTCGGACCGGAGGAGTCGGCGTGGCGCCATGTGGCCATCACCGACGTCACCCGCGACGAGCTGCGGGCCCGGGGCTTCGATGCGGTGACCATCCACAACGGTTTCGACATCGACCCTCCACCCGGTGATCGCGAGGGCGAACGATCACGGCACGGCTTCGCGCCCGACGAACTGGTGCTGGTGCACCCGGCGCGGGCCATCGCCCGCAAGAACGTGCCGACGGCGCTGCGCATCGCGACAGAACTCGGCGGCACCTACTGGCTGACCGGTCCGGCCGAGGAGGACTACGCCGACGAGCTGGAGCGAGTGCTGTCCCGCGGGCGCGATGACGGGGTGCGCATCGTGCGTGAACCGGCGTCGCGCCTCGGTGACCTGTACGCCGCCGCCGACGTCGTGCTGTACCCGTCCACGTTCGAGGGTTTCGGCAACCCGCCCATCGAGGCGGCGATCCACCGACGCCCCGTGGTGGTCGGACACCATCCGGTGGCCGAGGAACTGCGAGGACTGGGCTTCCGCTGGTTCGACCCCGACCGGGTCGCCGACCTGCGCCGGTGGCTGGCCGATCCCGATCCCGGTCTGCTGGACCACAACCGGGAGGTGGCGCAACGGCACTTCTCACTGGAATCGATGGGCAGCGCGATCGCTGCGCTCCTCGATGAGGCAGGCTGGTCCCCGTGAGCGACACGCCGAACGCCGATGATCCGATCCGAGTGCGGCGGGCGAAGATCGCCCGGGCCGCCACCATGGCCCAACGCGTCGGCTATGCGTTGTTCGGCGTCGCCATCGTGGTGTTCTTCATCGGGTTCTTCACCGGTTTCACCGGTGGCGTCGTCACCATCATCGTGGCCTTGATGATCGCCGGCTCGGCGCTGTTGGCCCCGGCCATCATCACCGGCTACGCCGTCAAGGCCGCCGAACGCGAGGACCGCGAGAACGGTCGCTGAGTCGACGCGTCAGGGCTGCAGTCCGCGCAGACCCGACCACGCCAACGAGGAGACCTGACGACCGAGTTCGTCGGCGTCGAGATCGATCTCCTTCTCCACCCAACGCCGACACGTGCTCTCGGCCATGCCCACGATGCCGTAGGCCAGCAACCGACGACGATCGGCATCCAGACCGTCGGCCACGATGAACTCGGCCACCGTGTCGGCCATCATCCGCCACACCCGGGCCACCACCTCGGCGAACTCCTCATCGCGACGGACCTCGCCATCGAACAGCACGGCGAAGCCATCACGATTGTGGTCGACCCACCCGAACCACGCGCCGAATCCGGCCTCGACCTGCGCACGCGGCCCATCGGCAGTAGCGACCTCCACCGCCGAGCGCACCGAAGCGCGCAGATCGGCCGAGAGTTGCACCAGCACCTCACCGAACAGTTCGCGCTTCGACCCGAAGTGTTGGTACAGCACCGGCTTGGTCACCCCGGCCGCTTCGGCGATGTCGTTCATCGACGCGTCGCGGTAGCCGAGACGGGCGAACATGGCCAACGCCGTCGTCAGCAGTTGCTGACGACGTTCGGGAGCGGGGAGACGGGAGGGCACGGGGGGATGCCGTTCGGGTCAGAGACCCGATCGCTCGAGGATGTGCACGCCGCAGGCCGAACCCAGGCCGATCACGTGAGCGAGACCGACCTTGGCATCGGGGATCTGCCGGGCACCGGCCTCACCACGCAGGTGATGGCAGATCTCCCAGATGTTGGCGATGCCGGTGGCGGCAATGGGATGGCCCTTCGACTCCAGACCGCCCGACACGTTCACGGGGGTCGAACCGTCGCGATGGGCATTGCCCGCCTCGAACCACGCCACCGCGTCACCCTCGGGGCACAGCATGAGGTTGTCGTAGTGGACCAGTTCGGCGGTGGCGAAGCAGTCGTGCAGTTCGACCAGATCGAGATCGGCCGGGCCGATGCCCGCCGCCTCGTAGGCCTGGATGGCGGCCCGACGCGTCAGCGTGTTGACGTCGGGGAGGATCTGACACGCCTCCTGGTAGGGATCGCTGGTCAGCACCGAGGCCGACACCTTGACCGCCCGCCGCTGCTGCTCGGCCGACAGCGTGCGCAACTTGGCGCCGGAGACCACGACGGCCGCCGCCGCGCCGTCGGAGTTGGCCGAGCACATCGCCCGGGTGTTCGGGTAGGCGATCATCGGCTCGTTCATGATCTGCTCGACCGACATGTCCTTCTGGATGGCGGCCAGCGGATTCATGGTCGAGTTGAAGTGGTTCTTGGCCGAGATGCGGGCGAAGAGTTCGAACTCGGCGCCGTCGTAGGGATGGGCATGCAGGTACTCCATGCCGACCTGGGCGAACACCCCCGGCATCATGTCGGTACCCAACTTGCCCTCGAAGCCCGACACGGTGCCGTGACGACCAGCGCGAGTCCACTCCTCGGACTTCGCCGCGCCGAACCCGGCGCCGAGCATGCCGGCCCCCGAGAGCTTCTCGACGCCGACGGCGAGACCCATGTCGCACTCACCGGACTTGACCGCCATGATCACGGTGCGCAGCGCGGTGGCGCCCGTGGCACAGGCGTTGGCCACGTTGTAGACGGGGATGCCCGTCTGTCCGATCTGCTTCTGGAGCTGCTGGCCGAGTCCGGCCGCGGCGCCCATGAGGTTGCCGGCCGCCAGCACACCCATGTCCTGGATGGTCACGCCACCGTCGGCCAGCGCCGCCAGCGCCGCATCGGCGGCCAGATCCACGACGTCGGAGTCCGGGTGCTTCCCGAACTTGGTCATGTTGATGCCGAGGATCCAGATGTCGTCGTTCGCCATGATGCTCGTTCCTCTCAGGCCGGCTCGAAGCCGTAGGTGATGGCCTCGGTGCCAGTGGAATCGGCACCGATGGAATAGGTGGTGAGGCGGACCTTCATGCCGAGCTTCACGTGCTCGGGATCGGGCGGGGTGTTGACGATCTGACCGCGCACGCTGGTACCGCCGCAGTCGACGACAGCGGGGACGTAGTCGTCACCACCGGTCCACGACTTCACGATGGTGAAGGCGCGCACCTCGCCTGCGGTCGGGATGTCGACCGACGAGAACGAATCGACGGCTCCGCACGATGCGCAGGCGTTGCGACGGTCGAAGAACCGGGCGCCGCACGAGGTGCACTCGTGGGCGACGAGGTGCGGGTCGCCGCCCAGCACCAGGTAGTCGACCATCGGGATCGGATCGGACACGGGTCCCCCTTCGGGGCGCCCCGGGCGGGCGCCGATCGCCGCATGGTACGACCAGAGCCCGACTGGCCCCAAGCCGACGCGGTCAGCCCTGCAGCTGACGGCGCAGCGCCTCCACATCGGCCATGACCGCCCCGGAGTCGAACGGGGTGTCCCACTGGGCTCCGGCGCATTCGCGGTACACGCGGTGCACGTTGGCGGCCAGTCGCCACGGTTCGTCCCACGTGCTCCATCCGTCGAGGTCGATGCCGGCGCAGGACTCCAGCACCGTCTCGCCGGCGGCGTAGGACGCCCGGGCGTGGTCGCGCACCGCCTCGAAGTAGCGACGCGACGACACGAGGCCGTCGAGGTCGCACACCGGACCGTGACCGGGCACGACCCATTCGGGCGCGAGATCCTCGACGCGCCGCAGCGCGGCGATCCAGTTGTCGGTGGATCCCTCCCAACCGATGGGGGTGCACCGGTTGAACAGCACGTCGCCCATGAGGACCACTCCCTCGGCGGGGACGTGGACGACGAGATCGCCCTCGGTGTGGGCCGGTCCGACGTACAGCAGATCGACGCGCACCCCGTCGAGGTCGATGGTCGTGTCGGCCTCGATCACCACCGTCGGGGGCGTGAGCACGACCTCGGAGAAGTCGAAGTCGGCCCATTCCTCGTGGATGGAACGCATCGACTCGGGTGGATCGACCATGGTGCGGATCATCTCGGCCCGCTCCGGGGTGAAGTCGGCGAAGCGCTCGGCGCACCCGCGGTGGGCGATGATCTCGGCCCCGGCGAACACCTGGTTGCCCCAGCAGTGATCGCCGTTGTGATGGGTGTTGACGAGTCGTCGGGGTGCATCGGGCTGCACCTCGGCGTACAGCGCCGCCAACTCCTGCGTGAGGCGTACGTCGTAGAGCGAATCGACGACCAGGCCTCCGCCGGCAGCCACCAGACCCGAGTTGGACCACCCCGTACCCGTGCGCGACTGGACCGCGGCGTGCACATGGGGCGTGAGTTGGGTGCGAACGAGCGTGGACATCGTCACCTCCGGGTCACTCGACGCTACGTTCGCGTCCTCGACCGACCGAGGATCCCATGACCATCACCGCCATCGCCAACGTCACCGTCGTGACACTCGACGACCACGACACGGTGCTGCCCGGCGCCACGGTGGTGCTCGACGGTCCCACCATCATGGAGATCGCGCCGGCCGGTACCGAGCCGGCGATCGCGGCCATGACGGTCGTCGACGCCGGCGGCGGGCTGCTGCATCCCGGACTGGTCAACGCCCACACGCACCTGGCCATGACCCTGTTCCGCGGCTACGCCGACGACCGGTCGCTGCAGGACTTCCTCGACCGCCTCCTGCCCGCGGAGACGCGTGTGCTGTCGGCCGACCATGTCCGCACCGGCTCGCGCCTGGCCCACGCCGAGTTGCTGCGCGCCGGCTGCACCAGCGCGCTCGACATGTACTGGTGGCCCGAGGTCAGTCTCGACGAGTCGGCACGATCGGGACTGAGGCTGCACTCCGGTCCGATCTTCATCGGGTTCGACGGACCCGACGCCACCCCGTTCGACGTGCGACTCGAACGGGCTCGGGCCGCCGGTCCCGTGCCGTGGGTGTTCGCCCACGGCACCTACACGATGGATCCGGGTCAGTTGCGCGAGGTCGGCGCGCTGGCCGCCGAGCTCGGGGCCCGCTTCCACATCCATGCCTCCGAGAACCGGTCCGAGGTCGACGACGTGCGCACGCGATTCGGCCGCACGCCGATCGAGCTGCTCGACGATGCGGGGATGTTGCGATCCGGCACCGTGCTGGCCCACGCCGTGGTGCTCGACGATGACGAGATCGGCCGACTGGCCGAGACCGACACGGCGGTGGCGCACTGTCCGAGTTCGAACATGAAGCTGGCCAGCGGTGTGTGCCGGGTGCCGGAACTGCATGCCGCCGGGGTCACCGTCGGACTGGGCACCGACGGGCCGTCATCGTCGAACGACCTCGACATGTACGCCGCCATGCGCGCCGCCGCGCTGGTCCACAAGGGGATGCGACTCGACCCCACGGTGCTGCCCGCCACCGACGTGCTGCGCATGGCCACCATCGACGGGGCGAGGGCGCTCGGGATCGACCATCTGGTGGGTTCGATCGAGGTGGGCAAACGAGCCGATCTCGTGTTGCTCGATCCCGCCTCACCCTCGCTCAACCCGGTGTTCGACGCCCATTCGACGATCGTCTACTCGGCGTCCAGGGCCGACGTCACCGACGTGTGGATCGACGGTCGACGGGTGGTGGAGGACCGACGCTGCACGACCATCGACGTGGCCGCGGCCGTGCACGAGGCCCGCCTCGAAGCACTTCGCATCGATCCCTGACCCCGCGCCCACGGGTCGGGGGGAGGCCGCTGGGTAGCATCGGCGCCGTCACCCGATCCCGCGAGGTCCTGCCATGAGTGCCACCACCGCCACCCGACTGAGCCCCGCCTTCGCCGACCCGACGGCCGTGGTCGAGCTGATCCGCAGCGCCGGTCCGTTCTGGCCGCTCACCAACTACGCGGGCAACGACGCCGAGATGGCGGCGCTCGGTTCACGCCCTCCGCAGTTCTCCCCGCCCTGGTTCCGCCAGGACTTCGTGCGCGAGGGCGACGTCGCCGTCGGCGGCGCCGAGTTGATCCTCGACAACCCGAACTTCCGTGACGCGGCGGCCGCGGTGTACGGCGAAGGCGCCGTCGTCCGGCCCTCGCACGTGTACGTGAACATCATGGGACCGACCCCGTTCCCGTTCATCCCCCACCTCGACGTGCCCGCCTTCCGCGGCTTCACCCGCGCCGACCAGCCCATCTGGTTGCTCAAGGTCATGGCCAACTCGGGACTGTTCGAGCAGTGGCGCACGAAGATCGCCACTGCCGTGTCGTGGTTCTACGACGGCATCGGCGGCGACTTCCACTACTGGCCCGACGGTGCCGACGGTCCCCACATGATGGAGTCACCGCCGTTCCGCAACGTGAGCATCGTGGCCGACAACGAGAGCACCTTCCACGGGGTGTCGCCGCTGGGTGCGCCGGGTTCGACGATGGCGGAGGGCGTCGACAGCCACAGCCGGCTGGTGCGCGGCGACGGCGGGTGGGACATCCTCGACGGCGGTGGCGCCACGATCGGTCACATCGCCGACGACGAGGCCCGCATCACCGTGTCGTGGAAGGCCGACGTGTTCCTCGACGCCGAGGAGGCCCGCAAGGTGGACGAAGGCATCGACACGCTCGACCTCGATCGCATCGTCGACATCTTCATGGCCGACCTGTCGGCGCGCGGTATCGACGTGACCCGCCCCGCCGATGCCATCCATGACGAAGCCTTCGTCGCCCTCATCGCCGCCACCTACCCGGAGCATCCGCCGAAGATGAACTGACTCGGCCCGCCGCCGTACCTCCGTGGCGGCCGGTTCAGGGTTTGGCGGACTCGGTGATGATGTGCTCCAGCCACCAGCGCGGGGCGTTGTCGGTGATGTTGGAGATGTTGGAGTAGTCGTGCCACCGACAGATCCGACCGTCGCGCACCTCGGTGACCGAGACGAAGGAATGGTCGATCACCTCGCCGGTGTGGAACCGCCACCGTTCGGTGTGCTCGGTCATCACCAGGTCGCCCTCGGCGATCATGTTGGTGCCGGACAGGTGCTCGTAACCCTCGAGTGGTTCGAGTCCGATGCGCACCCGCCGGGTGACGCCCTTCGGCCCCACCCCGCCGTCACCGGGGGTGCCGACGTCGGTGTAGTGGGCATCATCGGTGAGCAGCGCCTCCATGCCCGCCCAGTCGCGGGCCGCCAGTGCGTCCCAGAACTGCTGCACGATGCGCTTGTTCTCCTCGGGTGTCGTCATCGTCCCTCCTCTGACTCCACGATGGCACAGTGACGCACGCCGGAGGGCCCGTGTCGAGGGTACGACCGATCAGAGGAGTCGGTATGACTCCCGCGACAGGAAGAACCCGTGGCCGTCGGACGACCGACAGGTCACGCCCTCGGGCACGACATCACACGCCATCGCGCCGTTGGTGATCCGACGCCCGTAGGGCATCTGCACCTCGGGTCGGTACACGGTGTCGGAGTTGCAGACGAACGTGCCGGCCTGTGTCGCCGTCACCACCAGCGAGGACCCCCAGTCGAGCGGACAGTCGGCGGGCTTGGTCGGTGGTGTCCACGTGCGATCGACGATGTCGCACCGGGCGTGGTCGGCCATGACCGCGCACGAGATGTTGCCCGTCGGTGTGCTGAACCAGGTCGGCGACGTGACGACGAGCAGCGACGTCGTGGTCGTGGGCGCGTTCGACGTGGTCGACGCGGACGTCACCGATGTCGTCGGCCCCGAGGAGGACCCGCCACCACCGCACGAGGCCAGACCGGCCACCGCCACCAGCAGCACCGCCGCTCTCCGCATGCTCCGCACAACGCGACTGTAGGAGAGCGGGCACCCGCCGATCGGGCCTGCGGGCCGGCGTCGACCGTGCCATGGTTGCGTCCGGAGGGAGGGTCATGGGACTGCGAGTGGCGTTGTGGGGTACCGGTGAGGTCGGTTCACGAGCACTGCAGGCCATGCTCCGGCGACCCGACATGGACCTGATCGGTGTGCGGGTGTACTCGCCGGCCAAGGTCGGGGTCGACGTCGGCGTACTGGCCGGTGGCGCGCCGGTCGGCGTGCTGGCCACCGACCACGCCGAGTCGATCCTCGCTCTGGCACCCGAGTCCATCTGCTACTGCGCCAGCGGTCCGCAACTCGATGCCGTGGCCGTACCCGACTACGAGCGGTTCCTATCGGCCGGCATCGACGTGGTCACCGTGTCGACCCCGGCGCTGGTGTATCCGCCGGGCTATCCGTCCGCCGCTCGGGCCCGTCTGGAGACCGCGGCGGCAACCGGGGGCGCGTCGCTGTACGCGTCGGGCATCGAGCCAGGGTTCGCCGCCGATCAGTTCCCACTGGCCATGCTCACCATGTCCGACACCATCCGCTCGGTGCGCGTGCAGGAACTGTTCACCTACGACACCTACCCGGTGGAGTTCATGATGCGAGAGGTGTTCGGGTTCGGGAAGCCCGTGGACAACGTGCCGATCATGGCCGGCGCCGGTGCACAACGCATGACGTGGGGGCCGGTTGTGCAGTTGGTGGCCGCCGGCCTGGGGGTCGAACTCGACGAGGTCCGCGAGACGTGGGTGCAGGAACCAACACCGCGCGCGCTCGACACCGCGTTCGGGCGCGTCGAGGCCGGCACCGTCGGCGCCGTCCGCTTCGAGACCATCGGTGTCATCGGCGGTCGCGATGCCATCGTGGTGGAGCACATCAACCGACTGGCGCTCGATCTGGCCCCTCACTGGCCCCGGTCGGATCGCGACGGCACCTATCGCGTACTCATCGAAGGTGAGCCGGACATGCAGTGCGACTTCACGGTGGGGAGCGCCGAGGACTTCTACCTGGCCGGCATCCGGGCCACGGCCATGCGCGTGGTCAATGCCATGCCGTTCGTGCACGCGGCACCATCCGGTCTGCTCAGCTCACTCGACCTGCCATTGACCACACCGCGCCACTCCTTCGACTGACAGGCGACGTCGACTGACACGCGCCGCTCAGCCGGGCAGCCTCGCCAGCAACGAACGCATCGTCGCGATCTCGGCCGACTGACTGTCGATGATCGCCCGGGCCAGGGCCACCGCGGCCGGGTCCTTCCCCTCGGCCACCTCGCGCTGGGCCATGGTCAGCGCGCCCTCGTGGTGGACGATCATCATCTCCACCCACATGCGGTCGAAAGGGGTGCCCTGCGACTCCCCCAGCCGCTCCATGTCGTCCGCGCTCATCATGCCGTCCATCGCACCCATGTCGTGGGTGGAGTGGTCCATGCCCTTGTCCACCGGCACGACCTGGTCCCACCCCTGCAGCCATGAGGTCATGGTGGCGATCTCCGGACCCTGCGCCGCGGCGATCTGCTGTGCCAGCGCCGCCACCTCGGGACTCGTCCCCCGAGACGGCACCAGTTCGGCCATGTCGATGGCCTGCTGGTGATGGGGGATCATCCCCTGGGCGAAGGCGACATCGGCGGCGTTGAAGGTCGCATCGGCCGGGATGGTCACCGACGACGAGTGTGACGAATGGGAGGAGCACCCCACGACGTCAAGTCCGGCTAGGGCCGCCGTGATTCCCAGAACGATCGCTCGTCTCATCGCCGGCCTACTCGATGCGCAGACCGGAGATGTTGCGGCTGATGACCAGACGCTGGATCTCGCTGGTGCCCTCGAAGATGGTGAAGATCTTGGCGTCGCGGTGCCAGCGCTCCACCGGGTACTCGCGCGTGTAGCCGTACCCGCCGAGGATCTGGATGGCTTGTTCGGTCACCCACACCGCCACCTCACCGGCCTTGAGCTTCGACATCGAGCCCTCGCCGTTCTTGAACTCCTTGCGGTTGGCCGCCATCCAGGCGGCGCGGTGCACGAGCAGTCGCGCTGCGTCGATCTCCGTCTTCATGTCGGCCAGCTTGAAGGCGATGGCCTGGTTCATGATGATCGGCTTGCCGAAGGCGACGCGCTCTTGGGCGTACTGCAGCGCGTACTCGTAGGCGGCGCGAGCCACACCCAGGGCCTGGGCGCCGACGGCCGGACGCGTGGCCTCGAACGTGGCCATGGCCGGTTGCTTCTGACCGGTGCGACCGGCCTCGCGGCCGCGGGCCAACTTCTCGTCGAGCTTCTCCTTGCCACCGAGCAGACACCGACCGGGCACGCGCACGTCGTCGAGCACCACCTCGGAGGTGTGCGAGGCCTTGATGCCGTGCTTCTTGTACTTCTGCCCCATCGACAGTCCCTTGGTGCCGGGGGGCACCACGAACGACGCCTGACCGCGGCCCTTCAGCTCGGGATCGACGGCCGCGACGACCACATGTACGTCGGCGATGCCGCCGTTGGTGATCCACGCCTTGGTGCCGTTGAGCACCCACTCGTCGTTGGCCTCGTCGTACACGGCGCGCGTTCGCAACGACGACACGTCGGAACCGGCGTCGGGCTCGCTCACGCAGAACGCACCGAGTTGCACCTTGTCGGCGGTGCCGTAGCACTGCGGAACCCACTCCATCACCTGTTCGGGTGTGCCGTTGCCGGTGATGCCGGCGGCGGCCAGACCGGAGCCGAAGATCGACAGTCCGATGCCGGCGTCACCCCAGAACAGTTCCTCGAGGGCGAGCACGATCGACAGACCGGTCGGGTCGGCGAGGTTGGCGGCCATGAACTCCCAGCCGTAGAGACCGATGTTGGCGGCCTCCTGCACGATCGGCCACGGGAACTCCTCGCGCTCGTCCCATTCCTCGGCGGCGGGACGAACGACATCGGCGGCGAAGGTGTGGACCCAGTCGACGAGCGTCTGCTGGTCGTCGTTCAGGTCAAGGCTGTAGTCGGACACGGAGGACCTCGGTGGTTCGCGGTCGGCAGCGACCGGTGAGCGGGGGACGACGTGAAGTTACTGCCCGGTAACCGCGTTCGCACCCTGGGCCCGCCGAGGTGGCAGCAACAACAACGCCACCAACGCCAGCACCGCGCCCACCGCATAGGGCCATCCCACCCCGGCCCACTGGAACAGCGCGCCCGCGGCCAGCGGGCCGAGCACTCGGGCCAGTCCTCCCGCCGACTGCTGCCACCCCAGCCAGATGCCGGTATCGGCCCCGGAGCGACCGGCGACGGCCGAGGTCAGTGTGGGCGTGAGCAG
>Ga0172372_10004605_pt1 | contig 19523 bp, 28 predicted proteins | sample LakKiv5m_2_FD_114544 | JGI IMG/M metagenome (GOLD analysis project Ga0172372, IMG submission 114544) | Freshwater microbial communities from Kabuno Bay, South-Kivu, Congo - kab_092012_9.5m | ecosystem: Environmental > Aquatic > Freshwater > Lake | place: Democratic Republic of the Congo...
ACGGGCTAATGCACCTTTGACCGCAGCAGCAAAAGCGTCATAACCATTCTGGCCGTCTTCGTACAGCACCACTTGGTCTACCTCATCAGCTTTGCCGGCTTTGTAATACTTCATGCGCACAATTGCCAAGATTTCTTGCGGCAGTTCGCACATGGTGTAATCAATTTCAGGCCGGCGTGGCTTCTTCGGCTCCAACCAAATCATTACTGCTATCAACCAGTCTGTCACTTGGTCCAGCAGACGGTAAATCAAATCCCGCATTGGATGTAGCCTCCAGCTCTTGGTCTACATCAAAGTTATCGCCTAGCACATCGCCTTCAGCAAGCTCGGTCAGGAGCGTTTCTTGGCTGATGGTGCCTGCGGTGTACAGGGCTAGCAGGGATTGAATGTCTTGCGGCTCAAGGCGTGCGCCAAGGAAATCACGATTGACGTAAGCACTGCCAGCAGCAGTGGCATTGCCAAGGTACTGCGCGTGATACTGCAGGCAGTTGTCAATCATGTCTTGCATATTTTGCGCAATCACCATCATGGTGCTGTCGCCTTGGCTGCGGTCGATGCGCTTGGCTTCTGCCGTCTCGGCGCTCAGCTTTTGGCCTAGCACTGCCGACAGACCAAGCTCGTTAATTTGCATGGCTAGCTGCTCCAGCCTGCGGAACTGCGCTTCAAAGCTCTTGCCTGCTGGCTCGATGTATTCGGCACGGCCATCAGCAGGAAATGCAATCGCCTCACCAGGTCCGGCGCTGACCTCCTCTGCAGCAGACGGGAAGCCGTAGAAGGCCAGCATCGGCACTGCTGAAATGTGCAGTTGATTGTCGAGGTCCGACTGGATTTGATAGGTCTTCAGGTTCAGCTCTGCGATGTCTTCCAACGGCGGGCGGCTTTCCATAAAGCCATGCCGCTGCGCATAGGCAACGCTGAACGGGATCTCGCTGAGGCTGGTGCGGCCTTCGTCAACGACCTGAAAGTCGCTGTTGTCATCCTTGCGGTGCAGTTGATATTCACCTGGCGTCAGCACCCGGATCTGTTGCACTTCTTTTTCGCCGTACAGCCCATCAGGCACGGTGACCACCTCCGACAGCCGCAGTTGCGTCAACACCTGCTTGCCGTCTTGCTGCTCAGTACGCCAGCCAAGGATTTGCCGTGGCGTGTAAGTCACCCAATAGGGTCTACCCCCAGTAGACGGTGCATCCACCAAGACACCAACGTGCCCATAGCGGACCATTTTGCGCGTGGTTTCGTAGGTCCAGACATTGAGGTCATTACCTTGCAGGTCAACATCAAACAGTTGCTCGCGGATCACATCCGCAGTGTCATCCAAACGGACCGGCTTGCGGGTAAGCATGCCTGCCAGCATCCGCTCAAGGCGGACATAGTACGGCGGCACCACGCTGCGTGCTAGGCGGTTGTCGTAGGACTCGTCTAGCTCGCGTGGTTCCTGAGGCAGATACCGGCGATGCTTCTTACGCATCCCATAGGTGCCTTGCAGCAGGTCCTCAATCAGGATCCAATGCGCTTCTTGCGCAAACCATGCCGTATTAGGGTCTTGGACTTTGGTGACAGTCCGCTGCGCTAGTGGCCGGTCGTAATGGTTGTAGCCGGTGTACATGGCTAAAAAGATGGGCTGCGCATGAATCAGAGGCGCAGCCTCTATCTCCTGTAGTCTACGGCTTCAAGTTCTGATGGCAGGCGGGATGGTTGCCATGGGCTTGCACTGCAGCATCACGGCCAGCATCAAGACCAGCGGCATAAACCATAAACAGCAGCACAAGAGCGGCAATACGATTGATGACCATGGGGTGGAATGACTGTGGACTCCCAAAGGGTGCCACCGTTTGCCGCCGTGGTCAATAGAGCCGCACGCCAGTTCCGCGACCGGCGCCAGCATGTAGCGGGTTGAACTCCCGCCAGACCAGATAGCCCAGCGCATCGTTCATGTGGTCAAAGCCTGCATCTTTGTCGGGGTCGCCCTTGTCGGTGTAGCTTTGCAACTCAAGGCATTCGGTCAGCCTTGAGCAATGCGCCGCAACCTGCAGCCGGACTTGACCTTTGCCGTTCTCCAATAGCGCCTGCACTGCTGCGATGCGGTCACGCACTGGTGGGTTAGCCCGTGGCGACTGGTTGGACATGCCGTAGGACTCCAGAATGGCAATATCGGTCTGGGTTGCATTGGTGCTGCGGTTGCCACCGCTGGCATCTGGGTAGGCGTACATCCGCCGGTCTGGGTAGCGCCTGACCACCTCCTGCGCTAGGGCATCGGTATCGTGGGCGCCGCTGATCTCATCAATAACCAGCAGGCTGCTGCCAAGCCTGACGGCAATCACCGCCGACATATTGCCAATGTTGAAGTCAACGCCAACGCGTAGCGGCTCGCGGTCGATGTCCGGCAGCTCGGTGGTGACATGCTTGCTGCGGTCAAAGCGGTCATACACCTGCCCAGTTGTCAGGTTGACAAACTCGCCGTCCAGGTACGCACGCAGCAGGCTTGGGTCATAGTTGGCCTCCAGCCGCTCGATGAAGTCCGGCGGCAGGTGTGGGTTATCAGCAGTGCGCATCTTGATTAGATGCCGGTCTGGCCGTGCCTTGGCTTCATCGCTGCCAAAGGTGTTCCACATCCAGCGGAAACCCTCGGGCGTGCTAGCAGCGCCAAACTGCCGGACGTTACCAGCGCGCAATCGACCGAGAATCTTGGGAAATGCCTTGTTGGCGATCGTAGGCGTCACGGTGTCAATCTCATCCGCCAACACCCATGCCAAGTTGAGACCGATGATGCGCGACCAGTTCTCAAAGCTGCGGCACAGGATCTTGGTGTCACCACCCGGCAGGTGCAGCATGTACTCCGGCAATGGTGATGCCCGGAAGGTGTAGGGAATCTCGTATGCCTCTAGGAAGCTCTCAAAATCGTTCTGCCAAATATCCCGAATCAAAGCCAGGGTTGGCTCCATCACTGCGCCAATAAAGCCCTGATTAGCAGCAGCGAGCATCACAGCCTTAGCGCAGAGCGCCCGTGTCTTGCCAGCGCCATAGCCAGCACTGATGCCGATGATCTCGGTGGCAGTGTCATCCACAAAAGCAAGCTGCCCTGGGTGCAGGTCAGCGCGGATGGTGGCTAACCGCTCTGCAAGATCCAGCTCGGTGGATTCATTTAGCTGCAATGCCGAACGCGTTAGCAGATCAGCTTCGATGCAACTCACTTGCCGACAAGGCCAAGCATTTCAGCTTGCAGCCTAACTGCACCAATCACTGAACCTAGTTGGTTAGTCCGCATACCACGCTCAATTGTCATCTCAAGCGTTTGCAATCGTTTGGCTTTCATTTCAGCCAACGTTGACTTGTCCCAAGTCTGGTACAGCAGTTGTTTAGCGCAGTCGTACCACTTATCAGCAGTAGGGCGACACACCCCCCATTTTTCAATAATGAGCTTGGGGATAGAGATCTGGTTATTGCCAGCAGCAATGATCTCGGCCAGATCGGACCAAATGCACAACAGCTCTTCGTGAGTGTAGTGGGTTTTATCTTTGGTCTTAGATTTGGCCATACATAAATGCTAGCTTCTAATTTGCACAGGCATTACCAGATACGTTACACCATCTACGCCATCAGGTGTCAGCACCACGGGTGTGGTTGCCGTATTAGCTGACAGCATGACCTGCTCGTGACCGCGCATGGCCTTGAGACCGTCTAGCAGGTAATGGACATTGAACGCCCAAGTGCCGGTGCCGGTGCCTTCTGCGGCTAGCAGTTCTTTGCCATTGTTGGCGTCCGCTTCTGCTGTGATGGACAGACCACCGGATGCAGCAGTGAGTTTGACAACTGAGTTATGCGCTTCTGCGATGAGTGCGACGCGTTCTAGCGCACGTGTGAAGCGATGCCGGTCGATGGTGATGGTGTGCTTGAAGCTAGGCGGGATGAGCGCTGCCACGTCGGGGTATTTGCCATCCAGAATGCGGCTGTAGATGGTAATGCCATCACCGGCGTCGATGACGCAATGGCCACCAGCGTGAGCGATGCCGATGCTGCGGTCCTGAAGTAAGCGCATGGTACTGGCTGGCAGTACCAAGTCAAGGCCATCGGGCAGGTCAACAGCAACACGCATGAGCCTGTGACCGTCGGTTGCTTCCATGTAACCGGCTGCCATGTGGACGCCGCTAAGCATGGCTTTGCTGGCATCAGTGCTGCAGCACGGCAGGCAAGCGCGTACACCGGCTGACAGCATCAGCTCAGTGCCAGCAGTGTCTACCGCAGGCATGGCGGGATAATCCTCCGCAGCCATCGCTGCAAGCTCGTAGGACGCCCCACAAGCCGTCAGGGCGCCATCTTCAAGGGTGATGACCTCGCCATCCTCAAAGCGGCTTACAAGGCCTGCTAGCAGCCTGTGCGGCAATGCAACGGTGCCGGGCACCTCTACGGCTGCGGCGATGGTGACGCTAATGCCAAGGTCAAGGTTGAAGCCGGTAACGGTCAGGCCGCCATCAGCAGCAGTAATCAAGGCAGTGCTGAGGATGGGGTGACTGTTGCCGGTGCTGATGGCAGGCGCCACGGTGCGTAACGCATGGGCGAGGTCGCCTTGGGTGGTAATGAGTTTCACAGCGATGCTGCTTGGGTGAGGTAAGTGATGATGCGGTCGTAATCAGCTTGAAAGCTGGCGACCAGTTCAGCGGGGATAGCCACGCCGTCGTCCTTGGCATTATCCATGACTGCGGCGGCATACGCAACTGCATGGTCCATGGTGTCGCTCAGTCGATTGATGACTGGCGACTGCTTGGCTGAGATTTTGACGCGATCCATGTGATGACGTAAGCGGTGAGCTGTTCGACCATCCGTCGTGGCATATCACCACGCAGGTAAGCGGTCGCGTCGGACACTAACCGGTGATAACCAGCAGTTGTAAGTCCATGTTGACAATTTGAAACAAGCGCCCGGCTGCGGATAAGTTCTGACCGTGCCATGCCAGCGGCTGCTGCTTGCTGGTCAAGTAGCTCCAGGTCGGGCTCCTCAAAGCGGACTTTCACTTCACGCATCAACCAAGCTCCAAAGGGTGCAATTTAGCCCATGCCCCACCTTAAACGCAGGTAGGGCAGAGGTAGGGCAAGTAAAAAGCCAGTGCCTGACTGGCATCTCCCTACCTACCCTACCTTCCCTACCTAGAGTAATAAATAAAGAAAGAGAGGGGAAGGAAAGGGAACGTAGGGGATTCTTGGCAAGAGGTAGGGCAGGGGCAGGTAGGGCAGGAAGCCTCACATCGACTGTGGCGCAAAGGTTCTCAGCAAAACAGAGGTAGGGCAGCAGCCTCACCTAGGTAGGGCAGCTCTTGCGGTACTGGTACGACCTGCTCCCACCTGTGCTGACGCGGTACCGCTTGTAACCGAGCCGCTTGAGCACGTCGGCTACCTGCATCTGGTCCTGTCTGCTTTGGCGCTCAACCGGCTTCTTGATGGCATCTGTTAGTAACTTTTCAGTGGTGATGTCATCCATTGGATGCTTTTTCAACCATGACTCAATTTCAGCCTGCCAAGGATTATCAACGACATACGATTCGTTCTCGCTTGCCAGCAGGCGCTCCATCTCAGCGGGCAGCCGACTGGTCTCACCTTTGCGGTATTCAGCAACAGCGGCGGACCATATTGCGTCGCGCTCCAGCAACAGCGATGCGGTATCAATTTGGTCGTGTTGAGTCTTTGTTGTTGGGATAACCCAGAAGCGACGGTTACCTGTTTCATCCACCAAAAAGCCAGTTGTTCGGTTAGTGGTGCCGACAATAATGCCACGCCTTGGAAATGCTTCAGTTGACTTACCGTATGGCACGCGGAACATATCAACCGCCTGCGATAAAAAGGCTTTGACTTGACCTGCGTGCTTGCGATTGGTGACGTGGTCAAGTTCTGCCCACTCCATAATCCATGAGCGGTGTAAGACCATTAGGTCATCTTTGCTGCTGATGTCACCTAACGCATCTGAGAAAAACTCACCGGCTAAGCAATTCCAGAACGATGATTTGTAAGCGCCTTGGTCACCCATGATGACGCAAGCGGTGTCATGCTTGCAGCCAGGGTCATAAGCACGAGCAACTGCGCCGATGAGTGTGCGTTTAAGCATCTCGTCATAGATGGTGCCGGGTGTATCACCAACGCGCAGGTAGGCAGACGCGAGTGATTCGATGTAGGCAGGCTCTACGGTTGCTGCTACACGGTCGAGGTATTCCACTACTGGGTCGTAGGGCGACTCGTGGGCTACTTGAACGATGCAGTCCAGCGCTATCTCTTTGGATACCTTGTAACCCATCTGCGCAAGGGTGAGGTAAAACCGCTCGGCACCTTCGATAGCAGTGCCGTCTACTTCAATGCGTTGGGTGAAGGTGTTGTAGCGGTAGACGCTGCCGCCTTGCCTCAGGCAGGCCAACAGTTCTGCAGCATTCATCGGCTGCAACTGCGCCAGTGGTGCGCTAGCAGCAGGTTCGGATCGCGGTGGACCGGTCTTGGTGGTAGGTCTTGGCGCTATGGGTTCACGACTACGCCAACCGTCTTTCTTAGCTAGCTGACCGAGGGTGCCGAGGGTGATGCCACCATCAGGCTTAAAGCCACGCCATTTGTGTTCGCAGTCGCCGGGCTTGAACTTGGATGACTGCGCTGACCATGTAATCCAGTCTTGCAAGAGGCTGTCATCTGCAAGGCTGTGGAGCGCCATGCCTACCTCTAGCCATTCGTCGTAGTCATCAGCACGAGCGGGCGACAATGCTTCGAGGTATGACCGTGCGCGAGTGGCATCGGCATCACCGGCAACTAGCGGCAGCGACGGCGTTGCCTGCACCGTCTGCCGCAACATGCGGGCTATCAAGTCTGCTGGCGCCTCGGCAATGGGCAGGTCTGACGGCGACCGGCTGGGCAACCATGAGTAACCAGCCGTGAGTGGGTGTGCGCCAGCGATAACGGACTGGCAACCATCCCAGCGGAGTTCAACCTGCTCGGGCTTGCCTTCGGTGTCGGTGACGCCTGTCTTGAAGCGCCGGGTGCGTATTTCAGACCAGTACTGCTTGGGGACTTGATAGATGACCTGAAACCGCCCATCGCGGCCTGATGTAACGGTCCAGCTATGCGGCAGGGAGGATACGGGCATACCCCATGACTCCAGCATCTGCGATGCGGACTTGCCGTCGTGGTCCAAGAACAGCAAGCCACCGGATGGTGTACCGCAGCAGACACCAATGGCTTTGGCACGTCCGGCTTTTAGTTCTTTGCCGAGTTCAGCGCGTGTGATGTGGTTCTTCTGCCAGCCATCCATGTATGGCCGCTTCTGGCCGTCCACTGCGACATAAGACCAGTGCCTCGGCAGCGCAGCTAGCTGCTGCAGTAGCTCACTGGTCATTGCTTTGCTGGCAGGATGCCGTCAAGCTGCAAGCGCAGGGCTTGCTCCAGCAGGAGCCTGATGGCTGTCGCACGATTCATGCGGTCACCACGCCAATAGTCAAGGCGCTGCAGCAGGTCTGGGCTTAGGCGTATATGGGTCGGCTGGCTAAGGCGCACGGATTCTGGCTGAGGGCTTGCGCAGTGTAGCAGCGGGTGCTACGGTTGCAAGGCCTGACACGGCCTATGACCTACCAAGACTTCCTAGACCAGAAAACCCACGAAGGCGCCGCCCATGGCTTTGAGCCGGTTTGGATGCCGCCCCAGTTGTTTGACTTCCAACAATCGCTGGTCACATGGGCGATTCAAAAAGGTCGCGCCGCCATTTTTGCGGATTGCGGCTTGGGTAAGACCGCCATGCAGCTCACCTGGGCTGAAAATGTGGCGCGGCACGCCGACAAGCCGGTGCTGATCCTGACGCCACTGGCGGTTGCAGCTCAGACCATCCGCGAGGGTGAAAAGTTTGGCATTGAATGTCATCGCAGCAGTGATGGCAACGTGCCGGGTCGGATTGTTATCACCAATTATGAACGACTAGAGCATTTCAAGCCATCTGACTTTGCTGGCGTGGTGTGCGATGAGTCGAGCATCCTAAAATCATTTGATGGTGCTCGGCGCAATGAAATCACCGACTTTATGCGCAAGGTGCCCTACCGACTATTGGCCACCGCCACTGCCGCGCCTAATGACTTTATCGAGCTTGGCACCAGCTCCGAAGCGCTTGGATACATGGGCCATATGGACATGTTGGCACGGTTTTTCAAGAATGACCAAAACAACTTGACCAGTCGCCGCATGTATGGCGAGGCTCCTAAGTGGCGATTCAAGGGCCACGCGGAGATCCCGTTTTGGCAATGGGTGACTAGTTGGGCTAGGGCTTGTCGCAAACCATCAGATCTTGGCTTTGATGATGGCCGCTTTGTGTTGCCAGATCTAAGTGAGGTAGATCATTTGATCGAGACGCATACGGTGCCTGAAGGGATGCTGTTCGCCATTCCAGCGACAGATCTACGGGAGCAACGCGCCGAAAAAAAGCGCACCGTTGCCGAGCGATGCGAGCAAGTGGCCAGCATGGTTGCCAATACTGGACAACCGGCGCTGGTGTGGTGCCACCTCAACGAAGAGGGCGACCTGCTGCAGCAACTGATACCCGACGCTGTTCAGGTTTCAGGCAAAGATAAAGATGAAGTCAAAGAGCGACGGCTAATTGACTTTGCCGAGGGCCAATCAAGGGTATTGATAACAAAACCCAAGATTGGCGCGTGGGGTCTCAACTTTCAAATCTGCAACCACGTCACCTACTTTCCATCGCACAGTTTTGAGCAGTATTACCAATCCGTTAGGCGTTGCTGGCGGTTTGGGCAAAAGCGCCCTGTAACTGTTGACATCATCTTAACCGAAGGTGAGCGGCGCATTATGGAAAACCTGCACCGCAAACGGCAGCAGGCTGAGCAAATGTTTAGCAACCTCGTTGCTGAAATGAATCACTCGCTGGACATCCAGCGCAAAGAGTACAACACCACCCCTATTGAGATTCCATCATGGCTGTGATCACTGACCGCTACGCAATTTACAACGGCGACTGCATTGAGGTGATGCAAGATTTGCCGTCAGAGTCCATTCACTTTTCCATATATTCACCGCCGTTTGCTGGCTTGTATGTTTATAGCTCAAACGAGCGTGACATTAGCAACTGCAAAGACTACGACCAGTTCATGGTTCATTACGGCTATGTAGTTAAGGAGTTGCACCGCTTGACTTTGCCAGGCCGCCTGACCGCCGTGCATTGCACAGACATTCCAACTGGCAACAGCGGACAAGATGCGTTACTGGACCTGCCCGGCAAGATCATTGAGCTGCATCAGCAACATGGCTGGCATTATGTGGCACGACACACAATTTGGAAGGAGCCGCTATGGGTGCGCAACCGAACTATGGTCAAAAACTTAGCGCATAAAACCATTGTTGATGATGCGGCCTATGCCGGTGTTGCGAGTGCTGATTATCTGCTAATTTTCCGCCGCAGCGGCGCCAATCCGATTCCCATTGCTAATCCAACCGGCTTGGATCATTACGCGGGAGAGTGCCCAATCCCGCAAGACCTGCACAAGTATCGCAACTGGAAAGGCAAGCAAACCGAAAATCGGTTTAGCCATTGGATTTGGCGGCGGTATGCGTCTTCAATTTGGGATGACATCAACATGGGGCGGGTGCTGCCGTTCAGGGATTGCAAAGACCCGGACGACGAAAAGCACGTGCATCCTTTGCAGCTTGACGTAATTGACCGTGCTGTGTGTTTGCGATCCAATCCTGGCGAAACGGTGCTTACTCCATTTATGGGCGTTGGCAGTGAGGTTTATGGCGCTGTGGCTTTAGGACGCCGTGGCATTGGAATTGAACTTAAAGAGTCCTACCACAAGCAAGCCATCAAGAATATGGAGATTGCCGTAGAGCAGACACGAGAGCCTGACCAGTCAACTTTGATAGACCTTGATGAGTTTTGAATCATGCAATTAAGACCCTACCAAACCCAACTGATCACCGACATCCGCCTGCAGTACCAGCTAGGTCATCGGCGTGTCTTAGCGGTGCTGCCTACCGGCGGCGGCAAGACCGTGGCATTCACCCACATAGCCCAGCAGGCTGCCAAGAAAGGCAACCGCGTCTGCATCCTTGTCCACCGCCAAGAGCTACTCGACCAAGCCAGTCGTGCTATGCCGATGCCGCACGGTTGCATCCGCGCCAACCGCAGCATGAACCTAAGCCATGCGGTGCAGATAGCCAGTGTGCAGACGCTTGCCCGCAGACTGCACCTGATACCGCCGGACTTCTTTCAGTTGCTGATCGTGGACGAGGCGCACCACACCAATGCCGGCACATGGCGGAAGGTACTTGAGCACTGCGCGTCCGCCCACCTGCTAGGCGTTACAGCAACGCCATGCCGTACCGATGGCCGTGGCCTTGGCGAGTGGTATCAGACCATGGTGCAGGGACCATCAGCGCAGTGGCTAACGGATAACGGCTTCCTAGCAACCTCACGAGTCTTGGCGCCGCCTGGATTCAATAGCACCGGCCTGCGCAAAAAAATGGGCGACTACGACACCAAGGAGGCGGAGCAGCGTGTCGGCACCATCATGGGCGACATCGTTGGCCACTACCGCCGGCACCTCGATGGCCGGACCGCGATTGCTTTTTGTTGCTCAGTTGCCCATTCAGAGGCAGTTGCTGCACTATTTACATCCAATGGCATCGCCGCAGCCAGCATTGATGGCACCATGTCAGGCGAGCAACGGCGTGACCTGCTAGCAGCGCTTGGTACCGGCAGGCTGAAGGTACTGACCAGTTGCGCGCTCATTGGCGAAGGCGTGGACGTGCCAAGCGTCGGCGGCTGCATCCTGTTGCGACCTACGGCTAGCGAGAGCCTGCATCTGCAGATGATTGGCCGTTGCCTCAGGCCATCCGGCAGCAAGGTGGCTGTGGTGCTGGATCATGTCGGCAACACGCTGCGGCTTGGCCATCACCTGGAGCAGCGCGATTGGACGCTAGCCGGCATCAAGAAGCGTGACCGCGAGGCAGCACCATCGGTCAAGGTATGCCCGCAGTGCTTTGCCACCAGCGCCAGCGCTGCGCAGGTATGCAGCGAGTGCGGGCATGTGTTTGCACCGCAGGAGACCAGGGAGCTGAAGCAGGTTGATGGTGAGCTGCAGGAGATAGCGGCACGCACCAAACGCCGCGAGCAATCCAGTGCCCGCGACCTTGAATCCCTCCGCGAGCTAGCGCAGCAACGCGGCTACAAGCGCGGCTGGGCTGAGAGGGTGTACCAGGCTAGGCTGGCGAAACGACACGGCATTTAGGTGAGCGAGCAGCGGATACAGCAAGAGATCCGCATCGCCTGCAGCACTGGCGACACGCGACTGTTCCGCAATAACACCGGCACGCTCAAGGACCAGAATGGCAGACCTGTCACCTTCGGACTCGCCAAGGGCAGCGCAGACCTGATCGGCTACCGGAGCATCACCATCACGCCGGAGATGGTCGGCACCACGGTGGCGGTGTTCCTGTCCATTGAGGTCAAGACCCCAACCGGCAGGCTCAGGCCAGAGCAGCAGCAATGGCTTGATGCAGTCCAGGCTGCTGGTGGTATCGCTGGCGTGGCACGGTCGGTCGAGGATGCAATACGGTTGACAGAGGCGGCATAAGGTGTAGGATGACGGCACGCAGGCAACCGGCCTGCACCGCATTCCACCCGTGACCACAACACTCGCCTTACTGCTGGCACTGCTCCTACTGCCAGTCCTGATCCTGCTCTGGGCAACCGAGAGCACTGAGCAACGCGCACGCCGCTTACGCCGTAGCTACGGCTGGAGCCAGCAGCGCATTGCAAGCCACCTAGGCGTTACCCGCTATCGGGTACGGCTTGCGCTGGCGTAAAACTTACCCACATCATTCTATGGACGACTCTGACATCTATTGGACCTTTGTGACCGCCAGCAAGTATGCCGGCAGTTTCTACAAGGCATTGGCCCATGCTGGTCTTGCTGCTGACACCGGCAACAAACAACGACTGCTGACGGCATTTCCTGAGTTTGCCGCTACTTACGGCCCTGCCAGCCGCTTGCATCGCACCATGCGCGAAGGGGTAGCAGCATGACCACTAACGCTGAATACCATGCCGACCCAGCCATTAGCGCTAGTCACCTAAAGGAGGTAATGCGCAGCCCATATCATTACTGGGCGCGGTTTCTTGATCCGCATCGTTTACCGGTTGAACCAACTGCTGCCATGCGGTTTGGCACGTTGGTGCATTGCGCTGTGCTGGAGCCTAGCGAGCTAGAAGCCCGCTACGGCGTCTGCGGCCCACGCAACACCAAAGCAGGCAAGGAACAAGCCGAACAGATGGCTGCTGCTGGCATCGAAGCGGTCACAGCTAGTGACATGCTGACGGCCAACTGTATGGCTGATGCCGTACGCCGTCATCCTGCTGCATCCGCATTGCTGGCCCATGGCAAGGCTGAGCAGTCCTTCTGGTGGGATGACTTGCCAACTGGTCTGCGGTGTAAATGCCGCCCTGACTGGTACAGCGGCACCACCATTGTGGACCTCAAGACCTGTCAAGACGCATCGCCTGCAGCATTTGCCCGCAGTGTGGCCACATTTTCGTATCACGTCCAAGCGGCGCATTACCTAACAGGCCTGCACGGCGCTGGGCGTTTTGTGTTCATTGCAGTTGAAAAGACTGCACCGTACGCCGTTGCGGTGTACGAGCTGGACCATGCCGCTATGGCACTAGGGCGGACCATGCTCGATAATGCACTGGAGGTGATTGCCACCTGCAAGGCTGCTGACTCGTGGCCCGGCTACGGCGACACCTCAGTCCAAACGCTCAGCTTGCCCGGCTGGGCACTTAATGCCACCCAACCATCACCCATCGAGTTCTGATGTCAGCTATTACTCTCTGGACTCCAGAGCAAACGCAACTAATCAGTAGCACCATTGCGCCAGGTTGCAGCAATGATGAGCTGCGGCTGTTTGCCTACGCCTGCCAGCGCACTGGGCTTGACCCATTCAGCAAGCAGATTTACGCCATCAAGCGTGGCGGCAAGATGACCATTCAGGCCGGCATCGACGGCTTGCGTGCTATTGCGGAACGCACCGGACAACTGGACGGCAGCGAGACCTATTGGTGCGGTGAAGAAGGCGACTGGAAAGACGTATGGCTCTCCAGCAAGCCACCTGCAGCAGCCAAGACCGTTGTGCATCGCAAAGGCGCCACGCATCCATTTGTTGGTGTTGCCCGGTTTGCGGATTACAACGCCGGCCAAGGGCTGTGGTCCAAGATGCCTGCGGCGATGATTGCCAAGTGCAGCGAGGCTCTCAGCTTGCGCAAGGCATTCCCGGCTGACATGTCCGGCGTGTACAGCACCGACGAAATGGAACAAGCCGAGACCGTTACCGTCAAGGTAGACAGCAGTAAGACATTCACGGCTGGTAAGGCTGCCATTGCGAAAGCCAAGAGCCTGCATGACCTTGAAGACCTGCAACCGCGTATGGCGAAACGGCTAGAGGCTGGTGAGATTAGCCAAGAGCAACACGACCAACTTTTGCAACTGATGCTGGAAAAAGAGAATGAGTTATCTGACAACTGAACAGTTAGCTGAACGTTGGGGCCTTAAGCCGTCCAGCATTAAGTCTCAACGATTACGCGGTCAAGGGCCTAGCTATTACACGGTCCCTCGTCTAGCATTACCACTTGGCGAGCCTCGTGTCAGATATAACCTGGCTGACGTGCTCGCCTTTGAAGCAACCCATTCCATTACACCAGTCAACCCATGAGTTTGTATGCTTCCGGCATCGTGCGCATTATTAGCGAGCCGCAGATTCGTTTTTTTGATTCCGGTACTTGTGTTTGCAACTTTGGTGCAGGCATTCAAGAAGGTAAGGACAAAGACGGCAACTACATCAACAATGCCATTGATGTAGAAGTCTGGGGTAAAGGCGGTCAAATGATTGCTGACAACTGCAAAAAAGGTGACAGCATCATGGTTATTGGTGGCATCCGCCGTCAGGACTGGCAAGACAAGGAAACCGGTGCTAAACGCTCCAAACATGTGCTTAATGTCACTCGGTTTGAGTACCTGCCGCGTACTGCTGCTGCTGCGGAGGCTGCATTCTGATGACTGACCAACCCATCACTCCACCGCCGGAGCTTCTAGCAAGGTGGGAAGAAGATTGGCATCACGCCAAGGTCAAGCATGTTCAGCTTGAGGATCACATGGCCACCCAAGCCGCTCGCTGGGGTGCTGACCCTGACTGACCTCTCCCCCGCCGCGCAAGCGGTGCTGGATGCGTTCCTCTGCTCGCTAGGCGAAGAGCCAATGCTTGGGTGGGATTACGGGCGCGATCTCGCCGCCGCTCTTCGCGCTGCTGCGCATCAGGTGGTGCCAGTGCCTATTAAAGCTAAGACACCTGAAGAACACTGGGCACTCCTAGGTGTCAAGAACAAGCTGCTTGCCATCGCTGATGAGCTGGAGAATGTCAATGCTTAACGACATGACCCGTTGCCATGGCATCGACTGCCACCAGAAGCACCAATGTGCTAGGCACACAGCACCTGTGCCTGACAACACGTTGCTGTCATGGGCGTCAAACTTGAACCCTAAGCGGGCGCATCTTTGCGCCCATTTTATGATGTTAAGTAGTGCAGCCACCCTAAAAGATGCCTGCTGTTCAAACACCATGTCCCAAATGTGATAGCCATTGCACTTATGTCGTCTTAACACGCATTGACCGTGATGGTATCATCATCCGCCGCCGTAAATGCAACAGTTGCGGCCATCGGTGGTATACCAGCCAGCAACCTGAAACCTTAATCACCAAGTACCAAGCCAGTGATTTTATCTGACACCGAAATCCATGACTTGATCCAATCAGGCATGGTGCGGCATTGCCAGCCAGAACAAATCAATCCAGCCAGCCTTGACCTGCGGTTAGGCAATCTCATCATGCTGGAATCAGTCCAAGGGCATCAGATGATTCCGCTGGACATCAGTGGCTATACGGTTGACCATCCGTATGAGCTAGTGCCAGGGCAGTTCATCCTTGCGCAGACAGTTGAGGTATTCAACATGCCTGAAGACATTGCAGGTCTGTTCTTCCTGAAGTCAAGCCGTGCGCGTGAGGGCTATGAGAATCTCCATGCCGGATACGCCGACCCAGGATGGCACGGTAGCGCCTTGACGCTTGAGCTAAAGAATGCACGGCAGCTTCAACCGCTGCCGATTTATCCAGGGCTCAAGATTGGTCAGATGGTGTTTTTCCGCATGAGTGCTAAGCCAGCGCTTAGCTACGCGCAGGTGGGCCACTACAACAATGACAAGCTAGTCGCTGCCTCTAAGCAGTTCCTCAGCCGCAGCCAGGTGCCACGGCTGCACGCTGCATGAACGCATGGACTCACCTATCAGCCACTTAATCTGCGACCGTTGTCTGGCTTCTTGTTCAGCTAGCAGCAGTGCAAACTCCAACAGTGCGTTCCAATCTTTTGCTGCATGTAACTGGCGCAACATTTTAGCATTGGCAGCACCGTGGAATTGTGCTTCCATTGTATGAACCAGCGGATTCATCATGGTTGACAGCGTAAAAGACTACTTGAATAGTATTGCCAAATATCCACTGCTGACACCGCAACAAGAGATACAACTTGGCAGACGTGTTGCCAAATGGCAAGAGCTGAAACAAGCTGGGCGACCTTTAACCAGTGATGAAAAACGCGAATTTCGTAGCGGCGAACGCGCTCGGCAGCGGTTTATTCAGTCCAACTTGCAGCTTGTGGTGCATGTAGCCCGTAAATATCAAAAGCGCACGGTATCGCTTGAACTAATGGACCTAATTCAAGAAGGCAACATCGGACTTACTAGAGCCGTAGAGCTATTTGACCCATCACGCGGCTACAAGTTTTCAACTTATGCCTACTGGTGGATTCGCCAAAGCATCACCCGGTCACTGCTGCAGCATGATGCAATGATTCGTTTGCCGATTGGTTTGCATGAGATGTTATATCGCATCAACCGGACAGCGCAAAATCTAAGCCATGATTTAGGTCGTCAGCCAAGCATTGTTGAAATTGCAAACGCCTGTGATATTGAACCAGGGAAAGTATCGCAGATATTAAAGCAGGCATACCGTGTTACAAGCCTAGACCAAAAGATACATGATATGGAAAACGGGTCAATTTTTGATGTAGTCGCAGACCCGTCTAGTTTGCAGCAAGACTATGAAGCAAGTCAAGAAATCATTCAGATGCAAGAATACATGGACAAATACATTGACGGCCAAGCGCAACAGATATTAAAGGCCAGAAGCCTTGATAAACCTATCCCTTGGGCTGAAATGGAACAACGCATGGGCATCAAACGCAATAGGTTGCAGAACATGGAGCAACGCGCCCTAAACCGGCTGCGTATGCTGATGAGCAACCCGCTGAAGGATACCCCACTTGGAACCAACGATATACAAAATAAATGACATGTATCGCGTCTGCCTAAATGGCATGTGCATGGAACACAGGCAAGCATGGCAAGCACTTATTTTTTATCATCAAATGTTAAATCAGTCAACCAGCCCTGAATCTTTAGAACGCGCTCTTCAGACCAATACTCTTGACGAGTAAACCATTCCTGCCAATCCTCGCTGCCTTTTTTACGGTTGCAAACGCGGCACGCTGGTACAAGATTGCAAGCAACTGTAGCGCCACCTTTATGTCGTGGCTTGACGTGGTCTAACGTATCAGCCGGCGCACCGCAATATGCGCAGGTGTGGCCCCATGCTTCAAATATCTGTTTTCTGAATAAATGCTTGGCATTGCGTTTCGGGATAAGATTGGAGCCATCAATCAAATGATCCACGCAGTTCCGGAATAGGTAATACCTGAACCGTGAGGCCCAGTACATGGTCGTTGGACGGCGCTAACTCAGTAAGTCGCGCAACGAAATCATCTGATACCTCTTCCGAGTCTTCACCTTCAGATTCCACAACGATGGTGTATTCAATCTCTAGGACATACTGCCTCATACGGTTGGCCTGCAGGAGATGTCAACACCGCCTCGTCTGCGTGGTTGAAGCGTCAACCACAACCCGCCAAGGCTTTTAGGCATCACGATGCGTTCAATCGCCCAGCCGCCAGTGCCGCCAAACTCCTGCTTGTACGTGCCGGTTTGTAGATGCCAGCGTTGTTCAATCCATGCTTTGCCAATTTCATTGATGCGATAGCACGGATGTGCCACCATGCTACGTTCATGGTTGTGACCGTTTAGCACGATGTCTGCATCAGGTGCAATCTGCGAATAGCGACCGCCGCCCATGGTGCCTTTGGTGACGATGCCGCCCCATGCGCCGTGGTGAAAGAACAACATGCACCGCCTAACGCCGCCACCGGCAGCGCATTCAAACACAAAGCGCACAAAGCCTTGATAGCCCATGTGCTCAGTTACTGCGCCATCGTTGCGCATTAACCGGACCACGTTTTCTAGCGGGTCAATTTCTTGGTTGCTCAGGACAGCAGTTTCGTGGTTGCCGTCGCCCATCAGCAAGATCATGTCGCCGTATGGCTTCAGTAAGTCGGCTGATTCACGAAATACCAAGTCAAAATAGTTTCCACCAAGGTGCTCAGGGCGGATGTCACCTTTACTGCCACGCCTATCTTTTTTGCCTTGCATCAGGCACATTACATCACCAAAGAACAATGCCTTGCCATCAATGGCGCGGCATTCGTCAAGGTGCCGTATCAGTAATTTGCGGTCACATTTGGGATTATCCAAATGGATGTCGGATGCCAGCAGGAAAGTTGCGGAATCCCTAAAGCTGTTATATGGTATGCGAACTTCCAATAGCTCTGGCGTCAGCCGTGTTGCTGTTATCGCCATGCCGTTGGTAGCGGCTTACACAACAGTCTAATAGGGCCAAGTGAGACGCGGTTTGCCAGCACGCATTCCTGTGTGGATGAACCCCTTGGGAGCACCTAGACCAGTGCTGTAGGGCCAGTGCTTAACACACCAGTCTTGCAGCTTGTAGATGTCAACGCCTTCGATGTACCAGTCCACAGCTCCCACGTTTGGCACGTTGAATAGGTGCTCGCTGCTGCTAGCGCCGCCAACAGAGCGGTTGATGGCTGCTGGCCTGTAGCCAGATGTGATAATGACCGGCTTGCCGCCAAATGCTGCGCGTGCTCGCTCAAGGAACGCCGCCAGTTCGGCAGCGGTGTCCACTTGGTGCTGGTGGTCAAAACGCCGAGCCTCTTGACCTAGTGCAAACTCACCGAGCTGGATGTGTGGCGTGATGCGTGCGCTGAATGGGCTATTGGGCGATAGCTTGGCTGGTCCCTGCTGCTGGTTTGGCAGACCCCACAGGCGGCCTTCTGCTTGCCGGCGACGCAGCAAACCTGCCTCAACGTTAGTGCCAGGGTTGCAATACAGCAGCAGTGCCTCAGGCATCTGCGACCACTCCTTAGCCTTTAGCCGTTTGCTGATGGTCTCAAAGCCAGCGGCGCCATAGAACCCACTGCCGAGGTTGTACGCGAAGCTAATCAAAGCGCATTGCTTGTCTACCGACATGGCATTCCAGTACGGCACCGTGCTGCGGAGTTTGTCGGCAATCCGCTCAATCTCCATGTCGAGAAGACGGTTGGCATCGACAATGGTGATTTTGTCACCGCGTTGCACCTTGCGACCATCGCTGTATCTGGTGGTGCCATAGCCGATGGTCCACGGGTCACCACCGCTTAACGGGTCGGGGTAAGCCGACAGGTGGCAACCTTCAAACTCGCGGATAAGTTTTGATGCCGCGTCATAACTGTGCAGCTTGCCGCCTGCCTGCCATGTCTTGTACCACGGCTGGTCCTTATTAAATAACTCTGGCGCAACCTTTAACAGCTCTGCTTCAAGCTCAGATACAGCCGCCATTTGATGTGGCGTGCCGTGCTTGTAGTACCGGAACAGGTCGTTCAGTCTGACCATGGTGATTTAATTTCCATTGCACCGCCCAGCAAGCGGCTGTCTCCAGTTTGAATGGTATCGTCTACCGGATGATGCGTAATCACTGGCTCAGGCTCAGCAGGCTGCGCCGCGTGCCAATCAGCTTCGGCTTGGTCCAGCTTTGCTGGCAAGGTCAGTTCAAACCACCAACGCCGCCAGCCAAGCTCTAGCGCTTTTTTACTTTCAGCAGATTGAGAATCTGAAAGACCAGTTGGATGATGCCGTTGCTTTTGAGCGGCGACATGGCAATCAGCTCGCTAGCGGCAGCAACAATAATCCAAAAAGCAGGATGGCTCAAAAAGTCCACGGTCAATAGTGTGAGGGACGTGCCTCCAGCGTAGCTACCCTTTGCTCCACGCCATTAAGACGAGTAAAAGTTTCCTTGCGGTCTTCCTTGATGTCAGTATGCAGCACCTCAAGCTGTGTGGCGATGTGCTCTACGGCTGCGGTCAGCCTGATGACAGCATCGCGGGCCTCATCGTTACGCTTGCTAAAACCCATCGCGCCCATGGCGGCCACGGAGATCGACGCTCCAGCAATAGCAGCGATGACCTCTACCATGTATCCAGTTTAGCCTTTGCCTTGACCGCGTAGTAGCTTG
>Ga0172372_10004606_pt1 | contig 19518 bp, 17 predicted proteins | sample LakKiv5m_2_FD_114544 | JGI IMG/M metagenome (GOLD analysis project Ga0172372, IMG submission 114544) | Freshwater microbial communities from Kabuno Bay, South-Kivu, Congo - kab_092012_9.5m | ecosystem: Environmental > Aquatic > Freshwater > Lake | place: Democratic Republic of the Congo...
CATTCAAGCTGGCGCAAGGCATGCTCCAATTCATCCTCAAGCCCCAAAAATGCAATTTATTGAACAAAATAAACGAGCCTTTCAAGCCAATAAGGAACATTTATATCGCAGATTATCGGTGCGGGAATGCGCACGAATTCAAAGTTTTCCAGATGATTTTATTTTCAAATATAAAAATGTTGGCGATGGTTATAAAATGATCGGCAATGCGGTAGCTGTTGATTTTGCCAAGGCAATCGCTTGCAAAATTTACGAAGATATTTCGATATAATCAAACTTCCTTTAAAATTTCTAAATAAATTTTTTGTAAATTTTCGATTTCAGAAATTAAAGAAAATTCATCAATTTTATGAGCAGTTTCATTGACTAAACCAATTTCAACAACTTCGGCGTAATCCTTGATAAATCTGGCGTCAGAGGTGCCTCCGGTAGTTCCTAGGGTTGGAATTTTACCAAGAATTTTGTGCGAAGATTCTTGGACAATTTTGGCCAATTCTTTTGGTTCACTCAAAAAAGATTCTCCACTCAAACGATATTCAATTTTATATTTTGCGCTAAAAGCACCACTATTACCAACGGTTTTTTGGCAAGCATATTCAACAAAATTAATAATATCTTGGGCTTTATGAGAATCGTTAAATCGCACATTAAACGCACATTCAGCATGATTTGGGATAACATTTGAGCCAAGATTTTGCGAAGATATATGCGTGAATTCAAGATTACTTGCGTCAAAAAATTTAGTACCGTTATCCAATTTTTGATCTTTCAAAATTTTACATAGATTTATTAAAGAGGTAATTGGATTTAGGGCGACATCGGGGTAAGCAACATGACCTTGCTTGCCATCAATTTTAATTTTGAATCCAATTGAGCCACGACGACCAATTTTAACCATTTCACCGAGTGTAGTCGGGTTGGTCGGCTCGCCAACAAGACAATAGGTAATTGGTAGACTTTGCTTTTCCATCCAATTCAAAACTTTTTTGGTTCCGTTTATGCTGTCACTTTCTTCATCATTGGTGATTAAAAAACCAATACCAAAATCAGGATTTGGATTTAATTCTAAAAACTCAGCAACTGCCGAGATAAAGCATGCGATAGCGCATTTCATATCGGAGGCGCCTCGGCCATAAAGCTTATCGCCTTCGATTTTTGCCTCAAAAGGATCAAATTTCCATGCGCTACGGTCACCCTCTTTTACAACATCGGTATGGCCGGCAAAATAAATGGTTTTATCGGATTTTTTTGGGTTAAAAATGGCGTGAAGATTATTCACCGCGTATGAATCATCGCCATCAAATTCAATAATTTGACACTCGAAGCCCATATTTTGAAGGAGATTTTTTGTTAATTCCAAAACCTCGGGGTTATTACCGCTGTAGGATGGAATACGTATTAATTGTTGCGAAAGGTCAATCGGAGAGATTTTCATAATTTGGACGAGAGTTAAACAGAATTTATGATTTAAAGCTTTTAACAGACCAAATCAGTGCTATAACCCAGCCAATTAAAGTCCAACCTAAAAGAAAGTTTAAGACAAATATTGCGGTTGAGTCCTTATGTTTGCGTGAAAGAGAAACTATAAAAGGCAGAAAGTAAGCTAAAAATATTAGTATTATGTAGAATAAGGTCATTGGTATTAATTAAGATATTATTAAAATAGTAAAAATAATTTTAAAACTCGGTCAAAGCTGTTATATGTCTAGAACCAATCTTCTTGGATCTTCAAGTAATTCTTTGATACGAACTAAAAAAGTAACCGCCTCTTTGCCGTCAATGATTCGATGGTCATAAGAAAGGGCCAAATACATCATTGGACGTATTTTTATTTCCCCATTTACAACCATTGCACGCTCTTGAATTTTATGCATACCTAAAATTCCAGATTGCGGAGGATTGATAATTGGAGTTGACATAAGCGAGCCATAAACCCCACCATTTGAAATAGTGAAAGTTGCACCCGCTAAATCTGGTAAAGTAAGTTTACCATCGCGAGCTTTTGTGCCAAGCTCAGCAATCCCTTTTTCGATTTGCGCAAGATTAAGTTTATCTGCATCACGCAAAACCGGAACTACTAAACCTTGAGGCGATCCAACCGCCACACCAATATCATAAAAGTTTTTGTATATTATGTCGGTTCCGTCAATTTCGGCATTAACTGCTGGAATTTCTTTTAAAGCTTGAATTGAAGCTTTTACAAAAAAAGACATGAAACCCAATTTGACGCCGTGCTTTTTTTCAAAAACATCTTTGTATTCGGTGCGAAGAGCCATAACACCAGACATATCGACCTCATTGAAAGTGGTCAATATCGCCGCAGTGTTTTGTGATTCTTTGAGTCTTTCAGCAATTTTTTGACGAAGCTTAGACATTTTTACACGCTCAGTTGGTTTAGAATTTGAAACAACTGAGAGATTGGTTTGATTAGGATTGGTAATAGTATTTAAGACATCACCCTTGGTTACGCGACCATCTTTGCCCGAACCCGAAATTTGCGACGTATCAATGTTATGTTCGGTGGCAAGTTTTTTTGGCGCTGGCGAAAGTGAGTGCGAGGAAGTAGCTTGAGAAGAAATTGTAACTTGAGGCTGAAGCTGTGCTGGAACCGACGCCTTGACTCCAACAGATGCGCCTTCTTGCATAATGGCAACCAAATCTCCAACCTTGACGCTATCGCCCTCTTTTACTTTTAATTCAGAAATTACACCATTTTTTGGAGCATTAACCTCGAGAGTTACTTTGTCAGTTTCAAGCTCTAAAATCAATTCATCAGCCTTTACAGCGTCACCAACTTTTTTGTGAAGTTTGGCAATTGAAGCCTCGGACACAGATTCGCCCAAAGCTGGGACTTTAATTTCAATGGTCATAATTTGATTAAAAATTGTGAGATTTGTTGTTTTGTTTGATGGCGGGCGATTCTATTAACGATAAAAAATTCGTCAATCATTTTTTAAGAGATTTTCTAATAATAAATATCAATAATTTTGATGTTTAATTTTTGATTTTATCGAAGAGCAAAATTTGTAATTTCGAAAAATATTTAAAATTGAAATTCTCTTGTCTCGATCAAACAAGAGCAAAATAATTATGTTTTAGATTTTTTGACTAAGTGCTCATATGGTCTCATATAGGTTTATGTAGGTTTCAGCACTTCGGTTTGCTCAAGAACTTAAAAAAATCTGAATTTTGGCAATTAGATTTTTGCTTACGATAAAGCTTGATCAATCAAAACTTTTTGCTCGCGCGCATGATATGAACCATAACCAGTTGCGGGAGAGGCAGAAGCAATACGCCCAACATATTTTGGTCGAGAATTTTTATGTTTAATCGTAATTAAAATTTCTTCGATTAAATCATCAACAAACTTCCATGCGCCCATATTTTTTGGCTCTTCTTGGCACCAAATAATTTCGGCATTTTTATATTTTTTAAGTTCCAAACCCAATTCTTGAGAAGGAAATGGATAAAGTTGCTCAAGGCGAATTAAAGCAATATCGTTGATTTTTTTGGCTTCACGAGCTTCAAACAAATCGTAGTAAACCTTACCTGAACATAATACCACTTTTTTGATTTTATCATCAGAAAGCAATTTTTGAGATTCGGGGATAATGGTTTTGAAATTTTCTTGCGTAAATTCACTCAAATTTGAAACAGCTAATTTATGTCGCAACAAAGATTTTGGCGACATTACTACCAACGGTTTACGATCTTGACCACGAATTTGACGACGCAAAGCATGGAAAAAGTTGGCCGGATTGGTAATATTTACAACGCGCAAATTATTATCAGCGCATGCTTGTAAGTAGCGCTCAAGTCGAGCTGAAGAATGTTCCGGACCTTGACCTTCAAAACCATGCGGTAAAAGCATAACTAAGCCCGATTTACGAAGCCATTTCACTTCAGATGAAGCGACGAATTGATCAAAAATAATTTGAGCACCATTTGCAAAATCGCCAAACTGCGCCTCCCAGATTGTTAAAATGTCTGGCGCTGAAAGCGAATATCCATATTCAAAGCCCATAACACCGTATTCTGAAAGGACTGAATCATATACTTCAAAATGAGCTTCATGCGAGATTGGCGCAAAAATATTGTGTCTTTGCCCAGTTTTAGCGTCGTGCAATATCGAATGGCGATGCGAAAAAGTGCCCCTACCGGCATCTTGGCCAGTAATTCTAACGGCTTTACCTTCGGCAATTAGTGACGCAAAAGCTAAGCTTTCGGCAGTTCCCCAATCTATATCTTTGCCATCTTCGACTACTTGTTTTTTAGCTTCAAGTTGGCGTAAAATTTTTGGATTTACATTAAAACCTTGCGGAATTGAGGTAATTTTGGCGATTAAATCTTTAAGAATTTTGTCACTAACTGCAGTTTTAGGAATTGAACTATCGCCATCTTTAATATTTTGCCACTCACCTTTTAACCAATCTGGCTCAAGGGCTTTGTAAGAAGAGGCTTGATTAAATTCATGATTTAGATGAGCCTCAAAATCAGCCACCATTTTGTCATATTCGGCTTGCGAAATTGTTGATTCGTTAAGCAATTTTTGTGAATAAATTTTTTCTAAAGATGGATGATCTTTGATTTTTGAATACATGATCGGCTGAGTGTAAAGCGGTTCATCGCCTTCATTATGTCCGTATTTGCGATAACAAACCACATCGAGAACGACATCTTTTTTGAAGATTTGGCGATATTGGCTTATAAGGCCCGCAATCTTGACCACCGCTTCAACATCATCGCCATTAACATGAAAAATTGGTGCATCAATGGATTTTGCTAAATCAGAAGCGTATTGAGTGCTTCTGGAGTCAGTTGGGTTTGCCGTAAAACCAATTTGATTATTGATAATAATATGAATTACCCCACCAGTATCATAGCCCGCGGTACCGTTCATAACCAAACTTTCAGCCACCGAACCTTGACCAGCAAAGGCCGCATCGCCATGAATTAACAAAGCCAAAGCTTGAGTTCTAGAAGCATCACCAAGCAAATCCTGAGTTGCCCTGACTCTGCCAGCAACCACAACGTTAACGGCTTCAAGGTGCGAAGGATTGAAGGCTAAGGATAAATCTATATTTTTACCATCGATATTGCGAGTTGAGGAATAACCCATGTGATATTTAACATCGCCAGATTTAGTTATATTTTCGGGAATACTTGGAGTTCCTTGAAATTCGGCAACCAAGCGATGATAAGGCTTGCCCAACACGCCCGTAAGAGTATTTAGCCTTCCACGATGCGCCATACCAATAATGATTTTTTTGACACCACTGCGGGCAGATTCTTGAATAATTTTTTCAACCGCACAAATAGAGGCTTCTCCACCTTCAATCGAGAATCTTTTGGCACCTGGAAAGCGTTTATGCAAAAATTGTTCAAAGCGTTCAGAGCGAATAATTTCTTGTAAAACTTTATGCTTTTCTGCTTTAGAAAGCTCGGTAAAGGCAATACTCTCGACTTGGTTTGCAAACCATTCTTTTTGCTTTAAATCGCCGATATGCTCAAATTCACAACCAACCGAGTTACAATAGATATGGTTAAGATTTGCGACAAGTTGCGACAATTTGGTTTTTTGACCGTTGAAGTTAAGTTCTTTTTCGAGATCGGAACTATCGATGTCATTATTTTTTAAATCTATTTCGTGGACATATTGAGGTGAAATCAAACCCAGAGGATCAAGATTTGAAGCCAGATGTCCAAATCTTCGATAATTGGCAATTAAAATTTTTAAACGCACCTCAAGATCTTTTGAGGCAATTAAATTGGTGGTCTTACCATCTTTTTTGGCGATTTCTTTAGGAGAATTTGAAGAAATATCAAAATCTGTTGAACCAATAACCTTAAGATTGCGCTTGCCCCATGATGGCCCGTTATAATCGGCTAAAATTGATTTTATTTCATCGTGATTTTGTGCAAAAAATTCTGCCCAAGAAGAATCAACCGCTTGAGGATTTTGTAAATATTTTTGGTAAAGCTCGTTAATGAAAACAATATTGGCACTAAAAAGCTGTGAAGAATTGTTGGGTTGTTGCAACATATTAAAATTTTTTGAGAGTTTTATAAAGTGAGTGGCGATTTTAATATCTCAAAAACTAATTGCAATAAACTAAAATCAACTCCACTTTTATAATCAGAATTACTCCCAAAAGAACTTGACTAAGATATAATTAGAATAAAACACTCATTAAGGTCACAAAAATTTTTAAAAATCGATGGCTAAAAGAGATAAGTATTACTGAGGAAGTTTTAATGAAATTGTAGATTCTTGCGAGAATTAATTAATTTGCCAAATCAAGCATTTGGTAGCGGAGGAGGGGATCGAACCCCCGACACGCGGATTATGATCCCGCTGCTCTACCAACTGAGCTACCCCGCCAAAAATTGTCGAAAAAATTATATTTACGAAAATTATTTATAAATCTAAATCACAAGTTGAAGAATTAAATTTATTTGGTCATCACAATAAATTCTGGCTTACAAAAATTCAAATATTTTCTTTTCGACAATTTTTTATGAATTAACAAATATTTAAGATAAATAGCGATTATTGGCGGATTATTGAATTTGTAGGCAAAAAGTAGAATTTTGTTATTAATAATTTTAGTGCTAAATAGATACTACTTAACAGTTTTTGTTATTTTATAAATAATTATACTAACTAAATATTTATTTTACTGTTTGTGTGATTTTATAATTTTTATTTAATGATTATAGTTTTGTACTAAATTAAAACAATTTATAAAGACTTATATTTTATATTATTATTTATTTAGATTTATTATTAACTATATTTAATTTTTATTTGTAATTTTATTAATCTTAATTTTCAAATATATGGAACTAAAATCAAAAAACTTAACTATTTCAATGCCATCTGATTTATTCTATTCCCTAGAAAAATCAGCTTCTGCACTTGATAGAAGCAAAAATTATCTGGTTAGAAAATCTTTGGAATTGTTCTTGATAAATAACAAATTTTATCAAAAACCTGTTAAAAAAATTAATGCCGTTAGAACTCGCAAAAAAAGAAAAGTTTTGGCAGGATTAGCTCAAGCTTAATAAATGGACACCAAAATTAATTATAAAACATATATTATACACCACAAAAACCCACTCATCTAAATTATATCAACAAAAGTTTTTCGAATTTCTTGATTTGATCTCTTAGAATTGCCGCTCTTTCAAAATCTAAGTTAGTAGCGCATTCAAGCATTTCTTTCTTCATTTTTTCTATATCTTCGAAACTAATTTTTTGACGCTTTAAATCTTCATCGTTTTTCTTAGAATATAAATTCTCGAGAGCCGAGGTAATAGGTTTTTGGGTAGTTTTAGGCGTAATGTTATGTTTTTGATTATACTCGATTTGAATATTGCGTCTCCGCGCAGTCTCAGCCAGAGCTTTGATTATGGATTTAGTTTCTTTATCGGCGTATAAAATCACTTTACTTTCCGAATTTCGGGCAGCTCGACCGATAGTCTGAATCAAAGAAGTTTCATTGCGTAAAAAACCTTCTTTATCAGCGTCTAAAATCGCTACCAAGGCGCATTCAGGAATATCCAAACCTTCGCGAAGCAAATTAACCCCAACCAAACAATCATGTTTTCCTAGACGCAAATTTTGAATAATCTCGATTCTATCAAGAGTATCAACATCGGAGTGCATATAAACTACATTAATCCCCATATCTAAAAAATAATCGGTAAGATCTTCAGCCATTTTTTTGGTTAAAGTAGTTACTAAAGTTCTAAATCCTCGATCTCTGACCATTTTAACCTCTTCAAGCAAATCTGCGACCTGATTTTTAGCACTTCGAATTTCGCACACCGGATCAAGCAAACCCGTAGGGCGAATAATTTGTTCGACCACTCTACCCTCAGATTTTTGCAATTCATAACCGCTTGGAGTTGCAGAAACATAAATGGTTTGAGGTTTAAAACCCTCCCATTCACTGAATTTTAGCGGACGATTATCAAGCGCGCTCGGCAAACGAAAGCCATGCTCAACTAAAACAGATTTACGAGCATAATCACCTTTTGACATGCCATCAATTTGTGGAACCGAAACATGACTTTCGTCAACGAATAGAAGGGCGTCTTGCGGTAAATATTCAAATAAAGTTGGTGGCGGAAATCCTGCATCGCGACCCGTTAAATAGCGCGAATAATTTTCAATACCTTTGCAACTCCCAAGCGAAACCATTAACTCCATATCGTATGTGGTGCGCTGGTTAAGTCTTTGCATTTCAACGATTTTTCCGGCCTTTTCGAGTTCAATAAGTCTTTTATTTAGATCGTCTTTAATCGTAGTTAGGGCTTTTTGCACAACATCTGCCGGAGCTACATAATGCGATGATGGATAAATAGCGATTTTAGAAATTTTGCTAAAAATTTCTCCTGTAAGCGGATCAAATTCACTAATTTCATCAATTTCATCACCAAACATTGAAATACGCCAAGCGCGATCATCAAGATGCGAGGGAAAAACATCAATTACATCGCCCTGCACTCGAAAATTGCATCTTTCGAAATCAAAATCACTTCGAGTATATTGCATATCAATAAGTCTCATTATGAGTTTTTGGCGATTAATTTCTTGTCCAATATCTAAGCGCAAAACCATATTTGAATAATATTGAGGAGAACCAATACCATAAATACAAGATACCGAAGCAACGATAATAGTATCGCGACGCTCAAACAAAGCGCGTGTGGCATTATGTCTCAATCTGTCAATTTGCTCATTAATTGAGCTATCTTTTTCGATAAAAGTATCGGTCTTTGCAACATAAGCTTCGGGCTGATAATAATCGTAAAAAGATACAAAATATCCAATTTCATTATTTGGAAAAAATTCTTTCATCTCACCATAAAGTTGAGCTGCCAAAGTTTTATTGTGAGCCATTATGAGAGTTGGTCTTTGGGTTTTTTCAATAATATTGGCCATGGTAAAAGTTTTGCCAGAACCAGTGATTCCAAGCAAAACCTGATCTGATTTTTTAGCGTTCAAACCATCAATCAAAGCTTTTATAGCCTTAGGTTGATCGCCAGCAGGATGATATTTGGAGTGAATTTTAAATTTATTATTTTCCACAAAATTTATTAATTATTTAATCAAATAAAATATTATATTTAATTTCATTTAAGTATTAAACAAAAAATTATTAACACCTCGCAAGGCAACAAAAATAAGATTTAAACAACAATTTTTGTAGAACATTTTTGTTGCCATTTTTTTTTCAAATCATAATCTAATTTCAGATTTTCCTCCAACAAAATATTCAAAATTATGACTGATTTAAATCGCCTAGTTTCAGGCTACAGATCCTTTAAAGCCACCGTTTTTGAAAGAGAAAGAGACATAATTCGCCATCTAATTGAGCAAAAACAAAAGCCCTCTACGCTCGTTATTTCATCATGCGACTTACCAATATCACCTTCAGAAATTTTTTCTGCTAACCCCGGAGAATTCTTCATTCTTAACAACATTGGAGGAATGGTTCCGAAATACAAAACTGAAGGCATTAGCGGGATTTTATCGGCCCTTGAATATGGCGTCGTTAATCTTGAAGTTGAAACTATTTTAGTTCTTAATAACGCTAAATGCACCAGCACTAAACTCATTATGTCTGACGATTTTGTAGCCTTCAAAAGTAAAATGTCCGATACTATGAAAACTTGGCTTTCAATTGCCTCAGAAGCACGCGATGTTGTTAAAAAACAATTAAAAGATAAATCCATCGAAGAACAAGAATCAGCTTTCGAAAAAGAAACTTTGGTAATTTCGCTCAACAATCTTCTTTCTTATCCTTACATCAAAGAGAGGATCTCAAAAAATAAAATCAAAATTTTAGGTTGGCAATTCGACATTGAAACTGGCACAATATCAGCTTTCAATCCTCAAAGCGCAACGTTTGAAATTATCAGCTAATTTTTAATAATTTTTAAAATATTGTCGCGATAAAAATTATTTGAAAGTGCACTTTGACTTGGATTTTGCTCAATAAACAAATATTTTTTCAAAAAAAACCCGCTCAAATTTAGGCCATCTATCAATTGAGAATCTTCAAAAACATTATTAGATTCATCAATCAAAAATTCGGGCAATCGCAAAAGTTTTTGCGCATATTTTTCACCGGCTTCTCGCGACACCGCGTGCGCTGATTTTGGCGAAACAAAGGCCAAATTCACGCGCGAATTCGTGACTACACAGCACGAAAAATCCACACCATATCCCAAACATTCTAAAATTATCAACTCGAGCTTAATAAATTCAGCAATTATTTGCGAATCATCGTAGGCAATTAATGCTAAATTATTTAAGAAATTTTCAAATTTTGTGTACAAAAAATGAAACGGCTCTTTCTCTAAAAAATAATTATCAATAATTGATATTATTGATTTGGCGCAGTTCGTTCGCAACTTATTAAAAATAAATTTTGAACAATTATTTTCGATTAAATCAAAGTTAGTAAAAGTACCCAAACTATCCTCGATTCGCGAATTATGATCAAAAGAAATTATGTTGCCGATTTGAAAAATATTAGCATTTTTTTTAGAACTTAAAAACTTCACAAAGCCACGACACACGCCACGTTCTTTACTAAAAATTTTAACAATCGAAGATTTCTCGCCATATTTTTTTATATCAATAACGATTCCGCAATCTGAATATTTCATGACACTAAAAAATTGTTAGCAATTTCGTTTGCTTGAAGCGAATTATCGCAAAAATTAATTTCGTCGAATTGATGACGAAACCAAGTAAGTTGCCTTTTGGCATAATTACGGGTTTTTTGTGATGCCAATTTTTTCATCTCAAATTTGTTAATATCGCCAATTAAAAAACTCACTATTTCATGAAAGCCAAGGGTTTTAGCAATTGAAAAATTATGAAAATCTGGACATTTTTGAATAAAATTTTTGACTTCTTCAATCGCGCCATCTTGAAGCATTTTTTCAAACCTAGCATTACAATTTTGGTAAATTTTGTCGCGCGATGGATTCAAATTTAAGTGAATAAATTGCTGATTTTCTAAAGCTTTTTTTGGCGGCTGTTGTTGAAAAAATTCAATCTTTTTGCCGGTTTGTAAAAAAACTTCGCAAGCGCGCAATAATTTTTGTTTATCAATAATTTTTGTATTACCAAAATTTTCTTGAAATTTTTCATGTCCAATTTCTGCATATAAATTTTGCGCTTGAAGACGAAATTTTTCGTCAATCTCAGGAATTTCGCTAATACCGTTTATGAGTCTTGAGATATACATGCCATTGCCACCAACGATGATTGGAATTTTGTTTTCTTGTTGAATTTTTTTTACAATTTCGGCAACCATTTTTAACCAAATTCCTACTGAGATTTTTTGTTGAGCAGAAAAAATTCCGTAAAGATAATGGTTGATTTGGCTTTGTTGCTCTTGAGTCGGTTGCGCCGATAAAATTGGTAAATCTTGATAAATTTGCAAAGCATCGGCATTGATTATAGCGCCATTATTTTGTTGCGCTAATTTTATAGCCAAATTTGATTTTCCTGAAGCGGTGGCGCCCGAAATGATGATAATTTTTTTGGTCGAATCCAAATTAATTTTGGGCATTTTTTAACAAATTATACAAATCTTTTATATCATTAGGAAGGTCAATTTCTAGAGCAATTTCTAGGCTAGAAATAGGATGAATGAACTTTATTTTATAAGAATGTAACGCTTGTCGATTAAAGTTTTGTAAAAAATTTTTTAACTCCAAAGAGCAATTTTTCGGAGTCATTTTTTGGCAAGAATTATAAAGTTGATCGCCAATAATTGAATGCTTGATTGACTCAAGATGGGCGCGAATTTGGTGAGTTCTTCCAGTTTCAAGGCTGCATTCCACTAAGCTCGCAAAACCCTCATGAAGAATTTCCCTGGTTTCATAATTTGTGATAGCAACTCTTCCAGCAGTTTTGGATATCGACATTTTGAGACGGTTGTTGCGCGAACGAACAATATTTTTGTTAATAACCCCTTTTTTAGGGTCGATAACTCCATAAACCAACGCCAAGTAGCTTCGTCTTACATTGCGCTCTTTGAGCATTTTGCTTAACAATTGATGAGTTAAATCATTTTTAGCAACTATCATCAAGCCACTGGTATCTTTATCAAGACGATGAACTATTCCGAGTCGCATTTCGCCACTAATTGTTGATAATTTATCACGATGCGAAAATAACAATCCGTTAACTAAAGTATTGTCTTGATTACCGGCTCCGGGGTGAACAGTTAAGCCCGAAGGCTTGTTTATGACCATCAAATCATTATCTTCGTATATCACTTCAAAATCGATTTTTTTGGCAACCAAATCATGAGGTCGCCCGACCGGAATTTCAATGCTAATTTCGTCGCCTAATTTTATTTTTAGCGAATCGGTATTGATAATTTTTTGATTATAAAAAACTAAATTTTGAGAGATAAAATTTTGGATTTTATTACGAGTAATTTCAGGTTTTATGCTTAAAAATTGTTGAGTAAGAAATTTATCCAATCTCAAACCAACCGAACTTTCATCAACTATAAATTTATATTTATTCATTATTTTCAATTATTATTTCGCGCGCCTCTTCACCAAGATTAACAACGTTTTTTATAGTAATTTTTATGCAATTTTTTGGTAAATATTTTTCAGCGACTTGTGGCCATTCAATTAATGTAATATGTTTTTGTACAATGTCAAAAAAACCTATATTTTCTAAATCTTGCGGGTTTTTAATGCGATATAAATCAAAATGAAATATCTCACCTTTTGCACTTTTATACGAATAAACCAGATTAAAAGTTGGGCTTAAAATTTCAGTCGGATTTGATTGTAAAAAATTAATAAAACTTTTGGCAAAAAAACTTTTGCCAACACCAAGATTACCAATAAGAGCGACTGTTTGTTTGGGATTAATTTGAGTTGCAATTTGTTGCGCCAATTTAATCATCTCGAGCTGAGAATTGATTAATATTTTAGACATAAATAATGCTTAATAAATTATAGGCTTTCCAACCAATAAACAAATATAGGCCGATAAACATATAGCTGGAGCGAATGGAAAGGTTTCATCTTTTTTAATTTTTTGCCACAGAGTTCCAAAAAATGCGCCCAAAATTCCACTCAAAAACATAAACAAAACAAAATTTTCCATTCCAAGCATAAACCCAGCAATCAAAAAAAATTTAAAATCATCAATTCCAAGACCGTCAATTCCTGCTGAATAATAAAAAAATATCCACACCGCAAAACCAAATGCTACAAAAATTAAAGCTGGTTTAATGCCCTTATATATCGAGCTTACACCGCCATTATGGATAACTAAAATTGCTACCAAAAATGCTAATATAAACTGCAAAATATCAGGAATAAAATAATGCTCTAAATCAACAACAATCATGGCAACTAAAACCGTAAAAATTGCTAAATAAATTAATAATTGAAAATTTATTTTTGCACCAATTGCAAAATATGTAAGAACAAATCCGAGACTACAGAATAGCTCGATTAAAGGATATCGCCACGAAATTTTTTGATGACAATCTAGACATTTTCCTTTTTGAATTAACCACGAAAAAACTGGAAATAATGAACGAATTTTAAGTTTAGTTTTACAAAGAGGACATCGAGAACGACCAAAAAAAATTGCTTCTTTAGAAACCAATCTATAACTCAACAAGCTTACAAAACTACCACTTGCCAGCCCAAATAAAATTAGCATAATGAGTTGCAATTGTGGAGAAATTTGAGTTAAAAATTCCATATTATTTGGATTATATTGATAATTGATAAATTAAAGATTTGTTATAAATTATTGATGAAACTAATTAAATTTTATTCAAAAAAAATGAAGTTCTTAACAACAATATTTTCAAAATTTTTGTTATTGATTATGTTATTTTTAACTTCATGTCTTCAAGAACCCGCCAAAGTCATTAATCGAAGCGCTCTGAATTTCAACAAAAGCAACCAATTTAATCAAGAAAAATATCGTAATATTGTTCAAAAAAAATCAGACTCTAAATCAAAAACATTGGATAACCAAACAAATAAATCTCCATCGTTAACAACCACTCAAAGCCATAAAAATAATGAAATAATAGTTAAACAAGGTGAAACGCTTTATTCAATCGCCAAAGCCAATGATGTAGCTTTGCGTGAGATAATCGAACACAACAACCTTGGGGCACCATACCAACTAAAAGCGGGTGATAAAATTAAAATTCCTTATTCAAACTACCATGAATCACGTGACGGTGATACTCTTTATTCTATATCAAGAATGCATGATATGAAAGTAAATGATTTAATTACGCTCAATAATCTGAAATTTCCTTACGCAATTTATCCGGGCGATAAAATAAAAATTATTCAAAGAAATTATAATAACTCAAAAGTCAATATTGCCAAAAACTTTTCTACAAATAATTCTAAAAATCAAAAAATTTCTAACGAAAATCAACAATCAAAATCTCAGTTTTCATCAACAAATACAATATCAAACGACACCTCCTCAAATCCAAATCTTAACGCAACCAAAATAAATTATAAAACGGCTTATAATTCTTCAAATTCTGATTTCAAAACCTCACAATCAAGCCCAAACAATCGAAACCTAGCCAATCAAAATGTTAAAAATATTATCAACCCATCTAAAAACGAAATCGTTGAGACAAAACTCATTATAAATAAACCAATTGACAAAAACACCATCAAAAAGATTGCCAACAAAAATAATGAATTTTGTTGGCCGGTTCAGGGGCAAGTAATTTCAAGATTTGGGCCTAAAAGCACTGGCATGTTCAATGATGGCATCAACATCAAAGCACGCGATGGTCAAAGTGTGATTGCCTCAGAAGACGGAATCATCGCTTATGTTGGCGATGAGCTAAAGGGTTATGGCAATTTGGTTATCATAAAACACTCTGGTGGCTGGATTTCTGCCTATGCTCATCTCAAAAATTACGGTGTTGAATTGGGTCAAAAAATTAACAAAGGTCAAAAAATCGGCATCGTTGGCAATTCTGGCAAAGTCAAATCTCCACAATTATATTTCGGTCTGCGCAAGGGAAGAGAAGCGGTGAATCCCGAAAATTATCTTAAATCTTAAACTCAACTTATGTCTTTTTTTAAACTTTTTTCGAAATCAAAAATTACTGACCAACTCAAAAATAGTTCACAAAAACTTTCTTTGGCCATCACTCAAATTTTTACTCACAAACAACTTGATAATAAAACTCTCGAAGAACTTGAAGAAATTCTAATTTTAAACGATCTTGGTAACGATTTTGCTTCAGAAATTGTTAATAATTTGAAAGCCCAAAAATTTGAAAAAAACATCGATATTACCACTGTTAAAGATTTTTTGGCACTTGAGCTCGAAAAAATTCTAAAACCTTGCCAAAGCTCTATCGATATCGACAATAGCATTAAAAAGCCTTTGGTAATTGTTTTTAATGGCGTTAATGGCGCTGGCAAAACCACTACTATCGGCAAAATTGCCTTCAACTTAAAAAATCAAAACAAAAAAGTGTTAATTGCCGGTTGCGATACTTTTAGAGCTGGAGCCTCAAGCCAGCTTGAAATTTGGGCCAAAAGAGCCGAATGTGAAATTATTTTAGCTCTCAAAGATGGCGAGGATCCAGCTTCTGTGGCCTATCGCGCCCTCGATCATGCTCAAAAAAATAATTTCGATGTCTTGCTTGTTGATACTGCCGGAAGATTACAAAATAAACAAAACCTCATGGATGAACTCAAAAAAATTAACACCGTAATTAAAAAACTTGATACCTCGGCTCCTCATTACAATATTTTAATTGTTGACGCCACAATTGGTCAAAACTCCAAATCTCAAACTGAAATTTTTAATAAAACTGTTGGTATTAACGGCATTATAGTTACCAAGCTTGATGGAAGCTCTAAGGGTGGTGTTGTGGTAGCAATTTCTAAGATATTTTCTAAACCGATTTATGCGATTGGCATTGGTGAAAAAATCGAAGATCTTCAAGAATTCGATGCTCATGAATTCGCCAAAAAACTGGTGGGTTAAGTTTAGCTGTTTTTGAAAGCTTTTAAATTATATTTTGTTATCGAGAAGGTTTGTGACAATCATTTTTTTGCTCACTTTCACCTTGATGTTGTGCTCTTTGAGGATTTGGCAAAGGCGTTGTATTGGCTGTTGAGTTCATAGCAAAATTTGGGATAAAATCCCACTCTCCTTCTCCCATTTCTAAAGCAAAAGCTTGATCTGCTAAGCCAACTCTTTCATAGCTTCCTTCCGAATTGTCCCCTTCGAGATTGTTAGAAACAGAACCATCAGAAACATTATTTTGAGAATCCCTCATCTAGAAATGTATTACTTTACCATAAGCATCAAGCACTGCTTCATGCATCATCTCAGACATGGTTGGGTGCGGGAAAATCGTATGCATCAAATCTTCCTCGGTAAGCTCAGCCTGTTTAGCAATAACAATACCTTGAATCATTTCTGTCACTTCGGCACCAATTAAATGAGCACCGAGCAATTCGCCGGTTTTTTCATCAAAAATAACTTTGATTAATCCTTCAGTTTCACCCATGGCAATAGCTTTGCCGTTAGCCAAATAAGGGAAACGACCAACTTTAATTTTTTTTCCTAACTCTTTGGCTTTTTTTTCGGTTAAACCCACTGAGGCAATCTGAGGCATTGAATAAGTGCATCCTGGAATGTTTTCTTTTTTGATTGGATGAACTTTTTTCGCATCATATTTATTAAGTTTGCTGGCAATTTTTTCAGACGCAATAATACCTTCATGCGAGGCTTTGTGGGCAAGCCACGGCGCTCCAGCAACATCGCCAATAGCGTAAATATTGGCTTCGGCGGTTTCCATATAACCATTCACCAGAATTTGATTTTTTTCGACCTTTACCTTGGTTTTTTCCAAGCCCAAATTCTCGATATTAGCAACAATTCCAACCGCCATAATTACTTTTTCAGCTTTAATTTCTTCAACTTTTCCGGCAATTTCAATGCTGGCTACCACCTCGCCTTTGACTTTGGTTAATGATTTTAGCATAGCTGAAGTTAAAATTTTTATCCCTTGTTTTTCAAAAGATTTACGCGCCAATTTAGAAATTTCTTCATCTTCAACTGGCAAAATATTTTCTGCCATTTCAACAAGAGTAACTTCGCTTCCCATATTGCGATAAAAAGAGGCAAATTCTGAACCAATTGCTCCCGAACCGACTACAATCAAAGATTTTGGCAAAGCTTTGGCGGTCATGGCCTCGCGGTAAGTCCAAATATTTTCGCCATCCGGCTCCATTCCAGCGATAATTCTAGCTCTTGCGCCAGTCGCCACTACAAAATATGAGGCTTCGATTTGCTCAATTTCTTTGCCGTCTTTGCTGATAGAAATTTTTTTGGCATCCAAAAATTTGGCAAAACCATCAAAAACTTCGATTTTGTTTTTTTTCATCAAGCCAGCAATTCCTGAGCTCAAACGCTTCGAAACCGCGCGCGATCTTTCGATAATTTTAGCGAAGTCATGCTGAATATTTTGCGCCGAAAAGCCAAAATCTCCAAGATTATGAAGTAGATGATTAATCTCAGATGAACGCAACAACGCCTTTGTTGGGATACATCCCCAATTTAAACAAATTCCGCCCAAATGATTGGCCTCAACGATGGCAACTTTTAGCCCTAATTGCGAAGCACGAATTGCCGAAACATAACCACCCGGACCAGCGCCGATAACGCATAAATCAAATTTTTTGGTCATAATTTTATTATTTATTTTGTTATTAATTTTCAGATTTTGAATTCATTAATATTTTCGACTTAACAACTTTATTTTTCATATTTTTACAACTCCGATAAGTCTCTTAAACACTTGATTCGGTGACGCTAATTAATATCCGCTATTCTTTCGCGAATTTGCCTAAACTTTAAAATTCAAACCAACATAATCCCACTCGTGACTCTTTTTTATATTTTATAAATTCGATTAATAAATTTATTGCTATTGAGATTATCGCTTACAATTTTTTCATTATTAAAAGAAATTTTCCATCATTATTTTATTGTAAATATCTAATTATAAATTCTATTTGTTTGTTTGGGCTGAAAAATTTTGCTTTACTAATTATCAAGATCATAAATCATTACAATATATTGTTTAAAAATTTAGAAATATAAAATTTATAAAATTATGGCAGAAGAGAAAGGATTGCAAGGCAGGCAAATACCACAAAACGAAGAAGAAGCTCAAGATCCCAAAAAACGGCTTAAAGAAATGCTACTCAAATCTATTGAGGATCGCTATGCTTTTTATAAAGTTTTTAAAGATGATATGGATAAACCTCTAAACCAAAAAACACCCCCATCGAATCCAGTAAAAAGTTTTTTAGAAAAATCACCACAATTTGATAATTTGATAAATTTTTTATATGAAACCTACGAAAAACTTAATTTTCAAGAGATAAGAAATTCTGTTGGAGAATTACTCGATGGCTTAATAGAAGGAAATTCCTCTGATCGTCTTGGCATTAAAAGATATGATAATTTAAATTTCGAAGTAATAAAATTTAATCCAACAGAAAATTTATTTGAACAGCTAAAACAACATAATATATCAGAACTTGTTGAAGAAAAACTTAAGAATCATGCGCGATACCTCGACAAAAGTATACCTCAATTCAAATTGATAACGCTAGATAATAAAATATTTAATCTAGATATTAGGAAATATGATCGCGATAAAAAACAGCATTTTGCTGAGGGGCCACCTTCAGGGCCACAAGAGAGCAGTCAAAAACAGCATTTTGCTGAGGGGCCACGAAAAGGAATTTTGAAGAAGTCTGAAAATTCTCCTGGAAAAACAAAATCATCCCACCAAAAAAAAGTAGTATTTCGGGATGACGTAAAAAAACTAGACGGAAATAAAGGGAGGTGGGGACAATGGGTAAGAAATACGAATGGTACAAATTCAATGCCGCCCCAAAGAGGCCGTTAAATCATTCGCGTTGAAAATAATATTATAATGCCCCCCAAAAACTAGACCAAATTTTTGCTTTATTATAGGAGAAAATTTACGGATTTTATCCATAAATTTTTTTATTATTATTAAAAATAATTTGGTCAAATTTATTTCAAAAAATACGCAAAAAACACAGTAAAGAATTTAAGTTCAAGGTAGCGATTGAAGCTACAAAAGAGAAAAAACCAATCAAGTTTGGGCTACAGATATTACTCATATAAGGATTCATAGTGGTTTTGTTTATTTTTTGGCGATAATAGATTTATAGAGCAGATTTATCAACGAGCCTAGAAGCTGATTTTTGCGTTGAAATGTTAAAAACATCTTTAGAAAAATATCAAAATCCAGAAATATTTAATACCGATCAAGATAGCCAATTTACTAGCTTTAAATGGTGCGATTTATTAAAGGAAAAAAATATAAAAATTAGTCATGATGTAAAGTCAGGTGCTTTAACAATATTGTAAATGAAAGGTTGTGGCGAACTATAAAA
>Ga0172372_10004607_pt1 | contig 19512 bp, 11 predicted proteins | sample LakKiv5m_2_FD_114544 | JGI IMG/M metagenome (GOLD analysis project Ga0172372, IMG submission 114544) | Freshwater microbial communities from Kabuno Bay, South-Kivu, Congo - kab_092012_9.5m | ecosystem: Environmental > Aquatic > Freshwater > Lake | place: Democratic Republic of the Congo...
ATCTCGTCCGGGTCGATCCCCTCGACCGTCCCGTCGTAGTCGATCTCGTCCGGGTCGATCCCCTCGACCGTCCCGTCGTAGTCGATCTCGTCCGGGTCGATCCCGGCGAGGCTGAGCGTCAGACCGGGCAGGAGCTTGCCGGCGGCGGCGCCGTCGCCGTCGACGTCTCCGCCGGCGACGAAGATGCCGCCCTCACACTCGGCGGCCGCGGCGAAGCCGGGGATCAGGGCGGCGAGGAGCAGAGGCAAACGCGCGAACATGGGGACTCCGGATGCCGGGATCTCCCGGCGACAGTGGCGCGCCCGGCCCACCCGGGCACCAACGCCGGGTCAGCCGTCCAATCGCGCCGTTCGAGCGCCGGCAGCACGCCGGCCTCATCCAAGGAGTGCACCTCGGGCCGATCCGGTTCGCGAGATCTCTGCGCGGGTCAGCGGAGCGTGTACCGGTCGGCGACCCGTTCGAGCCACCCCACGAGCGCCGGATGGGCGCCGACGGCGCGCCTGAGCACGCCCTCCTGGGGGACGAACCAGATGTTCGCCAGGGCCCCCCACACCGCGGCGTCGATGCCCGCCGGGGCGTCCCCCGCGAAGAATGGCTCCTCTCCGAGCGCCCAGGCCAGCGCCTCGATGTCACGCGCCCCCCGCGCCAACGCCTCCGGCAAGGGGTGCCGACCGGTGCCCTGCTCCCAGAGCTGGCGGGTCAACATACGCCGGGCCATCGCCGCGACGAGCGGCCGCCCCACGGCCGGCACCGACGTGAGGAGGTCCCGCGTGTAGGCGGCGTACATGGCAGGGTCCTGCCAACGTTCGGCGACGACCACGAAGTAGAGGCTCTCCTCGGCGGTGCGGCGTACGAGGTGATGGACCTGCCGGGCGGCGAGCGGGATCCGCTCCTCGCCGAGCGGATCCCCGCGGGTGCGGCGGAGGTGGTCGAGGATGACCTCGGAGTCGGCGACACGCGCCCCGCCGTCCTCGATCCAGGGGAGCTTCTTCCGGGGACCGCCCGCCGCGGACAACGTCGGACGCGCCTCGTAGGGCGCGCCGATCATCTGGAGGTAGAGCTCGACCTTCGCACAGAACGGGCTGGGCGCGAGGATCCCCCACCCGATGCGTGGCATTGTGTGCAGGACGATCATGGCCGACATCAAACGCGACCCTCCGGAGCTTGTCAAACCCGTCCCGGAGCGGGGGCCGGGGGGGCCCCCGTCGCTGGAGATCGCGCGTCCGGCGGGCGAGCCCGAGCTGGCCCGCGCGCTCCGGATGAACGCGCTGCTGGAGGTGGTGACGGGGGTCCCGACGCGCGCCGTGACCGTCGCGGGCTGGACCCTCGAGCGGCCCATCGGGACCGGCGGCATGGGGTCGGTCTACCGCGCCCACGGGCCGGACGGGCGGGCGGTGGCCCTGAAGCTCCTCCACCCCGACGCGTCGAGCGCGCGGTTCGGACGCGAGGCGGCGCTCCTCCGCCGGATCGACCATCCCCGCGTGGTCCGCTACGTCGACCACGGCGTCGCCGACGACGGGCGTCCCTTCCTCGTGATGGAGTGGCTGGACGGCGAGGACCTCGCCACGCGGCTGCGACGGGGGACCCTCGACCTCTCGGACGCGTTGACCCTCGCGATGGGGGTGGCGCTCGGCCTCGGCGCGCTCCACCGCGCCGGCGTGGTCCACCGCGACGTGAAGCCGGCCAACGTGCTGCTCGTGGACGGGCGCCTCGACGACGCGCGGCTGGTGGACCTGGGCGTGGCGCTCGCCGACGGCGCGGACACGCGGATGACGACGACCGGCTCGGTGCTCGGGACCCCCCACTACATGGCGCCGGAGCAGATCCACGGGCAGGCGGGGGTGCGCATCGACGTGTACGCGCTCGGCGCCTGCCTCTGGGAGTGCCTGGGCGGGTCGCCGCCGTTCACCGGCGAGACGCCCGGAGCCGTCCTCACCGCGGTCCTCACCGCCGCGCCACCCAGCCTGCTGGAGCGCCGCCCCGAGCTGCCCCCCGCCGTCGACGCGCTCGTGGGCCGCCTCCTCGCCAAGGACCCCCAGCGCCGCCCCGAGGACATGGACGCGGTCGTGCTCGAGCTGGCGGAGCTCCTCGCGGGGCGCGGGCCGACGGTGGCCTTGTCGCGGGCGGAGCGCCCCCGGACCCCCACCCCGGCGGCGCCCACCATGCGGCTCACCCACCCCTCCGCCCCGCCGGCGGCGGGCCCACCGGCCGACCCGCCCCCACCCGCGCCTCGGGCGCCTGCGCCGCGCCCGCCGCTCGTCGGCCGCGCCCCGGAGCTCGGCCAGCTCCGCGGGCTCATGGCACACGCGGTGGAGGACGGCCCGGTGCTGGTCGCGATCACCGGCGCCGCAGGGACGGGGCGCACCGCGGTGCTGCGCGCCGCGGCCACGGAGTGGGAGGGGGCGCGCTGCGAAGCCCGGTGCGACCCCGCCGACACCGGCACTCCCTTCGCGCTGGCCCGGCGGATCCTCGGGGGACACGGGGGGGACGTGGCCACCGACGGGGCGGACCCCCTGGTCGTCGCCGACCGCCTCCGCCTCGCCTGGCTCGACGCCCTCGACGCCGCCGGGGGGCAACCGCGGGCGTGGTTCCTGGACGATCTCCACCTCGCCGATCTGCCGTCGCTCCGCCTCGTCGCCCTCGCTGCCGCCCACCTCCACGACGCACCCTTCCTCCTCGTGTTCACCGCGCCCCCGGACGGCGTCCCGGCCTTCGCCGCGGCGGATCCCCACCTCGCCCGCGTCCCCCTGGGCCCGCTCGGGCGACGGGCCATGCGCCAGCTCGCGGCCGCGTGGGGCATCGGGGATGGCGGCAAGGTGGACCTCGCGGGAGGGAACCCCCGCGCCCTGGCCCGGCTGGGCCGGGCGGAGGCCGACTGGGGCCGGTTCGAGGACCTCCCCGCTGAGCAGCGCCGGGTCGCGCGGGCGTGCGCCCTGGCGGGGCGGGCGCCGGACCGGGAGGCGGTGGCGGCGCTGCTCGGCGTGCCGCCCGGGGATCCGGGGCTCGACACCGACCTCGCGGCCCTCGTGCGCGCCGGCCTCCTCGACGAGGGGGACCCGCCCCGCTTTCCGTCCGAGGCGGGGCGCGAGGTGGTGCTCGCGAGCTGCACCGACGCCGATCGACGCCGCGGCGCCGAGGGAATGGCCGCGTGGCTCGACGGCCGGCACCGCCCGGCCGAACGGGCCGAACACCTCCGGGTCGTCGGGGCGCGCGCCGAGGCCACCCGGTGCCTGCTCCTCGCAGCGCGGCAGGGGGTGGCGGCGGGCGACGAGGCGCTCACCCGGCGCTGCCTCGCCGAGGCGGCGCAGGAGGCGGAGCCGGACCAGATCGGGGAGGTCGCGCTCCTCCGGGCCGAGGTGGCGTTCTGGGGCGGGGACGTCGCGGCGGCGGCGGTCGAGGCGAAGCAGGCGCTGGCGGCGCAGCCCCCGGGCTCGGCGCCGTGGTTCGAGGCGGCCGGGATCGCGATCACCGCCATGGGGCAGCAGGGCAGCCACGAAGAGATGTGGGAGGTGATCGCGGCGGTGCAGGCCGAGCCCGGCGCGCCGGCGCCGCACGAGCCCACCCGGGTACACATCCACGACGCGCGCCTCGTGGCGCTCTGCCGGGCGCTCTCCCAGCACTCCCTCGCGGGCGTGCCGCCCGCGCTGGCTGCCGCCGCCCTCGACGCCGAGGCGGTGCACGTCGAGGCGCAGGCGTGGCAGGCGCGGGCACGGGCGGCGATGGCGTCCGTCCAGAGCTTCGACGCGTCGATCGCGGCACAGCTCGAGGCCCACCGGGCGCACGTCCGCGCCGGCGACCCGCGGTCGGCCGCGCAGATCGGCCTGTACCTGGGCTCCTGGTACGTGTGGTCCGGGGACTGGGAGCGCGCGGAGGAGGTCATCGAGGGCGCGCTGCGCACGGCGCAGCGGCTCGGCGCGGCCTACCTCGAGCTGTGGGGCCGCTACGTGCGCGGGAAGCTGTGGGTGGAGGTGGGCGATCCCACGGAGGCGCGGGCGGGCCTGGAGCGGGTCGCGGCCGAGGCCGAGCGGAGCCCACGGATCCAGGCCGGCGCCCGCGTCTACGCCTCCCTCGCCGCCTTCCGGGCGCAGGACTTCGCCCGGGCGGCGACGCTGGCGGCCGCCGCCGAGGCCCACCCCGGCGTGCTCCGGGCGGCGCGGGCGGCGCGCTGCCGCGCGGTGATCGCCACCGCGGGCCCCGCGGCCGCGACGGCGGCCCTGGCCGGGCTCGAGCTGACCCCCCCGCCGACCCGGGAGGCCGAGTGGGACGAGCTCATCTTCCTCGCCCTCGCCGAGGTGGCGGCGGCGCGCGGGGAGGACCCGCGCCCGCCGGTGCGGGACGCGGCCGACCGGATCCGCGAGCGCGCCGCCACCCTCGCCGACCCGCTGCGACGCGACCACTACCTGGGCCGGCCTCACCTCGTGGGCCGCACCCTCGCCTGGGAGTCCACATTGTTCACGCCGGACCGCGCCGGTTGAACACGCGGGGGGTCACTTCGCGGCCGCCGCGCCGAGCTCGCCCCGCAGCCCCGGGCCGGGGGCGACGCGGCGACCCGCCTCGGCCACCTCGAGCAGGAACCGGGCCGCGAGCTCGTCGCCGACCTCCACCCGGCACTCCCAGGCGTCGGCCACCGGGCGCACCACGAGGTGGGCGCGTTCCCCAGCCCACACGAAGCGGTGCGTGGTGAGCCGAGCCCGCACCAGGCGGGCCGTCCCGCCCCCGGCGCGCCGGTGCGCCTCGACCACGGCCGCGAAGACGTGGCGACCGAGGATCGACACCGGGAGCGCCGGAAGCCCGTCGAAGTGGCCGAGGCAGTCGCCGGGCCTGAGGGGCGGCAGGGTCAGGACGAGCTGCGCCGCGGAGGACCGGGCCTCGACGACCCGCGCCGGGGTGAACCGACCGTAGGGGTCGGGCCCGGGCGGCGTGGGAACGGCGCGGGACGCGTACAGGGCGCGGAACGCGTCCATCGGGAGTACGTGGTAGCGCACGCGCATCCGGCCGAGGCGCCGCCCGTCGGGCGCGTACAACACGGTCTCGGCCTCACCACGACCGGTCGCGGGGTCACACACCGTCGCCCGCGCGGTGGCATGTGCGAGCGGCACCGGCGGGCCCTCGACGCCGTCGACCTCGAGATCCGCTTCGTGCACCGGGTAGGCGTGGCGCCCCGCCTCGGGGTGGCGGGTCGCCACCGCCATCGACCCGAGGATGGCGAGGTGGCGTCCGAGCTCGGCGGCGGACACCGCGCCCGCCTCCCCGATCCCCACCGGAGACACGTCGGCGTGGAGCGTGTCCGCCTCCATCCGCAGCGCGTCGAGCGCCTCGTACGGGGCGGCGACGCAGATGGCGGCGCGGAGGCGCGCGGGGGTCCATGGGGCGGAGATCGGCGGGGCGAGCGCAGCGTGGCCCGGCCGGCCGGGATCCCCCGGCACCCGCGTCGCCGCCCCGCTCAGCAGCCGTTCGGCGAGGGCCGACAAGGTCCGGCCGCCGAGGAGGTCCATCGCCGAGACCTCGAGCCCCACCCCACGGCGGAGCGCGCCGGCGAGCTCGACCGCCATCAGGCTGTCGAGCCCGAGATCCCGGAGCGGACGCCGCGGATCAAGCGCGCCGGCGTCCATCCGGAACACCGGCGCCGCGGCCTCCACCAGCGCCCCGAGCGCGACGGGCAGGCGATCGGCGAGGGGCAGCGCGGCGAGCCGGTCGACGAGGGTGTCCGAGCCCGCCTCGTCCGCCCCGCGGAGGTCGTCGAGGCGGGACCACGGGGTGGCGGGGTGGGCCGCGATCCAGGTGTCCCAGTCGATGTCGAGGATCCCGACACGGCCGTGGCGGTCGGCCACCGCGCGGATCACGCCGGCGGCGGCGGCGCGCGCGGGCATGGGTCGGAGGCCGAGGCCCCGCAGGTGGGCCTCCGTGGCGGCGTCCCGGGCGACGAGGCCGGTGTCGGCGAGGGCACCCAGCGCGACGCTGGTCCCAGGGAGGCCCTGGCCCCGACGGAGCTCGGCGAGGCCGTCCAGGAAGGTGTTGGCGGCCGCGTACCCTGCCTGCCCGGGGTTGCCGACCTGGGCCGACACCGATGAACACGTCACGAAGCCGTCGAGGTCGAGCCCGAGGGTCGCCCGGTGGAGGTTCCACGCGCCGCGCGCCTTGGCCGCGAGGGCGGTCTCCAGGAGCGCCGGCGTGAGCTCGGCGAGCGGAGCGTCCGCGTAGGCCGTCGCGGCGTGCACGACCCCGCCCAGCGGCGCGTCCCCCGCCTCGATCTCCGCCACCAGGCGGCCCACGGCCGCGGCATCGGCCACGTCGCAAGCCACCGTCCTCACCGTCGCACCGAGCGCCTCCACGACGCCCCGATCCGCCTCGGACGCCACGCCGCGCCGGCTCGCCAGGACGAGGTGCGTGACCCCCTGCCGCACGAGCTCGGTCGCGAGGGAGAGGCCGAACCCACCGAGCCCGCCGGTCACGAGCCAAGTGCGCCCCGGTCGGAGCTTCGCCCCGCGCTCGGCGTGGACCGTCATCGGCCCGCGCAGCGCCACCACCACCTTTCCGATCCAGTCGCCACCGGCCAGGGCCCGGAAGGCCGCCCCGGCGTCGTCGGCCGCGAAGGTGCGCGCGGGCAGGTGGGGCAGCGTCCCCCGGACGAACGCGTCGAGGACGGTGCGGGCGAGGGGGCCGAAGTAGTCCGGGTCCTCGGTCGCGGCGCGATCAAGATCGATCGCGGCCAGCGTCAGCCGCCGATTGAACGCCCCGAGCGCGAGGGTCCGTCGATCCGCGAGGTCCTTCTTCCCCAGCTCGAGGAATCGTCCGCCCGGCGCCAGCGCCGCGAACCCGGCCTCGATCGCCGGACCCGCCAGCGCGTTCAGCACCACGTCGACGCCCCGTCCACCCGTCACCCGACGGGCCGCGTCGGCGAAGTCGAGCGTACGCGAGTCGAACACCTCGGCAACCCCGTGGTCGCGTAGCCACGCCCGCTTCCGCGCGGTCCCCGCCGTCGCGATCACCCGCGCCCCGAGCGCCCGCGCGATCCCGACCGCCGCCAGCCCGACCCCACCTGCCGCGGAGTGCACCAGGACGGTCTCTCCGGCGCGGAGCCGACCGACGTCGACGAGCGCGTGCCAGGCGGTCACCGTCACGAAGAAGGACGCCGCCTGCTCCACCGTCCAGCCGTCGGGGCAGGGCACGACGAACCGCGCATCCACCCGGGCGTGGGTGCGGAAACACCCGCCGGCGTAGACCAGGACCCGCTGCCCCAGCGGGACGTCGACGCCGTCGCCCCGCCGCACCACCCGCCCGACGGCCTCCATCCCGAGGTCCGTCCCGAGGTAGCTGGCCTCGAGCGCCGCCTCGTCCAGGAGGCCCATCGCCTTCATCACGTCCTTGAAGTTCAGCGAGGTGGCCTCGACCTCCACCTCGACCTCACCCGCCGCGGGCCCCTCCCGACGGCACGCCACGAACCGGAGGTCGTCGAGCGAGTGGGAGTCGCCGGAGACGAGCCGCGCGGGGACCTCCCCGGCGTCGACCACCCGGGCCGGCGTGGGGGGCGACCCCGGCCCGGCACGGCGCAGCCGGGCGACGAACCGGCGACCACCTCGCAGCGCCGCCTCCTCGGCCTCGCCGGCCGCGACGACGAGCGCGGCGGCGTCCAAGGCCCCCGCGGCGCCGGGCCCGTCCGCGAAGCGCGTGTCCGCGTCGACGTCGAGGAGCCGCATCCCGAGCTCCGGCCGCTCGGTCATGACGACGCGCGCCATCCCCCACAACGCCGCGTGGGCGGGGTTCTGCGCCGGCTCGCCGTCGACCGACCAGGCCCCGCGGGTCACCACGACGAGGTCGGTGGCGCCGCCGTCCACCTCGGCCAGCAACGCGGCGAGGAGGTCGACGCCCACCGGGTCGTCCGTATCCGGTGCGATCCAGGCCCGTCCCACGCTGCCGGCGCCCGACGGCGCCGCCTCGACCCACTCCGGCCGATGCCACCACGGCGCGGGCGTCTCCTCGCGGCCGAGGCGCCGACACCGGAGCCCCACGATCCCGAGGAAGAGGCGGCCCGAGGCGTCGAGGAGGTCGAGGTCGCCGACGAGGGTGAGGCCGTCGTCACGGCGGACCACCCCCCGGACCGTCCACGGGCCGGACGCGGGCGGGGCGACGAGGTGGACCCGCTCCACCCCCACCGGGAGCATGGTGCGCGGGTCGTCCGGGCGAAGGGCGAGGAGGGCCTGGAACGCGGCGTCGAGCGCGTCCGGCGGGACGTGCAGGCCGCGGGTGTCCTCGGCCCGGATCTCGGCGATCACCGCCGCGTCGCCGCGCCACAACCGCCGCACCCCCCGGAACGCGGGGCCGTAGGAGAGCCCACGGGCGTCCAGGGCCGCGTAGAGCGCGTCCACCGGCACTTCGGGGAGGCCTGAGGGGTCGATCGCGTCCGCCACGCGGGGCGCCCAACGTCCGGGCGGCAAGCGGCGCGCCTCGGCGTGCAGCTGCCACCCCTCGCCGGCGCGGGAGTGGACCCTCAGGTGCTCGGCGCTCACGGACACGCGCACGGACTGCGCCTCTCCTGGCGCGGCCAGCGCGAGCGCCGTGTGGAACCGGACGTCGGTGAGCACGGCCCCGGGCTCTTCGGAGGTCGCCAGGGCCGCCGCGACGAGCGCCTCGATCCACAGGGCGCCGGGGACGATCGCCGCGCCGTCGACGCGATGGTCGTGGAGCCATCGCCAGCGGGCACCGTCGAGGCGGGTGGTCCAGGTGGGGTCGGGCGACTCCAGCCGTTCGACGAGCAGGGGGTGTACCGGCGGAGCCGCGAGGTCCGGCCAATACCGTCGACGCTGCCAGGGGTAGGCCGGCAGGTCCACCCGGGGAGCGGGCGGGGCGAGCAGGTCCCAGCACAACGCCGCGCCGGACTCCCACAGCCCGGCGAGCGCGGCGAGGAGGGTCTCGCGGTCGTCCCCCCCGCGGGTGAGGAGGGGGAGCACACGGACCGTGGGGGCGATCTCGGCGACGGCGGGGGCGAGCACCGGATGGGGTCCCACCTGCACGACGAGGTCAGGTCCCTGGGAGAGCAGCGCCGCGAGGGTGTCGGCGAGGCGGACGGCGCCGCGGGTGTTCGCCCACCAGTACGCGGCGTCGTGGACGGGGCCTTCGACGCGAGCCGCGGTGACGGTCGACCACAACGCCGTGGAGGGGGAGAGGGGGCGCAGGTCCGCGAGGGCGGCGAGGAGCTCGGGGCCGACGGGGTCCATGTGGGCGGAGTGGTACGCGACCTCCACGCGGACCGGCTTCGCGAAGACCCCGCGCGCGCCCAGACGGGCCTCCAGGGCTGCGAGCGCGTGGCGATCCCCGGCGATGGTGGTGGAGGTCGGCGCGTTCACCGCCGCGACCTCGAGCAGGCCGGGCACGGCGGCGAGGTGCGGGGCGACGTCGGCCGCGCCGAGCCCGACCGCCAACATCCCGCCACCGGCGACCCGCTGCTGGAGCCTCGCCCGCACCGCGACCACCCGGGCGGCGTCCTCCAAGGACAGGGCCCCGGCGGCCCAGGCGGCCGCCATCTCCCCGGTCGAGTGGCCGACGATCACGTCAGGGGCGGCGCCGTGCGCGCGAAGCTCCTCGGTCAGCGCGACCTGGAGCGCGAAGTTGGCGGGTTGGGCCACGTCGTTGCGCTCCATCGGCAGATCGCGGTCGAGCGCGTCGCGCACGTCGATCCCCGCCGCACACAGCGCCGCGGCGGCCCGGTCCCACCCGGCCCGGAACGCCGGGCGCTCCCGGAGCCCTCGACCCATGCCCGCCCACTGGGGGCCCATGCCGCTGTACAGCCACACGACCCCGCGGCTGCGCGCGGCACGCGCCGCGTCGGGAACGGCGCGAAGGCGGGTGATGGCCGTGGCCACGTCCGGGCACCGCACCGCGACACGGGTGTCGAGCGCAGAGCGGTGACGGGCCAGCGTGGAGGCCACCCCCGCCAACGGCGCCCCGGCGGCGAGGAGGTCGGCGACCTGCGCGGCCCGGGCACGCAGGGCGGCGGTCCCGCGGGCGCTGATCGGGAGGAGCTCGGGGAGCGGGGTCGCGGGCGCACCGTCCCCCACGGGGGCGACGCGTGGGGCCTCGACGACGACCGCGTGGGCGTTGGTCCCGCCGTACCCGAAGCTGTTGATCGCCGCGACCGCCGGGCCCGCGTGCGGCCAGGGCTCGGGCTCGGTCGGGAGCACGAGACCCCGCTCCTCCAGGCGCAGCGCCGGGTTCACCCGCCTCGGGGCGCGTTGGGGCGGCACCGTCCGGTGCGCGACGGCGAGCGTCGCCTTGATCAGGCCGGCGACCCCGGCTGCGGCCTCCAGATGCCCGATGTTCGCCTTCACCGACCCGATCCGCGGCGACCCCGCCGCGCCGGGGCGGCCATACACCGCGCCCAAAGCGCCCACCTCCACCGGATCCCCGAGCGCCGTCCCCGTCCCGTGCGCCTCGACGTACCCGACGCGCGCGGGATCGAGCCCGTAGCGCTCGGAAACCGCGCGGATCAGGGCCTCCTGCGCCGCCCCGCTCGGCTGGGCGATGCCGTCGGTCGCCCCGTCCTGGTTCACCCCCGTCCCCGCGATGACCGCGTACACCCGGTCCCCGTCGCGCCGGGCGTCCGCGAGCCGCTTCAGCACGACCACCCCGGCGCCCTCGCCGCGACCGTACCCGTCGGCGTCGGCGTCGAACGCCTTGGAGCGTCCGTCGGGGGCGAGGAAACGCCCCTTGCACATCACCACCTGGAAATTCGGGAGCAACATCAGGTTCACGCCCCCGGCCAGCGCGAGCCCACACTCCCCGTCACGCAGGGCGCGGGCGGCGAGGTGGGTGGCGACCAACGAAGAGGAGCAGGCCGTGTCGATCGTCATCGACGGGCCGTGCAGGTCGAGGGCGTAGGAGATCCGGTTGGACAGGAGCGTCATCGACGACGAGGTCGCCGTGTGGCTGTCCACCCGGTCGAGGTCTCGGAAGCGGAGCAACATCGAGTCGAGCGTGAAGCCGCCGACGAAGACCCCCGTCCCCGCGCTGCGCGCCTGCTCGAGCGGCACCCCAGCGTCTTCCAACGCCTCGAAGGCCACCTCGAGCAGGAGGCGCTGTTGCGGGTCGAGGGTCTCCGCCTCGCGCGGGGAGATGCCGAAGAAGGCGGCGTCGAACCGGGTGGCCGGGTCATCGAGGAAGCCGCCGGCGGCGACGTGGCTGCGCCCGGGCGTCGCGGGGTCGCCGTCGAGCGCGGCGGCGGGCCAACGGTCGGCGGGCACGGGTCGTACGGCGTCGCGGCCCTCCACCAGGAGATCCCAGTAGGCGCCGGGGTCGGTGACGCCGCCGGGGAAGCGGCAGCCGATGCCGATGATCGCGATGTCCTCGCTCATGTGTGCTCCAGGTTCGACAGGGTTCCTCCCTGGAGTGACGGCCGACGGCGTCCGGTTCACCAAAACCGTCGCGACGTCGATCAGGCCTGCTCCTCCAGGGCACCCCCCACACGGGCGGCCCATGCGTCGAGCAGGATGCGGGCGCTCTGGGTTTCCTCCGCGGTGGCCGGCACCTGCGCGGTTGCCTCGCGCAGCAGCGCCCGCGCCCGGAACAACCGGCTCTTCACCGTGCCCGGGGGCACCCCGAGCACCTCGGCGAGCTCGTCCACACCGAGGTCCTCCCAGTAGTAGAGCTCGAGGAGCACCTGCAGCTCCAGGGGGATCAGCTGGAGGGCGCGCAGGAGCACGCGCTGGTCGGCGCGGCGGGCGGCGATCGTCGAGACCCCGGGGGCGAGGTCGGCCAGCGCGCTCTCCCGGAAGTCCGGATCGGCCAGGCCCGCACGCACCCGGCCGCGGATGTGTTCGTAGAGGACGTTACGGGCGATGCCGAACAACCAGGCCCGCACCGAGCCCAGGGCGCGGAAGCTCGCCGCGCTCTCGGCGCACACGAGGAAGGTGCGCTGCACGAGATCGTCGGCGGCGTCGCCCGCCTTGTTGCGAAAGAAGCGCACGATGGCGTCGTAGTGGCGGCTCACGAGGGTGGCGCCGGCGGCGCGATCACCGGTGGACCAGGCGCGGAGGAGGTCGAGGTCGTCGGTCACGGGGGCTCCAGGAGGGGGTTCCACCCCCGTAGTGTCGCCGACGCGCCCCCGGTTCACCCGCCCCGCGCGATATCCTCCCGGCGATGCCGGCGCCGGACGAGACGCGGGAAAACATGGAGGCGTCGCGTCCGCCCGTGGCGCGCGGCGCGGTGCGGCGGTTGGGGATGGGCCTGCTCCAGGCCACGCTGTTCGGCGCGCCCCTCCCGCGGCTGGGCCGCTTCGAGGTGCGCCAGAAGCTCGGCGAGGGAGGGATGGGCGCCGTCTTCGAGGCGGCGGACCCGTCGCTCGGGCGCGTGGTGGCGCTGAAGGTGCTGCGTGAGGACACCCGCGGGCCGCTCCCCGACCTCGTCCACGAGGCGCGCATGCTCGCCCGCCTCACCCATCCGAACGTGGTGACGGTGTACGAGCTCGGCGAGGAGGACGGCGAGCGGTACGTGTGCATGGAGTGGGTGGACGGGCCGAACCTCGCGGCGTGGCTCGCGGCCCACCCCGAGGCGACCTGGCGCGAGCGCGCAACCCACCTCCGCGGCGCCGCGGCCGGGCTCGCCGCCGCGCACCGCGCGGGTCTCGTACACCGCGACTTCAAGCTCGAGAACATTCTCCTCGGCTCCGACGGCGTGCCCCGCGTGACCGACTTCGGACTCGCGCGGGAAGGCGAGGCGCCGGCGGACGATGGACCGGCGACGGACCGCGGCGCCGAGCCGCCGGACGCGGCAGGCGCCGGCGCGGCGGGCAAGGAGGGCCGATACACGAGCGTGAGCGGGAACCGGCCGGGCTCGACCCTCGCCGGCACACCCGGGTACATCGCCCCCGAGCTGCTGCGCGGGGGGCGGGCGGACGAGAAGAGCGACCAGTACAGCTTCTTCGCGGCGCTGAGCCTCGCCCTGCACCCCGTGCGCGGCACCGAACCCACGTCTCTCGCCCAGCTCGTCCACCAGGGACTGACCGCCGATCCGGCCGCGCGTCTGCCGGACCTGACCGCGGTGGGCGCGGCCCTCGACGAGGTGCTCGCGGCGCGGCCCGCCCCGGATCAGCGCGCCCGCGACGTGTTGCTCGAGCGGGTGCGGCGACTCTGGGTCGAGCCGGTGCGAGGGCGCGCCCTGGTCGCGACGGGGGAGCTGCCGCTCCGGACCGTGGCCGTGCCGGAGCTCGGGGGCGGCCCGGCCGCCGACGTCGGAGACGGTGGTGCGGAGAGCCTCGCCGACGCCCTCCACGCGCTGGTCCTCGGGGTGGTGCTCGTGGGGGAGCCCGGGGCCGGCAAGACGGTGCGCCTGCTCGGGGTGGCCGACGCGTTGTTCCGCCGCGCGCGGGAGAACGTGGACCCCACGCTCCCGGTGGTCCTGAACCTCTCCGGCTACCCCGGCTTCGACGGCACCTTCGCCGAGTGGCTCGTCCACGAGCTGGTCGCCAAGTACGCCCTCCCCCGCGATCAGGCCGAACGCTGGCTCGGCGAGGGGCGACTCGCCCTCCTGCTGGACGGGCTCGACGAGGTGTCCCCCGAGCAGCGCGGTCGGTGTGCCGCCGCCATCGACGCGCTCCGGGCGGCCCGACCGACCCCGTACCTCGTGACCTGTAGGGAGGAGAACTACCGGGCGCTGTCGCCCCGCCTCAGCGCCGATCTCGTGGTGCGGCTCTGCCCGCTCGCCCCGGAGACACTCGACGCGGCGCTGCAGGGCCCCGGCGCGCCCGCGGGGGTGGCGGCGCTGGCGAACGCCGACCCGGCGCTCGCGGCACAGCTCCGCAACCCGCTCCTCCTCTCCCTCTCCGCGCGCCTCGCGGACCGCCTCGAAGGGCCGCCCGAGGGGCTGCGCGAGCGGCTGTACGCGCTGACGCTCGCCCACGCGCTCGACCGCCCGCCCCCCCTCCCACCGGTGGATCGCGGCCGCGCCGAGGCCGGTCTACGCTGGCTCGCCGCTGCCATGGAGCGGGCCGGGCGGACGGACCTCTGGCTGGAGGAGCTGCAGGCCGCATGGCTCCCGAGCCGTGGCCAACGGGTCGCGGCGGTGGGGCTCGGCGTCGCCGCCGCGTACGGACTCTCCATCATCGTGAACCTCGCCGCGTCGCGGGTGGCCCAGCTCCCAGCCGCGTCCGGGCTCTTCTTCGGCATCCTCGCAGTCACGGCGGCGTTCGTCATCCAAGGCGGCTTCCAGGTCGTCCCCATGGAGGCCATGCGGTGGTCCTGGCCGCGGGTCCGGACCTGGATCCCGCGCAACCTCGCGCTCGGCGTCGTCACGGGCGGCCTGCACGGCCTCATCGGCGATCTCTGGGCCGACCTCCTCCTCGGCGTCGCCACGGGGCTCCTCGGCCTCTCCGCGATCGGACTCGTGCCGTCGGGGCGGGAGCGGCGCGGCGAGCCCGGAGACGGGCTCCGCGAGTCGCTGCGGAACGCCGTGCTCATGGCGCCCCTCGTCGGCGTCGTGATCGGGGCGCCGGTCGGGTACCTGGTGCTGCCCCTGGCGCGCCCGCTCGCCAGCCCCGACTCGATGTACCACACCCACCCGAACCCCGAGCTCGCGTGGGCGGTCACGATGGGGACGAGCGCCGCGGTCACCACCCTGTTCATCACCGGCGGCCTCGCCCCGCTCCTCCATGCGGCGCTCCGGGTCGTCATCGCCGCGACATCACCGCTCCCCCTGCGCCTCACTCCGTGGCTGGACGCCCTCGCCCGCCGGGACCTGCTCCACCGGGTGGGCGGGGGCTGGGTCTTCCGCCACGCGACCTTCCGGGCGTGGCTGGGAAGGTGACGCCCGGCAGCGGCGCGCGCGGACCGCTCAGGCCGCGACCGGGGCGACGGAGAGGTGCTCGGTGTACCGGGCGGTACCGACGGCGTGCCAGTCGAGGTTGCCGCGCATCCAGCGCTCGATGAGGGAGAGGGCGGGGTGCGGGGCCGCGCCGCGCCGGGCCAACAGGTACTCGTGGACCACCTGGTCGCACCGGCGGCACGCCTCGTGGAACGCGGCGTCCTCGAACAGACCGCGGGTATCCGTCAACACGGCGACGAGGTTCGATCGCTCTCCGAGGGCGCGCTCCTTCGGCCAGGACCACACGTCGTTCACCCAGGACACCGAGAGGTTGGCGAGGCGGCCGAGCGGGCGCAGTGCGTCCGGAAGCTGTGTCCCGACCGCCGCCAGGCCCAACTCCACGCAGGCGTAGACCGCGCTGAACGCGACGCGTACCTCGGCGTAGTCGGCCACCGAGGCGAACCCGGAGGCGCGCCGGCGCGTCTCCTCCACCACCCCGTCCAGGTAGGTGTCCACCTCCGTGAGGTAGGCGCCGACGGGCGCCCCCCGGGCCCTGAGGCGACGGGTGATGTCGGCCATCCCCGAAGCCACGGCGGTCACGCCGCGCCGAGGCCCGGCCGGGGCACGCCCGGTGCGGGCGGCGTGGCGCACCCGCGCCACCGCGGCGCGGGCGGCGGCCGGATCGCGGCACGCCGGGTCGCCGTCGGTGTCCATCAGGTCGTCGAGCACGAAGAGCGCAGCGATGAAGTCGGCGGCCAGCCGCAGCGCCTCTTCGTCCTCGAGGTGGTAGACCCGCCCCGCCAGCTCGTGGAATCGGGCGCGATCGAAGACGCGCGCCGAGCGCGCGTCGAGCAAGCCGTGCCCTTCGAGCCAGCCCCGATGGCCGGGCAGGATGTGGCCGGTCGCCGGGTGGCGACCGGGCGCGAACGGGAGGAAGAGGTGGTCACGGAGCGGGGCGCGGCCGGGGATCTCGACCTCGACGGGGTGATGTTCGGGCTGAGTCATGGTGGGTCCTCTCCGAAGAGGTGTGGCTCGGCCCCACTCGGTTCACGAAGATTCCATCTGGTCACCTCGCGCCTCTCGTGAACCGGACGCAGCCTCGGGACACGGGTGGTGAGAACCCGGAGCGTCCATGCCCACCTCCTGTCCCTCCGCCTTCGCCCTCGCCGCCCGCGTGCGCAGCTCCCCCGCCCTCCGGGACGCCATCGCCCGCGCCGTGGCGGACGAGGACGCGGGTCTCCTCGAACGCCACCTCCGACGCCTCGGGTTCGACGCCTCCGCCGCGGCCGTCCAGCGGCTGCTCGACGCCCCCGGGCCCTTCCTCCCCCTGCAGGATGGGTGGACGTGATCGACGCACTGCCAAACGGAGCGTGCGGAGTTCGGCAGGTTGGCGGAGGTAGAGGGGCGACACCGGCGAGGCGTCGGCGTCGCCGTTTCTTGATAGGGCGTCGAGGATGGACAGACGGGTAGCGTGCTCCGACACGGGAGCCTCCTTTGGTGAACGGTGGACGGGGCGGTCAGGCCGCGGAGCGGTCCTGCGGCGGGGTGCCCGCGTCGTTGGCGGGGGCGTCGGGCGCCATCCCGGCCTTGCTGGCCACCCACGCGCGGCCGAGGGTGCCGAGCTGGGAGACGAACTCCTTGGCGAGGTCGTCGCGGACCCGGCTGTCGCCCTCCTGCCCGCGCGACGCGAGCTCACCGACGCGTCGCGCTGGTACGAGGAGCAGCGCGAGGGGCTGGGCGACGAGTTCCGCGCATGGGTGGACGCCGCGATGGCGGCGATCGGGCGGACCCCGCTCGCGTGGCCACGTGTCCGCCGCGACGCAGGGAAGCGGGTGGTTCGGCGCTTCCCGTACGCCGTCACCTACCTCGTTGAGCCGCAGCACATCGAGGTCCTGGCGGTGTTCCACACGTCCCGCGACCCGAAGCAGTGGCAAGGGGGGGGGTCGTAGGGCTGGACTCCCGACGAGATTCGAACCGCAGAAACCAAGGTACAACGCCACCAGAGGCTCGAACGCCCGCTCCGGTTTCCACCGAAAGCGGGCGTTTTACCGTGCCATTCTATGTGGTCGAGGTGGCCGAACGCTTATCGAACCTGGTGGCTGGATCCGAGGGGGTGGTCGAGCGAGAGGATGCTGGGGTTCGAGGCGGCGGTCTCTGGCGGGTCGTGGGCCACGGCCCCTCACGGCACCCAGACGGGGATGTCGACCTGAACCGGCCAGGGGCCGCCCTCTATGCACGGCGGGTCGAAGTGCGCGGTCATGGCGAGCCCCTCGGCGGCATCGATCGAGGGGCACTCCTTCCTCGCGCGTGCCGCCACGACGACTCCGTCGGCGCCCACGAGGAGCCGCACGCTGCAGCGTACGGCCCCCGACGGTGCTGCCGGCTTGGGCAACACCCTCCCGCCGAGCTCGCTCCAGTGCACGGTGGGCGGGAACAGCGCCGCCGTGGCCTTCCCGTCGTTCACCGAGATCAGCAGGCCGTCCGGGCCGGTGGAGGCATACCAGTCGCGGGACACCGCGCGTACCGCCGCTTCGGCCTCCCCGTCGCATCGGATGTCCACGGTGTCCCCCTCCACGAAGACCGGACAGGCGGTCTCGCCGGCCACGACCGCGCGGATGGGCAGCCCGGTGCGGACGGGCGGATGAACCGGAGTCCGGCGCGTTGGGCCGCCGCCTCCGGCGACGATGCCGGAGGCGGCGCACCCATCCTCGCCGGTGGGCACAGCTGGGACCGCTGCGGGTGGCGGTCCGAGGTCCGGCGCGTTCCCCGTCGCCGGACCCGATCCACATGCCAAAGCAGAGAGTCCGATGAGCGTTGCCGATACGAGCGAGCGGAGGCGCGGCACCGTGGCGCTCACACTCGGCCCAGGACGACGTCGATCCCCCGCAACACGAGATCGAGCTTGGCCGCCGGCACCTTCGCGACCCGCTCGACGAGCACCGCGCGGTCGAGCGCCACGACCTGCGACACGTTCGCCACCGACTCCTTCGGCAGCCCGGAGTCTCGCGGCCTGAGCGGGACGTTGCCCGGCGCTCCCGCCCACTTGACGTTGCTGGTGAGCGGCACGCAGACCACCGTGGCGATCGCGCTTCGGTTGAAGGCGTCGCCCTGCACCACGAGCACGGGGCGTCGGTAACCGGGGCCGGAGCCGATCGGCTCCCCGAGGTCGGCCCACCAGACCTCGCCCTGGGCGACCGCTACCACTCGTCGCGCTCCAGCACCCGACGGGCGGCGCGCGCGAGCTCGGGCGCGAGGCGCGTGTCTACCTCCGCACACACCGCGTCGAGCTGCGCGGTCACGCGGTCCTGGTCGTGGCGCTCGAGGTACTCACGCAGGGCGCGCGCGTAGAGCTCGCTGCGGGAGAGATCCGCGCGCTCGGCGTAGGCGTCCGCCGAGGCGAAGAGGTCGTCGGGGAGGGAGATGGCGGTCTTCATACTGGAAGTATAACCGCCGCGTGGCTACCGAGAACCCAGATTGGATTCGAACCACAAAAGCCACGGTACAACGCCACCAGAGATTCGAACGCCCGCCCCGGCATCAACCGAAAACTGGCGTTCTACCGCCTCATTCTATGTGGTCGGCATGGCAGGATGCATATCGAACTTCTATGAGCTGGTCGGCCCCGTCAAGCCTCGACGTCACGATTCTCGTCTTGCGGGCGATGGTCACGGAGGATCTCGCGAGATCCGCCACCGCCAGCCCTGCACCTCCATGAGCAGCGCGACCGAAGCCCCGGACGCGCAGGCAAGAGAGCCCGGGGGCCCCTGCACAAGTGAGCGGAGCGAGCGCGGAAGGGTACGGGCGACCTTGCCGGAGCGGGAGGGGCCGGTATGGGGCTGCGTGAAGGTGCGGGGCGTCGTGGTCGCGTCCGGGCGATCGATCGCGCCGTCGCTCGTGCTCTCCGCTGTGTCCTCCGCCGACCCCGCTGTGCATGCTTCTATTCGCACTCGAGAAGGGCGCGTGGGCGCCCGGTGCCATGGGGGATCCGTGCTGCGGAGGGTGCTCCCATCTTTCTGTCGGACTCGGCGCTCAACCAGTGGTCGTTCGTCGGTCCCAAGTTCGAATCGGAGTCACCCAAGGCAGGGAAGTCGGGGGCGTCGGTGGACGTCAGGGAGAAGCGCGAGGCCGGAGCGATCCGCCTGGTGCGCGATGGAGAACGCCTACGCCGCCTCGCGGGCGGGCTCGGGAGGCGGGGTGGAGGTGGCGCGGTAGCGCTCGCCGGTCACCCAGAGGCGGTGCATCAGGACGGCGAGCTTGCGCGCAACGGCGACGTGCGCCTTCGCCTTGCCGACACGGCCCAACAGGCGTTCGCCGAACCGCTTGATGTCGCTGTCCTCGACGAGGGGCGTCACCGCCACCACGACGGCCGGGTCGAGCTGGTCGGCGAACTCCCGGAAGCGCTCGACGAACAAGTCGGCCGAGCACGCGGCGATGCGCTTCCCGAACTGCTTCACCAGGCCGCGCACGACGGAGATCATCTTCGACCGCGTCTCGACGATGACGGCACGCACCCGCAGGATCGCGCGTTGCTGCCGGCTCTCCTCGCTGCGGTGCGTGATCGGCGAGAGGAACTGCGGGTCGATGCGCACGAGCCGGGCCAGCGTCTCCGCGTCGACCTTGTCGGTCTTCAGCGTCGCCTCCGCGATCAGGCGCACGCGGCGCGGGTTGACAACGTAGACCTCGTGGCCGAGCTCGCGGAGGAGCTTGTCCACCCACGGCGAC
>Ga0172372_10004609_pt1 | contig 19505 bp, 15 predicted proteins | sample LakKiv5m_2_FD_114544 | JGI IMG/M metagenome (GOLD analysis project Ga0172372, IMG submission 114544) | Freshwater microbial communities from Kabuno Bay, South-Kivu, Congo - kab_092012_9.5m | ecosystem: Environmental > Aquatic > Freshwater > Lake | place: Democratic Republic of the Congo...
CAGCCGTCTCCATACAGCGCGATGGGAGGGCAGGTTGCGCCAGACGTAGAATGCGGCGATGGCCGGTGCGGTTGCGGCGGCGCCGAGCAGCAGTTTTCGACGGCTGAACCGAAGGCTTCCGGTGGAGGCTCTCTCGAGGGCGAGACGGAGCTCCTCTGCGGAGGGGCATCGTTCGGACGGTCTCGGGTTACCCGCCTGCAAGAGGGCATCGTTCAGTTGCCAGCCGTGGCGAGCCCAATCCGTGGATCGGGTATGGCCGGGGGGTAGCGAAGGAAAGTGGTACCGATCGAGACCGCTCCACGCTTCGTAGAGGGATCGGCCCAAGGCAAAGACATCAAGCGCAGGGGATCCAAGGCCATCCGGTGGCACGTAGCCCTCGGTGCCGGGGAATTCGATCGACGTGCCGGCTTTGCCGACGGAGCCGTAGTCCGCGAGGACCCAAGACCCACGGAAGAGCAGGATATTGGCGGGTTTGATGTCGCGGTGGAACAGGCCTGCGGCGTGGAGTTGGCTGACCGCTTTGGCGAGACGGGTTCCCTCCTGAATGACCTGGAGGGTGGGGACGGCGCCGTTCTCGGCGACGTGGGTGGCGAGGGTGAGCGGGGTGTAGACGGATGCGTTGCGGGGCTCGTAGGGCTGGCCGGTGACCGAGTCGTCCGCGAGTTCCAGTTCCTCCCAGAGGCAGTTGGAAGCGGGCTCTATTCCCCATCGGCGCAGTGGGATGAAGCCATCGGAGGCGATCACTGGCGTCAAGAGTCGACGGAGATGGGCGAGGTCCTCCAGGGCGCCGGGTCGGGAGGTGCTCTGGATCTTGAGGCAACAGGGTTGGCCCTCCGGGTTGATCGCGAGGAAGACGACGGAACCGGTGCGTTCGGACAAGGGACGGACGGGCGAGTAGCCGTGGGGAATGAAGCTGGACGGGTTCAAGGTGCCTCCTGTTCCGGAGCGTCGGGCAGTTGGAGGCCCTCTTCAGCGAGAATGGCCCATTGGCGGCGGATCCGACGGACCATGCGCATGCGGATGATCCGTACATTGAACTCGGTGGTGTTGAAGGCCTGCGCGACCTCGGGAGATGGCCGGGTGTGGAAGCAGTAGGTCTCGAAGATCTGCCACGAGCGGGGTGGGACGGTTGTGCGGACCCGATCAAGGCAAACGGCCCACAGGTGTTGCTCCAACTGATGGCGGGCCTCCAGATCCGTCTGGGGAGCAAAGGCTCCGGGGAGCCATTCGGCCATGAGTGTCAGCGCCTCGGGCGTGAGTTGGGTATGCTTGCGCTGGCGTCGGACCTCGAAGATGCGCAGGTGGGTAATCTGCGTCAGCCATGCCCGGAAGCGGAGGGTCTCCGATTTGAAAGGCTTGGCGACGAGCCGTCGCGATAACCGCAGGAGCACGTCGTTGATGACTTCGTCGGTCTCGACCGGAGTCAGTCCACTGCGAAGACAGAGATCCCCGATTGGCGTACGATAGGTTTCGTGAAGCCAGGTCCAGGCTTCATGATCGGCGGGATCCGCGCAGGCGGCGATGCGCTCCGGTTGGGTGGTGGGTGAATCGAGCATGGTCAGGTCGAGGAAGGTGGATCTTTCAAGGCGCTCATGACGTGGTGGATTCTTTCCGAAAGAGTTCCCCGACTCACTGGCTGGTTGAATACCGATAATTTATGAAAATCTTGTGTTGGGGTGTTACGACCCAAAGCCAGTGATCCGGGCATCTGGGCCGCGTCCATTCGTCGTGCAGGAATTCATCCGGATGGATCGGCCCGAGGTGTACCGGACCTATGGAGCCGGAGGTGAGATGTTCGGTTGGGTGGTGCGACGATTCCCCGAGGAAGCGCGATCCTCGGATTGGGTGGCCCATGCGCGGGGTGCCCGATATGTGGCGTTGGCGGATCCGCCTTCAACCGCAGTGGAAGCAGCCCGACGCGCACTTGTCGCAACCGATCTCATCGAGTCCTTCGGCTGCGTGGACCTGCTGTGCCGGCCAACTGGGGAGTGGGTTGTCCTGGAAGTCGGCACCGACGGACTCTTCAACCACATTGATCGGGACCTCGGTGACGTCAGACTTGAGAGCGAAATACTCCGCCGCATCACCGCGGCGTTCTGGCGGGGGGCGAAAATGTAAGGATGCGACCCGATTGTCTCACTCGCGAACACGTGCACCCGCCCGGTTCCCCTTCGTCTCTTCGCGTCTTCGCGTGAGCCAAAGAAAGTGAGGGGCAGGGAATGCCTCACGCGAAGCCGCGAAGGGCGCGAAGAAAGGCGGGGATGGGACACCTTTGAACGCGTCAGCCCCTTTGCGCGAGCCGTTCTTCCATGCGGCGCCGGGCGACGCCGCCTCGATCCAGGAAGGCCTGAGGACACCCCCCGCGAACATGCCCGTCCGCCCCCTGTCCATGACGTTGCCTTCAGCGCACATCTCGCCAATCGACGATCCTCAATTTGGGCACGCGCTTGAGATCCGCATCGCCGCTGACGAGAGTCAGGCCGTGCACGAGGGCGGTGGCGGCGATCTGGCAATCGGCAAGGGCGATGCTGTGTCCCTTGGTGTCCATGGCCGCACGGAGGATCCCAGCCTGCTCGGCGGCTTCAGAGTCAAAAGGCAGGTGGCTGATCCCGCTCAGGAAGGCATCCACGGCGGCGGTGAGCTTCGTTGATTGGCGACGCGCAGCCCCATAGCGGAGCTCCATCGCCGTGACGGCGCTGATGGCCAATTCGGACGGTTTGGCCTTCTGGATGCGTCGTACCACCGGATCGATGCCACGCAGGTAGTCGCTGACGGTGCAGGTATCCAGGAGGAATTTCACGCGAAGGGATCCCGGGCTGGCTCGTTTCGACCTGGACGTTCGATGGGTTCATCCCAGGAGCCTGCGCTGGCAAGGAAGGCTTCTGGCCAGGCGTCGACCACGGGTTCGAGGACGATGGTCTTGCCCTCCCAGCGTTGGTGGACACGGGTGCCACGGGGCAGGCGACAATCGCCCACCAGGCGGACGGCGAGGCTGTTGCCTACCTTGAAAACCACGGTTTCACTGCTCACGGCAGGTAGGATATCCAGAACGGATATCCTTTCAAGTTTCACCTGAGGGAAGCCAGCCTTGCGAATCCAGCCCGGGGTTGCGGATATCGTCCGTTGACCGTTGCGTATCACTGGACACCCTGTTGCATGGCCGTTGCCAACCTCCTCTTCTCCGCCGGGCCGATCCTGCTGCTGATCTTCCTGATGATGAAGACGACGCCGATGTCGTCGGCCAGGGCGTTGCCGCTGGCGGCACTGGTGACCTATGGGATCCAGTTGGCCTGGTTCCGGGCAGACCCCACCCAGCTCCACGCTTCCATGGTGGCGAGGTTGCTGGTGGCACTAACCCCGATACTGATTGTTTGGGGCGCGATCTTCCTCTTCCGCACCATGGAACTCAGCGGTGCGCTGGAGACCATCCGCTCATGGCTCAATCATGTGTCGCGGAACCGTGTCGCCCAGGTGGTGATCATTGGTTGGTCCTTCCAGTTCCTCATCGAGGGGGCGAGTGGCTTCGGCACTCCGGCAGCGTTGGCCGCGCTTGTCTTCGTGCGTCTGATGATGGTCGGTGGCGAGACCTCCCCGGTCATGCAGATCGGCAACTCGCTGGCTGGATCCACGGGCCGTTGGTGGCCGTATCTTGCCTCCTATCTCGGCGCGGTGGGGGCCTTCTTCGCCGGTTCATGCACGATTTCGAACCTCACCTTCGGCCCCATCCAGGTCGCCATTTCCCAGCAACTGGGATTGGACAAGACCCTGCTGCTGGCGCTGCAATCCGTGGGCGGTGCCATGGGCAACATGGTCGCGATCCACAACATCATCGCCGTGTGCTCCGTCCTGGGACTCCGGAATTCCGAGGGCGCCATCTTGCGCAAGACACTGCTTCCGATGCTGGTTTACGGCCTGATGGCGGCGATGGTGGCGATGTTACTTCTGTGACCTCGGGTGCTTGGATCCATCCTGTAAATCCTGTGCATCCTGTCCGTGCCTTGCCATGGGCACCTAGGGACACTGCTCCTCCATGGAACGGGGTGGCGACGTCCTCGTCGCCGTTCCAAAGCCTTGCTCAAGGCGATGAGGACATCGCCGCTCCGATCCTGTTTTCGAGTGGGGCTGGTGTCAGGACGCGCCGCGTGGCCTCGGCATGCCCGCGAGGCCCTTCCGGAGAGTGTTCGCCGTGTTCTCCAGGCCCGAGAGGATGCCGTTGGCCAGTGGTTCCGGGAAACCGCGTGGGATCGACGACTGGACCTTGGTCAGCACCGATGGAGTGCGTTCGCAGAGTTCCTCGGCGATTTCCCGCATTCCGGTGACGCCGCATTGCCGGGCGGTCTCCATCCAGTGGCGCGGATGGATTTCACTCCATCGATTGGTGGCGCAATGGGGTCGCGTCTATACATTGTACAATTGTGGGTCCAGCTCCGACCGCGCTGTTGAAATGTATAATTTATAGATGCGACCCCATTGCCTCTGCGACCCCATTGTCTCTGTCCTGGGGCTACGGCACCGCGGGGCGCGGCGGGCCGTCGTAGGGGCGGGCGCCGAGTTCGCGACGGTGGGTGTGTTCGACGGTCAGGAGGGCAGGGTCGGTGACGGTGGGGGCCGCGATGAAGCCGTGGTGGCGGCCCATCCAGTAGGCGAGGAGCCAGGCGGCGGGTTCGACGACGTCGTTCCCACCGGCCCCGCCGTCGGGTTGCATGACCCAATGGTCCCACCGCAGCGGTTCCGTCTCGCGCGGAGGGAAGGTCCGCGTGCCTCCCTTGAGGGCGGTGTAACCGGCCGGGGTGCGGAGGTCGGTCCGATGCGAGTTCTGGTACGACCAGGCCCGAAGATCGAGGGGCCATCCGCGCAGGTGTTCGACGGAGGCGATTGCGTCGGCGTCCTGTCCGGTGAGCGCGCCGTAGAGGTAGTTGAACCAGGGGTTCTGTTCGGCGCGGACGGCCTCGTAGCTGCGTTCGTACCCGCGGCCGTACTGGGCGTGGAGGTCGGGATCCTTCTCGAAGCGCAGGAGGTTCCAGTAACTCCAGAAGGCGAGCTCGTCGAGGAAGTGAAGGATGCTCTCGGGGGGGAAGGTGTTCCGGGCGCGGAGGGTGTATTCGGGGTAACCGAGCGCGACGAGTTCGCGATAGGCGGCCGAGAAGCGGGGTTCGCCGGTGACGGCTTCGGCGGTCTTGATGAAGGACAGCAGTTCGACGGCCTGCAGGCCGCGGTCGTACTTGCCTTCGTCGGTCAGGAAGTAGTCCGGGTCCCAGCGGCCCCAGCGGGTTGGCTTCCCGTCGGCGTCGATCAATTGCCAACGGTTGCGGATGAGGTGATCGGCGATGCGGGCGATGTGGGTCCTGGCCTGCTGGATCTCGGGTCCCTCGGCGACGAGGTCGAGGAAGAGGGTCAACGCGTAGAAGTGGGAGCAGAGTTCGTCGGAGGAAGTGTCGCCCTTCCACTCGAAGCGGCCGTCGGCGGTGTCATGCCATTCGGCGGCGTAATTCCCGGAGCCATGTCCGGCCTGGTGTCCGCGTTCGCCTTTCACCCAGACCGAACGTGCGGGGAATCCCGGGATGCCGGACATGGCCTCGAGCCATCGGATGGCGTGAAAGGTGTTGGTGGCTTCGCGCCGGGCGCTGGGATCCTTGGTGACGGCATAGCGATAGGCCTGGGCGGCGAGATAATTGCCGGAGTATCCGCCGTCGTTGTCGCTGACTTCGCGGACGTATTGTTTCGAGGTAGCGTCCCATTCGAGTTTGTGGACGAAGCCCAACCGGCGTTGTCCCCACTCGTCGAGGTGGCGGTCGTAATAGGCGGCCTTCTTCGCGAGCGTATAGGGCTCGTAGCGGAGGATTCCGAGGCCGGCATCGGTGGCTAGGTAGACGCTGCGTTCGTGGACGGCGATGGCGTTGACGCGTTCCGCAGGGATCCAGCGACGGCCTGCGAAGTAGTCGAACCGGCCGCCGACGGAACGGATGGCCCCGCGGGAAGTGCCGATCCAGAGGTCGTTGGTGAACCCATTGGCGAGGCAGAGGGTGTCCTCGAAGGGGAGGCCCTGCTCGCCGCGCAGGTGGGTGAGTGACATCCCGCGGAGGAGTCCCAGACCGCGGTCGGTGGCGATGCACAGGGCGGACCCGTGACTGACGATGTCGCGCGTGGTGGTGGAAGGCAGCGTGCCCCAATCCCAAGCCTGGTCGGACGGCCAGGTGTAGGCGTCGACGCCACCGAATTTGCCGGCGGCGAAGGGTGCGAGGCGGCCAGAGCCATGGACGAAGAGGGTCTCCTGGTGCGGGACGAGGCGCGTGATGTGGAAGCGGGCGCGGTTGGTGGAAACCAGTTCGAGGGAGTCGCCGCGAACGCGCCAGAGTTGGTTCCCGATGGCGGCGATGGGTTCACCGCGGAAGAGGGTGAGATCCGAAACGGGCTCGGTGGAGATGCGGGTCCAACCGTTGCCGGATTGGCGGAGGAGTCCGGGAGAAGTCACGACCCAGAGGGAGTCCGGAGTCGACACGATCCGGCGGACGGCCTGCGTGCATCCAAGGTCCGGGGAAAGTCGTGAACCATCGAGCGTGAGGAGGCCGCGTTGGGTTCCGACGGACGTCCGTCCGGCATGGACGGCGACGCTGGTCAGGGGATCCGGGTGTGGGACCTGTTCGCCCACTTCCTGGAGGTATGGAATGTCTTGGATGGCGTGAGGAGCGGCGAAGGTGCCGGGAATACCTGCGTGCAGGTTGCAACCGGGAGCGACGGCGGCAAGCAGGACGGCAACCGGCCGGGTGAGGAATGCGGGCCAGAGGCGGGGAAACGACAGGGCCATGGTGTGGTGGGAGTTGGAAGTTTGAGGTTTGAAGATTCAAGTCTGAAGCCCGTGGGCTCAAGGGGAGTTCCCGGATCCCAGATGCCAGTCGCCAGAATCCATGTGGCTGGAAAAGCGTCGTGAACTTCCATGGTGGTCACGGGGGCGTGCTTGGGTTGTGCTTGCCTCATGAATACAGATCAGACGGGTACAACCCTTCCTTCCGCCGGTTCCGAGAGCGCGTTCCGGATACCGCGGGTGGCGATCCTCGCCTTCTACTTCGGAATCCACCGGTTCTATGCGGGCAAGATCGGGACCGGCCTGTTGCAGTTGGTGACGATGGGTGGGTTCGGTATCTGGGCGATCGTGGATCACATCATGATCGCGTGGGGCACGTTCACGGATGGCAACGGCGAGCGCATCACGCGCTGGACCTGAACCGTGGGTCGGTTGGGTCCGGGAAATCCGCCGAGGATTTGAGCTCGCAATGCTTGGTTGGGTTGTGAGCTTTCCGAGGTGATTTCCCGGATCCTGAGGCTTGGATGTTGGTGGGTGTTGGGGTGGGCGGTGGTGTCGGTGATGTCAGCGCAACAGTTCCCGTCCAATTGGGCGATCGCCGACGCGCGCTTGGCGGCCTACTTCGAGGCGGAGGTTCGCCGGATCGAGACGAACTGCATGGCCGACGTCCGGACGCTGGGCGATTGGACGGGACAGCGGGAGGAACGCCGCCGTCAGTTGCTGGACATGCTGGGGCTCTGGCCCCTGCCGGAACGGACGGATCTGAAGCCCGTGATCACGGGGCGCCTGGACGGAGATGGATTCCGGGTGGAGAAACTCCATTTCCAGTCGATGCCGGGATTGTACGTCACGGCGAATCTCTACCTCCCGAAGGGAGTGACGGGAGCGGTCCCGGCGATCCTGTACGTCTGCGGGCATGCGGAGGTGAAGACCAATGGAGTCAGCCTGGGAAACAAGACGGGTTATCAGCATCACGGCGCGTGGTTGGCGCAGCATGGGTACGTCTGTCTGGTGATCGACACGCTGCAACTGGGCGAGATCCAGGGGGATCACCATGGCACCTATCGGCTGGGGCAATGGTGGTGGAATGCGCGCGGTTACACGCCGGCCGGAGTGGAAGCCTGGAATTCGATACGGGCGCTGGACTATCTGGAGACGCGGCCGGAGGTGGACAAGACCCGGTTCGGGATGACCGGCCGCAGTGGCGGCGGCAGTTATACGTGGACCACGGCGGCGGTGGATGGGCGGGTGAAGGTGGCGGCACCGGTGGCGGGAATGACCGATCTGCGCAACCACGTTTGCGACGGCGCGGTGGAAGGTCACTGTGACTGCATGTTCTTCGTGAACACGTACCGCTGGGATTTCCGGTTGAACGCCGCGCTCTTCGCGCCGCGGCCGTTGCTGATCGTGAACACGGATGCCGACAACATCTTCCCTCTGGATGGCGTGACACGGCTCTTCACGGCGACGCGTCGGTTGTACGAGATGTTCGGTGCGTATGACCGGCTCGGGTTGGTGATCGGGCCCGGACTTCACAAGGACAGTCAGAACCTGCAGGTGCCGGTGTTGCGCTGGTTCAACCAGCATCTCCGCGATCAGGATCCGCCGGTGGTGGGTGCGGCGGTGAAACCGTTCGCCCCGGAACAGCTTCGGGTGCTGGATGCGATCCCGGCGGATCAACGGAACAAGACCGCGCAGGAATTCTTCGGGGAGCGATTGCCGCCGAACGTGGATTCGCTGGAGACATTGCGGCGGTTGTTGGCACGGGATGTCTTCAAGGGTTGGCCGAATACGCCCCCGGATCCCGAGGCGCGCATGGTGGCTTCCGGGGGATCGAGCGGTCGGTTCCTGCGGGAATACGAGTTCACGAGCCAGACCCTGGTGCCGCTTCGGGTTTTCGTCCTCGGGCACGAAGGGGAGGTACCGAAGCGCGTGGAGCTGCGCGTCCTGGACGAGTCCGGCTGGAGGGATTGGCTGGCGGCGGGTCGCTTCGAATTCGGTCAGGCACTCAGCCGACACACGTTCTCGGAGATGGCGGCGTCAGGTGCCCGATTGCCCCAGCTGGCACCGGGGTCGGCGGTGGTGTGGTTCTGTCCGCGTGGCGTGGGTTCGGATCGATGGGAGGGGGATGCGCGGAAGCAGGTGCAGATCCGGCGTCGGTTCCAGTTGCTGGGGCAGACGGTGGACGGAATGCGCGTGTGGGATGTGCGACGTGCGTTGGCGGTGGTGCGGGGTCTGGCGCCTGGAGCACCGGTCGCCGTGCAGGCGCGGGGCGTGATGGCGTCGCATGTCCTGCATGCGGCGGTCTTCGAGGAGGATCCCTTGGAACTTAACCTCGACGCGCTCCCCGAGACCTATCGCGAGGGACCCGACTACCTGAACGCGGGGCGGATCACGGATCCAACCCGGGTCCGTGGGCTGGTGCGGTCCGTCCATCGGATGGGGGGAGGTTGAGAGTGGTGAGGGGCACGAGAGTTAAGGGCCCATGCCATTTGCGGGCACTGCCAGGATCAGCGGAGCAGTTGACCTAAGGTGACCCCAGTGACACCTTTGTGGGATGACAACGATTTCGATCAAGGAATTGCACGGTCGTACCGGTCACTGGTTGAGACGTGTGAGTGAGGAACGCGAGGTCATTGTCACGGAGCGTGGTCGTCCGATCGCTCGTCTCCTTCCGGCCATTGAGCCTGCGAAGACCAATCCCTTTCTCCGGCGTCGATTGATGCCGGGTGTGGCGCGGTTGATTGAGCGTCCCATGGCTGGGTTGGGAAGCACTGAGATCATTTCAGAGGGACGCGACGGGCGATGATCTACTTTGATTCCTGTTACCTCGCCAAACTGTACCTCATGGAGCCTGACAGCCGGCCGGTACGTGATCGGGCCAAGGACTCCGGCGAGGTGGTTTGTTGCCTGATCGGTTGGGGGGAACTGGTAGCGACGCTTCATCGACACATGCGGGATGGCCGCCTGACCGCTGCTGAATTCCGCCTTTTATCAGCACAGGTTGCTGCCGATGTGGAGGAAGGCCTTTGGACCCCGCTTCCGGTAACCTCGGAACTGGTGCAAGCCCAGGCTCGTCGGATGATGGAGTTGCCAAGCCAGGTCTTCCTTCGCGCTGCCGACGCCCTGCACCTGACGTGCGCAGCGGAAGCTGGGCTCTCGGAGATTTACAGCAGCAACCGTCATCTGGTCGCTGCGGCTCCCCATTTCGGGTTGCGACCCATCACCCTCTGAAAATCGCCTCCGGCGTCGTCGTTGGAATCCGGGGACTGGGGTCTGGCAACTCCCCCCAACTCACTTCGCCAACTGGACCGGTTGGAGGATCCCGGTGAGGTGGCCGGTGGCGGGATCGAACTCGCGGATCAAGCCGTCGAAGGCGCCGGTGTAGAGCCGCTTTCCATCGGGGCTGAAGGCGAGGCTGAAGACGGCGCCGTCGTGGCCAGAGAGCGTGGCGGTGCGCTTGCCGTCGGCAGGATTGTAGAGGCGCACCTCGCCATTCGGTGCGGCGGCGGCCGCGAGGGTTCCCTCGGGATGGAACGCGACGGCCTGGACGGGGCCGGGCTGACGTTCGAAGTCGCGGACGAGGTTGACGTCGTTGTTCGCGGCGGTGCGTTCCTGGTTCTCCTTGGCGCGATAGATCCGCAGGCCGCCCTCGCCGCCACCGTAGAGGACGGTTTCCTCCTTGGGATGCCGCGCGAGGCAGGTGACGGGTTCGATGAGCTTGTTGATGTCGTCGATGAACTGGCCGCTGGCGACGTCGATGAGCTTGATGGCGCGGTCGCGGCTGCCGCTGAGGAGGCGGTTGCCGGTGGGCAGCCACGAAGTCTGGAGGGACCAGTCGGAGTGGTTGTCGAAGCGCACGACTTCCTTGCCGGAGGGCCAGGCAAGGACGCGCACGGCCTTGTCGGCTCCGCCGAGTGCGAGGCGGTCGCCCGTCGGCGACCACGAGATGCCGTAGACGGAATCGGCGGCGACCTTCCAGGCCGCGGCCTGCTTCCCGGTTTCCACCTCCCAGACCTGCACCTCGCCAAGGCTGGCCGGGTTGCCCGCGGCGACAGCGAGGTGTTTGGAATCGGGCGAGAAGGCGAGCGACTCGATGCGCGTGGACTCACCGACCCATCGGCCCTTGGGCTGGAACTCGGCGGTGCCGAACACGAGGACCTCGTGGTAACCCGACGCGGCAATCCACTTCCCGTCCGGCGAGATCGCGAGCGCGGTGATCACGGGCAGGGAAGGATACGTGGGTGGGGCCGTGATGCGCGTGCTGTAGGCATCGGCCGGGGTATCGTCCTTGGCACCTTCGCGGATCCAACGTTCGAGCAGGGCGACCTCGGCGGGTGAGAGCGGGTCGCCTTCCTTCGGCATGCTGGGTTCCTTGCCGCTGACCTCGGTGATGACGATCGATTTCGCGGGATCGCCGGGGATGTAGTTGGGACCGTTCTTTCCGGGCTTGGCGAAGAGCGCGTAGGTCGAGGTGTCGACGCCGCCCTTGGTCTTGTTGGGATTGTGGCACCCGTTGCAGGAGCGTTTGAAGACGGGGGTGATGTCCTTGAACCACGAGACCGGTGCGTCGGCGGCGAGAGCTGAGACGGGGAGGAAGAGCGTCAGGACGAAAGCGCGGAGGGTGCGCTTTCCTCCTGCTCCTGCGAAGAACGGGGTGGCGACGTCCTCGTCGCCCTGAGGGAGGCTGTTCTGGGGCGATGAGGACATCGCCGCTCCGGATGGAATCGGATGCACGGGCATGGGTCAGGGAGTGGGCTTGGGAGTGGCGGGTGCGTTGGTCGAGGCAGTCTCGACGGCGGGAGCGGCGATGGTGAGGGAAACCGGAGTGGTCTTCTGGCGCCAGGTGCGGTCGTTGTGCGTGTAGGCGGCGGTCACGGCGATCTTGTGTTCCCTGCCGGTCTCGGCCTGGTCGGTGACGAGGAGTTGGACCGTGGCTTCCTTGGTTTTCGCTGCGACGGGTTGCACGGTGGCGATGACCCCGGCGGGGACGCCTTCGAGGGCCAGGCTGACCTCGCCCTCGAAGCCGCGGCGTTCGACCTTCACGACGAACTCGGTGCGGTTGGCGGCGGAGGCGGAATTCGTAGGAAGCGCGACGGCGGAGAGCTTCACTGCGTCGGTGCGGAAGAACGGCGAACCGGGAAGCATGGCGGTGGCGAAGAGCGGAATGCCATGGACGGTGAGATCCGCAAACCGCGGCGCGGACTGCACAAGGTTCTGACCATCGACGGAAGCCTCGGCGCGGATGGCGACGGGGCGGGTACCGGTGGCGGCATTGAAGGCGGCGTTGAGCTGGAGTTGGCCGCGGGATTGTCCGGGAGGAAGCGTCAGCACCGGGATGTTCACGCCGCCGGGGCCGTCGGCGATGACCTTCACCTCATTCGTGAATCCGGGCGTGCGCGCCACCGCCACGTCGAGGGCGACCGTGGCATTCTGTTCGACGGCGGCGGACGCCTGTCCGAGGTCGACCGAGAACGGGGCGGGTGGAAGCACGGTGAGCCATCCGGCCTCGGTAAGCTGGACGGGCCGCGCGACGGGCTTGCCGCCGATCTCCGCCGTGGCCTGCAAGCGCAGCGGCAACGACGTCGCGGAGGCGTCCGCGGTGGCGCCGATGAGCAGCCAACCGACATCGCTGCCGGCGCCGACGGTGCACGGGACCACCGACACGCCGGGAGGCAGGTTCTGGCCGGAGACGCGCACGATCCCATCAAAGCCGTTGCGTCGGGCAACCTCGCAACGGACGGCGAGCCATCCATCGCGATGGACGCGGACCCGGCCGACGCCCGTCTTCACGCCGAAGTCCGGGGTGGTGTCCGGCTTCTGGAGGACCATCCGGTATCCGAAGCGTTCGCCGCCGCGGTCGGTCAGGTCGCGGAGGGAGATCAGGTACTCGACGTCCTTCTTCGCATCGAACTCGATGCGGGCGTCGGGCCCGTTGGCGTCGTCGTTCCGTTGCAGGACCTTTCCCTGCGCGTCCTGGAGCGTGAGCAGGGCGTCGAGCGGGGAGCCGAAGCGGCGGGCCTGAACGTCGACCATCCAGCGCTGGTCGGTCGGATTCTTGAACCGGAACGTGTCGACGTCGCCCGGTGTCCCGATGCGGCCGTTGAGGACGATCGGAGCGGAGAGCGCGTTGGCCTTCTCGGCGGCATTGTTCGGCTCGGCTTCGAGTTGTTCCGGGAGGTCGCCAACTTCGAAGCCGATCGGATTCGAGTAGCCGGCGGCGGTGCGGGCGCGGATCTCCTGGCGACCGAGCGGTGCATCCGGCGCGAGGGCGAGTGTCAGCCGGTTGGCGCCTTCAAGTTGGTGGCCGAGCAATTGGACTTCGACCGTTGAACCGCGCTGGCCGCCAAGGGGAAATAGCGATTCGAGGTAAGGCCGCGTGCCGACGACGAAGTGGTAGGTGTACTTGTCGCCGCCGAGGTGACGCAGGTCGTTGAGGCGCGCAGTGTACTCGCCGTCGTCGGGTGCCTTGAAGACGAGGAAGGGGTCGAGCCCGTGGGCGTCCTCGGAGCGGGCGAGTTCGGCGCCCTTGGAATCGAGGACGATCAACGTGGCATCGAGCGGCGAACCCGTGCGGTTGGCCTGGACGTCGAAGAGGATTTCCTGGCCGGCCTTCAATGCGATGCGGTAGGCGTCGACTTCTGCGGAACCGCCGATGCGGCCCGAGATGGCAACGGGTGGCGTGATGCGCGGCGGGGAGGCCGGGTCGGAAGTGCCGGTGGGTTCGAGGATCTCGGAAAGGTCGGTCACCTGGACGGTCAGCGGGTTCGAGACGCCGCCGGGGCCAGCCACGCGGAGTTCATGGGCACCAAGCGGGGCGTCCGCGGCGATGATGACCTGGAGCGCGAGTGTCTTGGCAGGATCGGTGGGTCGGACCGTGATGCCGCCAAGCGAGCCTTCGAGGACCACGGCGGGCGTGGAGGAAGGGACGTCCGCAAGCCGGATGGCGCGATGCGATGCGAGGTGATCGGTGACGGCGGCGAGGCCGTCGCCGGACAGGGTCAACGTGTTGGTCGTGCCCCGCTGGAGGAACGTGAGCGACGTCGAGTCCAGCCGCGGAACTGGCTGGATGGCGGCGTGGAGGAGGCCTCCCGCGAAGGTGAGGAAGATTGAAGTTTGAAGTTTCAAGTTCGAAGCGGGGAAGGGGCGGGCACGCTCTGTCGTTGCCCCCGGTGGGAATGATTTCGGGGCGGCGATGTCCTCATCGCCTTTGGAAAGCTTCCGGAACGGCGACGAGGACGTCGCCACCCCGTTCGGCATGTGGGCAAAACCAAGATGTGGGACCGCAATAGTGAAAGGTTCGAAGCCATCATTGCTCTGTGGCCTGCCTTGAAACTTGAATCTTCAAACTTCGGACTCGCATGGGGCCTGCCTCGTGACCTCGTCAGCTACGCTTCGAACTTCACGAGAACAACCCCGTGACGGCCTCGGCCTGGACGAGTTCGCGGGGTTGGTTGAGGTGGTTCATGACGATCGTGTGGGGATCGATCCCCAGCGCGTGGTAGATCGTGGCGACGATCTGTGTGGGATGGACCGGCGAGTCGGCCGGCGACGAACCGGTGGCATCCGAACGACCGTACAGCGCACCGCGCGAGACGCCCGCGCCGGCGATGAACGCCGTATAACAGTAAGGCCAGTGATCACGGCCGTCGGGTGAGTTCGTGTTGCCGCTGGTGGAAACGCCGAGGCGCGGGCTCCGGCCGAATTCGCCGAGCGCGACGACGAGGGTTTCCTTGAGCAGGCCGCGTTGGTCCATGTCCTCGAGGAGCGCGCTGAGTCCGGAATCGAGTTTCGGGCAATGGATGTTCCGGAGGGGGCCGAAGTTGGCGGCGTGCGTGTCCCAGGCATCCACGGTTGGATCGCCATTGGCGACGGCGGGCCAGTTCATCTGGACGACGCGCGTGCCGGCCTCGACGAGACGCCGGGCGAGGAGACAGCCCTGGCCAAACGTGTGGCGGCCGTAGCGATCGCGAAGGGCGTCGGCTTCCTTGGTCAGGTCGAAGGCGTCGCGGGCTCGACCGCTGGAGACGAGGTCGAAGGCCTTCTGGTAGTACGAGTCGAGGGCGTACTTCTCGACCGCCTTCTCCATGTCGGGCATGGCGTCGTTGACGGACTTCAGGAGCCGCGACCGGCGTTCGAGACGTTCGCGCGAGACCTCCGGGCGCAGCGTGAGGTCCGCCAGGTTCAGTTCCTTGGCGGGGTCCTGGTAGAAGTAATAGGGATCGAACGCCGCGCCGAGGAATCCGGCCGTGCCACCCTTGCCGATGACGTTCGATTCCTGCAACGGACGTGGGAGCATGACGAACGGCAGCATGGGAACCTCGGGCGGACGCAGCCGGGCGATCTGCGAGCCGAGGTGGGGGAAATCGTTTGGCGCGGGCGGCTCCAACTGGCCGGAGGGCGACACGCGGTCGGGCGTGTACCCGGTCATGATCTGGTAGATCGCGGCGGTGTGGTTGAAGAGCCCGACGGGCGTGTAGCTCATCGAGCGGATGAGGGTGGCCTTGTCCATCTGCTGGGCGAGCTTCGGCATGACCTCGCTGAGCTGGATGCCGGGGACCTTGGTCCGGATGGGCTTGAAGTCGCCGCGGATGTTCGAGGGCGCGTCGGGCTTCGGGTCCCAGATGTCGATGTGGCTGGGGCCACCCTGGAGGTAGAGGATGATGACGGACTTGGCGCGACCCCAGCCATTGCGGGGTTGGGAGGCGGCGGGTCCGGCGCTGGCCGATTGTTGGGCCTGCAGCTTGAGGATGTTCGCGAGGCTCAGGCCGGCAAGGCCCGCGCCACCGACACGGAGGAACTCGCGGCGGGAGAAGCCGTCACACGTGGCGCCGTATTGGCCGGGGATGGAGATCATGGGGATGTGCCTTTGAATGGGAGCTTCATTCACCGACGCTGCGCAAGACCTCTTCGCCCAGTGCCGCATTCAGGAAGAAACCCGCCTGTTGAAGTTCTGCGAGAATCGGGCGCAATTGGATGATCAAGCCAGCGGTCTTTGCCTCCCTCAGGATACCTACGGTACCTATGATCTGGAGACCAAGTGCCCGGGCAGCTCGTCGCCCTGCGCCATCGTCAATGAGGAGCCATGCTTCGGCGATTTCCTGCGTCAGGGCGAACGCTTCCCGCTCACCCGCACCGAGGCCGCCAGGGACGAAACCCACTGTGTTGCGATTCGGTCGGCGCACTCGGATCCAGTCCGCAGTCCTGACGATGTCCGCTCCGGGTGCCAGGGCATTCGTGACCGTTACTTCGTGCCAGACGGCCGGTGGCACCAGAATCTCGCCATACAGCTCTCGCAGCAGATCCAGCCTGCGAATCCTGCTCAGCGAGATGAGTGGTCCACTATCTGCAACGATGACCGGGGCGGGCGTTGAGCTCACGCGTCAGTTCCTCCTTGTCCCAGTCGATGACCGGAATCTTCAGGTGTGCAATCTCCTCCATGAACCGGTATCGGGGCATTCCGGCCAGCTCGGAGGCCCGACCGATGGATATCCGGCCTACTTCGAACAATTTGGCCGCCGCGAAGAAACGCAGGTCGTCACCGAATTCTTCGGGCGTGCGGCCAAGGTCAGCCGGCAAGTCATCAGGTATCTGGAGCACGACAGCACTCATGTTGGGATCCTAGCGGTGTCCCGATGCGACACCAACGCGGATTCAGGCGATGAGGACATCGCCGCCCCGTTTCGAGCGCGGGAGAAGCCGTCACACGTGGCGCGGTATTGGCCGGGGATGGAGATCATGGCGGGTTGGTGGTGGGGTTCAGCGGTTGAAGAGGAAGGCGGGGCTGTTGAGGAGGGCCCAGGCGAGGTCCTGGGCGCCGGCCAGGCGCTCGGCTCCCGAACCCAACTGGACGGCAGCCAATTCCTTGTCGGTCGGCGGGCGGCACAGGCAGGCGAGATAGACCTGTTCGATGACCTTGCGGTCGTCGGCTTCCGACTGGATGAGGCGGGCGAGGTCGTTGCCGGAGGCGGTGACGCATTCGCCGAGCATCGGGCCGTTCACGAGGTTCAGGGCGTGGGCGAGCGTGACGTTGCCGGCGCGTTCGCATTCGCAGGCGCTCTGGCGCTTCGGTCGACCGAACAGCGCAAGGAAGTCGCCGCCGCCCACCATGCCGTCGGGCGCGGTGACGGCGCGGACGCCGGCGGGCATGTCCTTGAACTGCGGCCGGTGACCGGTGGCGACCGCGACGGCGTCGAGCAGCTGCTCGGCTGAGAGGCGGCGCGGAAGGGCGTGGGAGAAGTTGACGAGGTCGTCCTGGTTCCAGCGGTTGGGCGTGATGGAAAGCTGGTAGGTGCGGGACGTGCAGAAGCTGCGCATGAGCTTTCGCAGGTCATGGCCGCCGGCGACGAAATCGCGCTCGAGCATGGCCAGCAGTTCCGGGTTGCTGGGCGGGTTGCCGGCGCGGATGTCGTCGACGGGATCGATGATTCCGCGGCCGAAGAAGTAGCTCCAGAAACGGTTGACGGTGGAGCGGGCGAAGTACGGATTGTCGGGCGACGTGAGCCAGTCGGCGAAGGCCTTGCGGGGGTCCTCGTCCGAGGCGGGCTCGCGGGTGTGGCCGTAGGGGACCTGCGGTTTCATCACCGCGTCATTCTTGGGATGCCGGACTTCGCCGCCGTTGTAATTGCGGTAGACGATCTCCTCGGAGACCTGCTCGGAGGCGTAGGTCTCGTTGCCGCGGATGAGGACGTCGCGTCCGAGGGTGCCGCGCTTGAAGGAGACCTGGGCGAAGAAGGCGCCGAACTCGTAGTACTGGTTCTGGGTCCAGCGTTCGAAGGGGTGGTCGTGGCACTTGTTGCAGTTGAAGCGCACGCCGAGGAACGTCTGTGAGATGTCCTCGGTCATCTTGCCGGAGTCGCGCAGGGCGCGGAGGTAATTGCCGGCGGGGTTCTCGAAGGTGCTGCCCTGGGCGAGGACGAGGTCGCGGACGAACTGGTCGTAGGGCCGGTTCTTCGCCAGTTGCCCTTCGATCCAGCTGCGGAAGACCCAGACACCCTTCTTGCCGAGGTTCTCGGAGTTGCACTGGAGCAGGTCGGCGAACTTGTTCGCCCAGAATTCGGAGAAGGCCTTCGAACCCAGGAGTTCGTCGACGACGGCTTCGCGCTTCTTCCGCGAGTCGGCTGGATCGGCCAGGAACTTCCGCACGCGATCCGCGGTCGGTGGCTGCCCGGTCAGGTCCAGCGACACGCGGCGCAGGAACTCGGCGTCGGTGCACGTGTCCGAAGGCAGGATCTGCATCCGCTTCAGCTTGGCGTTCACGTGCCCGTCGATGGCGTTGTACTCGGGCATCGGGGTGAAGGCGAAGCCGGTGCGATCGCCCATGACGGCGACCTCGCGTGCGGAATAGAGACCTTCGTACCGGACGAGCACGGCCATCTCGCCGCGGCGGAGCGCGGTGAGGGTGTTGTCCTTGATGACGGCGATTTCGTCGTTGTTCGAGGACAGGACGGCGTCGTCGGTGACGTCGCGGGTCGTGCCGTCATTGTACTGGGCCAGGACGATGAATTGCTGGCGGCGCCCCGGCAGGTCGATTTCCACGGTCGACGGGAGGATCGTGATGTTGGTGGCGCGGGCGGAGAGCGACTCGAACTTCGCGCCCTCGGCGATCCACTGGCGGAGGAGCATGTGGGACTGCGATCCGGGCCGGATGGCCTGACGCCCCTCGTGTGGCACGTCGCCGAGGGGTTTCTGGAGCATCAGCGATTCATCGACCCGCACGCGGTTCAGGCGGCGTCCGCCCAGATCGTTGATCAAGGCCTGGTAGTCGTACTCGGGATCGTAGCCGCGGAGGGAGAGCTTGAAGCCGTTCTTGCCCTTGGCGGAACCGTGGCAAGGCCCGGCGCTGCAACCGGCCTTGGAAAGGATGGGCTCGATGTCGCGGACGAATCCGACGGGCCGGGTCTGAATGCCGCTGACCTTCACTGGCAGCGTGGCCTTCTGTCCGCCGGCTTCGACGGAGACCGTGCCTTCGCCGGTCTTGAGTCCACTGACGAGTCCGTTGGTGCTGACGCGGAGTGTCTCCGCGGAGGCAGTCCAGCGGGCGTCCCCGGTCAGGTCGATGCGTCCGCCGTCGGTGCGTTCTCCGATCACCAGGACGCGGCGGGCGTCGCGGGCGTCTTCGAGGGCGAGGGACGCCGGTTCGAGATGGATCGCCTTGAGCGCCGGAAGGGGAGGCGCGGGCGGCAGGACCTTTTCCGATGTTGCCATCTCCGCAGCAACGGCCATGGAGGCAAGCCAGCCCAGGCCCGTGGCCAGGGCGAACGGTTGGAGCAGAATGCGCATAGTGGGACCTTCCTAAGGCTACGCCTCGACCCGAAGGATGCGCAAGGGGCCGGGGGAAGTTTCCGGAGCCCAAGGTGAGAACTGGATCGGATCGGCGTCGGGGTCGGAATCGGCATCGGCATCGAGCCCGGGCTTCCCTCGATCCCGATTCCGTTTCCGATACCGACCCCGAGGGGGAATGCCCTAGGTAACCCTCGTCCGAGTCGGGCGCAGTGACAGAATGGGTCCGTGCCATCCCGTGTCGTCAGTTGACGTAGGGATTGTGTCACATCAATGTATCACACATGAAGACGGCCAACATCCGCGAGCTCAGGCACGATACCAACACCGTGCTCGGCTGGGTCGCGGCTGGAGAACAGGTAAGCATCCAGCGGCGGGGCAAGACGGTGGCGATCCTCAGCGCACCGGTGGCGGTGCCGGC
>Ga0172372_10004612_pt1 | contig 19500 bp, 20 predicted proteins | sample LakKiv5m_2_FD_114544 | JGI IMG/M metagenome (GOLD analysis project Ga0172372, IMG submission 114544) | Freshwater microbial communities from Kabuno Bay, South-Kivu, Congo - kab_092012_9.5m | ecosystem: Environmental > Aquatic > Freshwater > Lake | place: Democratic Republic of the Congo...
AAAACAGGAAGGACCCATTTAATTTGTATTTGCATTCCTTTCATTAAATCAGCTTGAAAACTTGGACCTTCATTTTTTTGTTCCTCTGTTTGTTTAGGAAAAGAAAGTCTGGCTTGGATATGTTGTGTTATTGCAGCCAAAAGAGCTAATGTGATGCTTTTTGCTTCAGCTATGTGAAATACTCCTAAGAAAGTCATATCTACTGTTGGTGGGGCTGAAATGAAAGAATAAAGAAGATCCAAATTTATAACAGGCAATCCACCTTTATAAATAACCCAATACAAAGCTAAAATTACAGGTAATTGAATAAAAATAAGTGCTATTCCTGAAAAAGGATTGATTTGATGCTTTCTATACAATTCAAGCATTGCGCGACCTAGTTCTTCTCGATTATCTTTATATTTTTCTTTTAAAGCTTCTAATTCACCTTGTATTTCTCGGCTTTTAATTGTTGTTTTAACTGCAGATTTAGAGAGAGGAAATAAAATAAATTTAACTAATAATGTAAGTAAAATAACAGCAAAACCAACATCTCCACCAGGTATTATATTTATTAGAAACACCAAAGTGTTGTACAAGGGAACGAAAAGTAGTTCATTAAATAGTTCTTTCATGTTTTGATAATTATAGTTGTCTGACTAGAGAGAAGCAAGTTTTTTGGCCGTATTTTGAATGTTTTCAACAATCTGAGAGTCGTTCATGGTTAAAATATCCTTATTTACAAATAAAATATAGTCAGAAGCAGGGAATATGTCCTTATTTTCTTTTATAAATCTATATATTTTTCTTTTTAATAAATGTCTTTTTATAGCGCTTTTTAGTACTTTTTTAGGAACAACAACCGCAAATCTACTAGAATCGTTGTTTAAAGCCTTAAAATAAAAACCCCCGGCATTAATATTTCTGCCAGAGGCAATTATTTCATCGAATCTTTTAGTATCTAGTCTTTCAGACTTAGGAAGCATATTTAAACAGAAAGCTTAGCTCGGCCTTTTGCTCGTCTTCTGTTTAAAACATTCTTTCCGCCTGGTGTTCTTGATCTAACAAGAAAACCGTGAGTTGTTTTTCTCTTTTTTCTGCTTGGTTGGTATGTTACTGACATAAAATTATTATATATACTTATTCACAAGTTATAAACATGTTTTTAACATAAAGATGTATTTTTAACAAGTTTCTCATTTCTGTCATACGTATATAATAAATTATCAACAGTTTTCGCAATGACAATAATTAACAATACAAAAAGTTTATGGGAAAACTCACTAGCTGAAATAGAGCTATTAGTTTCAAAGGCGAATTTTGCAACTTGGTTCAAAGACACATTTCTAATAAAAATAAACGACGGGGAAGCAGTGATTGGAGTTCCAAATACTTTTGTAAAAGACTGGTTGAGCAATAAATTTTCTAAAATTATTCTAAAAACATTACGAGATCAAAATGATGAGATAAAATCTGTCGCTTTTACAGTAGCTAATATAGATAAAATCAGAGCTCAAAAAGAAAAATTTGTTAAAAGAGAACAAAAAGAAACTCAGGAATTACCTTTGGCTGATTATTATATAAACAAAGAAGACAACCTAAACCCCAGATACACTTTTGATAGTTTTATTATTGGTTCTTTCAATGAACTTGCTTACGCAGCGTCACAAGCAATTGTTCGACAACCTGGAATTGTTTACAATCCTCTCTTTATATACGGATCAACAGGTCACGGAAAAACACATCTTATACAAGCAATAGGAAACAGAATAAAAGAACAACAGAGAGATAAGAAGGTTTTTTACCTTACATCTGAAAAGTTTGCCTCTGAATATGTTGCTGCTATACAAAACAATAAAATGACTCCTTTCAAAGATAAGTACAGAAAATATGATGTTTTAATTATGGATGATATTCAATTTCTTTCAAAAATGGAAAAAACCCAAGAAGAATTATTCCATTTATTTAATACTCTTTATGACAACAATAAACAAATTGTATTTTCATCAGATATTCACCCAAATTTTATTCCTGGTTTAGAAGAGCGTCTTAAATCTAGATTTAATCAAGGAATGATTGTTGATATCCCTAAACCAGACTCTGAGTCAAGAGTTGCAATTCTTCAAACAAAAGCAAAACAAAATAATATCTGTATATCTCCCGAGATTTGTGAATATCTTTCAAACACAATAGACGGAAACATTCGAGAACTTGAAGGTGTAATTAATTCAATTGCTTGCCAATCTCAACTAAAAAACAGGGAGTTAAACATTAACGATGTTAAAGATTTGATTAAAAACAGTGCTAGACCAAAGAAAATGGTTTCTATTAAAGACTTAATCAAGCTCGTAGCTGATTTTTACAACATCGATCCTGAAGCAATTTGTGATAAAACAAGAAAAAAAGAAGTTGTTCGCCCAAGACAAATAACTATGTATATTTTAAGAGAAGATTTTAATACCTCTTATCCAACAATAGGGGATAAATTAGGAGGAAGAGACCACACTACAGTGATCCATTCTTGTGAAAAAATAAAAACAGACTTAAAAACAGATCAAAATCTTGTTCAACAAATTTCCCAAATTCGCGGTATGTTATAACTTGTTAATAAACCTGTTAATAAGTTGTTTATTTACATGTGAATTTAGTTGGGAATAGTTTGGGGAAAATATTGGTTATAAATAAAGTTCTTTAAGTTGTTAACAAGTTGTTAAAAAGTTTCCACAGGTTTTTAAATTTTAGAATTTAAAATAACCTGTATTTTAAAAACTTATTTTCAACTTATACACATATCCACAGGTATAATAAAAATAATATATTCTTAAATTAAAAATTAACATTAATTAAATGAAATTCATTTGTTCAAAAGAAAAGCTTCATAACATCATCTCTAAGGCAGAGAAGATTTCAGGAAAAAATTCTACACTTCCTGTACTTTCTTGTGTATTACTTGAAACAAAAGGAAATCATTTGATTGTGAGATCTACTAATTTGGATATTGGTGTTGAAGCAACTATTCCAGTTAAAGTTGAAACAGAAGGAACTATAGCTGTTCCTGGTGCACTTTTATTGCAATACCTTTCAAATATTTCAGGAGATGAAAATATTACTTTTGAAATTGTAAACAAAAACATTCTTCTTACATCAAGTAAAAGTGAAGCGACTGTTAAAACTATTCCTCATGAAGATTTTCCATCTATACCAAAAGTTGAAAACACAAAAAGCTGTAAAATTTCATCACATGCACTTATTCATGGTTTGAAATCTGTTTGGTACAGTGCATCTATTTCAAGTATGAAGCCAGAACTTTCTAGTGTTTATCTTTATCCTAAAGAATCAAGCTTAATGTTTGTTGCAACAGATTCATTTAGATTGGCTGAAAAAAGAATTGATGTAAAAGAAATTGATAATTTTGAAAGTGTGCTTGTTCCCTTTAGAAATGTTTCAGAAATAATTAGAATTTTTGATAGTTATGTTGGTGATATAGAGATTATTTTTGATGACGGACAAATAGCTTTCGTTACAGATGGAATTTATTTGGTTTCTAGGGTAGTTGATGGAAGCTTCCCAGACTATAAACAGATTATCCCTAAAGAAAATACAACTGAGGTAATAGTTTTGAAACAAGACCTAATTCAAGCTCTAAAACTTTCAAATATTTTTTCAGATAAATTTAATCAAATTCACATGACAATTCGTCCAGAAGATGGAATTTTTGAAATTAATTCAAAAAACGTAGATAAAGGTGAAAACAAAAACAATGTAGAAGCCACATTGAGAGGAGATTCTATTGAAATAAGTTTCAATCATAAATATTTAGGAGATGCTTTTAGTTCAATAAACTCAGACAGCTTAATTTTGATGTTTAATGGATCAAATAGACCAATGGTTATGCGTGGTGTAAATGATGGTAGCTTTATGTATTTAGTGATGCCTTTAAATCGCTAAAATTGACTCAGGTTGATTTTAAAAACTAAAAATGAATCAGATTAGCTTGCTTCTAAAAAAATACGAAAATTTAGGATTTAAAGAATCTGATTTAAAGAAAAAAATTATTGAGGTTATTAAAAATGAAACAGGTGTTGAATTAGAGAAAGATAATGTAAAAATTCATGATATGACCGCGACGATTATTGTTAGTGGTGCAGCAAAAGCAGAATTGTTTTTAAAAAGGAAAAAAATAGAAGAACAAATAAACGATATAAAAATTATTCGTTAGTTTGTATCGAAAGAGATTTTGTCTGAGTATTTGTTTCCTTCAGAATCTTTCACATCTACTTCAAGAATGTTGTTTGAGTTTTTTACCCCTTTAATTTTTTCAGGTACAAAAGAAAACGATCTTGTTTCAGGGTCAATTTTTCCCTCTTGCGTTCCATTTATTTTTACAACCCCTTCTTTTACTTGATTGTTGGTATTGTTTAATTGAATAGCGACAAAAACTTCTGTGCTTTTAATAAAGGATTGTCCGTTTTGTGGGTTTATTATTTGTAGGTTTGGTTCAGAACTATTTTCTTGGTTTTGTTGAAGAGTTTCTCCTCCTAACCATGCTCTTAACGCGTTTTCCCATAGCCAATATTGAGAATCCGAACTAGGATTTCTCGGCTCTGCCCCTAAAGGATTATCTTTATCCACCCAGTGAAGAATATTGTGAACTTGTCCATCGTTTGTGTACTGCCAATTTCCAGCAATTATAGGCCTTGTTCCTTCAGGTGTACTTTCTGGAGCAACAAAAGGTGAAGTTGGTTTTTTAGATATTGCAAATTGGAAAAATTCATTCCACATTGGAGCAACAATAAATCCGGCAACTTGTTTATTCATTGATCTGTTGTCGTTGTTTCCGGCCCAGGCGGCTACTGAAATTTCTGGTGTATACCCAACAATCCAAGCGTCTCGATAATCGTTTGTTGTTCCTGTTTTAACTGCAACACCAGGAATATTTAAATATGAGTTTGATCCAAAAGCTGGTGTTCTTGCAATATTATCTGAAAGAACATCAGAAATAAGTCTTGCTGTTTGTTCAGGAAGAACTCTTTCCGTTTCAATTTTACTTTCTTCTAAGGTTTTTCCTTTTCTGTCTTCAACTTTCATTATTCCGTATGGTTTTGCTTTGATTCCATCGTTTGCAAAAACTCCATATGCAAGGGTTATATCTAATGGTCGAACTTCACCACCACCAAGTACAAGTGTTAATCCATATTGGCTTACATCACCAAGTGTTTCCAGACCCATTTTTTTAGCAAGGTTTAATGAGTCTTTGAGTCCTGCTAGATAAAGTACTTTAACCGCAGGAATGTTTACAGATTGAGCTAAAGCGTCTCTAAGTGAAATTGGCCCTCTAAATATATTGTCGTAGTTTTGTGGATTGTAACAATCTCCTCCAGATGCACAAGCTGTTGAAAATTCTGTAGGAATATCAAATACCATTGTTTCTGGAAGATAACCTTTATTAAAAGCTTCTGCATATACAATTGGTTTGAACGCTGAACCAGGTTGTCTGTTGGTTGTTGTGATATTGAATTTTCCGTCAATTTGTTCGTCAAAATAATCTCTTGAACCAACCATTACAAGTATTTCTCCAGTTTTTGGATCTGTAGCAACAATAGAACCGTTTTCGGCATTAAATTTAGAAACATTTTCTAATGCGTATTTTTTAACTATTTCCTCTGCTTTTTCTTGAAGTTCCCAATCAAGTGTTGTTGTTATCTTTAATCCTCCTTCTTCAATTGCTTCAACTCCGTATTTTTCCTCAAGCTGTTCAAGAACCCAAAAAACAAAATGTGGTGCTTTAATACCAAAATTTTCTGGTTTTTGGAAAGTTATTTTTTCTGACATAGCTAAATCAAATTCTTCTTTTGAAATAAAGTCTTTTTTCAACATTGCTTCTAGAACTTTGTTTTTTCTAGATTCTAGTTTGTCTGTGTTGTTTCCATAAGGAGAGTAGAAAGTTGGGGCCTGTGGTAATGCTGCTAAATAAGCTGCTTCAGACAAGGTAAGATCAGAAGCATCTTTACCAAAGAATCTTCTTGAAGCTTCTTGAATACCATAAACAGTTCCACCGTATGGAATTTCGTTAAGATATATTTCAAGAATTTGATCTTTTGAGAGTTGGCTCTCTAGTCTTGGTGCAAGAACCCATTCTTTTAATTTTCTTGAAATCTTTTTATCTGAAGTAAGAAGAGCATTTTTGATAACTTGTTGTGTAATTGTAGAACCTCCTTGTCCGCTCAAAAGATTTCCATCCATCAAGTTGGTGAAAATGGCTCTAAAAATAGCTTTTATTTCAATACCATTGTGATTGTAGAAGTTGGCGTCTTCAATTGCGATTGAAGCTTTTTCTGCGTAATCACTTATTTTATCTAGAGTTACAACTGTTCTTGTGACTTCTCCATGAACATCAAACAAAATAACTCTACCTGTACGATCAAAAATTTTAGTAGACTGAACAACTTTTCTTTCTGCAAAGTTGTCTAAGTCTGGCATTTCAAAAGTGGCAACCCATATTGCAATTGCTCCGGCAAAAATAAAAAATGCCAACAAGCAGGCTAGGGCAATTTTTTTCCAGCCCTGCTTTTTTAGAAACTTTGAAGTTTTATTGATCATGTTATTTGTTTGTTCACCTCCTTGTTCGAGTAAATATTTTAATTCTTCGAAAGTTGGTATGTTATTTTTAACATAATCATTATACAGTTTTTTCAAATTTATTTTCTTCATTTGTGCGCAGAATATACAATTTATAATTAATATAGTCAATAAAACTCTCTTATTTAAAAATTTCAATAAAATGTTAGAATCGATTTATGTTTTTCAATAAAAAAGTTGAAGTTGCAACTGATGAAAATAAAATTAATGAAATTCTCTCAAGAGGGGTAGAGGATGTATTTGTTAAAGACGATTTAATTTCTAAATTGAAGTCAGGAAAACAACTAAGAATTAAACTTGGGGTTGATCCAACTTCTCCAAATATTCACTTGGGTAGAGCGGTAGTGATTAGAAAGCTTCGAGATTTTCAAAAACTTGGTCATAAGGTTATTTTCTTGATAGGGGACTTTACTGCACTTATCGGTGATCCTTCTGACAAGTTAGATAAAAGACCAATGCTTACAGAACAAAAAATAAAAGAAAATTTAAAAACTTATAAAGAACAAGTTGGAAAAATAATTGATTTAAAAAATGTTGAATTTAAATTTAATAGTCAGTGGCTTTCAAAATTAAATTTCAAAGAAGTGGCTGAGCTTGCAGAAACGTTTTCAGTTTCTCAAATGACAGGTAGAAGAAATTTTAAAGATAGATTAGATAATAGTGTAGAAGTTTCTTTAAGAGAATTTTTGTATCCATTAATGCAAGGGTATGATTCTGTAGTTTTGAAATCAGATATTGAAATTGGAGGTTTTGATCAATTATTTAATTTAAAGGCAGGAAGAATTATTCAAAAACATTTTGGAATGAAAGAACAAGATGTTTTGACTGTTCAAATGTTGGAAGGTACAGATGGTAGAAAAATGTCATCTAGTTGGGGTAATATTGTTGCAATTAATGATTTTCCAAATGATATGTATGGAAAAATTATGGCACTTAGAGATGAGTTGATTGATAAATATTTTTTGCTTTGTACAGATGTTTCTACTGAAGAAATAAACATTATTAATGAAGAAATTAAAAATGGAAAAAATCCAAAAGAGGCAAAAATGAGATTGGCTCGAGAGATTGTAACAATTTATCATTCTAAAAAAGATGCTGAGTCTGCTGAAAAAAATTGGGTGGAGACATTTTCAAAAGGTGGAGTTCCTGACGATGTTGAGGTTTTGAAATTTAAAGAAGGTAAAGGTTTGATTGATGTTTTGGTTGAAAATAAAGTTGTTGAATCCAGAGGTGAATTTAGAAGATTGATTAATGGTGGTGGAATTAAAAAAACTGATGGAACACAAATTAAAGATCCTAATATTTTAGCTGAGAATGATACTTATAAAATAGGAAAGAGGAGATTTGTAAAATTGGAGTTGGAATAGAGAAGTAAAAAAGCCCGCGGCTTCGCCGCGGGCTTTTTTGCTATATGATTTTAAAATCTTTAAAATCCATCTTCTTCTTCAGTGTCGTCATAGACATCTAAATCTTCCTCCTCTTCTTCATCAGCTAGAGCGTCTAGATCTTCATCTTCTAGAAGATCTTCCTCCAGAACTTCTTCTTCTAAAAGATCTTCATCTAATAAAGCATCATCTTCTAAATCTAAATCGTTATTCAACACATCATCTTCGTCTGGCATGTTTTTATTTTTTCTTATTTTAATAATCTATATTTATCATAAGAAAAAGTTCGCGCAAGTCTTTTTATTTGTGGATATTTCTTATTGAGGCAGAACATGTTAGTCCAACAGCGATTGCATCAATTTCATCGTCTATTTTCTTGTTCAAATCGATTCCTGTAATCAACCCCACCATTTTTGTTACTTGTGTTTTGTCACTATTACCGGCACCTGTTACAGCTATTTTAATTGCTTGAGGAGAATATTCTTTAATTTCAATTTTGTTTTGTGCACACACAGCCAACAAAACACCTCTTGCCTCAGACACCTTTAAAGCAGTTTTGATATTTTTTCTAAAAAACAAAGTTTCAATCGCCATGTGTGTTGGAGAAAACTCCGTAATTAAGTTTTGAACCTTTGTTGCAATTTGTCCTAATCTTGTTGAGTGCTCATCTTTTACGTTTGTTTTAAAACATTCCGAATATAAAACACTATCTTTACCAAAAGAATTTTTCTCAATAATTGCAACACCTAATCTTTCATATCCGGGGTCAAAAGCAATTATTTTCATGAAGTGATTGTATCAATAAAGAAGACTTTAAAAAATATAAATAAAAAGACGGGCGCCTGTGGCGCCCGTCGAATCGTTTGAAAAATCAGGCAACTTTCTCGGAAGAGACGGCCTGAATATTGGTCCGAATCATGCTTTTCACAATTTCCAGCTTCTTCAGGTGTTGTTCCATGAGAGGGTTGTTTCTTCTCATGAGTTGAAGTTCTCGCTCACTCTTTTTCAAATTCACCCGACCGATTTGTTCCAGAGTGATTCCGAACATGTCGACAACCGTTGCGATTGCGACAGGATCATTTTCATCGACTTGTTTGGAAAGATTTTCCAGTTCTTTGAGACTGATTATGGGTTTGGATTTCATATAAGATCAGATAGTCTCAAACAAACTAAAATATTTATTAAGTTGTGTCAACTACTCTTCGTTTGTGTAAACACCTTGCACATCGTCATGTTCTTCGAGTGTGTCTAAAAGATTTCCTAGTTTTTCACCATCTTCCTCAGAAATTTCTACCGTAGAATTTGGAGTCCATTCTTGTCCTTGTCTTGAAAAAGCCCAAGAAGCCGCGCCTGGTGTTGCGAGTTCTAATCCAATTTTTGTAAAAATATGTCGTATTTCTGCAGCTGTTCTGTTTTTGTTATCTGTTAGTGTTTCTATAATTATAGCAACTCCGCCTGGACCATATGCTTCGTATGTAACAGAAAACATTTCTGCTGTATTTGAATCTGTTCCTTTTTTAACTGCCCGCTCAATATTTTCTTTTGGCATATTTTCTCTTTTGGCAATTTCTATAACCGCTTGAAGAGATGGAGAAGTAATATTTCCATTTACCTTTTTAGATTCGTTTGTTATCAGCTTTGAAATTCTAGAAAAAACCTGACTTCTTTTTGCATCTTCAGCTCCTTTCTTTCTTTTGATTTTTGACCATTTATTATGTCCTGACATGTTTTTATTGATTAGCTTTTTTACTTCTGAATATTCAAATGTGCGTATGCTTTTTCTGTGGCAATTCGTCCACGAGGAGTTCTTTCAATCATTCCTAATTGAATTAAATAAGGTTCGTGAAATTCTTCAACTGTCGATTCTTCTTCGTGTAGGGCTGTTGAAAGTGTATTTAATCCCACGGGGCCGCCTTTAAATTTTTCTATCAAAACTCTTAAAACATCTCTGTCCATTTTTGTTAGACCAAGTTCATCAATTTCAAGCATGTCCAAAGCTTCACAAACATTTTTAATGTCTAAGTTTTCTTTTTTTATTTGTGCTAAATCTCTGCATCTTTTTAAAAGATAATTTGCTGTCCGAGGTGTGCTTCGGCTTCTTTTTGCAATTTCATTTGCGGCATTAGCTTCTAATTCAATACTTAAAATTTTTGCAGAACGTTTCAAAATAGTTTCAATTTCATTTTCAGAATAAAATTCCAAACGATATGTTCCACCAGAAAATCTTGAGCGGAGTGGGGAAGATAGACTTGCGATTTTTGTTGTAGCGGCAATTAAGGTAAAAGGAGGAAGATCTAGTTGAATTGTTCTTGCTGATGGACCTTTTCCTATAATAATATCCAAAACACCAGATTCCATTGCGGGATATAAAACTTCTTCAATTGATTTATTAAGTCTATGAATTTCGTCAATAAAAAGAATATCTCCAGATGAAAGATTTGTAAGAATTGACGCCAAATCTCCAACTTTTTCAATTGCAGGACCCGATGTGATTTTTATTTGCGCTCCAATGTGTTTTGCGATAAGGTATGCCAGCGTTGTTTTTCCAAGGCCTGGTGGACCATAAAATAAAATGTGTTCTGGTGGGTGAGAACGTTCGCGAGCAGCTTCTAAAAGTACATTCAAATTGTCTTTAATTGATTGTTGTCCAACATAATCAGACCAAATACCAGGGCGCAGCTCTTTATCAAGGAAAGAGGCCTCTCCTGAGTGGTCATTTAATGGCTGTTTGGTGTCATTTGACATTTTTTTTTAATATGTTACTATACTTATTGCAACTGCACTTAGTATATATCTGATTTTGAAACGGCAGATCTCTAAACGATAGACTCAGTCTATAGGCGAGCAATAAAGGACACTCCTGGTTACGTGCTTTACGCGCGCTTGCTGGGGTTATCCTTAATTTCTCGTCTCCCATTGGCACGGTTCGATGGCTCGTTTAGAGATCTGCATTTTCAAAAATTTTTCTCTGAAGAAAATATATCTTTTTTAAATTTTACCACAACTAGCCAAAGTATTTTTTTTATTCCGCAATTTTTGAAATGTCGAAATCATCAAGGTTTTTTGAATTTTTATCTTCATTAGCCCATCCATCTGACGCGTCGCCAAGACCGCTTCTTGTTGAAAGATCTACAACTCGTTTAAGTTCATCTAGATCTGTCATTCCTTTTAGAATTTTAATTACACCGTCTTGTGCCATGTCTAAAATACCTTGATGAGTTGCTGATTCTTTGATTTCTCTTTCGCTAGGGTTTGATTCAAGTGCTTCTTCAACTTTTTTATCAGACATTACCGCTTCGAAAACTCCAATTCTGCCTTTGTATCCTGTATGGTTACACTTTTCACATCCTCCAACTTTTGCTTTAAATACTTTTTCAGAAAATACAACTTCTTTTTCAGGAGTTGATTCATAAACTTCTTTCATTAATTTCAAATCATCACCTTCAAGTGTGATTTCTTCTTTACATCCTTCACAAAGTCTTCGAACAAGTCTTTGCGCGATCGCAAGACTGATTGCTGATGTTAGGATTTTTGGATTAACTCCAAGGTCGATAAGTCTTGTGTATGTTCCGGCAGCGTTGTTAGTGTGAAGGGTAGAGAATACCAAGTGACCAGTAAGCGCAGCGTGCACTGCTGTTTCAGCTGTTTCTAGATCTCGGATTTCTCCCACCATGATTACGTCAGGGTCTTGTCGCAAAGTTTTTTTCAAACCTGTTGCAAAGTCGTATCCTTTTTCATTATCAACTTGTGTTTGTACTATTCCTGCAAGGTGATATTCGATTGGGTCTTCGATTGTAATAATTTTTATTTCAGGTGTTTTTTTCAAACGAAGAAAAGCATAAAGAGTTGTTGTTTTTCCGGAACCAGTTGGTCCTGTGTTTAGAATCATTCCGTTTGGTCGATTTAGAACTTCCATAAAAATTTTCATTAACTTTTCAGGTACTCCAAGATCTTGAATTTTTACTTGAATTGAAGCAGGGTCCAAAAGTCGCATAACAACGCTTTCTCCATAGTTTCCTGGTAGGGTAGAAGAACGGATTTCAATTTCTCTTTCGCCGATTGCCACACTGAAACGACCGTCTTGAGCGGTTTCTTTAATATTCAATTTCATTCCTGAAAGTAGTTTTATTCTTGAAAGCAGAAGGTGATATGTTTCTGTGTCCATTTGAACAACTTCAATCAAAACACCATCTAATCTAAATCTAATAATAATAAATTCTTCTTCTGGTTCAATGTGAATATCTGAAGCACCAAGGGCAATTGCTCCCGCCATAATAATTTCAACAATTCTTGAAATTCTAAAACTTTTTTTCATTTGCACAATTTCTTCAATCAGTGCTTTTACGTCTTCGATTTTATGAACTTCATTGATAAAATTCTCAATGTCTTTACTAGAAATTTCTAGCATTCCTTCTTTTGTGTTGCTTGCGTATGAAATTTCTTTATATCTTTCCCATGCACGATTTAAACTTTGAGTTGAAACCATAAAAGGTTCAACGATAAAACCTTTATCTTCTAGTTTTTTAACAATTTGTTGAGTATCTTCTCGTCCTGGAGCAAGCATTGCCACACGAACTCTTTTTCCAATTAAATCAAAAACTGCAACTTTTGCTGTGCGAGCCTCTTCTTCTTCGAGTGTTCTAAGTCCGTCTGTGTCGATTGTGATTCTCGAAAGGTCGGCGTAGGGGATTTGATACTTTTTTGATAGAACTTTTGCTAGGTCTTCTTCTTCTCTTCTATAAAGTTCCTCGACGCGTGTATCTCTTAATTCTTCATCTGCAAATTGAGTCATCATTGTAATAATTTTAGCACATAAGATTTTTATTTTTATAAAATTGCCACAAAAATTTGGATTGACAAAGTACTAAAAAATGGTTATATGTTTTTTAGATGAAAAACCAGTTCTTCTCATATTGGACGGCGATTATCGTCGTGCTCATTCTTAATTTCAATCTTAACCATTTCGTGTACGCAGGTGATTCGTCACCGAAGATTCGTGCGGAGAAAGTTCCGGCGATCAATTGTGTCGGACGGGCTCTCTTTGGACCGAAAACCGAGGAGATCAAAGCCCCTCGGATGGATGATTTGGCAAAAAATCCTGCGCCGAGTGCGAGGAGATATCCATGTTGCAAACCGACTTGTGCGCCCAAAAAACCGCCTCTGCTTACCGCAGAAGTGCCTCCACCACCACCGCTTTTGACGGCCGAGGTTCCTCCTCCACCTACGTTGTTGGTTGCTGAGGTTCCTCCGGTACCAACGCCAGAGCTTTTGGTTGCGGAAGTACCTCCTGCTTACAGTCCAGAACTCTTAGTGGCAGAAGTTCCTCTTCCGCGAGAGCTTTTGACGGTCGAGGTTCCTTCAGTTGAGCATGAGTTGCTTGTGGCAGAAGTTCCTCCGCCTCCCCCTCCAATCGTTAATTACATTCGGCTCCCGTGTCCACCAGAGGATTCTTATCGGGTGGCTCGGGCAACCGATTGTCCTCGTGGTCACGACATATGCACTTGTCATGACCGAGGTGTGAGATTTGTGGAAGATCGTCGAGCGATCGTTGATCATCCAGTTTACGTTGAAACACCCGTGTTACCCGTCCGTGAACCGCTTTGTTTAAATGGTGATCATCCGGGTTTCATTGGCAATCCTGGCTTTGTTAACAACCAGTGGCAAGACCCAGGGTTTATCAATCACGGATTTGTCGGGGGACATCATCCGGGTTTTATCAACAATGGACTTGTCGGGGGACACCCTCAGCAGTTTGGAGGTGACAACTACGGTCGAGCCATGGCATGGGGTCACCATGTCGTGAACAATGCTTACAACATTGGATACGGTATCGGCACCAACGCATATGATATTGGTCGAAGTTGGTGATTTTGTCCGAGGTTTGCGCAGCAAACCTCGGGCCTTTTTATTTAAATGACGAAATTTGCTATGCTAAAGAAATGAAAATATCTCTAGAAACATTGCCAGAATTTGTGTCTAAATTTTTAAAAAATGAAGTTTTAAAATATCAAAATAATCAATCTGCTTTGCTGATAGAGTTTTCTGGAAATCTTGGGGCAGGCAAAACTACTTTCACTCAATATTTAGCTAGAGAATTAAAAATTGAAGAAAAAATTACCAGTCCGACTTTTGTTTTGATGAAAAAATATTCAATAAATTTTGGACAATTTAAAACACTGGTACACATAGATGCATATAGAGTAGAGAGTTCAGATGAAATTTCAATTTTGAATTTTCCTGAACTACTTTCTAATCCTGAGAATTTAATTTTATTGGAATGGCCAGAAAAAATATCGGATATTTTGCCAGAGCAAAAAATAACAATCACACTTGAAGTGGTAGATGATGAACGAGAAATAAATATTTTAAACAAAACAAATGCCTAAAAATACAAAAAGAAAAATAATTTTATTTGATTCTCATGCAATTATTCATCGCGCATATCACGCGTTACCAGATTTTTCTTCTTCAAGCGGACAACCGACAGGTGCTTTATATGGTTTGTCTTCAATGTTGATGGCAATCATAAATGAGTTCAAACCTGATTTTATGATTGCTGCTTTTGATTTACCTAAACCAACTTATCGTCATGAAGCGTATGCAGATTACAAATCTGGAAGAAAAGCACTAGATGAAAATCTTTCAATTCAACTTAAAAAAGCTAGAGATGTTTTTAAAGCTTTTGGAATTCCAATTTATGAAGCAGAAGGTTTTGAAGCTGACGACATTATTGGAACAGCTGTAGAACAATTAAAAAAAGATTCCAACAATGAAATTATAATTGCTTCTGGAGATATGGACACAATGCAGCTTGTTTCAAAAAAACAAGTGAAAGTTTTTACTTTAAGAAAAGGAATCAAAGATACTGTTTTATATGATGAGGATGCGGTATTTGAGCGCTTTAACTTCAAGCCAAATCAACTTATCGATTTTAAAGGACTTCGCGGGGATCCATCAGATAATATTATCGGTGTACCTGGTATTGGAGAAAAAACCGCTACAACACTTTTGCAAACTTTTGGAACGATTGAAAAAATTTATGATGCAATTGAAAAAGATTCTCCAAAATTTAATGAAATAAAAATCACTCCAAGAATTATTGAAATTTTGAAAGAACATAAAGAAGAGGCGGAGTTTAGTAAGATGTTGGCAACTATTCGACGCGACGCCCCTGTGCAAATAGAAGTTCCTGAAGAAAGTTGGATGCAAAATGTTCCAATTCAAAAAATCCAAGCTCTTTTCGGTGAACTAGAATTTCGTTCTTTGGGAGAAAGAATGAAACAAATTTTTAGTGATCAAAACGGTTTTTCTCATAATGCTAAAGATGAAGTTTCTGAAAGTGATATTGATGAAACTATTCTTGAAGAGGCAAAAGTTGGTCTGTGGATTTTAAATTCTGATTTAACAAACCCTTCATTGCAAGATGTTTTGCATTTTACAAAAACAGAAAATTTTGAATCTGCTCACAAAAAAATCCTAGAAGAAATTTCAAAAAATAAAATGAATTTTGTTTTTGAAGAAATTGAAAAACCTTTGATAAATATTTTGAAGAGCATGGAAGAAAAGGGAATTATGGTTTTACCAGAAATCCTAAAAGAAATTTCAAAAGAGTATCACAAGAAGTTGAAAGTGTTAGAGAAAAAAATTTATGAAATGGCAGGAGAAGAATTTAATATCAACTCTCCAAAACAAATGGCAGATATTTTGTTTGTGAAAATGGAATTGAAATATCAAGGAATGAGAAAGACTGCTACTGGTGCTTATTCAACAAAAGAAGATGTGCTGCAAAAGCTTGTTGATGTTCATCCAATTGTGGAATTTATTTTGGAATACCGAGAACTTTCAAAGCTTGTCTCTACTTATATTGACAAAATTCCGACAATGATTGCAAAAGATGGTCGTCTTCATCCTAAATTTATTCAAACAGGTACCACAACTGGTCGAATGTCATCACAGGATCCAAACATTCAAAATATTCCAATTAAAACTGAGAACGGAAGAAGAATAAGAAATGCTTTTGTGGCTCCAGAAGGAAGAAGGCTTTTAGCATTTGATTATTCTCAAATGGAATTGAGACTTGCTGCAATTTTTTCTGGAGATGAAAAACTTTTGGAATCTTTTAGAGGTGGACATGATATTCATTCAAGTGTTGCGTCTTTTGTTTTTAAAGTCCCACAAAATGAAGTTACAAAACAAATGAGAGCAAAAGCAAAAACAATTAACTTTGGAATTTTGTATGGAATGGGTGTGGTTGCTCTGCAGAAAAATTTAAAAACAGATAGAAAAGAAGCTCAAAAATTTTACGATGATTATTTTGAAACATTTACCACACTGGCAAATTATCTTGAAGAAACAAAGTCTGATGCAAAAATAAAAGGTTATACAGAAACACTTTTTGGTAGAAGAAGATATTTTCAAGGAATTAAATCTTCACTTCCGTTTATACGTGCACAAGCTGAAAGAATGGCTATCAATGCACCAATTCAAGGAACATTGGCTGATATTACAAAACTAGCGATGGTAAAAGTTGCTAGTTGGATTGAAGAAAATAAATTAAACGGCAAAATTGATTTACTTTTACAAATTCACGACGAATTGATTTTTGAAATTGATGAAGATGAGATCGAAAAATTGGCACCGCAAATTAAGAAGATAATGGAAAATGTTATGACTGAGGAACAAAAGAAGGGTATTCCTATAATTGTTGAAGGCGCATGCGGAAAAAGTTGGGGAGAGATGAAGAGTTTGTAAATAAAAACACTGACCTTTTTGGGTCAGTGGCACGCCGGCAGTTTGGCCAATTCCACAAATTTGGCATGTGTGGTTTTGGGCCAAGAAATGTAGGTGCAAAATATCACCAGAAGCATAAGCAGGTGAAGCAAGATAAACATTCCAGGAATGTTGAGCAAAGGCAGGATTTCCTCATTGTGCCACTGGAGCATTTTCCCCCAAAGATTGGGTTTGCCAAAAGAAACCAGGCACAAGCTTGTGAGAAGAACGAGCATTGCGATGGGTTGTGCAATCAGGAAAAATCGGAGAATTTTTGCCGAGTGCAATACCAAGGCAGTCATCGCGTCCTTTGGTTCAGTGTCACCATGAATTTTTATCAGAGTGATGGATTTCTTGAGTAGTTCGATTTGTTGCATTTAGTTAGGTGCTTGGGTTCTGGCAAAATATATAATATTTATTTAAAATGTCAAATTACCTAAAAACTACTTTAGTTTGTTAAAATAAACACATGTTGTATTTCCTTTATGGAGATGTTCCAAAAGCCGCAGACAAAGCCAGAAGCATGGTGGAGGCTTTATTGAACAAACAACCCGACGCGGCACGCTTTAAAATTGATTCGCAAAATTGGGTTGAAGGGGAGATGGAAGGATTGCTTCATGGTCAGGGACTTTTTTCTCAAAGATACATTATCGAATTGCGACATCTTTTAGAAACTGCAGACACAGCAGACTCTGTGATTTCGTTTTTGCCAGAAATTGCTCAATCAGAAAATATTTTTATTTGGGTTGATCGAGATGCGAGCGCAAAACATTTAGCTGAAATTGAAAAACACGCTGCAAAAGTTCAAGAATTTAAAACTACACCAAAATCAACAAAACCAGATTTTAATTTATTTAGTCTTGGAGATGCTTTGATTGAAAGAAATAAACAAAAGCTTTGGATTTTGTTTCAAGATGCCCTTTCATATTTTCCTGCAGAAGAAATACATGGAACTTTATTTTGGCAAATGAAAAGTATGGTTTTGACTACAAAAGTTAGCTCAGCAAGTGAAGCTGACATGAATCCTTTTCCTTTTAACAAAGCAAAAGCGGCTATAAAAAAGTATTCTGAAAAAGAAATGGAAAAAATGTTGGTTAGGTTAATTTCAGTTTCTCATGATTCTAGAAGAGGAAAACATGATTTTGGTATTGCTTTGGAAAGATGGATTTTGAGTATTTAGCATTTATAATGTATTAATAAAAATATGAAAATAGAATCAGTAATAAAAGAGACAGAAGAAAAACAAAGTAGTATAGATGTTTTGCGAGAAGTTTATCAAAAAGAAATATCCGAGATAAAGGATTTGTATTACGAGATGTTAGCTTTAGTTGCACGGAACGCACATCCTTATAATCCATCTGCAAAGTTTAGAAGTCTAGTAGAAAAAGAATTCAAAGAAAAAAATATTAAAGAAAAACCAGAAAGTTTTTTGGCATATTCTTATGCAATAGGTAATTCCGAATACGAAAATCAGCTGGCTTTTGACACTGAAAATAGTTTGATAATAGAATTGTATAGGGATTTCTCAAAAAAAGTAATTGAAGATTTAAAATCCTAATGTATTTTTATTGTAGATTTGTCCGTCCAGTAGGAATCGAACCTACGACCCTCCGCTTAAAAGGCGGGTGCTCTACCATCTGAGCTATGGACGGGTTTTGCTAGAATACAACTTTTACAGCGGTAAATCAACTGCAAGAGCTCCTGCACCTGTAAATAAGAGTGAAATTGAGATTACAATCATTACTAGGTAAAATGCAGAAGTGTGAGGCAAAATTCTCTCGACACGGTTTTCAATATAGAAAAGAGAGAAGAAAATGTAAATAGCTATAAGAGAAGCGATTTGTGTAAACATTCCAAAAAAGAAGAAAACTCCTAAAACTATTTGCGCAATGCCTAGTTTCCAAGGTATAAAGTCAGCTAATGGAAATTCTTTACTTGAGAAATAAGCTGAAAACAAAGCTCTTTTTGCAGGTTTGATAATTTCTATACCGATTGTTATTAGAATGAAAGCCAAAACCCACCGAAGTAATGTTGGTGATAAAAGTGAGTAATTTAATAATTCTGGGAATGTATTTAACATATAAATGTAGTATAAAGGATTATCATCATGAAACAAGCAAAGGAATCAAGCAGAGAAACATACGTACTTTTGCATAATATAAGAAGCACTCAAAATGTGGGGGCTATTTTACGTACTTGTGATGCTGTGGGTGTTGATAAAGTTTTTTTCTCAGGGATTACACCTTGTCCTGTGGATCGTTTTGGAAGAAAAAGAAGCGATGTGGCAAAGAGTGCTTTGGGTGCGGAAGATTCTGTGAGTTGGGAAGTGCTGGAGGAAAAAGGAAAAAGTGTTACGGATTTTTTGCGAGAGATGAAAAATGACGGGTTTCAAATTGTTGCGTTAGAGCAAGCAGAAAATTCAGTTGATTATAAAGAGATCAATGAAAAATTTCCGGCAGATCGGCGAGTTGTAATTTTGGGAAATGAAGTCGAGGGAGTTTCAAAAGAAATTTTGGAAATGTGTGATGTGATAGGTGAGATTCCGATGTTGGGGCAAAAAGAATCTTTGAATGTGTCGGTGTCTTTCGGAATTTTTATTTTTAGGATTTTAGAGGTTTAGATTGGCAGCTAGGGCAGTAGTGAGTTCCTCTACCGCCAACGGTGATTCGTGCAATTTTGTCTTTGCAATTTTTGCGTAGACAATCTTTATTTTTTCTTTGATAGACTT
>Ga0172372_10004614_pt1 | contig 19498 bp, 15 predicted proteins | sample LakKiv5m_2_FD_114544 | JGI IMG/M metagenome (GOLD analysis project Ga0172372, IMG submission 114544) | Freshwater microbial communities from Kabuno Bay, South-Kivu, Congo - kab_092012_9.5m | ecosystem: Environmental > Aquatic > Freshwater > Lake | place: Democratic Republic of the Congo...
GATGAGCGTGCCGACGAGACCTTCCTTGAAGAGCACTACCGGCCTGGTGATGCGATCGCCGTGATTTCCCAGAGCCGGACGGCCCGAGGGCGACACCGCCGTGCCGCCGCCGAGAATAATGAGGGCGTCAAGCTTTTCCAAGGGTTGTTCGCATCCGTAGAAGGGCTTTTCGAGAATGCGTAGCAGCCAAACGCCGACATACGGACTCCCCGCCATCGAAAAAAGGATAAAAAAGACGATTACCGGAACCCGCAAGCCCCGTGGCAAAGCAGGCCAGAGCAACGCGGCGAAAAGCCCCATCCAAAGCAGCCCGGCAGGCATGAGGAGGTGGCCGATGACCTTCTTCGCAATCAGCGCTTCGCCGCTGATCAGGATCAGAAGTAGTGCGAGAAGGAGCGTCCCCAGCAGGGGGCACCAACGGATCAGGTTCGATTTCATCGGGGTGATACGGATACCGAGGCCTACAGTTTACATGGATTTCGGGGATCGTCGAAGGAAGCCGCCAGCCCCCCATCGAAAGCGCCTCGACCCATTACGGCTTCCCGTTCGTATCGGCATTTGAATCCCTCCGTTCTCTCGATTAAAATCCGCTCATGAAATCCCACCTCGCCCTTCTCGTCGCCGCCTTCCTCGCTGTTCCCTTTGCCCCGGTCCGGGCTGAAGAGGATGCCATCAAGGTCAGTGAATTCACCTTCACCTATGGCAAGCCGTGGGTCCGCCAGCAGGCCGCCAGCTCGATGCGGGCCGGCCAATTCCTCTACGACCACGCCGATGAAAGTCTCACCGATGTCGAACTTGTGATCTTCTTCTTCGGCGCCGGAGGCGGGGGCGGCATTCAGGCAAACATCGACCGCTGGCTCGGCCAGTTCGAAGGCACGCCCGAATCAAAAACCGAGGAAAAAGAAATGGGCGGCAAAAAGGTGACCCTTCTCACCGCCAAGGGCACCTACCTCGAGACCATGGCCGGAGCAGGCCCCTTTTCGGGAGCGCCCAAGACTCCGAAGGCCGACTACACCATGCTCGCGGCGATCCTTCCCAGCGAGCAGGGCGATGTCTTCATCAAGGTGACCGGTCCGGCAAAGTCGGTCGAGGCGATGCAGGAGGCCTTCAGCGCCTTCATTGCGAGCCCTTTCAAACCGTGAGGTCCCGAGGAAAAGCGCTCACGGAAGTTTCTCCTCCTCGCGTTTCTCTTTAAGCAGGGCGATCAACTCCCGCATCGCGGGGCTGATCGCCTTGGTGCGTCGTCGCACGATCCCGATCGGGCGCCAGATGAATTTCCCCTTGATCGGAATGCTCACGAGGGTAGCGGCCTTGACCTCCGATTGCACGCTCTCGCTCGGCACGATGGAAATCGCGTTTTCGATGAGGACGCCGCGCTTCACCGTCTCGATATTGTCAAATTCGACAACCTCCTTCACCATCACACCGGCTTGCACGAACATGGCGTCAATCGCCTTCCGGGTCGGCAGGTCAGGCTCGAAGGAGATGAATCGCTGCCCGTCGATCGCCTTCAGGTCGAGCGAACTTCTTCGCGCGAGCGGATGGCCTGGCGGACAGATCACTACGAGGCGGTCTCGCCAGGCTGGCTCAATCTCGACTCCCTTGCGTTCCTGCGGGTAGGCCACGAGACCAAGGTCGGCGAGATTTTCAGAGACATCGGCGTAAACCTGGTTCGAGCGGCGGTAGTGCACCTGCAGATCGACCTCGGGAAAACGACGGCGGAATTCCTCGAGGTAGGGCGGCAGTTCGTGAAACCCGATGCTGTAAACCGTCGCGATGATCAACCGTCCTGCCACGACATGGCGCATTTTGCCGAGGTCCTGCTCGATGCGCTGGTAGGCCGCGATGATGCCCTGGGCCGCACGCAGAAAGGCCTCGCCCTCGGGGGTGACGGCAAAATTGCGCCGCCCCCGCTCCACGAGGGTAACCCCGTAACGTTCCTCGAGCGTGCGGATTTGCTGGCTCACCGCACTCTGGCTGATTCCGTTGCGCGCCGCCGCTTCGGAGAAGCTCGCGGTCTCGACGAGATCAGAGAAGACCTGGAAGGTTTCGATGTGCATGCCGGGATCAGTCCTTGCCTGACGATTCCTCGTTGCTTGGCGCCTCCTCCGGGCCGGGGCCTTCCCCCTCCGTCGTTTCCTGCCCACTCTCGCCCAACAACGCGCTAAAAACAGCCCCCTGGATCTCGCTCACCTCACCACCGTCGGCGTAGTGGTTCATCATCAGTGAAAAGGCGAGGCGTCCCTGTTTCGTCTCGACGAGACCGGCATAGGAACGCACCGCCGACATCGCACCGGCCTTGAAACGGATCGCACCGCCCGCGGCGGCGGGGAGGGAGTTCACATAGGCCTCTCCGGCGGGCCCGTTCACGGCGAGATGTTGGAGAAGGGCCAGCGTGCGCGGGGTGATGTGATCAGCGCGAGCGAGGCCGGAGCCATCGACGAGGCGGAGACCCGCGAGCTCGAGTCCACGTTGTTCCCAGTGTCGGCGGACCACCTCCTCCGAAGGCATCCCCGCTTCCACCCCAAGCATGCGATAGACGCACTCGGTCTCGTGATTGTCGGAGGTGGCGTGGATGCTTTCAACGATCTCGAGCAGGGGTGGAGAGTCGTGCACGAGCAAATCCTCCACCATCGCCGGGACGGTCTCGCCCTTGAGCAACAACTCGCCAGCACCATGGGCTTCGCCCGCGACAACGATGCCGGCGGCAAGTAGCGCGAGTCGCAAGTGATGGGCCGCGAAGCGCTCCGGATCGGGCACCGCTCCCTTGACGCGGAATTCCCCCCCCATCGGCACGGCGCCTCGGAAATGCATCACGCCGGTCCGCTCGCCGCCGTGGATCACGACGCCATCACCCGCCCCCTCTGTTGCGGAGAGGGTCTCGTTCCAAAAAGCAACGCCGGGAATCTCGGGGACGGCCCCAAGAAACTCAGTCGGATCGCCCTCTTTTTGACCGGGAACCAAGACCGCGGCGAACCGATTGTGCTCGAGATTCAACCCCGAGACCGGGCTGCCGTAACCATTGCCGATGTCTCCCCAATTCCAGAAATCCGCGAAGATCGACCCTGGAAACAAGCGCCCATCTCCGACGACGCGGCCCGGGATGGTGGTGACACCCGCCTCCGCGAGCCCCTTGGCCCAGGACTCCAAATCCGCGCAGGAAAGAGTCGGGTCGCCGCCTCCCGCGAGGACGAGATCCGCCTCGATTTTGGCCGCTCCCTCGGCCGGAACACTCACCCCGAGCCGAGTCTGGAAGCGGAATTCCGGCCCCAACACTTCGAGCGCGGTGGCGGTGGTGAGCGTCTTGAGCGAAGAAGCCGGGATCTGGGCGAGATCGCCGCGGCGTTCGTAGAGCGTTTCTCCCCCGGTGCCGATCAAACAAAAGCCGAGCACCGCCCCTCGCATCCCCGGCATCGCCTCGCCGGCGTCGAGCGCCGCCTCGATCGCGACGATACGAGGATCCGCTGCAGTCACGGGATCGGCCTCGAACCCTTTTCGCCGGGACGCCTCGGGCTCGGACCCTTCGGCCTCGCCAGGTTGAAGGGGAGAGAATCCGGGCGTCGCTCCAACCGCCGCCGAGTCAGGCTTCGGCGCGATTTTGTCCAAACGAAGGCCGATCATCACGATCAGGGCGACTGAGAGCGCGACTATGGCGATATTTTTGACCATCGTGGGAGTCTAGCGCACCGCCCCACGCCCCGCATCGGAAAAAGCGCGCTCCGCTGCGCCCACGTGATGCCTCATTGAAAAAGGACACCGAAAGGTTCTTCAGGGAGTGGCTTGATGCCTCACACTGGAGGACACCGTAGGTGGAGAAGTTCCCGAACGCCGAGCACTTCGCCTCGTGGCTGGGCCTCTGCCCCGACAACCGGATCACCGGGGGTCATACTCATGCCGCACACACCCGCAAGGTCAACAACCGGCTCGCCACCGCGCTGCGGATGGCCACCCAGTCGCTCCACCGATCGAAGTCCGTCCTCGGTGACTGGTTCCGGAGGCTCAAATCCAAGCTCGGGACGAAGGCGGCGGTCACCGCCGCCGCCCACAAGCTGGCCCGCATCCTCTGGGCGATGGTCAAACACCGCCGGCCCTACAACCCCCAGCGTCTCGGCAACCCCGAGCTGGCGCGCGCGCGCAAAGAACGTAATCTTCGCCGCCAGGCCGGGGAACTCGGCTTCGCCTTGACCCCGGTCCACGGGGAAGTTTCATAAGAGTCAGCAGATCAGGAAGCAAGTGGAAAGTAGGTGTAAGTCCAGCGCTAGAAGCACCCGAACCTTTCCTCACCCAAATTTCTTTCGCCCCCTGTTTATCAAAGAGTGTCGGCGGCGGGACTCGAACCCGCACTGGATCGCTCCAAGCGGATTTTAAGTCCGCTGCGTCTACCATTCCGCCACGCCGACGTTTGCGGGGATGGGTCACTTCAACCCTCTCCGCCTTGCAACGCAACCCTGCCGGGACCGGGCCGGCCGGGTCACTCAGTTCTTCAACAACCCGCGCGCGACGAGGTTGTTCAGCCTGCGCGCGACGTCCACCACTCCGTCGATCGTCGCCTGCCGGTAAGTGCGGCCGTCGGTGGTGTCGATCCCATGGCCGGGATCGAGTTGGCGCAGGGCCTCGAGGGCGGGATCTTCGTGATGGAAAATCTCGACGAAGACATGCTTGAGTTTGCCGGTCTTGGCAGCGGCGGCGAGGAGGGCACCGATCCAGCCGTCGTCGGTGCTGAGACAGCCCCGCGTCGTCTTGGCCGAGGCGTGGAAGGTGCCAAATTCGTCGGCTTCCGCCACCTTGGCGATGAGGGCCTCGTTCTCGGGAATGGAAAGGCCGGAATCCCCGCAGTGGGCGGCATCGACCATGATCTTGAAGAACTTTGAGCCGAGTTCGGCGTTGGCGGCCTTCACGAATTCCCAGCACTTCGCCAGATCGTTGAAGGTCTGAAATTCGCCGTTACGCAGGAATTCGATGTGCCAGGTCTCGATACAACTGCCCTCGATTCCCGCCTCGCGGCAGGCGCGGAGGTGGGCGCGCACGTTCTGCGCGACAGCGGCGTCAAAGGCTTCGCCCGTCTTCGGAGTGGCGCCGGGCTGCATCCACTGCTCGATCGAGGTCGAGGCGACCTGGGTGATCCCGTGTTTGATCGCGATCTTCAAGCCGGCCGCGAGCATCGCAGCGACCTTTTCCTCATCGGCCGGATCCATCGGATCGGCGCCGCCGACCATCATGATGGGATGAAGTCCGAGACCGAGGTCGCGAAGCCCACCGAACATCTCGTCGGTGTCGCCTTCGTGGGTGCCGGGGAAAAGGGTGATCTGGGCATTTTGCAGCGGGACCGGACTGGACTCGCAGATGGCGGCCATCTCGCCCACGACGATAAGACGCCCGTCGTCGGCCCGGGGCAGACGCCCTTCGCCATCGGGAACGAGCCCCCCGACGAACTTGATGTGAGTGGGAACAACGCCGAGTTGGACGCTCGTCTTGAGAGAGAAAGATTGGGTCATGGCAAATCTATGTGGGGAACCCGGGCGGGAGGCAATTCAAAAAACTCCCTCCGAGTCCGACTTTTCTGGAACGTGCCTGATCAGGCCATGGCCAGCTGGCCCTGGAGGGAACGCAGAAGGACGAGCTGCTCTCCGACATCGGCGCTCATCTGGCGCCAGCGGCTGAGCGCCTCACGGGAGATTTTGATGCGATCACTGACGGCGGTCTCCAGCTCGGCGTAGCCCTCGCTGAGCTGCTGCGAGAGCTCGAGAAGGGTCGCGTAGGCTTTTTCGCGTGTGGGACAGGTGAAGCGCCACGTGCTGCCGCTGGCGATCTGCGCGGCGGCGCGATCCTTCATCTCGCGGAGTTCCGCGAGCACGATTTTCTCCTCGGGGACGCGGCGCAGCTCGGTCGCGAGGCCGAGCTTGGACAAGGCCCAAATCGCCCATTTCGTGGGATCCCACTGCCAGGGCTTCACGCCGTTGCGGTAATCGTGCTGGAAGGAGTGGTGATAGTTGTGATACCCTTCGCCGAAAGTGAAGAGGGCCATGAGCCAGCTGTCGCGGGCGCTCGTGGAAGAGTCGTAGGGACGTTTGCCGATGGTGTGGCAGAGCGAGTTGATGAGGAAAGTGCAATGCTGCACGCAGACAAGGCGGGCGACACCGGAGAGGAGGAAGGCGCCAAGGGCGGATTCCCATCCCCCGTATAGGAAGCCGATCGTGGCGGGAAGTATCATGCCGACCCCGAACCCGATGGAGCGGTGATGGCGATGCTGCCACATCACGAGGGGATCCTTTTTGAGATCGCCGACATTGGCGAGAGGGCGCGGGTAGAGCTTGAAAAAGATCCAACCCATGTGCGCCCAAAAGAATCCCTTGGAGATGGAATAGGGATCGTCGTGCTCATCATCGACGTGTTTGTGATGCTCGCGGTGGTCGGAGGCCCAGTCGAGCGCTGAATCCTCGAAGGCCGCCGCACCAAAAAGGAGGGTCGTCAGCTTGACGGAACGGCCCGCCTTGAAAGCCTTGTGGGCGAAGAGCCGGTGATAACCAAGGGTGATGCTCATCCCCGTGGCGATGAAGAAAAAGATGAACAGGGCGACCTGAAAGAAATCGATCCCGAACTGTGCGATGTAGATCGGAGCGCCGATCAGGGCGGTGAAGAAAGTGACGATCAGAAACGAACTGGTCGTCCAGTTGATCCGATCGAAGGGGATTTTGGAAAACATGAAGGTAAGGAAGGTTGGTTGAGAGATTCAGAATCGGGACAATAGAACGGGGTCGCCCGATTCATCGGGCGAACGAAAGAGAAAAATCCGGCCTTCTTCAGGCCAAACGCCGAGACGACCTCAGAGGCTGCGATACCGCTTGCCGCCACCACCACCGCCACGATCCTCGCGATCACCGCGATCGCGAAAATCACGGTCGCGGAACTCGCGATCCCCGCGGAACTCGCGATCCCCGCGAGAGTCACGATCACCACGGTCGCGGAATTCACGGTCGCCACGAGGCCGACCACCACCACCACCGCGACGGTCGTAACCGCCGCCGCCGCCGCCACCACCGCCACCGCCACCGTATCCGCCGGCGCGGGGAGGACGGCCGCCCGCTCCACCGCCACCGCCGGGGGCAGCCCTGCGCTCTTCCGCCTCGCGGATCCGGATATTACGGCCGCCAAGCTCGGCACCGTCCAACTGTGCCACTGCCGCTTCGCCGAATTCACGGCTGGAGAGGGTGACGAAGGCAAAACCTCGAAGCCGCCCGGTTTCCCGGTCGACCGGCATGTGCAGGTCAACAATGGGCTCGTATTGAGCGAGAAACTCCCGCAGCTCAGCTTCCGAAGTGTCGTACGACAGATTTCCAATATACAGTTTCATCGATTCTTAACCAGTTGCCGGCTCCATGCGTTCCAAGCAGCTGTCCCCCTGTCCGGAATAATCGGCTGACCGAAGTCGAAATCGAAGTGCCGGATAGTGAACATAGTAGCCCGGGGAAGGACCCGGTGTAGAGTTCCTCATTTTTAAGAAAATCCAACCAGTTTCCAAGAAAAATCGCGTTAACTGCCCCCCAAAATTCGTCGGTTTGTCGCGCCATCGGACGCCAAAACGCCGACCAGCCGTCCTTTTTCAGGCTTCTTCCCGGGTGCGCTCACCGTCAAGGAGGCGCAAAATGCCACGGGGATTGGCGTTCTGGAGTTCCATCGGGAGGAAGCCGTCGGGCCAATCCTGATAGCAGACGGGACGCACGAAACGGTGCATCGCCCGGGTTCCGATGCTGGTAAAGTGGCTGTGTGTGGTGGCGGGAAACGGACCTCCGTGGTGAATACTGTGGCAGATCTCGAGGCCCACCGGATAGCCATTGAAAATGAGGCGCCCCACCTTGCGTCGGAGCACGGCGATGAGATCGGCGTGTTGGGCGAGATCCTCCTCGGTGCCATGGATCGTGGCACTGAGGGAACCCTCGAGTCGCCCGACGACCTCGACAAAATCGGCCGGATTGCTGCAGGAAACCAAGGTCGAGACAGGCCCGAAAAGCTCCTCGAAGAGGCCTGGATCGGCGAGCAGACCCTCGCGGGTGGTGGCGAAGAGGTAGGCGGCCGCCTCACCCCGCGCGGGATCGGCAGGCTTCGCGGATTGACCCAGGAGATCGAGCCCGGCCCGCTCGAGACGATCCGCAACGCCGGCGGCGTAGGCGGCGTGGATGCCGGCGTGGAGCATCGTGGCCGGATCGTAGACGCTGACCTTTTCCGCAGCGAGCGAGCGGAAGCGCGTCCACTCCTCGCTCTCGAGCCCGAGAACAAGACCTGGGTTGGTGCAGAATTGCCCCACTCCGGCGGTGAGAGCACCGACAAAACCCTGCGCGATCGCTTCGGCACGGGCCCGAAGGGCTCCCGGCAGAAGGAAGACGGGGTTGATGCTACCCATCTCCGCGTAAAAAGGAATGGGCTGTGGCCGCGAGTTGGCGACGCCGAAGAGGCTCCGTCCTCCCGCGAGCGACCCAGTGAAGGCGGCAGCAGCGATGCCGGGATGCTGGACGAGTCGGGTCCCTGTCGCCGAGGTGCGTCCCTGGATCAGGGAAAAGACGCCCTCGGGCATGCGGGTGCGGGCAGCGGCCCGCTGGATCGCTCGGGCGGCGATCTCGCAGGTGCCGGGATGGGCGGGATGCGCTTTCACGATCACGGGGCAACCGGCAGCGAACGCGGAAATCGTGTCGGTGCCGAGCACGGAAATGGCGATGGGAAAATTGCTCGCCCCGAAGACGGCAACGGGGCCGACGGGCTCCAGCAAGGAACGCACATCGGGCTTGGGCAAAGGCTGGCGCTGGGGATTGCCGCGGTCGATCCTTGCATCGACCCAGGAGCCCTCGCGGATCCACTCGGCGAACTGCCGGGTGTGGGTGAGGACGCGGTCGCGCTCGGCAGCGCAGCGCGGCAGGGGATGGGCGGTCTCAGCGGAGGCGCGGAGGAGGAGTTCGTCACCCAGCGCGATCACCTCCTCGGCGATGGCTTCGAGGAAATCGGCGCGGGTTTCGGGAAGAAGGCGGCGGAAGGGATCGAAGGCGGCTGTCGCGAGGTTCACCGCTTCGTCGATCTCGGCTTCGGTGGCCTCGCGGAATACGGCTTCGAGATCGCTACCGTGGGCGAGACTCCGGGCGAAGAAGGTGTCGGAAGAAGAAGCCGATTCGCGCGAGCCGATGAGTTGATTTCCGGTGAGGGTCATGAAGGAACAACGCGCCCATGACGACGCCGAGCAAGCGCGAAAGACCGGAAGTTGTCTTCTGCTCTTGCTCGAATCACTCCCAAGAGCCGGGCATCGGTGCAGTCGTTGCCTCTGTCCCTCGATGGTCACCAGAACCCGATGCCATTTGGAGATCAAACACGCTGGCAGGATCCCTCTCCTCGGAAAGGGATCTCGCAGGGACGACCCGGACGACGGGCTGGTCGCGGCCGATCCATTCGACATCCTCGAGGTCAGCGACCCATTGGAGGATCTCTCTCCCAACCCTGCGGCAATCGCTCAACGGATGCCAACCTCATCAATCGGATCTACATGAAACTCCGATCTGTCAGAACCGCGGACTTGCGATGGGCTCGAGAACCGCCACTCGACTCAGTCAAAGCACTGCCGCCTTCAGACCCTCGACAGCGGCGAGGATCGCGGTTTCCTGATCGGCGGTGACTCCGCTCAGCAGCGGCAAAGCCGGTCCCGTGTCGGCGATGCCGGCGAGGCGGACGGCCTCGTGGAGGACGCGGACGGGATTGATGCCGTTGCGGAGATCCTCGAGCGGTTTGAAAATCCCCTGGATCCGGCGCGCGAGATCGAGATCGCCCGCCTGCACCGCCTTCAGCAACTGATCGCTGAGATCGGGTCGCACACAGACACAGCCGGCGGTGAACCCGTTCACTTTAAAGTCGACGAGGTGCTCGATGACGGGTTGCTCGCCGATCCCGCTGACGATGATGCGCGGATCGACGACGTCGACGAGGCGGCTCAGGAAGGGATCCACGGCGGGATCCTCACGCACGATGGCGTATTTGATCCACGAGACGATTCCGGCATCGACGAGTTCCCTCGTGCCCTCGACGCTGAGGTAGTCGCTGTATTTGATGTAGACGACGATGGGTTTGCCGATCTTCTCGGCGAAGCGGCTCAGCCCGCGCACGACGCCCTCACTGGTGGTGAGTCCCTGATGCGGCAGCACCATCACGGTGGGGTAATCGGTGCCCTTGATGAGTTCGGCCTGATCCATCATCACGCCGTAAGAGGGCCCCGCCGAGGGAATGACGAGCGTGTCAGACGCGGCGATCGAGGCCAGTTCCCCCAGGATGTGCTCATACTCGCTCAGGGCGGTGTGGTAGAAATTGGCGTTCCCGCCGTAGAGGAGGAGGTTGACGCCGCCAGCCTCGATATGGCGGACGATCTTCTCGTTTTCGCCGCGATGGAATTTCAGGTCGTGGTCGCGCGCCATGGGCGGCACGGCGATGACGGAGCGGGCGAGGTCGGCGGGAGTGACGGGAGCGGTTTGCATGAAGTTCAGGGGGCGAGGATCACGGATGACGGGGAAACAGAGCCGGGTTCACTGCCACTTTCCGTTGATGAAGCGCTGGGCGGGGCCGTTGTAATCGTCGCGCAGGATCTCCGGGAGACGGTGGCTTCTGACGTTGTCATAACTCTGCAACATCGCGAACCGCAGGATCGCGGCAGGGATGCCGACAGCGGTGAAGCCGGGGTGCCCCGTCGCAGGATAGGGTCCGCCGTGATTCATCGCCGGTGAAACGGCCACACCCGTGGGCATCTTGTCGTTGAGGAGACGGCCGACTTTCTGCCGCAGGATGGGCTCGAGATGGTCGTAGGCCGCCTCGTCGGAACCGTCGGTGGCGGAGTAGATCGCACCGGTGAGGTTGCCCTCGAGTTTTCCAAGGACGGCGGCAGTTTCCTCAAGCGTCGAGGCGACGACGATGAGTGAGGAGTTTCCAAAGGCCTCGGTCTGCATCGTTTCAGCATCGCGGAGGAAGGCGGATCCGGAGACGCGGAGGAGCGTGTTCGCGACGCAACATCCCGAGCCATTGCCGGGCCCGGTCCCGCAGAGGACCTCGGCTCCACCACCGGTGAGGATGCGATGGCTTTCGTGCAGGGACTTCAGGACGGATTCGGAGAGCAGCGTGCCAACGGGGGCTTCACGGAAGCGTTTCGTGAGATCGGCGATAAACGCCTCGGTCGCCTCGCTTGCAAGCAGCACGATCATCCCGGGATTGGTGCAGAATTGCCCCGTGCCCATGAGGCAGCTACCGGTGAATTCGGCGGCGAGTGCCTCGCCTTTTTCCGCAATCGCCCCCGGAAGAAAGACCACGGGATTCACGCTCGAGAGCTCGAGGTAGATCGGTTTGCCCGCGGCATCGGCAGCGCGCTTGAGATTGAGTCCGGCGCTGCGACTCCCGGTGTAGCCGGTCGCTCCGACGCGATCATCGGTGACGAGTTGTTCGCCGATGGAGTGGCTCGTCCGGTAGATGAGTTGGAGCGTCCCGGCCGGCATCCCGGTTTCGAGCATGGCCTCGAGCGCAGCCTCGGCGAACCGTTTGGTGGTCCCGGGATGGGAGGAATTCGCCTTGGCGATCACGGGATTGCCGGCGGCAATGGCGGCGGCGAAGTCCCCGCCCGAGGCGCTGCCGAAGGCGAAAGGGAAATTGTTCGGACCAAAAACGCAGACTGGCCCGATCGGACCGAAGCACGAGCGGATGTTGTTCGCCGCATCGATGACAGGCTGGCGCCACGCCCCGCTGCGCGCCGCGGCGGCGGCTTGGCGGAGCTGACCGGTGGTGCGGGGCAGCTCGGCGTCGGCGAGGCGGGGCGACTTCGGCAGGGCTGTCTCGAGGTGGGCCATGGCGACGAGCTCCTCGGCACGGGCTTCGATTTTCGTGGCGAAGGACTCGAGGAACGCGGCGATCCTTTCGCCCGGCATGACGCGCATCTCCTCAAAAGCGGCCTCGGCCGAGACGAGAGCGGCTTCACAATCCGCCCAGGAACTGATCGGATAGAGGGCGGGCAAGAGCTTGCCGGTGGCGGGATCGGCGGACTGGAAAAATCCGGTTTTTTCGGAATCGCGCCAGGAGCCGGCGATGAGGACGGGTTCGGTGGACATGTCTGGGAAAATTTCCCGGTAGCATCGCGAGGGACAGCCGCCCGTCAAGGCGCGGTTCCATCCTGCGGGGGACGTTCCGGCGATTGGCCGAACTGAAGAGCGTCCAAGATACGCCGGCAAAGGGATTGTCAAAGATCGCGGAGGAAGGCTTCGGGGGACTCGGCTCGAAGGGAGGCCAGGTGCAGCGCGCGAAGGTGGACCTCGCTCTGTCGATCCCTCGGATGGTCTCCAAGACGTGACCCGGAACCGCCTCAAATCGAATGGCAAGGGAATCCAGAATCGCCTCGCGGAGCCCCTCGAGTCTACCTTCCCGCTTGCCTGCTTTCCTGCCTTCCTGCCGGATTTGTTGGGCCAAAGTCATGGCGGAGTCCTTCAATTCGGTTTGCGAAATCTCATTCAGTCTGCGGTGGAAGCCTTCACTGTCAACGTCGGCCTCGAGGAGGTAGCGAAGTATCATTTCAAAGACCGTCCCCGGGATTTGCTGAAGCAGCGCCTCCTCCCAGACAGGGTCAGAAAGGAGCTGCCCGCTGCGCTCCGCCTTCATGACCCGCAGGACAAGGATTCCGGCCGGGGTTCCACAAAGCGCCTCGTAGGGTATTTCGGCGAGTTCCACGAGTTGAAAACCAGAGTCCGGGACGAATGGAGCGAAATCACTCCCACGACCGGGAGGGAGATCCAGCAGGGAGACAAACCGGTTCGAGGTCCGCCAGGCGGTTTCGCTCTGGGCGAGCACCACCGGAACCATGACGGGGAGCGCTTTACCCGGCTTTTCCTTCAGGCATGACTCCCAGATTCTCACGAGGTAACGCAGGAGACGCAAGCCGATGAACGGGTCTTCGTTCACCTGATACTCAAAGAGGAGGTAGACAAGGCAGTCACCTCCTCCGAACGAAGCCGAAAAGAGCAAATCACTCTCAATCTCCGAAACCCTGCTTGAAGAGCTTGTCGTGAGGCTGGTGAATGGGATCGTCGGCCATGGTCGTATTCGATGATCTCGAGGCGACATTCTGAGCCTCACACCAGATCCAGCGGGTAATGCGACAACTGCCGGAAACCGTCGGCGGTGATGAGGTAATTATTCTCCAACCGGATTCCGGCCCGCAATCCGCCGCCGTAGAGGCCGGGTTCGAAGGCGATGACGTCGCCTTCCTCGAAGAAGTCATCCCAGGCAGGATTGATCCGGGGAACCTCGTGGGCGTCGAGTCCGATCCCGTGGCCGGCGTGGTGAAAGAAAGAATATCCCCGCCATCCGTCGAGTTCGGCTTTCACCACCTCAAACATGGTTCGGCAAGATTGACCCGGCTTGAGAAGGGACTCGCCCAACTTCATCACCTCGACAATGCGGGCGTGGGCGGCGATCTGATCCGCGGTCGGTGAACCGTCGACCGAAAAGGTCCGGCAGAGGTCACAGCGATAACCGCGAACACCGACTCCGATGTCGAGAGGAATCAGTTCACCAGCCTCGACGGTTCGCCCGGGACGGGCAAACCCTCCCGGCGATCCTGCCTGGAAGTCCTGGCCCCATCCTGACAAAAATTCACCGGCGGCGTAGGTAGCGGTCTCGAGCATCACGGCCATGATCTCGACTTCCTCGATCCCGGGTTCGAGGAGCTGTTTGGCCTCGGCGTAGGCCTTGCCGGCGCATTCAATCGTGAAGACAAGCGCGGCGACTTCATCGGCGTCCTTGCGACGACGGAGGTATTGGTAATCGCGGGAGATATCGCGGCAGGCCGGTCCTTCGATGAGGGCGGCCGGCACCTGCTGTTCAGTGCCGATGCGCTTGAGCCCTTTGAGGAAGGGGTTGAGAACGCCCGTGACCTCGGAGGAAAGGTTCGGTCGCAGGGTGCAGAAATCGTTGGTCGTGTAGATCGCGATTTCGTCCGCACCAGGCGCCAGGGCGGTCTCATCATGAGTGACGAGGACACTGCCCCCATCTCCCCTTACCAGGAGGGCGACCGGGGTGAGCGGCTGACCATGCCAGTAGCCAGTGAGGCCGTGGATGTAATGACGGTCGAAAAACACGGCTCCATCGAGAGCGTTGGCGACAAGGTAAGAGCGCAGACGGTCCTGCCTCACGCGGCAGAGAGTGGGGTCGAGGTCGGGGATCGGTGCAGGCATGGTGGAGGGAGATTAACCCCCCGCTCCCTGGAGCGGCAAGGCCGGAATTCTGCCCGACAACGGTCCCACCTCATAAGGTCCGCACGAGGATCCTCACCTCATCTCCGAGCGTGGGATCGAAGTCTGACCTCACGCGGATCGAGAGTCCGTGGATCCGTTTCAGCGTCACGATCTTATTCCTTTTCCCCCTTTTCCCGGTGAGCTTCTTTCGGTTCGGCACAATCGAGACGGTAACCGAAACGGGATCGTCCCCCTCGACAAGCGCCGCGGTTCGAAGGGTGCCAGCGAGAATCTGCGCGGTGACGTTTCCGCGATCGCCAAAGTAGGAAACCCCAAACGATGGGCTGCCGCCGCTACCGGAAAGGATCAGCTCATCCGGCAAGGTCCCGCCGTTGCGGAAGGTCCGCTCCGCGAGACGAGGAACGTTGCCGGATCAGCAGAACCCGATTCGGAGGCCTCGTCGTCAGAGGCGCGGAGCGAAACCCGTGGCTTGGTTGTGTCATCATCGCCGATCGAGATCGCCAGGGTCTGGGGCCCGACGGGTAGATACCCTCCGCCCCCGTTCACCAGCGAAACGACAAGGATCTCGGTTCCCTCCTGGACCGTGTCCTGCACCGCGGAAAGGTCGACGACCATTTCGTCCTGACCCGCGGGGATGGTAAAAATCTCAAAGGGGGTGGCAATCGCCGTATTCGCTGCGGGAGAGAGCGAGTAATCGGCGGTCGACGCGCTGCCGCTGAAATCGGTGTAGACGTTGAGGCTTGCCGCGTTCCCTCCCGTCCTGATAAACCGCCACGTCGCGGCACTCCCGCCTTCCGCCGCATTGGTCGAGACCGGCACCATCCGCACGGTCACCCCCATCGTGCCGGCGAAGTGCTTGTCCGTCTGGCTCGGGCCGACCGTGACGGGATTGGAGAAACCGGAAGGTGCAAGAGCAGTGCCTGGCAGCGAGGCCGCCAGAGTGAGCGTTCCCGAGACGAGATTGGTGATGAAATAACGACCCTCGCTATCGGTCAGCGCGCCCCGGTAAGACGTCCCCGAAAGACCATTATGAACCCTCGCGCCGCGGAGCGGGGCCCCCAAATCATCAGTGACGATACCGGAAAGGTAAAGGGTGGAAGGAGCACCCACCTGAATCAGGACCGTTCGACAGTCGACTCCCCCCTTCATGTCGCTGGCGGTGCACTGAACCGCATACCAACCGACACTGGCGAACGTCTTCGTCTGCACCGCGCTGTTGTTGGTGCTGAAAGAGGGACCGTTGAAACCGGCGAGCTTGTCACCAAAGTTCCAATGAAAGGCCAGCGGATCCGCGTCCGGATCAGAGGCCTCGGCCGTGAAGGTGATGGCACCGCCTGGCGCGATCGACGTGGCACTGGTCCGGATGATCAGTTCGGGTGCCGCATTGGCAGCCGCGGTTCCAATGTGGACACGGACGTCGACAGACTGGGGCAGGGTCCCGCCCATCGCCACCGGGGTGATATGGACGTCGGCCTCGACATCGGAGAAAGTGCGGCCGATCACCAGCGGCGAGTCGGTGCGGTCATCCGCCGAGCCGGGGTTCATGTCGAGCAACTGCGGTCCCAGGTTACTTCCGGAATTGCTCGTGTCGCCGCTCGCCCCCCAGGGACTCCAGTTGATCGAAATTCCGTTCATGAACCACGGGCTGGTGGTGAGCTTTTGTCGGAATTCGACCCAGTAATCTCGGTCCGCATCCTTGGCCACCCGAAGGGCATAACGCAGCTCCGGATCCTGACTGACTTGGTCAAATTGGTGAATCCGGTAGAGCCCGCCCGACGTCACTGAATGAAAGGTCTGCGGAGTGATCCATTCGAGCTGCTGCTTCATGCTCGCATTAAAGTGGCCTCCGCTGCCACTCGAGCCCATGACATCGTTGTTGTGGCCATACTCTTGGTTCTGCCCCGGACCGATCACACTCGCTCCGGACGTGTTCCAGAAGTTCGAATGCCAGACCCCGATGTTGTGGCCGATCTCGTGACGGAAGGTGCCAATGCTCGTCGTGCGCAGCCAAGTGTTCGCACCGTTCACGCTGCCAAGCCCGCCGAAGGTGCCGGGACCGTTGACATAAATCACCACGAAGTGATGGAAATCCTCAGGCGGGTATCCCAGTTGGCGCGCCGCCTCCTTCGCGTCGTTCATGATGGGCGAGTTGCTCCCCGTGGCCGTGTATTCACCTTTATACCAGGCCTCCGTGCGCGGCAGAACGAGGGTCGGCGTGACAGTGCCCTGGAAGGCGAGCTTTCCGTAGGAGATCTCTTTGAAATACTCGTCGAGCTGGCGGCACGCCACCCAGGCCTCGGTGTCGGTTTGGAACTCGTCGAGGCGGTCAGGGAAAATCACCCGCATATAGAGATGCCTCCTCAGACCCGTGCTGTTCCTCCGGGTCAGGGGGAGCGAGCCAGTCGGCGAGGACGGACCGCCAGTGGAGCCCTCTCCGGCGAGAATTTCGGAAACGAGCTGCCGGATGTGCCCCCCATCGCAGAGAAAGATGATCTGGTCTCCAGCCTCGATTGCCGGTGTTTCGGGCGTCACCGGCGGCATCTTCTCGCCGGCCTCCCGCTCCACTTCGGTGGAAAGTCCGGAGACGGGACATTTCTCGATCACCTCCTTGGCCGGATCGGGGACCTCTCCCAACTCCATCGACCGGATCGGACTCTCGTCGACTGCCATGATCCGGTCGATGGCGATGCCGTTCAGCATCGTCGACTCCTTTGACATCTCCCCGGCTCTTCTCCCATAGACGTAGGCCCGCCATTCCCGATCCCCGAGACGCGTAAAACGCCTGACAATCGGTTCGGAAGGGTCGCTGTCGGGAGAGATCGCCAAGACCTCGAGGGCACCAATCCCACTGATCCGCTCCTCAAGCATCGCAAGCAACTGAGGTGGGAGTTTCTGCCGAATCACCATGGGAACTGCCATTTCGATGGCTCGTCTCGGATCCGAGACGATGAGCGACTTGATCGCTATCCGATGGGCTTTGGCGAGGTCGGCTCCCTCGTCCAGCATCGCACGGCGGGAAGGCTCGTCAGCCTCGACGTAGCGCCGAGACCAGTCGGAGAAACGGCGAATCGGTCCCTCAGGATCGTCTGCCCCGGCAGGCGTCGCGTCCACCGTTCGGAGAGATAAGTCTGGGACAACGGGCGCACTTCCGGGATCCAGCAACGCCTCGACGTGCCCGGCGACTCTCGTCGTGCTGGCGGCGGGGCCATTTACCAAGCCCTCCGGATCCGGCCTCCCAAGCCAATGCAGCAGCGCCAAGAGAATCGCCACCAAGCCGAGAGAGCCAAGTCCGAGCTGGCGAAGCCGTCGAGACTGTCTCGAATCGTGGAGGCTCATGGAAGATGGGGATGCTGACCGCGGGGCACCCGTCAGACCCTTCTATCGTCGCAGAAACCCGGAGTCTGCGTCAATCACAAGCTCCCTCCTGACAAAAAACATTCCAACTATTGGACTGCCACTCTCCCTTTCGCGGACTTGAGTCGCATTCCACATAAATTTTGTCGTGGTCGCCGACAACAAAACACCCTTACACTTCGCCTCATCGTGATGCGCCCCGCACCCCCCCTCACCCTCCTTCTTTCTCTTCTTCTAGCGCCCTTCCTCCCCGCGGATGACGGAGATCGGTTGGACATCCTCTTCGCCACGGTCCATGAAAGCGGCGGGATCATCACGATCCCTCCGGGCGACTACCACCTGACCGGTGAAAAATCGATCCCGCTCCGTTCGCGCACCACCGTCTTCGCCCACGGCGCCCGTTTTCATTTCCCGGAGACCCTGCCCGCGGGCGCGAAAATGGTCCTTTTCTCGGGCACCGACCTCCACGATTTCGCCTGGCACGGAGGCGAATTCATCGGTCAGGTCTTCGATCCCTCGCAAAGGGAAAACACCTGGGATCCCGCCACCCACACCCGCGCCATCGAGATCACCACCACAAAGCCGGGCAGCACGCGAGATGTCCTCTTTCGCGACGTCAAAGCCGACGGAGTCGCCGGTGCCGTCATCGGCGTGCACGGTCTTTCTAAAAAGGGCAGCGACAACGAAGTCGAGGTCTATGCCGAGCGTGTCACCTTGGAAAACTGCACCCTGCTACGCAGCGGCAAATTCATGTGGGACTACGGCCAACTCTGGCAGATCCTGACCTGGCCGGAGGAATATGAAACGTGGGAAGTCGAGCGCGCCCGTCGCTTCTTCCGCATGGACCTGGTGAAGAGTGGCCTTTCCCTCTCGTCAGGCGACGACCGCATCCTCCTCGACAACACGACCAAACCCATCGTGGTCAGTCCCGACGCCGAGCCGAAGCACGCGCTTTCCTTTCTCGGCGGAGGACTGCCGGAAAACCTCGTCCGCGGGAAACAGTATTTCGTCGTCGAGGCCGCACCCGATTTCATCCGCATCGCCGAAGCCCCCGGCGGCGAGCCGATCCGCTTTGAAAGCGCGGGCGGTGAAGGACTCTCGCTCGTGCACGATCTCTTTTCGGCCTTCTGGGCCCTCTACGCGCCCATCGGATCAGGACCGGGCAAGGGCGCCTTCGACATCACCGGGGCCAGAGACGTGCGCGTCACCGGCTGCAGGCTCAGCGCCCTCGGCGACACCATGCACATCCAGCGCTGCCGCAGCATCGTCTTTGCCGACAATCACATCATCGGATCGCGCATGGGGGCTTTCTTCCTCGCCGAGTTCTGTCAAAATGCCACCGTTACAGGCAATCTCATCGACGGCACGAACGGCTCGCGCGTCATGAGCGTCGAGAAATCCTGCGAGGACGTCACCATCATCGGCAACACCTTCCGCAATGGCGGTCGCGGCTCGTGGATCAACCAACCGAAAAACTTCATCCTCGCGAACAACGTCTTCGTCAACAACACCACCAAGGGCGAGAACGACCTCCGTCGCGGACGCCGCAGCTATGAAAGCGGAGAGCCGCGCCGTTTTCCCGAACTCTACTTCACGCTCCACGAAGAAGGCGGCAGCTACGGACCTGTCATCGTGCGTGACAACCTCTTCCAACTCGGCGACTCCGCGCCCGAAGAAGCCGTCACCTTCGCCCCGAACGGGCGGGATCTCCAAATGAGCGGCAACACCTTCCCCGCACGGACCATCACCATCGCGGTCGATCCCTCTTGCGAGACCGTCGCCATCCGCGACAATCCCGGAGCGGAACTGAAACGAACCCCCATCGACTTCAACCACGGCCGTCGGTGAGGGCGGAGGTCATCGTCCACCACTCCACGACTCCACCACTCCAC
>Ga0172372_10004615_pt1 | contig 19495 bp, 14 predicted proteins | sample LakKiv5m_2_FD_114544 | JGI IMG/M metagenome (GOLD analysis project Ga0172372, IMG submission 114544) | Freshwater microbial communities from Kabuno Bay, South-Kivu, Congo - kab_092012_9.5m | ecosystem: Environmental > Aquatic > Freshwater > Lake | place: Democratic Republic of the Congo...
AAAGCCGGACCGAGCAGGCGAAGCTCAGCCGGGCCGCGGTTGACGAGCGCGCTCGACGCGCGATTCGCGAGGAAGGAGCGTGTCGAGACACGCGACTGACGAGCGGCGGCGACCCCGGCCCGGCGGGGCGAGCATGCGACGGGAGGGTTTTGCAGCATCCTGCTAGGACCGGCGCCGGATGCGCAGGGTGAAGCGCGACCCGCCGTCGTCGCCGTCCCGGCACTCGACCTTGCCGCCGTGGGCCGCGGCGGCCTCCGCCACGAAGGACAGGCCGAGGCCGTGCCCGCCCGACTTGCCCCGCCCGGGGCCCTCGACCCGTCGGAACCGCTCGAAGATGACCTTCCGCATCGACGGAGGGACCCCAATGCCGTTGTCGATCACCTCGAACCAGACGTTCCGCCGGTCGCCCACCACCCGGAGCCGGACCCGGAGCGGCCGGTCGGCGTGGCGGTACTTCAGCGCGTTGTCCAGCAGGTTCACCAGGGCGTCGCGGAGGAGCGCGCGTCGCGCCCGCGCGCGGCCCGTCTCCTTGATCTCGACCGAGAGCTCGCCCCCCACCTGCGTGACCCGCGGCCGCCACTCCTCGGCCACCTCCTCGGCCAGCCGGGCGGGCTCGAACTCCGACGGGTCCTCCCGGGCGGGGCCGCTCGCGGCGCGGATGATCTCGTCCACCCGCAGCGTGAGCCGGTCGGCCTCGGACATGATGCGGCCCGCGAAGGCCTCCACGTCCTCCCGCCCGCCGTAGGCCCCCATCTCCAGGTTCTCCGCCATGAGCCGCATCCCCGCCAGCGGGGTCTTCAGCTCGTGGGTGACGCGCGCCATGAACTCCCGCTGGCGCTCGAGGAGCCGCACCTGCTCGCGGTCGGAGCGCACGAGCCCGAAGAGCGCCAGGGCCCCCACCACCACCCCCAACAGCACCGGGATGAGCTGCACCACCAGCTGCCGCCGGGCCCCGCTGTCGGGCGCCACGTCCTCCGTGAAGCCCACGGTCAGGTGCGGAAGGATGGGCGCGAGGTTGGAGCTCACGTAGAGGGGCTCGGTGCGGCCCGCCACCACCCGCCCGGCCGGGTCGCGGACCGAGATCGCCCGGCGGGCGGCCCGGGGCAGGTCGGCGAGGAAGCTCGCGACCAGGGCGTTCTGGTCCACCTGCACGGCGGCCAGCATGTTGTTCACCTCGGTGCGGGCGTAGAGGAGCACCCAGGGGGGATCGCCGTAGGGGTCGGCGATCGCCCGCGGCCCTTCCTGGATGGACGGCGCGTCGGTCGGGTTCCAGGTCCGGGTCTTGATCTCGCGCCACGCGGCGATCCGGCGCTCGGCGCGGGCCAGCCCCTCGTCCACCTCTCCGTCGGCCTCGGGCGGGAGCCGCCGGAGCTTCCGGAGGTCCGAGGCGATGGGGTAGTGGTAGAGGTCGAGCACCGACTCCAGCACCGGCGCGTCCGAGGTGAGGAGGTCCTCGGCGGACCGCGCGTAGGTGTTGTCGGCGAAGGCGTCCTCCCCACCCAGGGTGGCGGCGCGCGCCAGCTGGAGGCGGAGGAGGAGGGTCCGACGCGGGGAGACGCCGCGCTCGGCCGCCTCGGCCAGGGGCATCCGCGGGTAGGGATCGACGAGCTTGACGGCGCGCTCGGCGTAGTTGAGGCGGTTCGCGGTGATGAAGAGCTCCGAGGCCTCCGAGGCCGCGAAGAGACCCACCGCGGTGCCGCGCGGGAGGCAGGCGAGGTAGGCGATCCCGCCCTTCACCGGGTCCGCCGAGGCGATCTCCCCCGCCGAGGTGATGCACGGGTCCGCGCGGAGCGCCGCCAGGTCCTCCACCGGGGGGTCGGACGGCCAGGACACCTCGCCGGCTTCCCACTGGTAGAAGGCGTCGAACCAGGGAACGGTGCTGCGGAGGTACTCGGAGGGGCCCCGGAGGTCCACCGGGCCGCGCAGCTCCATCAGCCAGAACCGCACCTTGTCCAGCACCCGGTCCTGGAAGCCGTCCGCGTAGCGCTCGAGCTGCTCCCGGGCGGCGTCGCGCTCGCGGAGCTCCGTGGCGGCGCGGAAGCTGGTGGCCTGCTGCACGCCGAGGGCGGCGAAGAGCACCAGCAGGAGGGCGAGGGAGGCGTAGAGGACGGGCCGCATCAGCGCAGGCAGGCCGACGGGAGGGTCGGCAAGGCCGCGTACAATTTATCCCAGGGGTGCGGGTCTCCCTCCCGGACCGCCGCGTCGGCGACCTCGCGGGACGAATCCAGACAGCCGCGGCCGGCGTGGCCGAGGGCGAGGCACCAGGGGGTGGCCTTGCGCACCTTCCAGTCGCCCCGGCTCCGCTCGGTGGTGACCCCGTCGCAGCCTTCACCGCCGGCGCTGTAGAGGTGCCAGACCGTGGTGCGGCTCAGGCTGCCGTCGGTGGCGTCGGCGTCCACCAGCCAGCGCGCCCAGCCGAGCCAGCCGTCCACGTCGCCGGCGAACCCGGCCACGTGCAGGCAGTCCTGGACCAGCTCGGGCCCGTTCACCGGCGCCCAGGCGAGGAGCGGCTTGGCGGCGTCGCACTCGGCGAGGGCCTCGGCGAAGCGGGCGTCCGCGGTCGGCAGGCGCGCCTGCTGCTCCGAGCGCGCGACCTCGTTGCGGACGAGGAGCGCCGTCCACCGGGCCTCGACGGCGAGCCAGTGGGTGGCTTCGACGTCCCCCCGCGCGGCGTGGAAGCGGTCCAGGGCCCGCAGCGCGGTGTCGCAGGCCGAGACGGCGGCGGGGCCCGGGTCGAGCCGACACCGGGCGGCCTGGAGGCTCCCCCACGCGAGCTGGGCCTCGATCTCCCCGCTGGCCTCGGCGGCGGCCAGCTGGCCCACCGTGGCCGTCCAGGTGGGCTCGTCCCAGGCGCGGCCGGCGTCCTGCCAACCCTGCTCCCACACGAGCGCGAGGGCGTAGACCGCGGTGGTTCGGGCGGTGTGCCGCTCTTCCCACGCGGCCTGCGCGAGCTCGCGCAGCGCGCCCCGCTGCCCCGTGTCCCGGTTGAGCTCGGCCCGGGTCTTGTAGGCCTTCAGGGCCTGGAGCGCGTCCTCCGCGGCCCGGTTCGCGTCGGCCACCACCCGGCTGTTCGCCCAGGTGCCCACGCCGGCGCAGAAGAGCACGCCGGCGAGGAGGAGCCCGCCGGTCCACAGGGCGCAGCCGGTGGCGTCGAGCTTGCGGGCCAGGGGAGCGGTGGGCGCCGTCGCCAGGGTGGGGCCGGTGCCCCCGCGGGTGGTGTCCTCCGCGACCCGCTCGGTGCCGGGCCCCTGGGGTCCGCCCGGGTGCGTCTCCTCCACCCGCTCCGTCGCGCCCGCGGTGCCCCCGCCTGCGGCCGCGGGCGGAGGGGCCTCCAGCGGTCGGCCGAGCGCGTCGACCAGCTCCACCGGTTGCCCCTCGAGCGAGGCGAGGAGGAGGTCGGTCCGGGGCCGGCGGGACGGGTCGGGGTGGCGGCAGGCCCGCAGCGGGGCGCGCCAGTCCGGGGGCAGCTCCTCGCCGCAGAGCACGTCCACCAGCTGCGCGAAGGCCCACAGATCCGAGGCCAGGTAGGTGTGCTGGGACTGTGTCTGCTCGGGGGCCGCCCAGGAGCGGGTCAGGTCCCGGGTGACGGCGGGGACCTGGACCCCGCCGACCTCGCGGAGGGTGTCCAGGTCGATGAGGGCGGCTCCGCTGTCCCCGAGGACCAGGTTGGCCGGCTTGAGGTCGCCGTAGGCCACGTGGCTTCGGTGCAGGGTGTCCAGCACCCGGAGCACGTCGAGCGCCAGATCGGGCGCGTGGGGGAGGGGGCGGATGGCCTCGTCGAGCGGGACGCCCTCCATCCAGGTGGTGGTGACGTAGACGTGGCCCTCCGCGGTGAGCCCGGCCGCCACCGCCCGCGGCCACCGCGGCGGGTCCATCGGGGGGAGCCGGGCCGCCACCCGATAGCCCTCCAGCGTGAGCGCCACCGACTCGGGGATGCCCGTGAGGGAGCCCCGCCCGTTCAGCACCATCGGCGGGAGCAGCGTGGCCAGGGAGGCGGGGAGGCGGGCTCCGAGCAGCACCCGGGTCACGCAGGCCAGGTCGCCCACCCGGGTGCGGAACACGCGCCGCTGCCCGGGGACGTCCCGCAGCGGGGTCTCGCTGACCAGCTCGTGTCCGGGCAGGTTCATCGAGCGGGGAGGTATCCCGTGTCGACCAGTGCCCGGATCGTGTCGATCGCGAGCGGGCCCGCCGCGGCGCTCCCGAAGCCTCCGTGCGGGACCACCGCGGCCACGACGTAGCGGCCGGGGGTGGCGGCCGCGCAGGACTCGGCGGCTTCGGGCTCGGCGATGGCCACGAACCAGGAGTGGGGGGTGGTGGAGGCGCCGGGGCGGATCCCCCAAGGGGCCTCGTCCCGGGTGCCGGGGGCGTCGGCGGTGCCCGTCTTCCCGTAGATGCGGACCCCGGGCACGGAGGCGAGGCCCTTCCCGGTGCCGGTGCTCATCACCCCGCGCATGCCGGCCAGGATCGCCCCGGTGGGCTCGCCGGGGGTCAGGAGCGCGAGCTCGCTGCACGGGGCCTCCAGCGTCATCTCGGGCGGACAGCGCCGGTAGACGCCGCCGTTGGCGACCGCGGCCACGAGGCGCGCCGCCTGGGTCACGTTCCAGGCCCCGGCCCCCTGGCCGAAGCCGGTCTGGGCCAGCCGGCGGCTGCCCGCGGCGCCGAGGCCGGTGAACTCGCCGTCCGTCTCCTCCAGGAGTCCGGGGTTCCCGAACTCGACGCCGTCGGTGCGGAGCTTGCGGTAGGGCTCGGGGCCCAGGGCGAGGGCGAGCTGCCCGAAGTAGACGTTGGAGCTGCGGGTCAAAGCACCCACCAGGTCCACCTCCCCCTTCGCGCCCCCGTCCCCGAAGTCGTGGATGGGCTTGGACCAGGTGGGGAGCGTGTACGCGGTCCGCCCGCCGATGACCGTGTTGCACAGGAAGCGCGGGCTCGCGCCGGTCGGGCAGGTGGCCTCGCCCGCCTGGGGCGTGACGATCCCCGAGCGCACCGCCACGAGCGCCGAGAGCACCTTGAACACGGACCCGGCCTGGTACACGCCGTTGGCGCCCGTCTTGTCGGCCCAGGCGCCGTACGCGCCCATGAAGCGCGGGTCCTCGTCGAGGCGCTGCGCGCGCCAGCTGGTCCCGGCCGGGTCGTAGTCGGGCCATTGGGCGCGGGCGAGCACCTGTCCCGTGGCGGGGTCCAGCACCACCACCGCGGCCGCCCCCACCTTGGAGCGCTTCGCCGCGGCGGCGGCGGCCTGGGCGGCGGCGCTCTGCAGGCGCGCGTCCAGGGTGGTCACGATCGAGCGCGAGGCCACGTCCTCGGACAGGGCGGTCACCGCTGGTCCGCGCGCGCTCAGGGGGAGTCGCGCCAGCGGCAGGAGCGGTCGGAGGTCCGCCGCCAGGAGGGGCACCCGGCGAGGGGTGCCCTGGCCGCCCATGCGCTCCAACTGGTGCCGGGCCTCGTCCGCCTCCCAGCCCTGCGCCTCGGCCGCCGAGCGCACCGCCAGCACCACCCGCTCCCGCCCGTTCACGGCGCCGAGCCAGATGGCCGGTCCGTCGGCGAGGTCGGCGTAGCCGCGGAGCCTGGTGTCGTGCATGCGCTCCAGGCTCCAGCGGGCCCGGAGGAGCGCGCCGTCAGCGGGTCCCAGCACCGTCCCCAGGGCGTCGCCCAGCGGCGCCACCCGCGTCCCGGGCACCGGCGAGGTGGCGAGCGCCTCGCCGTTCCGGTCCAGGACCGAACCGCGGCGGATCGCGTCCGCGATCGCCTGGAGGCGGGGGTCGTGCTCCACCGCCGGCGTACCGTCGCCCAGAGTGGTCACCACGCTGCGGAGGCTGATGGCGTCCCGCAGGAGCACCGACTGGACGCCGGTGGCGGCCGCGAAGGCGAGGCCGAGCCCGGCGAGGCCCCAGCCCGCCCCGCGCACCCCGCCGCGAAGCTCGGCGAGCTCCTCGGTCTCGGCCCGGGCCGCCCCGTCCTGCGCCAGCCGGGCCACGAAGGAGGCCGCGCCGAGGAAGGCCGCCATCCCCGACTTCCCGTAGGAGAGCCACGGCACGACCACCCCGGTGAGCGGGGCCAGGCCCAGCGTGCCGGCCAGGATGACCGTCGCCTGGAGTGCGATCAGGATGGAGATGGCGGCGGCGAGCAGCACCCGCTCGGGCGTGCGGTTGCGGGCCGCCACGTGCAGGCCGGAGGCCACCACCACGCCGAGCAGGACCAGGTACCCGAAGCCGCCCACGAAGCCGAGGCCCTCCACGAGGTGGGCGTAGGCGAGGTCGGTGTGCCCGGCGGGCAGCGCCCCCGGGAAGGTGGAGCCGAGCCCGCTGCCGGCGAGGCCGCCCGCCGCGAGGGTCCAGCGCGCGCGGGCGAGCTGGTCCCCGTTGGGGAGCCCGTTCAGCCAGGGGTCGATCCACATGCGCAGCCGGGTCTCCACCGTGGTGGAGCCGGCCCACTCGGGCCGCCACGCGAGGACGGCCAGCATCGCGACCGTGAGGCCGACGGCGAGGAGCACCCAGCCGGGCGAGCGGGTGACGACGTAGAAGAGGACCAGGAAGAGGCCCGCGAGGATGAGCGTGGGCCCGAGGTCCTTCAGCAGGAACAGCCCGGCGAGGGTGGAGAGGAGGATGGCCACCGCCGGCAGGAGCAGGGTGGGGCGCGGGAGGCGCAGCGGCCCGGCCCGGGTTCGCTGGAAGCGGAGCTTTCCCGCCCGCCGGCCCAGCTCCAGGGCCAGGAAGGCGGCGGCGCCGAGCTTGATGGCCTCGATGGGCTGGACCCCCAGCAGGTTGATCCGCTGGTCCGAGCCCCCCGGCGCGTCCCCGAAGAGCACCAGTGCCCCGAAGAGGCCCACGACCGCGGCGCCGAGGGGCAGTCGGCCCCGGCGCAGGAGCTCGCCCGGGTCCCCCGGGAGGAGCTGGACGAGCGCGGCGACAACCGCGCCGATGAACACGCCCAGGGCGTAGGGAGGGCCCGGCCAGTCGGCCCGGAAGGGCGAGCCGTAGCCGATCTGGACGGCCAGGCCGAGGGCGGCGGCGCCGAGCGCGGCCGGGAGGAGGACCGGGGCGAGCACGTGGCGGCCCGGCCGCCGGCTGGCGACCACTCGGGCCAGCGCGACCACGGCGACGGCGGCGACGAACCAGTTGGCGGCCACCCGCCCGGCGTCGCGGACGAGGGCCTCCTCTCCCGTGGCCCCGCGGAGCACCGCGGCGGCGAGCGTGCCGTCCACCGCCCCGTGGGCGCCCAGGTACCCGGCGAGGGCCACCAGTACGTAGAGGATCAGCTCGATGAGGAGCGGCATGGCCACCGGGGGGACGCGCGGCGGGGGCGCGGTCGGACAGGGATCAGGGGACGGGCGGAGAAGGGGTGGGAGCGGGGGGCGGGTCCGCCGGGGGGGGTGCGGGCGGCGGCCAGGGGACCGCGCCCTCGTCCGCCGCCTGGAGGCATCCGGCCCCCCCGACTTCGGACACCGCCACCTGCAGGTCCCGCGACGCGAACAGGCTGTCCGTGCAGGTGAAGCTGCCCTCGCCCCGGACGAGGATGCTCCCCGCCCGGACCCGCGCCCCCGCAAGCTCGAGCCGCGCCCCCTCGCCGAGGGTCACGGTGAGGGCGCCGGTGAGCTCGACCGCGGAGAGGCGGAGTCGAGCCGACGTGCCGGGGGCGAGGTCCACGGTCCAGGTGGTGCCGACCAGGGTGACGCCGCGGGTGTCCAGCGTGCCGCCCGCCTCCACCCGCGTGGCGGCTCCGTCGGGCAGGGTCACGAGCACCGGCGCGGAGAGCTCCAGGGGGCGGCTCAGCTGTTCGGGGAGCACGCCTTCGCTCCGGGGCCGGGTGCCCACGCCGACCGCGAGCGCCAGCGCCCCGAGCCCGGCCAGCAGCGCCAGGGTGGCCGCCACGCCGAGCCGCGCCCGTCCCCGCCCCCGGCGCCAGCGACCCACGCGGACCGCCACGACGGTGACGTTGTCCGGGCCGCCGCGCGCGAGCGCGAGGCCCACCAGCCGGGCTGCCGCGGCGTCCCCGTCCGCCTTCGCCTCCCAGAGCCGCAGCAGCTCCGCGGCGAGCTCCTCCTGGGGCACCGGATCGTAGAGCCCGTCGGAGCAGAGGACGAGCAGCTCCCCTGGTTCGACCGGCACCCGCGCCGTGTCCACCCACGGCTCGGGCAGGTCCGCCCGGCCCAGATCGCGCGCCACGGCGGCCTTGCGCGCCCCCGCCGCGGCCGCGGCCACGTGGTCGTGGGTGAGCTGCGTCACGCCGTGGCGGTTCACCCGGTACACCCGGGTGTCCCCCACGTGCGCCAGGGCGATGTGGCGGCCGTCATCCTCGAAGCGGATGGCGCTGGCCACCGCGCCGAGGTGCGCCCGGGCGGGGTCGCGCGCGGATTCGGCGAGGATCCGGGCGCGCGCGTTGCGCATCGCCTCGACCAGGAGCGCCTCCCCGGCGGTCCGCCGGGTGTTGGGCACCGCGCCCAGGCACTCGACGGCAATGGCGGCGGCGACCTCGCCGGCGGCCTCGCCCCCCATCCCGTCCACCACCGCGAACAGCCCCTCGTCGGCCCGCCACACGAGCGCGTCTTCGTTGTTGGAGCGGACGCGGCCCACGTGCGTGCGGGCGCCCGCGCTCAGCATGCGCGCGCCTGCACCACGAGATCGCCCCCCGAGAGCCCGATCTCCGCCGGCAGCCGCACCACCACCGACTGGCCGGGCACCAGCGCCTGCCCGTTCACCGAGACCGGGTTGCCCCCCGGCTCCCGGCTCACCTCCAGGCCGTCCGCGACCACCGCGAGGCCCACCTGCCGGCGGTTGATGCGGCCGCTGGCGCCGGGGAGCGCGAGGTGGTCCGGACCGGCGTCGGGGTGCGCCCGGCCCAGCACCACCCGCTCCTCGCCGAGCCAGACCTCGCCCAGCGGCGTCACCAGCTTGACGCGCCCGACCCGCGAGGTGGACTCGCCGGTGGGCGGGGGAGTGGGGAGTCGGTCCAGCCGGACCGTGATCTCGCCCGCGCCGCCTGCCGCCCCGGCGACGTCGGGGAGGTGGCGGGCGTGGAGGATGGCGTGTCCGGGCTCGATCTCGTCCGCGTCGTCCACCAGGAGCCGGATCACCAGCGCCCCCACGGTGACGGCGTTGAGCTCCACGAGCTTCTGGTAGAGGACCGGGGCCAGCTCCCCGTGGAGGCTGTGCTCGACCGGGCGCAGCCGATCGTGGTCCACCCGGGCCAGGAACACCCGGTACTCGTTCCACACCTGCGGCGCGCCCCCGGCCGAGCGGAAGGGGCAGGCGAGGAGCGCCGCGCTCACCGCCTGGCCGATGGCCCAGGCGTCCACCACCCCGGGCTCACCGGAGCGCAGGAGCCGGCGCAGGGCGGAGCCGCCGGGGCGCCGCACCCGCGCGAACTCCACCCGAAAGCGGTCGGGAGACTCGCGCACCAGCATCAGGGATCCTCCACCGGGTCGAGGCGGAGCGCGATCTCGCCGCTCTTCCCGTCGTGGAAGAGGAGGCGGTCCCCCACGCCCAGCGGGACCCGCCCGGCGGCGGTGAGGGCGGGGCGCAGCTGGGTGCCGTCGCGGCGCACCACCACCAGGAATTCGCCCTGTTGCCGGGCCTCCACCTCGAGGAAGGCGCCGGTGCGGCGCACCAGGGCCGCGGCCCGCGAGACGAAGGGGAGGGACTCCGTGAGCACGATGTCGTTGGGGAGGCGCTGATCGTCGGGGCGCTCCTGATGCCAGCGGCCGCGACCGAGGCGCCACTCCTTCCGGGTGAGCTCCACCGGGTGACGGTCCCCCGCGCGGTCGCCGCCTTCCACCACGAAGGTGCCCTGGAGCGCGGTGGCGTCTTCCTCCACCACGACCTCGTTCCGTGGGCCGGCTTCGACCCGGTAGCGGCGGGCGGGAAGGACGTCGGGGCTGGCCAGCCGGTTGTGGAGCCGGGCCTCGAGGTCGCGCTCGAAGCTGGGGTCCTCCACGAAGCCGCGAACCGTGAGCAGACCCGCCTCGGCGCAGCGCACCCGCACCGTCACCCCGGGCGGGAAGACGTCCTTGCCGCGCCGGCCGAACCGCCGCAGGGAGAGGATCCCCTCCTCGACCTCGCGCAGGAGGTCGTCACGACCGAGTTCGTCATCGCCGCCGCGCAGGCCGGCCTTCAGGCTGTCCAGGATTCGCATCGTCCGCCGTTCCGACCGCCGGGTCCGTAACCCGCCCGGACCGACCGCGATTCCCGGAACGAGGCGCCGGGGCGCGGGCTCAGACGTCGGCGGCGATCACGCGGTTCCGACCCGCATGCTTGGCCCGGTAGAGAGCCTGGTCGGCGCGGCCCACCCAGCCCCGCCAGGGTTCGCCCGGCACCCAGGTGGCCACGCCCACCGACACCGTGACCTGCAGGCCGGGGGCGGTGCGCCCCCAGTCGTGGCCGGCGATGGCGCGCCGGATCCGCTCCGCCACGTCCAGTCCCGCGGCGAGCGAGGCGCCCTCGAGGAACACCGCGATCTCCTCGCCGCCGAAGCGGACGCAGGGGTCTCCGTCGCGCACCCCGAGCATGACGAGGCGGGCCACCGCGACCAGCACGTCGTCCCCCACGCCGTGCCCGTGGGTGTCGTTGATCTGCTTGAAGTGATCCAGATCGAGGAACAGCACCGCCGGGGGGCCCATGCTCCCCGTGGCCCGGCCGAGCATGCCGGGGAGATCGTCCTCGAGCCAGGTCCGGGTCAGGAGGCGGGTGAGCGGGTCCCGGCTCTGGGACTCCAGCCGGGCCACCACGGTGGCGAGGTGGCCCACCTCCTCGATGGAGAGCAGGTCCAGCCGGAGCGACACCGCCCCGACCTCGAGGTGATCACCCGGGCGCAGCTCGGAGCGGTCGATGGGGAGGCCGTTCACCGCCGTGCCGTTGGTGGACCCGAGGTCCTCGACCACGAGCGACCCGTCCTCCCCACAGGTGAGCTTGGCGTGGCGGCGGGAGACGGACGAGTCGCCCAGGATGAGCCCGGCGGAGTCGTCCCGACCGACCACCACGACCTCCCCGGGCACGAAGGTCACGAACCGCAACATGTCCCGCCCGGCCACCACCCGGACCGTCGGCACGACCGCGCGGCGCGTGGGCAGGCTGCGCTCGCGCACCATCTTGACGGTGGGATCGGGGTTCCGGTCCGGATCGGGGCCGTTGGGGACCATCAGCCAGAACCTCCTAACGGGCCGTGGCGGGCTCGGCGCAGCCCGAGTCGGCGCTCGTCGTTAGCGTTTCGAGGCTCGATGTTCAACTCCGTCAGAGGGGCAACCCGCCGTCGCGCCCCACCTTCCCGGCCGGTCGCGGTTCCCGGCGCGATCACCGCGGCATGGGGCCGGGGAGGTAGCGGAGCTGGACGACGGCGCGGGCGTCGGGAGCGCCGACCCCGGAGCTGAGCCCCGTGCCACCCGCGATCGCCAGGTCCAGCCGGTCGGAGGGGCGGAGGCCGAGGCCGAGGCGGGCCTCGATCGGCGGGGGGCCACCCCCGGGACCGAGCGGCACGGCGCCGTCGACCTCCGCCAGCAGCCGGAGGCCGAGCGGGAGGGGGTGCGCGGCCGCGGCCGACCACATGAAGCGCGGACCCCAGCGGAACCCAGGCACCTCCCAGGCGGGGGCCGTGTCCACCCCGACGGTGGCGGCGAGCTCGAAGCGGCCGAGCCGTCCGGCCCCGGCCAGGCCCGCTCCGCCCGCCGGGCCTCCCGCCCCGGTCCACCGCTCCGGATCCCCGGTCGGGAGCCGAAGCTCGGCCGACAGCCCCAGCGCGCCCGTCCCGACCCGGCGTACCCGCGCGAGGGCGGTGAGGCGGGCGTCGCCGAGCCCGAAGGCGGGCGCGAGCTGGGGGCCGGTGACGACCCAGGCGGGGAGCGACAGCCCGAGGACGAACGCGCCGTGGTGGGCGGAGGCGGTCAGCTCGCCGCCCCACGCGGCGTGCACCCGCGGGATCTCGCTGCCGTCGGCGGCCTGCCAGACGAGCGGGTCGTCGACCCAGCTGGCGGTCCAGCGGGCCCCGACGCCCGCCGGCTCCTCCAGGCGCACGTCCGGGACGGTGGGCCACCCGCCGGCCACCGCGGGGGCGCCGCGCATGACGTCGAAGCCCTCCGCCGCGAGCGCCAGCGAGGCGCTCAGGAGCATCGGACCCGACGCCGGCGCGCCGCGGCCAGGGCGAGCGCGAGGCCGGCCCCCAGGCCGCCGGCCGGGGCGGCGGCGGAGTGACAGGCGCCGCCCCGCGGGACGCCGCAGTCCCAGTACGCGTCGGTGGAGATGCAGCCGTCCGCCTCCGAGGCGGGCGGCTCGGCCCCGCATCGGCCCGCGTCCGCCACCGCGTCCAGTCGGTCGGGGAGGAGGTCGCAGTCGGCGTCGTGGTCGCAGGGCTCCGACGCGTCGGGGATGCCGTCTCCGTCGGTGTCGGCGCGCTGCGGGTCGGATCCGCAGGCCGCCTCCTCGTCGTTGTCCAGCCCGTCGCCGTCGGGGTCGGAGCAGCCCCCGTCCACGTCGTCGGGGTCGCGGAAGTTGGGGATCTCGTCGCAGTCCACGTCGCCGGCGCCCTCCCGCTCGTCCGGGGTGCCGTCGTCGTCGCTGTCCAGGTCCAGGTAGTCCGGAGTGCCGTCGCCGTCCGAGTCCGCCGTCCCCTCCAGCGCGGTCGAGAGTCCGTCGCCGTCGTCGTCGGTGTCGCAGAAGGAGGGGAGGCCGTCGCCGTCGGGATCCGCGATGCCGTCGGCGGCGTCGTCCACGCCGTCGCCGTCCCGGTCGGCCTCGTCCCCCTCGAGCGCGCAGCGCTGCTCCAGGGTGTCGGAGAGACCGTCCGCGTCGAGGTCCGCGTCGTCGCTGGCGTCCGTCGGATCCGTCTCCCAGGGGCCCTGTTCGCCGTTGGCGTCGCGATCCTCCGCGCCGTCGTCGAGGCCGCCCCCGTCCGAGTCCGCCTGCTCGGGGTCGGTGGTGGTCCGGGGGTCCGCGTCCGGGGTGAAGCACGCGCCCGAGGAGCCGTCCACCAGATCGGTGACCCCGAGCTCCAGGCCGTCACTCAAGCCGTCGCCGTCGGAGTCGCACCCCAGGGGATCGGACCCGGCGAGGGTCTCGTCCGCGTTGGAGAGGCCGTCGCCGTCGGCATCGCCCGGGATCTCGAAGTAGACCCCGGCCGTGGCGTCGGCCAAGGTGGGCTCCTCCGACCTGTCGTCGGTCGCGAGGAAGTCGGTGCCGCGGGTGTTGCGATCGATGCCGGTGTACACGAGGACCAGGAGCGAGCCGCCGCCCACCCGCGCCTGGAGGAGCTCGTCCCAGGAGAGGCGGAGGTCGAGCCACACGTCCGGCTCGGAGCCGCCCGCACCCGCGGCCACCACCCGGGCGTGTCCGTCACCGAAGGGATCCGCCCAGCGGGCGGTCTCCTCGAGGGCGGGGAACATCCCGGCCTCGCCGGAGCGGTTCGCGCCCGACACCAGGCCGTCGGCCGCCAGTTCGACCGCGCCCAGGACGCGGAAGTCGGACCGCCGCAGGAAGTTCACCCCCCAGGAGCCGGGGCCTGTCGTGTCCCCCTCCCGAGGGTCCCCGTCCAGACGCACGCGGATCCCCACCCCGTCGGACCACGTGGCGACCGAGAGCGCGTCCTCGTCCGCGCCGGCCGACACCAGGTCGGTGGCCGGCCCGAGCTCGGCACCGGTGGTGTCCAGGTTGTCGCGCGCCCGGTCGGTGAGCCCCGTCGAAACCCATCCCGCGGATTCCTCGGGGGGCCAGGCGGCGAGCGAGAGTTCGGCGACCAGGAGCAGCATGGGTACGCTGCGAGCGTAGCCGGGGAGCGGGGGCGCCGCATGGCCGCGACCGCGGGCGCGCGCCGCCGCGAGGGAGCGGATATCGTTGGGGCCGTGCCTGCCGAGCTTCGTCCCGCCGCAACCGTCGTGCTCCTGCGCGACTCGCCCGCCGGTCCCGAGGTGTGGCTCATGGAGCGCTCGCGCGGGGTGGCGTTCATGGCCTCGGCCTGGGTGTTTCCCGGCGGTCGGGTGGACGACGGGGACGCCGGGCTCCCGGCCGAGGTGCCCGAGCACCCGGACGTGCCTCGGGCGTTCTGGGTCGCGGCGGCCCGGGAGCTCGAGGAGGAGGCCGGGATCCGCCTCGGCGCCGAGCGCTACGAGCTCGGCGGCATGCGGGTCTGGTCCCACTGGCTCACGCCCGAGGTGGAGCCCCGGCGCTACGACACCTGGTTCTTCGTGGCCTCGCTCCCGCCGGGGGCGGAGCCCAAGGTGGACGGTGGCGAGGCGGTCCGGGGGGGCTGGTTCACCGCGGCCGGGGCCATCGCGCTCGCCTCGGCGGGGGAGCTCCCCGTCGCCCCTCCCACCCTGCGCACCCTTCAGGAGCTCCTGCCCTACCCGGACGTCGCCTCCGTGCTCGACGCTCCGCGGCGTACCCCCGCCGTGTGCCCCAAGTTCCAGTCGGCCGACGACGGCCGGCTCTACGTCCTCCTCCCCGGGGACCCCGACCACCCCTCCACCGAGCGGGTGGACCCCCCCTACCGATACGTCTTCGAGGCGGGCCGCTGGTGGGCACGCTGAGCTGGCTCGTGCTCCTCGCCGACCCGGCGTGGGGCGCCGGCTCGGCCCTGCCCTGGCTGGACGTGGTGCCCGGGCCCGGTCGGCTGGACGACGTGCTGATGGTGAAGGCGGGGCCCGAGGTGGACCTCGAGGCGCTGGGGGCGGTGCCGCGCGCCGAGGGGGCCCTGCCGGGCTGGTGGGTGCTCCGGCGCGCGGACGCGCCCGTGGTGGGCGCCCGTCTGCGTGACACCCCGGGGGTCGAGCACGCGTTCCTCGCGCTGGCGCCTGCGCCCCCTCCCGCGGACCTCCCCCCCGAGACGCCCGACTTCCGCGACGAGCAGCTCTGGCTGGACGTGGTGGACGGGCTCGGCTTCACGGAGGCCTCCCGCTGGCCCGGGGGTGACGGCCGCAACGTCACCATCGCCGACATCGAGTACGGTTGGGACCCCGCCCACGAGGACCTGGGCGCCGCGCCGCGGACGGTGAGCTGGGGCCTCGACAGCGGGTACTACCAGTTCCACGGGAACTCGGTCCTGGGCCAGTTGGTGGGCGGCGACAACGGGTACGGGGTGGTCGGCGCGGCGCCGGGCGCCGGGGCGGAGGTGATCTCCCCCTATGCGGAGGACGGCACCTACGACATCGCCGCGGCCGTGCTCGCCGCCGGCGAGCGGCTCGGCCCGGGCGACGTGCTGCTCATCGAGCAGCAGGCCTACGTGCTCGACAGCTTCGGCCCCGTGGAGATCGACCCCGGCGTGGCCGAGGCCATCGCCCTCGTCGTGGCCGCGGGGGTGGTGGTGGTGGAGCCGGCCGGCAACGGGGCCCTGGACCTCGACGACCCGGAGCTGGGGGGTTGGTTCGACCGCTCCCAGCGCGACTCTGGCGCCATCCTGGTGGGGGGCGGGGCCAGCCCGCTGTCGGGCTTCGCGCCCCGGCAGTGGTACCCCTGGGGCTCCTGCTACGGGTCCCGCGTGGACGTGCAGGGTTGGTACGACAGCATCGCCACCGCGACCTCGGGCGAGTACTCCGGGTGGTACGCCGATCTCTGGTACCCGGACGACGGGCGCCAGGCCTACACGGCGAGCTTTGGTGGCACCTCGGGCGCGAGCCCGATGATCGCGGCCATGGCGGCGATCCTCCAGTCGGTGGCCATCGAGACCACGGGCGAGCCCTGGGACCCCCTCGACGTGCGGGCCGCGCTGGTCTCGAGCGGGACGCCACAGCCGCCGGGCGACCCGCAGTGGATCGGACCGCAGCCGGACCTCCGGCGGCTCCTGCGGTTGGTGCGCGGGTAGGGACGGCGAGGTGGGACGCCCTTCGCAGGGGCCCTCCCCTCAGCCAACTCAGTCGCCCGGGCTGAGCTTGATCTCGACGACCGCGCTGTCCGGGAGCGGGAGCGGCGGCGGCACGGCCTGGCGCCGGGCCAGTGCGGATCGGAGCGTGGCGCGGATGCGTTCACGTTCGGCCTGATCGGCGGGACGCGTGCCGGAGGTGTTGACCACCCCGGACCGTTCGTCGATGCGCCGCAGCGCCACCTGCGCCTCCGACCACGAGGAGTGCGGCCCGGCCCGGCTGGGCCGGCTGGAGGAGAAGGCCGAGAGGTCCCGAGCCGTGCCTCCGACACGCGCCTGCTCCACCCACTGCCGCACGCGCTCGGCGTCCTCGGCCTCGACCGAGACCACGCGGAACACGAAGCGGGCCATCTCGTCGGCGCCGCTGACCAGCTGACGGTGCACCTGCCCGTGGAGGAGCCCGGTGCCGGGCAGCGGCGAGAGCTCCGTGCGGATCTCCACCCCGGTGCCCTGCGGCAGCTCCGCGTCCACCTCCACCATGACCCGGTCCCCGTCGATCCAGTGCAGCGTGCCGAAGTGCGTGAGCCCCCCGGCCCGGACCGCAGCTGCCGCGTGAACGTCGATACGCTCGTCCAACCCCTGCCATTTCATCAGACCCCCAGGTGACGCGCAAATGCACGCCCTCTGATGAGAATATGTCCACACCGAAAGGAAGTGTCAAGGGTTCGCGTGCCCGTCTCCGGCTAGACGTTCTTTTTTTCGCGGTCTTCCCCCAAGAAGGGCAGGGGAGGGCCGTGAGGGCCTCGCCTCGGGAGCTCAGCTCCCCCCGTCCGGATCCCCCTGTTCGGACGGCGGATCGGCGCCGGGTTGTGCCTCGACGCGGACGTTGTAGACGCCCTTTCCCTCCGCGATGGGCTCCCCCCCCTGGTGCACCAGGATGCGGGACACCCCCACCCGGTTCCCGAGCCGGACCACGGTGGCCTCGGCCACGAGGTCCCGCATCGCGCCGGGGGAGTAGTAGTCCACCCGCAGGTCCACGGTGGACACGCGGGCGTGCAGGGTGCCCACCCGGGCGTACACCGCGAGCCCGCCGGCCGTGTCCACGAGGGTGGAGATCACCCCGCCGTGGATGGCCGGACGAAACGGGTCGCCGACCAGGTGGTCCGCGAAGGGGATGCGCAGGATCGCCACCCCGGCGTCCAGGCGGTCGACCTTCATCCCGAGGTGACGGTTGAAGGGGATGCCCTCCTCGAAGAAGCGGAAGAGCGGCGCGAGCGACACGGGATCCCCGGGGCTGGAGGGCGAGGGCAGACTACCCCGGACCGGGGCGTCTGCCCCCTCGCGGCCGTCGACGGGCCCACGGGACGGCGAAGGGAAGCAACAGCAGCGCCGCCGCCCCTCCCTTCCCGCCGCACCCCCCGCAGCCCTCCGGATCGGCCGGGGTCTCGGCCTCGGGGAGCGCGGGCGCGTCGGTCCGCCAGACCTGGGCGGTGTCGAAGTACACGCGCCCTCGGACCACCTCCAGCTCGATCCGGTGCGGCCCCGCCGGGAGGTCCACCCCCCAGAGGAGCCCCGGCGCCGTGTCTGCCGCCACGTCCACCTGCCCGGCGGGCTCGCCGTCCACCCACACCTGGAAGGTCCCCGCGTTGTCCGACCCTCCCTCGATGCGGATCTGCTCGCCCCAGGCCTCCAGGCGGGCGCGGGACCCCACGCCTCCGTCGTGGGCGAAGCGCGCCGAGGCGCGGGCCACCTCGACCGTTTCCCACTCGCCTTCCCAGCTCCAGAACTGGATGGCGTCGTCCAGCCAGTCCACCGGGTTGGCGCGCGTCCAGCTCGCCCCGGCGTCCCGGCTGTACCAGACGCCGGTGCGGGTCCCCACCGCGAGCGCCCCGTCGGCGTGGACGTCGAGGTCCTCCACCCGGTCCAGCAGCGGCCAGCCCACGGCGGTCGGGTGGCCCTCGTCTTCCGCGCGGTACACGCCGCTGCCGGGCGCCGAGAGCCAGAGCACGCCGTCCGGCCCACGCGCCAGGGCGTCCACCTCGAGCCCCGCCAAGGCCACGGTGAGCGGCGGATCTTCCAGGCGCACGAGCCCCCGCTCGGTGGCGAGCAGCGGGGGCTCCTCGGCGAGGATGGCGTACACGTTGGCGTCGAGCGTGGCCGCGCCTTCCCAGGTGAGCCCGAAGTCGGACGAGCGGTAGAGCTCCCCCCGGTACCCGCAGGCGAGCCAGGTGGTGGAGCCGTCGGTGGCGGTGGCCGACGGCTTCTCGGTGCACCCGCCCGGCACTCCGGACCAGGCCCAGGTCTCCCCCCTGTCCACCGACACGAACGCGCCCCCGCGCCCTTCTTTGCGTGCGCCCACCACGACCCGGGGATCCGTCGGCCAGTCGGGTGCGAGGCTCAAATGGTCGCCCACGTCGTCGGCGCCGAGCGAGAGGTCCTGCCAGGACGCGCCGCCGTCCACCGACCGGTAGAGGATCGACCCGGACACGAGAAAGAGGTCGTCCCCCACCTGGACCACCTGTTTCGGGTAGGGCCAGCGCACGTCCAGGCTGGTCATCTCCCACCCGCCGGTGCCGGGGGTGCCGCGGTACACCCCACCCCCGTACACGGCGGCGAGGAGGCGTCCGTCCGGGAGCCACTGCACGCCGCGGGTGCGGGGCACGATGTCCAGCGCGCCCTGCGACCAGCTGCTGTCCTCGGGCCGCCGCCACCAGAGGCCCTCCCACTGCGCCGACCACCAGGTGCCCTCGTCGTCCACGGTGAAGTCGAGGAAGTGGCGACCGTCGGGGGGCGAGCCGGGACCGTCGCTCACCGCCTCGAAGCCCTCGTCGGTGTAGGTCCAGGAGGCCCCGTCGTCGACGGAGACCCAGACCCCCTCGGTCGCCGTGGCCGCCAGCCAGGTGTCGCCGGAGACGTGGATCACCTCGGCGGCGAGCGGCGAGCCCGGCACCTCCTGCCACGCCGCGCCGTCCCACCGGGCCAGTCCCGCCGTGGAGGTGGCCACCACGGGCCGGCCCCCGGCGTCCACCGCGATGGCCGTGGCGGGCTGGGAGGGTGGGAGGACCTCCCAGCTCGGGCCCACGATGACGTTCCCATCGATGTCGAGGGCCACCACCTCCGATCCCCGGGCCACGTCCACCACGGCGGTCGTCCCCACCTGCTCCCCGTCCACCCACAGGCCGTCCGCGCCGGCCCGGACGCCCTGCGCGCAGGCCAGCCCCTCGGTGGGGCCCCAGGTGGGCGTCCAGGTGGCGCCGCCGTCGGTGGTGGTCCAGGCGCCGGCCTCCTCGGTCAGCACCGTGAACCGGGTCGCCGACTCGGCCTCGCCGCACACGGGCACCCCCGCGTCGAGGTAGCGGAAGGACCAGTCCGTCCGGTCGCTCGTCCAGGCCAGGACCTCCGTGTCCGCCGCCAGCACCGTCCCGTCGGGGGCGACCGACACGAACGGCACCACATCGTGGGGGGAATGGGCGAGCGCCGGTGCGAGCAGGACCAGCATCCCCGGTGAGCTATCCCGCCGTCCCCGGTCGCCCCGATCCGCGAGGTTGTCGATTCACGTCGATCCGCCATCGGTCCGATTGAGGAGCGGCTACGTTGGTGTTCGATGTCCCGCAGCGACTTGCGCTTCGAGGAGTACCCCGAGACCCGGGTCATCCAGGACCGGTTCGAGGAGTGCATCTATCGGCCGGGACAGGTGGCGCGATGTCCGGCCCGCGCCCCGCTC
>Ga0172372_10004620_pt1 | contig 19490 bp, 15 predicted proteins | sample LakKiv5m_2_FD_114544 | JGI IMG/M metagenome (GOLD analysis project Ga0172372, IMG submission 114544) | Freshwater microbial communities from Kabuno Bay, South-Kivu, Congo - kab_092012_9.5m | ecosystem: Environmental > Aquatic > Freshwater > Lake | place: Democratic Republic of the Congo...
CCGTTCTTCGCTCATCTTGTCGTACGTTTCGAGCAGCATGCACGGCAGACATCAATCGGCCGTGATTATTAGAGGTGCTGTGCAAATTTACCCGGCCAGCTCAATGAGATTCCTCCTTTCAGTCGGAATGACCTTGCTTGTTACTCCATTACAAACTGCGATTTTGTCGGCGTTGCCGACAAAATCGCAGTTATTTTAATGATGCGACCGTCATTCCGACTGAAAGGAGGAATCTTATCCGGCACCCTGGGGTTGGTTCACCAGAACTTGTTCAGCCCCCTCACCCATTCATCCTGCGCCCCGCTATCTCTTTTTTCCGTTCTTCGCTCATCTTGTCATACGTTTTGAGCAGCATGCCCGGCAGACATCCATTCACCGCAAATCCTGGAGATGCTGTCCATGTTTTCCCGATCAGCTCACAGCCCTTCTGCTCATCACATGTTGATGCTGCCGAATAAATCACCTCTCCTGAAGGCCGCAGACAATCTTAATACATCCAGGTTTGTGTAGTCTTCATTGTAAAGTCCATTCAAGGCGGATATTAAAACATTGTTTGCTTGTGAAAACAAAGTCTCTCTGTTAGTTTCAAAATATGCTTTGACTTGCTCAAAGTTTTTATGATTGAGTTTGTCCAGTGTGATGCCACATTGTGTAAGCAGCAACCTGCCAATAATCATTGATAAAAAGTAGTTGCTATAAGGAATGTGTGGGAACTCTTCAATCAATGCAACTTTCCTTCGTTGGTTGTCGCAGTAACGATAAATAAGAACGGCAATTACTACTTGCGCAGCATTGGGTTCTGGTTTGAAAACATCGTTGTACAAACTGCCGAATAGTTCTTTCCTTTTGAACTTGGCAACATGTGGTTTTTCTTTCCAAATTGCATAGATGGCTTGCGCTGCAACTGATAAAGGAATGATTGACTCGTTAGTGCTTGCAATATCTTTTTTCCGTCTGTAGTTATAGCCAAGTAGTTTGATGTCTGTTTCAAGAGTTCTTTGAATGATGTCATTTGAACGCAAGTCACTCAGGTCAACAGGATTTTGACTATTGGTTGCCAAGGTGATTTCATTTATTAAGTCCTCGTTTGCCTGGTCGTCTGATAGTTCGTAAAGTCGTATTAAAACATAGACTTGTGAAAAGTCCTTTTCTTCATTGCTTCCAATTGTCTGTTCAATGGTTTTGCAAGTTTGTCCACCGTTTATTATTTGCAAAACCTCAGCAGTGATGTCCCAATTTTTTTCTTGCAAGGCGTTATAGCTGAACTTTCGGCAAACCATAGTAATACCGTTGTTCTTAAAATAAAAGTTATCCTTTTTGTCGCCAAGTAGTGTTTCTTGAATTGCTTCATTTACTCTGTTTCGGTTTAATCCTAAATATCTTCTGATATTTTTTTCGAGAAGTCCATCTCCATGATTACGGAATAAGTTTGCGATTTCGGTTACGTTGACTTTCCCGATAAGAACTCTTTTGAAATTGAAGTTCTCTACAACGCTTTCGCCTGTCAATTTCAACGATGCTTTTATTTCTTTTGTTGATTGAATGAAGTCAACAATGTTTTCATGGTTGATGTATTCAAATTCAACTTGCTCTTTTGGGAAATTTGCATTTGTCAAGTGCTGCTGTCCCTCTTCATTCCATGTTAAGCCGTTATTGAACAAGACTACTTTTACAACAGGAATATACCCATCTGAAATTAGTGACCGTATTTCTTCAATAACTGCTTTTAGTGTTGGGTTAATAGTGTTTATATCCTTATCTCTGTCAAAGATTGTCCAAATGGTGTTAATGACCTTTTGAACTTCATTAGCAGGAAAGTTTGAATCTGCTTCCAGGTTCTTCTTGTACTTACCTTGAAAAATTGTAACAGGCAATTCCAAGTCAATCGTGTCTCCAACATAGATTGAATCAATACCTGCATCACCGCCACCGTCTGTCAGAATTGACTGTGCTTCGCTAAGTTCAATGCTCAGATAAGTTGAAACTGCAAGTAACACAAATGCTCTTGAAACCTTTCTGTCTTCCTCACCCAAATCTGCAAACCATTCAGGTTTTTCCTGAACAATTTTCCGAATGCGTTGGTCAATAATGTGTTTGTTTATATTCATGATATTTTTTCAAAATTGTTTGGTCAAAGGTAAGAGCTTGTTCAGGATTCTCTCACCGAGCTCTTTGCATCCTTGCATGTCGTTCACAAAGTTAGTAATAATTTTGACATTCACAAACGCAAAGCAACGAATGAGATTCCTCCTTTCAGTCGGAATGACCTTGCTTGTTACTCTATTACATACTGCGCCCCGCTATCTCCTCAATCTCCTTTTTCCGTTCCTCGCTCATCTTGTCGTACGTTTTGAGCAGCATGCCCAGCCGCGGATTGGACAGAAAGAATGCCCGCTGCCGGTTCATAAAATTCCAGAACAGGGCGTCCCACACGACAGTCCAGTCGCCCTTGCGGTAATTGCTCATCTTGAGAATATAGCTGCTGCCACTGATATAGGGTTTGGTGGCCATGAGCCCGCCATCGGAGAACTGACTCATGCCGTATATATTGGGTACCATCACCCAGTCGTAAGCATCTATGAACAGCTCCATGAACCACTGATAGACAGCGTCGGGGTCTGTTTCGGTGAGCAGCATGTAGTTGCCCAGAATCATCAGTCGCTCGATATGGTGACAATATGCGGTTTTCAGCACGCGGCGGATGGTATTGTCGAGGGGAGGTATTCCGGTGGCGCCGTTGTAGAAAGAAAGGGGCAGCGGACGCGTAAATTTCCAGAAATTGGTGGTTCGCTCGCGCACGCCTGTATATATGTACACGCCGCGTATGAACTCGCGCCAGCCGATGATCTGCCTGACGAAGCCTTCGAGGGAGTTCAGGGGCACGTCGTGCTGTGCGGCATAAACGACAGCGGCGTTCACCACCTGCAGGGGCGTCAGCAATCCGACGTTGATGAGCGGTGAGAGCACGCTGTGGTTGAGCACCGTGGCCCCTTCCACCATGGCATCTTCATATACGCCGAAGTCGCGGAAACGGGTTTCCAGAAACTGACGGAGCCACTCTTCACTTTCGGCGTGCGTAACCGGATAGACAAAAGTGCGGGAGATTTCGCCGTAATTGCCCGCGAAATGCTGCTCCACATACAAAATTGCCTCTTCCGTGAACGGGTTGGGGGCAGGAAACACGACCTGTGGCGGCATTTGGTCTTTGGGATATTTTTCGCGGTTATCGGTATCGTGACTCCACTTGCCACCGGCCGGTTTACCCTGCTCGTCGAGCAACAGTCCCAGTTTTTTCCGCTGCTGTATGTAAAAGTCGGTCTGGAAATACTTCGACCGGGTACCGAAATACGCCTTCAGGTCGTTCTTCGTGTTGATAAAAAGCGGGGTTGGAAGTTCCTCGCAGTCAATTTGGAGACTGTGGCACGATTCGGTCAGCCGCTTTTCCAGCCAGCAGTCGCACACATCGTAGTACTGCATCGAATTGACGCCCTTCCCTGCCAGCAGCTCCACGAGTTTCTGGATATCGGATTCGGGACTCACGGCCTCGACATAACGGGTTTTGATGCCCTTTTCCTCCAGAAAATGCTGGTAGTACTTCATACTCGCCCGGTGGAGCACCAGTTTCTGTTTGTGAAATTTGTACTGGTTGAAGAACAGAAATTCTTCAGTCAGAATCACTTCAGCAGCTTGTTTCAGCGGCGTAATATCCTGAAAAAGCTGGTGCGGGAAAACGATGAAAACAGATTTGTTCACGGGCATTTCAGCGGGCAATGGTTCTGAAAGTGAGGTTGATCCGGGGTGTCAGAATCTTTTTGGCGGGAGGCAGGCGATGCAACCAGTGTGCCTGTGTGGCGCCCTTCATCAGCAGCAGACTGCCATTTTCCAGGAGGATATCCACCTTTTCGCCGGTTTGTTTGTGTTTGAAGGAGAAACGGCGGTCGGCCCCGAACGAGAGCGAGCAAATCGCTCCTTCTTTTTTCAGTTCGGGTTCGTTGTCGCTGTGCCAGCCCATACCTTCACTGCCATTGTGGTACAGGTTGAGCAGACAGGAGTTATACGTTTCGCCGGTTTCCCTTTCTGCGACCGCTTTGAGAGCGAGCACCGCGGGGGGCCAGGGCAGCGCGCGGCGGGTGATCCTGGAGTAAGTGTATTCGAAGGGATGGTCGCCGTACCAGGCCACCATGCGACTGGTTACGATTCTTTTGCCGAAAATAACCGTTTCGTCGTGCCGCCAGTCGGGCAGTGCGGACAGTGAATCAAAGTGTCCTGCGGCCTCGGCCGGCGTGAAAACAGCACCAGTGTACTCAACGATACCATCGCGGGGGAGGAGGTTGGGGGAAGTGGCAGGAAACAGTAACATGGCATATTAACCAGACAGCGCCGATATTGTTCCTGAGGCCGGCATTTCTTGCGTATTACCCTCTCAGTATCCGCTCCATTTTCCAGCCTTTGGCGAGTTCGTCCACGAGTTTGTCCAGATAGCGCACCTGCTGCGTGAGCGGGTTCTCAATTTCCTCCACCCGGTAGCCACAGATGACACCGGTGATCAGATGAGCGGAAGAGTTCAGAGCTTGTTCAGGATTCTCTGCCGTTGGCAAAAACAGGCTGATTTTTTGTCAGTTTTTGCGTTTTTGAAGGCGCATAGCCGGAGCTACGTAACTGAAAAAAGGTGAAAAATGGCGAAAAATGAGCCGTTTTTGACTCGGCGAGAGAATCCTGAACAAGCTCTAAGACTTGAGCGAGTCCTGTCAATTTCCGAGCTTCTTCTTTAAATACCAAACAATGATGCCGCAATAAGGTTTGAATTTACCGTCAGAGTCTTTTTGTGTCCACAGTTGATACCTCTCTCTCAAATCGGATTCCGACCACTAATTTTTTTTTCCCCAGAGCAACTCTTACGCCTTCGAGTGCTTCACGGCGATTTGCTTTGAGCAAGGGATTATTCAAATTTAGTAAATGATTAAGCTCTCGCTCCCATAATGGATTTGATGACCTGATTTCACCTGACTGACTGGTGTAACTAATACTATTTTGCACCTGGATACTGAAGAGAGGTAAAGAGAGATCAGATGAGGCTTGCGATTTATCACAATGCGCTTCACCATTTATGTTGCCAGGACAACAAACCACCATGTTTGAATAATCCAGTTTCCTGTTTTGATTATTTGCCCTCGACTCAAGATGTGCGATTTTGGAAAACTCATTTTCACCAGGATCTGGGAGTTACACCTAATATGGCCTGAATTATTGTAGATGCATCGAGTCCATAGGCGTCTATATTTCTGGCAGAATAACCCTCTTCACTGGTATAACCCAGTTTGATTATCCTGTTATTACCATTTGATATAACACCAGTCATGACCATAGGTGCGTGAGAAGTGATAATAAACTGGACGCCAGGGAAACCCCGCTGAAGCCCCTTCATAACTGATGACTGAAGTGCAGGGTGCAGATGAAGATCAATCTCGTCTATCAATACAGTGCCTTCCGTCATGGCGCAAGCATTAATTCCGTAGATTCCCTTGTTCAATAGCATGCAGCGAAAGGAGATATCTATAACAATACTGACAAGTCTTCTATAGCCATCTGACAGATTATCTGAATCCACCGATCTCCCATCCGTCAGGTGATAATAGACTTTTCTTTGTATCGGTCGTATATCAATATCTGTTACAATATTACAACCTTCGGGCCCTAGTGCTGATTTGAGAGCATTTACTACCCCACTAATTTCTGTTTCTCCGGTTCTGGCTTCACGGAGTGCAAGGAGACGTAATGTCCAGTATTTCATAAATCCATCTCCTTGAAAACACTCGAAATATCCAAAGGACGGTTTATGTTCATATTTTTTGAATAAATGGCTACCGATCCTGCGTGGCTTGTGAATATCCGCCGTCGAAAAACTGGTAATAAGAGGTTGGGCCTTCACCTGTTTGCCATCCAGAAAGAGGTCTTTATACAAACTGGCACCCACTAGTTTCAAATCCCTGAGCGGCCCGGTGAGCGTCCTGCCTTTGGGTGAGTTGAGTACCAACTTTCCTGTTTTTTCCAGCCATTGAAATTCCACACAAACAGGCTTTTCGTTTGCAAGACCATTTTCTGCACTGACAACCCTGAAGTCTTCCTTGTTAAGCCCGGCAAACCGGGTATTATCGTCACTGAAACCAGTAAAAAAGGAACCCAGAGCAGCACTTAATGCACGAATAATCGTAGTTTTCCCACTCGCATTATCTCCTACAAGGAGATTCACTTTTTCTGAAAAATCGAGTTTGATTTTTTCAAAACAACGGAAATTATTTAATGTGATACTTTTCATGCTTGTAGTTTCATGAATTCAGTTTTGGGAAGAGTATTCTTTTCATGAAGAATACCCCCAACAAAGGTATAAAAATACAACATTTTTCACAAACACAACGACATTATACCACTTCCAACACGGCGAAAATCATATTTGCGATGCGCTCGTCGTGCGTGGGTTTCATTGTCCTGATTGATTGTCACTCTGGCGAAGATACAAACTCATCAAAAAAAATGTCCACATAATTGCGCGGTATCTTCTCCTGCTCAAGTCGCCAGTTGTTTGTTTTCAGCAGTTCATACAAAGCCAGCTCCTCTTCAGTGAGGTTCGGCAGTATCATATTGCCGGATACAGCGCCCTCATCATCCTCAAAAAAACGGTCAAAGGTGGATTTGTCCATCAAAACGCTTCTGGTATGCGGGAAGTAACCCCTGAGCCTCGACAGTATCTCAAATCCGTGTACATCCAGATCACCCCAGTATAATATCTCTGTTTCAGTTAGCCAGGAGGTATTTCTCAGGTTCAACACCGCATTTCCCTGGCCAAATACAGCTATCGTGCCGCGCATTTGCGGCAGGGTCAGGGTGGTAAGCGTTGTCTTGTTCTCAACAATCAGTACGCTCTTCAGCGGTAGATTCAGCGTTTCGAACAGACTGACAGGTATGGCCAGGTCATCTATACCCGAGAAGAACTGACGGGCCAGTGATTTGTCAAGCACCTTGAAACGAATCTGTGGCTCCCGGTATTTCAGGTTAAATCGTTTCTCAAAATGATTCTCGCCGGAATTGATGTACTCCGGAATGACAACATCAAGCAGTTCTCTGAGAACTCCCTGATGCTGCTCAATAAATTTGGTATGAACGGCAACAGGCAACGCTCTGATATACAGCTCAGGCTTCGGATTATCCTGAAAATAGCGACAAACCTTCAGAAGACTGTCCCATTTCCCGTGGTTATCAACAACTTTGCCCGGATTTTTTGCGATCCAGTCTCTGAGCGCAGGAAAAGATTCTGTGATCATGCTGACATCCATTTTGAATAGTTCAATCTCCTTTTCTTTGCCCAGAAAACGGAGGAAATCGCTCTCTGTCTCAAAACAGATTAGCCTGGGCAGATCCTGCACTCCGAGGTATCCGGTTTTTACCCGCTGAAACTCAAGTGTATAGCCAAAGCCTTTTTTCTCTTTGGAATGGCTGATTATTGAATCTATTTCCTTCTGAAAATCGGGCCAGGATGCGCGGCTGTATGATTTGTCTCCCGCGATAACCAGCCTTGAAAATGGAATATCCTCAACCAGTTCCCGAAGGAAGGTTTTGTACTTGTTTTCGGCTTTCTTCTTTATCTCGTCGGGCGTAATCATTGGTTAAGGTAGTTCGCTTTTTGTTCTTTGAATTGTTCGATAGGCATATCATACAGCCATGAGTGACGTTCTTCCTTCCGCTCTACAAAATGGACAAATGAAATGTCGTTCTCCACTATATGTATATTGTCGCTGGGTGTCACTACAAGCAGTTGGAGGTGTAACTGTTTGCAAAGCGTGACGAGATATCTGGCTTTATCTTCATCCTGCGCCTTGAAGGCCTCGTCTATGGCAATGAACCTGAACGAGTTGGTGTTCAGCCCCTCTTTGGTCAGTCCGAACTGATATGCTATGGCCGAGCCGAGAATGGTGTAGGTGAGCTGGGCCTTTTCACCACCCGAAAGCTGCCCCATACTCTCGTAAGTTTTGAATTTAGCCCCGGTTTCCCTGTAAAACTCCTCCGCTTTGTACCCGAGCCATCCGCGCACATCCATCACTTTTTTACGCCATTCATACACGTCGAGTTTTGCTATAAGCGGTTCTATGTGGTTGTAAAAATGGTTCCTGCGCCCGTCAACCGTAGAGTCCACCTCTCTTGCATTGGGCACAACGGAATCCAGCATCCTCCTGAACTCCTTTATATCCTCGCTGCTTCTGGCAGTAGTGGCAAGTTGAATATAAGTTCCGGGGGTGCTTTTAAAGTCTATTTCCCTGAGTGAATTATTGAGGTTTCGTATATTTTCCTCGATTGAATCAAGCCAGGTTTTGAAGAACATTTTGAAGCTGAATGCCTTGTTGGATATGGTATCGTGCAGGTAATCGTTAAACTTCTTTTCATATTTCGGGAGATTGTCCTTCTCCAGTCGCTGCAACATCTTCTGGTACTCACCGATCAGCTCCAGTTCACCGGGATCGGGCAGGCTGTGTACATCGGAACGCCAGTCCCTGAATTTCCGGGTAATTTCTTCCCCCGGATTTTTGAAGGCTCCTATTCTTACCACGACGTCCTTTTCCAGACTTTGTCGTTGTTTTTCCTGCGACGCCATCGCTGCGTCAATTTCCTGGTCAAAATTTCTGTGGATCGTTTCTATAGTCCCGTAAGTGACAGACTGCAGTTCCGGATATTGTGCCTCGAATATCGCGATATCGGTGCTGACCAACTCCCCTGGTTCTGACCGTTTCATGGCTATATCCCCTGTAATTTGCCGAAGTCGCTCTTCTGTCTGGTACAATTTCCTGTTTTTGTCGGGTATGTCAGTGGTTTCAATCTGCCGGATGTCGGCCTGCACCCTGTCGAGTTGCCGCTGCAGTTGCTTCACCTTGTCGCTGGTTTTCTCCAGGTCTTCCTTGAGCCTGGTTTTTTCCTGTACCTGTGTGGCATAGGTTTGCCAGTCAATATCCTCGTATTTCTCAAATCTGGAGAAAAGTTCGTGGCATTTTTCCCTGAATTCCTCCAGCGAATCCAGTTTCTTCCCGGAAGCCGTGATTTCTTTCCCGGTGGCAGTCTGCCGGTTCTGCAGGTCGTAATATTCTTTTTTGAGAGCGGCTATTTTTTCGCGGTTATCCCAGCCCAGCACGTGATTTTCTTTCCGGGATACATGTGGCCGGTCGTCTTTTTCGTGTCGTCCCTTTTTGAACTTGATCAGTCCGCTCCTGGTCAGCGCCATTTCGGTGTACAGATCGAATTCAGACAGATTGTCCACACAATCGAAATTAAACTGATTCCGAAGTTGTTCTTCAATCCACTTTCGATACGGCGTTCCCGGTTTTATTTCGAGTTTTTCGGGAAGTGATTTGTCTGAATCTGTACCGGTTCTGAAATTCTTGAGGTCGTCCTGATCTTCGTATTTGTCGTATCGCACGCGCCCGCGAAGGTCATTGTTATTCACGTACTGATTAACTTTGGAATAGTACTTTGCGGGTACAACAAGCCGCAGGGCGAAGTTGTGAAGCACCTTTTCTATGGCTGACTCCCACTCTTTTTCATCTTCTCTCACCCTGATCAGTTCACCGACGAAAGGAATTTCTTCTTTTTGCGCACCGAGAATTCCGAGCAGTTCATCTCTTATATCGGCTTCGCGACCGGCGATATTGTTTTTGTTTTTCTGAAGCGTTTCAATGGTAGTTCCGGTTTCCTCCAGTTTTGTCTTTATTCTGTCGCGGTCACTTTTTAAAGTATATATCCTGTCGTTTTCCTCCTCTATTCTCCGGCTCGTTTCCTGTTTCAACGATTTGGCCTTGTCCCTGTTTTCAAGGAATGTTTCCTCGCTTGGTCCGGTTTTCAGCTCAACAGCTTTTGCAATTTTGTCATAGGCATCGAGTTTCTGTTTCCTGCTTTCGCGGATTTTTTCCAGCCGGCTTATATCTCTTGAAAGATCGTTAATCTGATTGCCCACTTCATCTGATTTGATTTTGTAGGTGAGGTCTGCCTCTTCGGCGCGTTTTTCTGTTTTCAGATCATTCAGGCTTTCTATTTCACTTTTCAGCAGTTCAATCTGTCCTTCGCATTTTCCGGCTTCTTTCTCGCCGGTTTCTACAGTCTTTCTGGCAAACCAGTATCTGGCTATACGCTTTGTGTGATCCAGTTTTTTAAGATTACTCCTGATTTCTTCCAGTTTTTGGGCAATATCATTGACAGGCCGAAGTTGATTTATCTGTTCTCTGGCTTTTTCGATATTTGTTTTTGCTTCCGTGAGGGTGGTAAAGCTTTCTTTGAGTTGTTTGAATTCCTCTTCGGCCTGCAGTTCTTCCAGCATATTTGTCCGGATGAACTCGTCGAGATCTTCCAGAACTTTCACACCAACGATCTGATTGAACAGGGAGAGTGCCTTTGCCGAGCGCATGCCGAACAGACTGGCCATCCGCTCGGCGTAGTCGCCGGGGCCATCCGGAAACTCTGTTTTTCGTTTCAGGCTGTTGGCGTTATAGTTCTTTTCGAGGATCTTTTTCCAGTTTCCCTTTGCGTCAAAGTTGCTGAAATCCCGTTCTATGGTGAGCGGGACATGGGCTATCCCGAGTTGCTTTTTCAGTTCGCCGTTTGAAAACCAGCGCACCTGAAACAGCGTAACATGCCGCTGGTCGGAGTCGGAAAACGAGGCGAGGATGACGGAGTACGTAGTCTTGTCTCTCAGTGCCTGTGTGGAAGTGGAGAGCTCTCCTTCGCGCAGAATATTCCCGTAATGCCCCAGCACATACGTCTCCTCTGTACGGGCGCCCTTTTTCTCCACACCCGACGACTGATTATAGAATCTGTCGCGCTGCAGGGGGACCATCAGCGTAAGCAAGGCATCAATATAGGTACTTTTGCCCGATGCGTTTGCCCCGGTTAGCAGCGAGTTGTTTCCTTGCGGACTGATTCTGAACACCCGTTCATTAAAGGTGCCCCAGTTGTAAACCTCCATGTACTGCAGCCTGAAACCGGCCTTGTCCGAACTTGTACTAAACAGACTGAGCATATTCATTCAATTTTGTCTTGAAATTCTGCAGCTCGTCGAGCGTGATTTTTTCCTTGATAATACGGTGTATCTGGTATCTGGTTTCATTATCTCTGACGCTGACCTCCTTCAGATAGCCCAGATCAACAGCATTTTTAATGTATTTATCCAGTTCTTTCCTGAATTTCAGCCTGTTATAACCTTCCTGCAGAAACAGTTCCAGTTCCTCGCGGATTTCGGTGTCGGTGATAAATTTTTCCTGTGCCTGATAGCTGGTCGGACTGCTGTCAAACTCCTCGAGGCTCTGCCTCAGCACAACCAGCACGACAGATGTTTCAAATCCAATCTGGCGCCGTGTGACCAGTCCCTGGGTGTTGCCTTCACTGTCTTCGAACTGCGTTACATAGGCAAAACCCTCATCTTTCTTGACAATTAGCTCCAGTCCGATCTGACTCAGATAGTCCTGAATCTCGGCCTGATACGTTTTAATTGCGTCCCATACAGGCGAATCTTTCTCTACCGGCGAAGATTTCAGAAGCTTTACAATAGCCTTGCTGTATGGCTTGATATTTGATTCCAGACTCATCGGATCAGTATTATTTCGGGTATTTTGATTGTTTTTCCATTCTGACGGTCGAAAAGTACGCTTTCTGTTCTGTCAGGACTGATAGTGTGTTTGAATTCTTTCAGGATACCAATATATCCGAACAGTTCGGGCAGGCCTTTTTCAATTCCACCGCAGCTTTCAACCACTTCCAGCAGTGAAACCTGCGATTTTACCCTGAGCATATCTTTAACCCGCTTTCTGAGCAGTTCCTTGTCTATGCCGGTTTGCGAGAAAAGTCGTACCAGTTGGTTTGAGTGTATGATATTTTCATCGGCGACACGGGGCTTTTCATCATAAACAGTCTCTTCGCTCTGCTCGGTTGTGAGTTTTCTCTCAAAAGGAATTCTGATTTCGATATCCGTTTCCAGTTCAAAGGAAATATCGGGTTTGGTTCCCGTTTTACTGATTTCGACGAGCAGTTTCTTGATATCCTGTATCAGATTTCTGGTTACTTCTGATCTGGTCGCTTCATTTTCGTGGATAATACGGCTCAGTTTGGCGGCCATTTTATCGTTGGCCTTGTTCACTTTTTGTCCCGACTGGTACAGATGCCCCTTCATTCCCCTCAGAAACTGGTCGCTTACGGGAATGGATCTGTCGGCCAGCGTCTGGTAGAGTTCTCTTGTCAGGTTGTCCCACTCCTGCTGGAGCCCGGAATTCATGAGAAAAGCCCAGAAAGCATAGAAGCTCTTCCCCTGCTGACTTTCTTTCAGCATGTCCAGGGCTTCAAAGGTAAATTCCAGTATATCGCCCTTGGTAGTGCTTTTGTCTGCGTGTATCTCATAGATATTTCTTGTAATTTCCTTGAAATTGTCTTCCACTTCCCTGAAATCCGACAGCAGTTCGCGGGCCGACTGGCTGATCTGGTTAAAACGCGGCACTATTTCGTACTCTTCAAATACCTTCACATCTTCACCGGATTTGATTCTGCGGATCTGAAGCTCGATTTCTGCTTTGCGTTCTTTCAGTATTTCAATCCTTTTTTCCGTATTTTCGTTGGTAAACTCAACCAGTTCTTTCAGTTGATTGAAGATATTCCTGAATTTCGATTCTGTGCCAACATATTCTTCTTTTTTCAGGCTCGTGAGCCAGTCTATGGTTTTACTGGAATGGACGGAAAGTTCGTAATAGATTTCTCCGTACTCATCCTGATAGTTGGTCAAAAAACCTTTGTTGGTCCAGCTCTGTATGTATTTTTTTGATTTGATCTCATAGGTATCCATGGCACTGATTTCGCTTTCTTCATCATTGTCAATTTGCTTGAACTCTATAAAATCTGCCAGTTGACGATGCAGGGTATCAGCCGATACTGCCCTCGCCCCGCCAACGGGAAAAGTGGTGGCCAGGAAAGCGATAATCATTTCTCTGTTCCTGAGGCGTAGCAATTCAACACTGGGTGACTTTTCCAGTGTTTCAAGCATTTGCTGAACTTGTTTCATTCTTTTTTCCTGTTTTACCTGCCACAGGTACACACCACCGCACCTGAGGTGGTCGCGCACGCGTACACGACCACCTCAAGTGCGGTGACTACAGGTGCAATCCGGAGAAAGCGGCGACAGATAATATAGTATGACATATACAGACATCAGACAGCGGCCGCCTGTTACTTCGAGCTTGTTCAGGATTCTCTCAATGAAACATCGCCTCCACCCTCCGTGCAAAGTTAATGTCTTTGTCTGTTATTCCGTCTGCATCGTGGGTGCGCAGTTTCAGGATAACTTTGTTGTACACGCCCGACCAGTCGGGGTGGTGGTTCAGTTTCTCTGAAATCAGTGCCACGCGGGTCAGGAAGGCAAACGCCTCGCTGAAGTCGCCAAATACGAACGACTTGTGGATATGAACACCATCGTATTGCCAGCCGGACAACTCGCCGAGCCGGGCATGAATTTCATTGTCACTCATCATCTGTTTTTTCTGTTACCTTCTTCAGATTATCGTCGGGAACCCGGTCCACGACGTAATAATACGGATCAATTCCCGCCTGATATGGTTTTTCGGCTGTGAAGAAGGTAAAGGTTTCCTCTTTTGCTGTGATTTTCACCCGCTTCATCCCGAGTGCTCTGCCGTATTTTTTGCCCTCCCCGGGCTCAGCAAATACGCCCACGTCTATCCAGTCGCCCAGAACTGCGGGGGTCTCCCGTCCCAGTGAGTCAGCATACATTTTTGCCGCCTGTACCTTCAGGATGGTTTTATAGCCGCTGTCGGTCGGGATTGTTGTGGCTTCCAGTGCCCTGTTGTCGAACAGGGTGATTTTTCTGAACAGATCATCAATCAGGTAGCGCAGACTGTCAGGCGTTTGAGCTTCCAGCCTGTTCACCAGTTCCCGGGCATTCGGATAGGGCGGCTCCCGGTAGGCAAAACTGTCCACCAGACCCTTCAGGGAGGCGTTTACTCCGGACTCGCCGATCATTTCCCGGAGGTAATAAAGCACCACACTGGCTTTCTGATAATGGATATAACCCTGATTTTCCACTTCTTCCAGCGGACACTCTTTTTCTGCCTCTGTGCCCCTCGAGCCCAGGTATTCATCCATTTCATATTTCAGAAACTTGTGCATCTGCTCTTTTCCGTACATCTGCTCCATGACCATCAGGGCGGAGTACTGCGACAGTGACTCGCTCAGAAGGGTTGCTCCCTGCATATCGGCCCCAGCCACCTGGTGTGCCCACCACTGATGCCCCATCTCGTGCGCCACTACATAGGTAACCATGTCAATATCTTCCGGGTCTTCAAGGTTGGCGATAAAGCCGATTCCCTCTGAATAGGGCATGGTTCCGGGAAAGGCCTGTGCAAAACTGCCATACCGCGGAAATTCGATAATGCGCGCCTGCTTGTGTTTGTACGGACCAAAGTTGGCTGAAAAGTAGTCAATGGACTTCTCCATGGACATCAGCATTTTATCCACGTTGTACGGATGCCGGGCATCGTAATACACTTCCAGACTGATACCGTTGTGCATCTTTTTGCGCACTTCGTAACGGGCCGACATGAATGAATAGAAGTTGACGGATGGATGATCAAGCGCATATTCAAAGTAATTTCTGCCATTTTCGCTCCACTGACGGCGCAGGGAACCCGGTGCAATGGCAATCTGATCGCCCGATGTTCCGAAAATACTCCGCACACGCACCCAGTCTGAGTTATTGCTCAGATAGGTGTTCATGCGCTTTCCGGGGTCGTCACTCAGCAGCGGCATACGGATTCTTTGCGGCAGATCGTATTCCTTTCGTTTGTTTTTATCGGAAATTTCGTAAGCAGACTGGTAGCCTGTCTGCGGAAGGATATCGCCGTTGTTGAAGAAGGTACCGTTGTCAACGATGGATGTAACCGACACTTCGTTTTCCACACCCCCCGGACAGTATTTCATGGACATGTTCATCTCCAGCGAATCGCCCGGCAACAGCGGTTTAAAGAGCTGGTACATCGCAAATTTCTGTACCGTATCCATGAGCAGGAGCTGTGATCCCGGCAGATCTATGACTGAAGCATAAGAGGGAGAGAGGGTAAAAAACAGGGTGTCAATGGCCTCCCGGTGCTTGTTCATCAAGACCTGACGACACGATACCTCCAGCGCTCTCCTCTCCGGATACAGCTCTATGTGATAATCAAGTGAAGTGGTACGCGGCTGCGGACGCATCTCGTACTGCTTGTACATTTTTTCATAATTCACCTGCATCAGCTCCCGCTGGTCGCTGGTCTGATAGGTATTGATCACCTTTGTATTGTAAAACAGCCAGCCACCGCAAGCAACCCACAGTACAATCAGGGAAATCAGGAAGGGTCTGACGTGCTTCAGACGCTGCTGTGCCAGCCGGGTGCGGATTCCGAAATCCTGCTCGCGGCCCCGTACCCAGTACAAAAGTGCTCCTGCCAGCAAAATCAGCGAGGCGAGCGCCCAGTAGGCGTTGAACGACCAGACCGGGAGCAGGAAAGGACCGAATCCGTTCATATCCGAGTAGGTCAGAGAAGGCGTGGAGTTGAATATCGCCAGATTGCTCTGTACATCCAGTGCCGGCCACACGAAACTGTTCGCAATCAGTACAACGACAAACAGGAAATACCCCAGATACCTGTTATTCACCACCGAGTGGATGAAAATGCTCAATGCAATCACATTCAGGAATGAAAGGCCATCGTTCAGAACGAGCTCGGTGAAATAGACGTCCGGACGAATATCTGTGTATCCGCTGGTTAACTGTTTGACTATTCCGACAGCGCATCCGGTGAGCAGCAGGAGCAAAACAGTCAGCGATAATGCCAGGGTCTTGGATACCACCGGCAGCCAGTCAGGATAAGGCAACGCATCGTAGATATCGTTCACTTTCGATTCCCGCTCTTTCCACACAATGGCACCCGAGTAAAACGTGATAATGGCCGCAATAAACAGGAAAAAAGACCCCCTGACCGTGTCCACCATATTGTATGTAACCGGAAAAACCGTCAGTCCGTACCCGATGGAGGTGGCGTAATAAAGGGAGAGAGACAGGTTCAGAATTCCGAAAATGAGGATAACCAGAAAGGCGACGTTTTTCACCATGGAGATGTTCTCGATGCGCAACTGACTGATCAGTTGCCTCAAGCTCCATAAAAGCCCGAATTCGGGTTTGACTGTCTTCAGTTCGTTGGCTCGAACGGCAGCAACCGGGGGCTCGTCTGCCTTCTGTTTGCCCGGACGGGCAGTATCGGCAAAACTGAACCTGAAAAAGGTGAAAACAAACACGGCAGCACCCACCGCCATCCAGACCAGTCTGTTCAGCAGCAGCAGTCCCTCCAGTCCCATGGACATGGTGTTCCGGTCGTCAACCGTCCAGTATTTGGTAGCAACCATGAAGGTCCTGAAACCGAAAGGATCAAGTATGGCGCCCAAAGTTTCATTCTCTATGTCCCTGATCAGGCTTTGAGAAACAATATACCCCACCAGCAGTCCGAGCGTACCGATGAACGACATCATCGTGCTTCGCGTAAGCGCGGCGATACAGAATATGACCGATCCGGCAAAAAGCAAATTGGGCAAAACAAAAACCGACAGGCCCTCCAGATGGGCAGTCCAGTAAGTTGGTCCTACCCGCCCGGCATCGAGCCAGGGCATCATGCTGCCGAGGATACTTCCCAGCGAAACGCCCAGAAAAGGGATAATACTGACCACAAACGCACCCGCGAAACGGCCAAGCAGGTAGTCCCGCTTTTTCATCGGGGTGGTGAAGAATATCTGACTGGTTTTTTCGGAAAAATCGCGGGCGGCCGCGCTGTTGAAAAACGCGGTAATCATCAGCAGACAGATCAGCGTCAGGTTGGCGAAAAAAAACTCTACCACGTATGGCGCATTCTTGTGCACGTTGCCTGTACTGCCTCCAATGGTGATGTCGTCGGAACTGGTAGCCCCGAAAACAAGCAGCGCATTGATCAGAAAAAAGATATAGACAATGGGTTGACGCAGCCAGTAGCGCAACTCAAACAGAAATATATGGAAAAACATATTGCTGAAGATTATGCCTTTTCGGCCGGTTTATGTCCTTTGATGTAGGTAAAGAATACGTCCTCCAGGTCCGCCTCGGTCACCCTGAACCCGTCGGCAGGCGGTTGCTCACTGAAAACATGGAGCACCGGCTGTCCGGCTACCATCCGCGTGGATATCACCGGCAGTTCCTGCATCAGCGACTGCATGCTCGCGCGCGGAACCGCGCTGGTCCAGATTCTGTCGCGCACACCCTGCAGCGCATCGTTCGGACTCCCCGAAAACAACACCCTGCCCTTGTCAATGATGGCCATCTGCGGACAAAGTTCTTTCACGTCTTCCACAATGTGTGTGCTGAGAATAACTATCACCTGCTCGCCTATTTCCGACAACAGGTTGTAGAACCGGTTCCGTTCGCCGGGATCCAGTCCGGCTGTCGGCTCATCCACAATAATCAGCTTCGGATCGCCGATAAGCGCCTGTGCAATACCAAAACGCTGCTTCATTCCTCCCGAAAAGCCTCCGAGGGCCTTTTTGCGTACATCCCACAGATTTACACGCTTCAGCAAATCTTCCACCAGTTCTCTGCGCTGACTACTGATACCCTTGAGTATGGCGATGTGATCGAGCATGTCGTACGCACTGATTTTGGGATAAACTCCGAACTCCTGGGGCAGGTAACCCAGCCGCTGGCGTACCTCCGTTTTGCTTTGCAGCACATCCAGGTCGCCGAGCATGATACTCCCGCTGTCGGGCTCCTGCAGGGTCGCGATGGTGCGCATAAGAGTGGATTTTCCGGCTCCGTTGGGGCCGAGCAGTCCGAACATTCCCCTCGGAATATCGAGTGATACATCATCGAGCGCTTTCACGCCGTTGGAATAGGTCTTGGAAAGGTGTCTGATCTGAAGTTCCATAGTTTTATCCTGAATGCTGATTGTGGTGCAATATCAGAACAAACAGGTTCCGGATACCGCAAAAACCGACCAATATTGTGTTGTTTATTGACAAACATCAAAAAACAGCCACCAAACGAATGGCAGGTATATATTAGTCGGATGAAACCGGAAAAAGTTACACCTGCCTGCAAGAAGCGTGTTTACAGGATCGGTTGTACCACCAGCGAATAATCAGTACTTCGCCCACCCGGCTTGCCTGGTGCCAGCATACCTTTTTCCACCAGATCGCGGATGTCGCGAAGGGCGGTAAACTGCGGCCATTCGGGATAATCGTAGATGTACTTTGCCATCGCTAGCGAAATTTTGCGGCGAATAGTCACTGCCCCATCCGCCTCAGCAATCTCAAATGCGACAACACCCCGCCCGCGTATGTCGTGTGATTGGGCTGAATGTGTTGTTTCTCCAGTATTCCGTACACAATGCGGCTGATTTTCGGATAGTATATATGGTGGTAATTCGGGAAAAGGTGGTGAGCAATATGGTTGTTGAATCCGCCGAAAATGAAGTTGGCTACTGCACTGAACGGATGCATATCGTTGGAACTGCCCACCTGATTCATGAGCCAGGAGGCATTGATATTCCCCTGCTCGTCGGTGGTCGGATAGGTCGTTGTTTCAACGTGATGCGTCATCAGGAAGGTCATCAGCAGGAAGACCGACTGCGTCAGGTGCATCAGCAGAAATCCGGCCAGTACGGTCATGTTTGTCTGCGGAGCGTACAGCAGCGGCAACACCAGTATAAATGTGAAATACACCGTTTTCTGCGTCCAGAACGAGAGGTGGTACAGAAATCCCTTCCTCGTCGTGTATTCATCTTTTGAAAAGAGTATTACTGTGTCCTTGACAAATATCCAGAACAGGGAATAAATGGTGTATGCAAAAGGTGCATACAGGTGCTGATACCGGTGAAACCACCGTTTCGGACTGCCGGGCGTCAGTCTGATCAGACTGGTTATCTTCAGGTCGGAGTCGTAATGCTCCACATTGGGTGCGTGGTGGTGCGAGTGGAGGTGGCGCTCCTTCCAGGCCTCCGCATGCGCGCCCAGGAAGGTGTAAATGACCGTGTAACAGAGGTTGTTCAGCCGTTCAGACCTGAAGACGGTGCCATGCGCGAAGTCATGTGCAAAGTTGAAGGCCAGCAGGAGGGCCGAATACCCGTACAGGATGTAGCACAGCACAAATACGCCCGGACTCGCGGGTGCGTACAGGCGTGCATAAAAAAACAGCAGCAGAGCAAACCACCAGACAAACTTCAGTATCAGTTTGAGGTAGAAGTACCGGTCGCTGCCAAAATGCTGCGCTTCCACGCTCCGGCAGATCAACCGGTGCAGCTCGCTGTCCGACGCAATATGAATATGTTTAGAGCTTGTTCAGGATTCTCTCGCCGAGTCAAAAACGGCTCATTTTTCGCCATTTTTCACCTTTTTTCAGTTACGTAGCA